>Ga0163147_10007887_pt1 | contig 11962 bp, 9 predicted proteins | sample OliLakLV19MP6G1_FD_148597 | JGI IMG/M metagenome (GOLD analysis project Ga0163147, IMG submission 148597) | Freshwater microbial mat bacterial communities from Lake Vanda, McMurdo Dry Valleys, Antarctica- Oligotrophic Lake LV.19.MP6.G1 | ecosystem: Environmental > Aquatic > Freshwater > Lake >...
CTCCCTCGTTGGGGCGGACGCACAGCTGCAGATTGAGCGCAGCTGGCCGCACGGCCATGTCGCGGCCGTGTTGGGCATGCTGCGGAAGCTCGGACTGGAGACCGTGCTGGGAGCGCGCCCCTCGCCCGAGCGCACGTTGGTGGTCGCGATGATTGTGGCGCGCATCATCGCGCCCGGCTCCAAACTCGCCACCGCGCGCGGGCTCGACGCCGAGACCACGGGGAACACGCTGGGCCAGGAGCTCGGGCTCACGGACGTCGAGGCGGAGGCATTGTATGCCGCGCTCGATTGGCTCGAGGCGCGGCAGGCGCGCATTGAAGCGAAACTCGCGGCGAAGCATTTGGCCGACGGCACGTTGCTGCTGTACGATGTCACGTCGAGCTACTTCGAGGGCCACACGAGCGCGCTCGCCAAGCTCGGCCACAATCGCGATGGCACCGGCTGGCAGCCGCAGATCGTGATTGGCTTGCTGTGCACGCCTGAGGGCTGTCCCGTCGCCGTCGAAGTGTTTCCGGGCAATACGAGTGATCCCAAGACGCTCCAGGCCGCCGTGACGAAAGCGCGGGAGCGCTTCGGCCTGACGCGCGTGGTGTTCGTCGGCGATCGCGGGCTGATCACCGACGCGCGCATCACGGCGGATTTGCGAGACGGGGACGACGGGGCCCCCGACGGCCTCGCGTGGATCACCGCCCTCCGCGCCCCAGCGATTCGCGCGCTGGTCGAAGACGGCGACCTGCAGCTCTCCCTGTTCGATCATCAGGATCTGGGCGAGATCACCAGCGACGCGTATCCGGGCGAGCGCCTCATCGCGTGTCGCCATCCGCTCCTCGCCGTGTCACGGGCGCGCAAACGTGTCGAGCTGTTGGCGGCCACGGAGCGGGAGCTGGCGGTCATCACGGCCGCCACTCGGCGCGCGCGCTTACCGCTCCACGGCCGCGATCGCATCGGCGTGCGCGTGGGGCGCGTGCTCGGGCGCTTCAAGATGGCGAAGCACTTCCCCTACACGATCACCGACACCGGCTTCACCTACGCGCGCGACGAGGCGCGCATCGCGGCGGAAGCGGCGCGCGATGGGATCTACATCATCCGCACGAATGTCCCGGTGGACACGCTGACCGCGCCCGACGTCGTGGCCGCGTACAGGAGCCTGTCACACGTCGAGCGCGCCTTTCGCACGATGAAGTCGGCGGACATGGAAGTGCGCCCGATTGATCACCGCAAGGACGCGCGCATTCGCGCGCACGTGCTCGTGTGCATGCTCGCCTACTACGTCGTGTGGCACATGAAGCGCGCGCTCGCCCCGGTGCTCTTCGCCGATGCCGATCCCGCCGGCGCCACGGCGGCGCGCGCCTCCATCGTCGCCCCCGCCGTGCGCTCGCCCGCCGCCCTCCGCAACGTGGCGCAACGCCACACGGAGGACGGCACGCCGCTGCACAGCTTTCGCACGCTCGTGCGCGATCTCGCGACGCTCACGCGCAACAGCGTGCGTCTGGGAGAGGCGCGGTTTCAGCAACTCACGACGCCCACCGCCGCGCAACACCGCGTCTTCGAACTGCTCGGCATCCGCTTGTAAGCGCCGACGCTGTACCCAGTCGCATGCACCCGTCAACACCACGCAACGCGCTGCCAGGCATCCGCTTACGCGCATTCTTCTCCACCGAACTTCGCGCTAAGCTGCGCTCGACGTGGTCACTGGGCACGTGCAGGGGAAAGTGGCGGCGCGCCACACCAGCGCGGAGTTCATCGATTTGCTGGACACGGTGACGCGGTCGGCGCCGCGCGGGATGCGATCCACTACATCGTCGACACCTTGTCCGCGCACAAGACCCGGGCCGTGACCGAGTGGCTCGTCGCGCATCCGCACGTCACGATGCACTACACGCCGACGTACAGCAGTACGCTGAGCCAAGTGGAGAGTCGGTTCGCGCGCATCGAACGGGACTGCATTACCCGCGGCATCTTCACCTCGACGACCGATCTCACACGAAAGTTGCTGCGCTACATCAAGCTCCATAACGAAACCCGTCAGCCGTTTGTGTGGCGGTACCGCGACGTCACCCGTCGCATGCCTGCTACGCGTAAATCAACTGCGAGCCACTAATCGTGTGGTTGAAACGGTTGATATAAAGCCGACGCGCAGCACTAGACGACTGCCACACACTGAAGCGGGTCAAGTTCAAACGTTGTACGCCGCTAAAGTGGCGGATTGAGCTTGAGAATCCAGAGAGATAGAACTCGACCCACCGAGCACACCCGCATGCGATCTCAGTCCAGCCGAGCGGAGGATTTGTACTTCGAAGTGTCTGACAGAATACGCTCTACCATCGTCACGTCATCCGCGTTCCGTGCGAGCAAATCACCAGACCGATTGTATAGTCCCCAACTCGGGAAGCCTTTCAGTTGCCTTGATTCCATGTACCGCCTTTCATCAAGCGGATCCAACACCACAATAGCCCTTTTCAACGTCGCCGGCGCCAGGATTTCGAGCTTGGGCAAGCCTTCAGCGGGATCAAGGACAATGATGACCAGCCGCAACTTTGATTCGTCCACAGCCGCCATAATTTTCTCGAGTTTCGGCAGCTCCTCTTGCGTAATTCCAGCGCTGAACGCGGACGCGAAGACGAACGTGAACGGTTGCACTCCGCCGAATACGCTAACGGAGTCACCGTTTTGGGACAGCAGCTTGAGCGTACGCGCGTCTGCGGTTGACGTCTCGATGCTTCGTTCGGAGTGTCCGCAAGCGAGCAGCAGCAGTAGCGGTGCGCAAAAGGCACCGGACTTTCGAGTGAATCGCATCAGTGGATTTAGTCTTCCGTAATAGAGAGGGAGAGGATTCGATACTCCATGAACCCTGTGGGTGAATAGTTTCTGGTTACGATCCGCCCAACCGAGATGGGCATTACTATAGTATGTGCGAACTCCAGCTGCGCAAGAAGCTGCCCACCAGCACCGTACACCGCGACAATCGACGTCCGCCCAGAGGTTAAGCTCTGCAGATCACCCGACACTGGTCGAGAGCCTTTAGCTACAGTCGCGCTGGACTGCGTATTTGCGCGCGCCGAAATCACGATCCATATGCGTCCATGTTCATCCTTCCAGCCGCCATAGTTCCGCGTTCGGATCGGGTATGCCTCTGGTCGTGGAGAACGGAGTGAATCATCACGAATGGATGCAGGGAGCGAGTAGACCAGACGACTTAACGCGGCGCCATCCAGTCTCCAGCTCTGCAGAATTCGATGAGTAGTGGACGCGAGAGTCACCCGTGCACTGTCGCCTTCGACTGCGGAGGTGCTCATTATTACGGCAGCGTCGCAGAACAGACACGCTGCGGAGCGCGCTCCCGTCGAGGAATCCACGAACGGTCCGATGCTGGTGGATTTCAGGGATGGAACCTCGAACAGCGAGAAAACCCGTTCGCCGCTGAGCGGCGCTCGCTTGAAGCACAACATATGCTTTGCACCAACCGGATAGCCACACCGAACATTTTTGGGAAGTGTGGCAATGTAGGCCATGTCGCGATCAAACAGCAGATCATCACCGCCATCTTGGGACACGAGCAGATAGTCTCGTCCGATGGATGTCAAGCGCCCGACGCTGTTTAGCTCGCCAGGTCCTCTCCCAGGCTTACCAGCCACCGACACCAACTTTCCCGTGGATGCGTCAATGAACAACAGGTGTGATCGGTCTGCACTTGCGATTACATAGTTCTCTCCCCAGGCAACGATGCTCGAAAGCTCGGAGGGAACGTGCCTACCTGAATCCACAGTCGCAACGAGCAAGGTATCGGTATGTATGGTGCACGATTGACAAGCCGGCGCGGCAAAGCCATCGCGTGACTCCCCTTCGGAGGCACACGCTCCGGCGAGCGACGCCGCAAGCAGTACTCCTGAGGCGCATCGTGAGCTGGTTCTTGTCATAACCTAGTTCGAACGGACAGCGCGACGATATGCCTCAATTCGGGCCATCAGCTGCCCTAAGGTGGGAGTTGATTCGAGCACCTCGCCGTTGATCACGATTGTCGGAGTCTTGTTAATTCCTATTCTACGGCCTAGTTCGATATCATGCTTTACGAGACTGTCTGTGCGAGGGGCGGCGACGCACTCGTTGAATGCCGCAAGACTCGGAACCTCCGCTACTCTTGCAACGTCCTCGAACGGTTTTAGGCCAAAAGAATCTGCAGCACTGAAGAGCGCGTCATGCATTTCCCAGAATCGGTTCTGTTCCGCAGCGCACAGAGCCGCCCGAGCGGCAGGTAATGCGAACCTATGGTAGCTGAGCGGGTAGTGTCGAAACGAAAAACGGACATCTGACGCAGAGTCACTCTTCAATCGTTGAATCACCCGATCGGAGAAGCCACGGCAAGCGGGACACTCGAAATCCGAAAACTGAACAATTTCGATATCGCCGCCTTTACCAAACGCCAGACGAGACTGAACGAGTTCACCCCAAAGTGCCGAATCTATTGCGGCAACACGTCCCATTCCTGCTGGCGCCGTATCGCTTCCGCTGCCGCGAGCGCGACTGACGACGACTACCGTCAGTACCAGCACGCAAGCGGCTGTTATGGCATTCCAAACTTCGCCGACGCTGAGCTTCATGACAGCGCTCCTTGGAAATGAAGTTGTGGGCGAGAGCGGTGTCGCTGTGCGCGACACCGCCTCGAGCACGAGACGAAACCTCAGACCGAGCCGCCCCCATTGTTATAGCTGCATTTCAGTCGAGAGTCGAAATCACCAAAGCACGTGTCGAACCAGGTGCTGCAATCCGATTCCGCTCGTGGATCGCAACCCGGGCGCTGTTGTGCGCATGCGAGGTCAAGATCGAGCGGACAGCTGTTAACGCATGCATTGTACTCCGTGCACCCATCTGCTCTGGCGGGTTCCGGCTGCAGTGCCATAAATGCCAACGCGACGAACACCACTCTGAGCACTCCCGTTGCTTTCGTCATCTTTCCTCCTGAACTAAGGTGGACTGGTGCCGGTGTGAGGCTGTCACGGCGGGCGCGAAAGGCCAACGCCCGTCGACTGAGCGTCCGCTTTTCACATTGAACAACGAACCTCAACTACCGCGTTCAACGATCACTACCGCGAATACGAATCGCAATCGCATAACGGAGCAAGAATGCGGCAGAGATGCGGCGGGGCGTGGCTTACGGAAGAGACTGCTGGCTGCTTATTCGCTTATCACGCGCAGAAGTCCCCACTGATTGCCCAAAAAATACCTTCGCCGCGGCGAGTGCGAACGGTCAGTCCGTGATCGTCGCTACTTCTCGCGCTCTCGCTGGCGTTCTCATCGGCGCATTGGAGCTTCGCCGGTCGGAGCATCGTCGAGCGGTAGAATGCGTGTCTCGTCATCAGCATCAGCTGGTGTAATCGACGGCTCCGTCAGCGGCGCGAGATGCGGTACTTCGTCCATCGTGGCGGCAAAAAATGCTCTCGATCTTCAGAATGAGTTGAAAACGTTTAGTGCGCACGCGGCGCCATCAAGAATCGCATCAAGAACAACAGTAGACACTGTTCGCCGATCGTTCGAGCTCGGGCACGATGCGGTGAATCAACAGCGGCTCACGTTGTCTTCGATCGCGCACACGCTGCTCGCCGCGCAGCGCCGCTTGGGACCTGCCGCTGCTGCGGTGGCGCGTGCGCGGTGAGCCACGACGTGAGTCAAGCTTAGAATCAGCGCCCGCGCGCGTGACGGTGCGCAAGGGCTGGATCGCGCTCGCGAGTAGCTGTCCACATGCGGCACTCTTCGCGCACGTGCACGCAAAACTGCGTCACGATTACGAGTCTTGCCTTGGTGGCGAGCCCCGCATCGAATACCGTGGGCCTCACGCATCGGCAGCAGCGGCGCGACAATAGAAAACACCCCGACCGATGCCCGCTGCAGCCATCACGGCCCGGCGCAAACCATGCACCGTGTTGCCGAGTAGGCATCAGTTTTTCACGTCCACAAACCATCCCGTCGAATATCCGAGTCGCGACCGGAATGAGCGCTTTGGGCTAGTTCGCAGCGCGACTTGGCTTTCCGAGCACGACGGCGGGCGCGGGCAAACCAGCCCGCAACGACTTGGCCGGTGGAGCGACCCAGAGTCGGCACGTGTTTGGCGACGCTGCCGACGTATTTCCCACGGACACTCCAAGACCGGCTGGCTGGCCGACGCGCCTTGAGAGAATCGCTTCCGACTCGGCGGGAGCTGTCTATACTCATCTGTACGCCGGTCATACCCACGTGGACTGGAGGCCTTGAGCTATGCATGCCAAGAGTTTTCGGAGATGGGCGCGCCGCGGGCTAAGCGCCGTCGTGTTCGTTGCGACTTCTGCGGCGACGGCTCACACCCAGTCGCTCGATTTTGTGCTGGGGCAGCTGGAGAGCGCCGATCCACGGGTCCGCTCGGAAGCGTTCTATCGACTTCTCGGGCACCGCAAAGTGCAAACGTCTGCGCCACGAGTCCGTCCGGATTCAAGCACGGTACGAATGCTTCAGAACTGGCCCGAGGATGCGCCGCGCATCCGTCGTGCCCTGATCACGTTGCTGCAGCGCGAGAACAAGCGCACCATGACCGAAGACGAGGCTACCTTTCACGGTGATCTGATCAGCAGCGTCGGCGCGCTGCGCGATCCGAACGCCGTGGACGCGCTGATGGGGGCGGTGAGAACTGGTGGCATCGTCCGAAGCGCGCTTGTCCAGATTGCGCCAGCATCAACGCCGAAACTCCTCGCCATGGCGCAGCAGGATACGTCTCTCAACAATCGTCACGCCGCACGCATCGTGCTCGGCCAGATTGCCAAGCGTCACCCGGAAGTTGTGTTGGGGAAGGAACTCACGTCTGCCATCCTCGAGTCGTTGCTGCGCGGCCTTGACGAAAACGATGACATCGCGCGCGGCGCTTCGATAAGTGCGCTCGGTGCGTTCCCGGACAACCCACGAGCCCGCATGAAAATCGCGCGACTCGCCCAAGAGGACACGACCACGCTCGTGAAACCTGACGGCACGGTCTGGATTCCTGCGCGTGAGCGCGCGGCGTCCTGGCTCCTGACCCATTCGAAGCCTCGATAGCACGGCCGTACCAAGACCTTTCGGAGATGGGCGCGCCGCGGGCTAAGCGCCGTCGTGTTCGTTGTGAGTGCGGCGTCGAGAGAACAAAAGGACCTTCACCGAAGAGGACCTTACGTTCCATGGCGATCTGATTAGCAGTGTCGGCTCACTGCGTGATCCGCTCGCTGTGGACGCACTGATGGGTGCGGTTGCCACCGGAGCGATCGTGAGGGAGGCGCTCATCCAGATTGCGCCTGCCTCCACTCCAAAACTGCTGGCGATGGCCGATCGGGATACGTCATTCGTGAATCGCACGGCCGCTATCATCACGTTAGGACAGATCGTTCAGCGACACGCCGAAACACGGGAGGCGCCAGACACACGGGCGGCGATACTTGTGGCTTTACTTCAGGGACTTAAAGAAATGAATCCCTTCGCCCGAGGAGCGGCGATCGGCGCGTTAGCGGCCTTTGCAGACGACCCGAGAGCACGGACCGAGATCGCAAGACTCGCTCGAGAGGATCCGTTTCGGCAGGTCGCAGCGGATGGCCGGGAATCGTACCCCAACCGTGAACGTGCGGCATCGTGGTTGGCGACTCACGCGAAAACCAAAGAATAGAGCAAACACGCACGACGGTCCCGTTCGTTGCCTGCGCGCAAAGAGCGGGTCCGTACTTCCTTGAGCTGCTTGTCCACCGAGCGGGACGGCGGTCTTCGAACCCGCGACACGCTGATCCCGCTGCGCGTTGGCAATCGACTACTACCCGGGTGTGCACGCGCCAAAAGGTGCGATCGATGTTGCGAGCGGATGGCGCGGTCACGCACTGCACGGGCGCCTCGGCCAGCGGCGCGTACACGTTCCGCTCGTCGAGCGAGACGACTCCGGGGCGTCACGCAAACTCGACGTCAGGGCTGATGCGATCGTTTGCCGGCTGCGCGATGCGCGATCTCGGTGGCAGCGGCGACGGCTGCGGGCAGCGACTGCGGATCATTGAAACAGCGTGTGCCGCCGAACAGCCGTGCTAGTCAGTGGCCGGTCGGTGCGTCTCGGTCTCGGAGAGGTTCGAGGGCCTGACCCCTCCTTCACAAGCATGCCGAAGAGCGAGATGCTCAAGTAGCAGCTTGCGGCAGGTTTGCGGCGCGCCTCGGCATCCCAAGCACCACGGCAGGTGAGGGCAGTCCAGCTCGCCAGAAGCGACGTTCAAGTGTTCGGCGATCAACACCGCAGGCGCGGTGCAACCGTTTGATGTTCCAGGAATCTGGACTGCGTAGCGCATCGTGCAGGTGCGGCTGCCACGAAGCGGGAAGCATCGCGATACGATGCGCAAGTTCCGGATGCTGCGGAGTCCGAATTGGAGGCAGCATGCGAGCGGAAGTGACGACTCGTTGCAACTCGATCTGAAACCGTAGCGTTTGGAGTTCGGATTCGAGTATCACGGACATTCGCGGTGCGAGGCGACTCTGCAGTATCCGCGTCACGGACACATCTCTCAGATCCGGAACGACAAGCAAGATGCCGTCCCAACCGGCGAGGAGCTCAGTGATGCGACTACTCGAGCTCTCATCCGGCGCGGCGACCGCGTCACCAAATGCTGACCACTGCGCGACAAGCAGTACGCAGCTGGAGTACGGAAATTGCTCAAACAGCGTCGTGATGGCGTTCGCATGTTCAGTATGCGCCACCGGGCGACGCCGGTCTGGCACAAGGAACGCGTCGACTCGCGCGCTCGCCGCTCGCCGCTCGCCGCTCGCCGCTCGAACCACGCAATACTGCAGCCAGCCCGGCGTCAACAGCTGCCCGGAGCGACTGTTCGATGAACGTCCTGATCACGATGTGCGAGATGCTCATGCGAACTCCTCCTCAAATACATCGTACGATTGCTGCTCGCTACGTGTCAAGCGGATTATCACTGCGACAATGCGACAGCGGAGCTCGCCACACAGCGACTCAAGGCACAGCCGATTGTTCACGCCGGCGTCGCATCGGCCGCGAAACGTTTCGCTGCACTACCCCCGCAAGTTCCGCAGATAACGCTCCGGGTTCAACAGGAAATCACGAGTCAATCGCACATGTTCCGTATCTGCCCACGCGACTTCGCTGATGGACGGCTCGTCGAACGAATAGATGCGCGCCTCGGGGAATGCGAGCAGCATCGGCGAGTGCGTCGCAATGATGAATTGCGCGCCGTCGCTCACGAGATCGAACATCATCGCCAGCAGCGCCAGCTGTCGCTGCGGCGAGAGCGCGGCTTCGGGCTCGTCGAGCAGGTAGAGCCCCTTTGGTACCAGCCGCTGCTGGAAAAAGCTGAGGAACGCCTCACCATGCGACCGCGCGTCGGGATCGACACCGTAGCGCCGGTCCATCTCGGCCATGCTCGCCCGCACCGGGCCCGTGGCCAGTGTACGCGCGTAGTCTGAACGATCGGCGTATTCCTCATTCATGCGCTCCAGCGTGTCGCTGAACTCGGCGCGCTCTCGTTTGAGCAAGAGCTGAAAGCCAAAGAAGTCCTCGGCTCTCAGGAACAGTCCGCGGTTGGTGCGCAGACGCCACGACAGCGTGAGTGCTCGCGCGAGCAGCTCCTGTTGCTCGAGCGTGGGATCGCGCCGCGCAAGATCATGGGAGCCGGCCGACGGAAGATTGGCCGCGATCGCAATCGCCTCGAGCAGCGTGGATTTGCCCGACCCATTCTCGCCGACAAAACACACCACCGGCGCGTCCAGATCGAGCGACGCCAGGCTGTCGATACTCGGCACCGTGAACGGAAAGCGACGCGGCGCCCAGTCGGGGTGCGTATGCGTCACGCTGAGCAGGAGTGGCATGCGCAGATGTTTACGGGTGTGCCAAGGGGGAAGCAAATCGCGTTGAAGCCATGGAGCTCACGCGTCTACTCGCCAAGCATCTCGCGAATCACGACGACGAATGCTCGGCTAACCGGCGCTCATTGCGGATTGCACGGATCATTCTCCCCGTTGAGGGGAACCTTGCGAGAGATGGGGAGGAGATCCCACCGCTAGGGAGTCGCGGATTTCGGAGCTCGCACCACGATGAAGTCCTCCTGGTAACGTTCCCCGTCGAAGCCCCGATAGTGCTCGCACACGATGTCACGGTGCACTCGGTGCGCCGCCGCCAGCGGACGCCTGATGACCGGCGCGCACTCAGACTCGGAACCCCGTGGTATCGGTCGACGGAGACCAGCACTGTCGACGAAAAAGAACCTTGGCATCGGCTGCGCCCCAACGACGACATCCCGCATTCGCAGCGTTCCACTGGCAGGAAACTCGTACACCCTTCCCTTCCCGCTTCGCTTGCCCGGCGGGGCAGACGGGTCGGGATAGATGAGGGTGGCCGTTCCACTAAAGCTCTCTGGGAACACATACTCGGGAGGCGGCGTGCCACGCGCGAAGAGCCCCGCAGACACTAGTCCCAGCACAAATATGGAGGCCGGTACCAGGAATGAGACGGTCACCGCCGTCATCAGCACGCCCGCGCCCCACAGCCATCGCGTGCGCCAGCGGGAGGGCGGCAGCGCGAAAGCGGTGCGCTGCGCATACACGGCAGCAAAGCCTACCCCGCTCGTCGCGCCAGCGAGCCACAATCCGTAGGTCGCGTAGTGGATGACCTGCGCAAGCCCGCCGTCAAACGTCAGTGCCAGCGGGAACATGGTGATGAGAGGAAACAGCACCACCCAAAACCCGGCCGCACGGACACGTGGCCAGCCCGCGCGGCCGGGTCGAACACCGTTGGCAATGACCGGGGCCAAGGCCATCACCACACCCGCGAACACCAATGCCAGACGCACGACGCGACCGGCGTCGCCTCGCTCCGGTCCGTGGCCGAGGGCAGCGCTCGCCACACCGAAGCACGCGCACCCGAGCAGCGTGGCGAGCCCAACCCCTACTCTGAGCGTGGCCGTGCGTGTCGGCCCTTGCGCGACCGGCCCGTCACTGGCGTCGGCGCTCATTGAGGATTGCACGGATCATTCTCCCCGTTGAGGGTATCGTTGCGAAAGATGGGGAGGAGATCCCACCTCGAAGCCGCTCTGCCGGACTTCTTGGTGCGATCTTCTTGCAGCTGCTGAAAACCGCTGCAGACGCCGTTGGTGAACGTCTTCTTGTGCACTCCGACCGCAGGGAATGGATCACGCACAGTGAAGTGAGACACGGGAAGCGCGATCACGCAAGCGCTTCTCACCGCGTCACGGAATGAAGCGCACACTCGCGGCGTTCGCTTGCAGGCAGCGACAGATGTTTGCTGCGTACGAACAAGTTTTCCTTGCCCACAATGTTCTCCTGCAACACGTCGGCGCTGCTCAGCGCCTTGCGATACTGCGAGGCTGCTTGGCGTGCTGAAATCCCAGCGTCGGCGACATACTCGAGATGCCGGGAAAAAGTACTGACTACAAGCGCGCACACTGATGAACAGCGGCAACAATTTCCGCGCTCCTGGAATCGGCATTATCTGCCGACTGCTGAACGTTTATTCCTCAAGGATAGCATGATGCGCACTCACACACTTCACGAAAGTACGTCCGACAAGAGTCACCTAAACCGTTGTAAAATAACAACTTGGCAGCTCTAAAGCATTACTCGTCCCGCTCCACCCTCCCTGTGGCACGAGCCATGCTTTGAAAGGAATCGGATTTCCCAGTTTCCCCGATTCTATCCATGGCCGACTCTCCTGACACTCCGACCACAGCGGACGAGCCCACGCCAACCGGCATGAAGGCGCGACTCCCGCTCATGGGCGCCATCATCATTGGACTCGCCGTCGGCGTCGGCACCGGCGCCGCCGTCGTGGGCCCCGTCGCCGCCAAGGCACTCGGCTTTGGTGTGCCCGCTGCGACCGATTCCGTGGCTGCCCATGCCGAAGGCGAAGAGAACGCGCCCGACGATTCGGCCGCCACCGCCGGCGCCGCTCCGCCCGTCC
>Ga0163147_10007889_pt1 | contig 11960 bp, 10 predicted proteins | sample OliLakLV19MP6G1_FD_148597 | JGI IMG/M metagenome (GOLD analysis project Ga0163147, IMG submission 148597) | Freshwater microbial mat bacterial communities from Lake Vanda, McMurdo Dry Valleys, Antarctica- Oligotrophic Lake LV.19.MP6.G1 | ecosystem: Environmental > Aquatic > Freshwater > Lake >...
ATACAGCCGCGGTCCGGGGCCTCACCCGTTTTTAATCACACCCAGTCCCGATGTCCCGCCGCAGCAATTCTCATTTTGCTCCGGAGCGCGGCTGTGTCGTCTCGACCAGCCGCAGTACGTCGGCTCAAATACAGGCATTGGGTGTGTTCGCACGCTGCGGCTGGTGCTTTGCACACAGCCGCGCTCCGCAAGATGAGAATTGCTGGTCCCGCCGCCTCACTGATTGCGCGGGAGGCACCGGAGGCACTCTTGAGATAGAAAGGTTTGCCACCGCTGGATAAAGGTGCATGGTCTCGTGTGGCAATCCACCACCGGGCTGATCGTGAAATCGGCGGCTCAGTGTGGTTTCAGATGAATAATGCGATAAATATTTTGGTGTTGGAGGCTAATCTGGTGGATGCAGAAAGCTTGGTCAGTCAGCTCAAATCCTGCCCCCTGGATTTTGTATGGGAACTCGCGGGTACGAAAGCTGGTTTTGTCTCCAGGCTCTCATCCAAACCGCCGGATCTGATCATATCCGACTTTATGCTTCCGGGGTACAGTGGAATGGAAGCCCTGGCCTCGGCCCGGTCGCTCTGTCCTGCGGTCCCTTTCATTTTTTATTCCGGCATCACGGACGAAGAAGCCGCCGTCGAGGCGATACGAAATGGAGCTACAGATTTTATCCTGAAGCAGAAACCTCAAAGGGTCGTCGCAGCTGTACTGCGGGCCTTGCAGGATTGCAAAGAGCGGAACCGTCGTAAAACTGCGGAGCACCAAGTCCAGGCCCAGGCCCAGCTGCTCGATCTTGCGACTGACGCCATCATGGTCATCAGCCTCGCGGATCTCTGCCTTTTTTGGAACCAGGGCGCGGAACGTCTTTACGGTTTTACCAGGGAGCAGGTGGATCAGAAGGAGCTTACCCGGTTTATTTTCCCCAGACGATCGGAGTATTCGAAGGCCAAAGCGGAAACGCTTTCCTTGGGAGAGTGGAGCGGCGAGCTGGAACAAAAGGGAGTGGGTGATCGCAAGATTTTTTCCATCAGCCGATGGACTTTGGTTCGCGACGCTAAAGGCCATCCGGAGCGTATTCTGGTCATCAACACCGACATCACCGAACGAAAACACATTGAAACCCAGTTTCTGCGATCTCAAAGGCTGGAGAGCATCGGCGCTCTGGCCAGCGGCATCGCCCATGATCTAAACAACATCCTGGCACCAATTTTGATGGGGGCGGAGCATCTACGGTCCAGAGATCCCTCTCCCATGGCCAAGGGAGTTCTTGAAACCATACACAAAAGCGCGAGCCGCGGCGCGGATTTGGTGAAACAAATGCTCTCTTTTGTCCGCGGTTCGGCGGACCGCCGGACCTCGGTCCGGATGGATCACCTGATTCGCGAAGTCGCCAAGGTCAGCACCGAAACTTTTCCCAAGACGATCCAGGTGGTGATCGAGCTGGAGGACAATCTCGGCTGCATCCAGGGTGATCCGACACAGCTTCACCAGGTCTTGCTGAACCTTTTTATCAACGCCCGGGACGCCATGCCGCGTGGAGGAGTTCTGACCGTCGCAGCGCAGAATTTTTTCATCAACGATCCCGCCGGAGTGCATATGGTCCGGATCACGGTCGAGGATACTGGCGCAGGCATCCCAGAGGAGATTGTGGACAAGATTTTCGACCCGTTTTTTACCACGAAGGGGGAGGGAAAAGGAACCGGTCTGGGTTTGTCCACCGTCCTGACAATTGTGAAAAGCCATCGTGGCCATGTCAATTTTCAGAGCAAGGTTGGAGTCGGTACCTATTTTGAGATTTTGATTCCGGCTCAATCCCCTGTATTTCCTGCGGTGGTCACGGAATCTTATGACCAGAATCCCAAAGGTCATGGTGAGATGTTGTTGGTGGTGGAGGACGAACCTGAAATCCGCAATCTGATGCGGCATTTGTTGTCGCACTATGGCTACGACGTGATAACGGCCGAGGACGGCAACAGCGGAGTGCTTCAATATTTTCGCTACAAGCATGATATCCAGCTGGTGTTGTTGGACATGATGATGCCCGGACTGGATGGAAATGCCCTGAGCCAGTTGATCAGATCGGCCGGAGGCGATACCAAAATCCTGGCCATGACCGGCCTTGAGGATGTTCCGGCCAAGGATATCTCGGAGGCCGACGGTTATTTGAAAAAACCATTTTCCAACGTGGAGCTTCTGCAGATGGTGCATAAACTTTTACATATGCAAAATGGTTCCACGCCAGTCACTCCCACGCCAATTTTTCGCCCTTCAGTCAACAGAACTCACTGAGATTTTCCCGTGACGGTTTGGCGCGAAAATCTTGGATTTGAGTGCCGCCGTTGGGGAGAGCTTTCAAGGAGGGCTCAGTTTTCCAAAAAAGGGTTTTCGCTTGATGATCTTTTGAGAGGGCGACAATATCCACATGTTCCTATTTTCCTTGCCAGGACGGATCAAAAAGTTTTTGTTCGACGATTTGGGGAACGGGCTTTTGGGTTGAATTCCGTGAAACTATGGTAAAAAAGAAACTCTACACGACTCCCCTCATCCAGCAGAGCGAGAAAAAACCACTGATTGAAGTCCCCGTTAAGAAGCCTTCTGTCTTCCGCATTCTCCGCATTGGTTCCAGTGTTTTGCAGCTCCTTTTTTCCTCGGTGAAAATGAGGTTTTCACACCGGCACGCGTCGCCCCGTGAAACTGCCTTCAAGATACGGCAGTTGTTTGAGGTTCTGGGAGGCATGGGGATCAAGATGGGGCAGGTGCTCTCAATGCGGAACGACCTTTTTTCCGTCGAATTTTGCGACGAATTGTTGAAGCTCCAAGATCAAGCATTTGCTTTTCCGTCAGAACTGTCGATCCAGTTGATCGAGCAGAGCATCGGATGCCCGGTGGACCACGTTTTTGAGAACTTAGACCCGAAACCATTCGCGGCCGCTTCCCTGTCTCAGGTGCACAAGGCCAAGCTTCGTGGCCGGGACATCGATGTGGCGGTTAAAGTGCAGCGACCGTATGCGCGCGAGACTTTTGAATACGATTTCTGGTGGCTTTCCCTCTGTTTTAACACTCTTTCCCATTTTCGCATCGCCGAGCATTTTCATTGGAAAGAGATGCTGACCGAGATCAAAGGCTTCATGGAGGAGGAGTTGGATTACAGGCATGAAGCGAGTGAGATGAAGCGGATGCGCAAACTGCTCAAGGCGCACAAGGTTTATGTTCCCAAGGTGTTTCTCATGTACACCACCCGAACGCTGCTGGTGATGGAGTTCCTGCCCGGTGTTTTCATGAGCGACTACGTGAAGGTCGCCCGCGCCGAACCTCACCGCGTCGCCGCCTGGTTGGAAGACAACCAATTAAATCCCAAGCGGCTGGCGCGCCGGCTTCTGCAATCGCTGATGCGGCAGATGTTCGAGGATTACGCTTTCCACGGGGATCTGCATCCGGGAAATATCATCCTGCTGAGGAAAAACCGGATTGCCCTGGTGGATTTCGGGAACACCGGCACTTTTGACCGCGATTTCATCGCGAAATATGAACAGTATTCGCGCGCCTTGGCTTCGGGCAATTTTTCCACCGCCGCAGACATGTTCCTCCTTTTTGCCGGGAGCATCCCCTCGGTTGACACTGCCCAGGTGAAAAAAGATGTTATCCGGGCTTTGCAGGAGGCCCAGCGGAAAAGCGGCATTCGCAACCTTCCGTTCCATGAAAAATCACTGGCGGCGACTTCCGCCGAGATGAACGCCATCATCGCCAAATACAAGTTCGACATGAACTGGAGTTTGTTGCGCATGGGAAGGACCTTCGCGGCGCTCGATCAGACGATCGGGATTTTGAATCCCGATATCAATTATGTGAAAGAAACCAGGAAGTATTATGTCAAGTCGGCGGAACGACGAAAGGGGGACAGCCTTCGAAAATTTCAGGTTTTGATGGAAAAAGTTTCGGACATTTCCACCATTTTTATCCCCCTGCTCGCCAGCCGGGCCATTCAGTTCAAGGGAAGCATGGGCCACGGAGTTCGTGCCGCCGCTTTCCTGCTTAAGTTGACGTTGTTTGGTCTCGGGATTGCGCTCGTGGTCAGCGCGTGGGCTTATTTGCACCAGCACCATTTCAAAGCGGTGCGGGATATTCATGACCGTTATGACAACTGGTTTCTGACCCTGGTGGAAATCATGCCGCACCTTGAGCGTTATGAGTGGGCCGGTGTTCTGACCATGCTGCTCGCCTTCTCTGTCGGCCTGCGAAAATTCCTCAGGCGCCTGTATCAGCCGCCGATCCGGCTGCCAGGGCAAGGAAACAGCACCCACGGATGATCTGGCGGATCAGAATCACTTTCCAAAAAGTGATTCGATCCGTTCCCTGACCTCGGGCGAATGAATTGTCTTTTCGTGCATCGCCACTTCCTGCGCGATGAATTCCGGCAGTTCTTTTCGAATTTGTGCGTTCAAATGTTCTTTGAGGGTCATGAGGGAGCCTCGAGGCTTCTCCGCGATTGACTCAGCCAGACGCAGGGCGTAATCCGCTATTTCAGCCCTTGGCATCACCGGGAATGGAAGCCCCCGTTTCTCCAGGTCAGCCCCGCGGTATGTTCCAGCGGTCATTAGCAGTTCGTTTCCCAGGGCTGTGCCAATTTTTTTCGGAAGAATGTAAGTTCCGCCCATGCCTGGGGTGAAACCGTATTTCATGAAGTTGCTGCTATAGACGCTTTCACGGCTGAAGAGCACGAAGTCGGCGTACATCGCCATCACCAACCCCCCTCCGATTGCGTGCCCCTGCATCGCCGCAATCACTGGGACGGGACATTCCAGGGCCAGCTGATAGGTGATGCTGACATCTGTGAATTTTCTGTCGCCTCCCTGCTGCAGCGAAAGAAGGGCTTCCTGGGTTCCTCCGCTGCAAAAATAGGTGTCGTATCCGGTCAAGATCACCGCCTTGTAACAAGTGTTGGCCTTGATGGCGGCAAATGCGGAAATCAGCCCGGAAATAATTTCGTTGGAGAAGGTGTTTTTGTGAACGCGGTCCTGCATGGTGACCTGCACAATTTCAGGATTGAGTTCACGCAAAACCACGGCGTTTTCATTCATAAATTTAGCTTTCCCACGGAAATCGGCCGGTTTCGACGTAGCGGATGATGCCCTCCAGGTTTTTCCGGTCGGAGAAAGTCTCCAGATTGGCCGCTACTGCGGTATTTTTGCTCTCCTGGAGAAAATTTCCCAGACCCGCCTGGTAGTTTTTGTATCGGGTGACCGAACTCTTCGAAAGCCGACGGAGTCTCAGAAGATGTTTTCTCAGGAGAGATTCGCTATCGGTATCAAAGGCGTCCACGAGTCCCCAGTCCGACGCCTGGCCCGCCGAAACCGGCTGTGTCATGAGAGTCATGTAGCCGGCCTTTTGATGCCCGATCCTTCGAATCAGAAAAGGAAGCACACAGGCCGGCAACAATCCAAACAAGAGTTCCGAGAGGCTGAACCGCGCCTTCTCCTCGGCGATGACGATATCGCTGGCGGCCACAAAACCGATCCCTCCGGCGTTGGCCTGGCCCCGAACATGAGCGATGGAGACAAATGGACCGGTCGCCAGCCTTTGCCAGAGCAAATAGAGCGGCTCTGGGTTGCTGGTTTTCCCCTGGCCAGTCCCCAGGGAGGCATCACGCATCCCGTCAAAGTCGGCACCGAAACAGAAGTATTCTGGGGAACCTTCAAGCACCAAGACGGTGATTTTTTCGTCGATCCGGTCCAGAGCCCGGTGACATTCCTGGATCAGGAGGTCGTTGATGGTGTTTTTTGCCTCTGGACGATGAAAGCGGACGAAAAGGATCGGCTCTTCAAGCCGAACCTGAATGGTCTGGAAATGTTCCATGACTATAGGGTGATCCCGCTAAACCGTATCGATGCAGTTGGGGCCTTCGGGCCCCTCACCCCAGCCCTCTCCCAAGGGGCGAGGGAGGCGTTTCCGCCCGCAGGATCACCCTCACCGTCCAGTTGCAAATCCAACGCGGAGTAGAATCGTTCCCTCTCCCCGGGGGAGAGGGTTACTGAGGGGATGGTTGGATAGGATACATATAGCGACGAGCGCCACGGGTGTAGCCGCGAGGCGCGAACGAGGGAAGATGCCCAAAGCGGCCTCTGACCGAGTGAACAACGAAGCGGATGCGCCCGTGCCGCCGCCGGGATGGGTAGTTTATCCTGCCGTCCCCTCAGTAGGGTGAGGGCGATGGTTTTTTCAACTGCATCGTTACGGCTAAATCCATTCATATTTTCGATGGAACTCCCGGATCTCTGACAAAAAGAGCAGGGGCACCCTTCCGGGCGTTCGCCGGACGAACTGACCTGGATCCAGATTGACATTCCGTGTGCCGAATTTGACGGCACCGCTGCCCACTAGCAAGGCATCGTATTCAGCCATGGAAAGCTGGTGCCGGGCGGACAGCTGATCCGCGATGCGAAAGGCCTTTTGTTTTTCCTGTCCCTCTTTTGAGAGCAGTCCGCTGAAGAATTCTGAACAACAGCCCGATCCATAGGAGAAACAGCCCAATCGCTGGCTGGATTGCAGAGGCGCTTGGTCTATCGTGCTGGCAAGCGCCAAGTATAGGGTTGCTCCCATGATGTTTCCCACCCGCTGACAATAGTTGAGTCCCGGCTGCACCCGGCGCTGGAAATCCTCTTCGATTTCTCCCGCCGCCGCCCGCACCACCTTGCGCATCATCGTTCGATGCGCACCTTTCACCATCCCTCCAAACGGAGTGTGAAAAGCCAGGAACTGGAAGGAGTTTCTGTAATCCGCGTCGCTGACTCTTTTTTGGTACTCCAGAAACGCCTGTTCGCAGCAATCAAGATAGGAGAGCAGTGAAAGGTCGGAATCGCCCGCCTCGCTGTCCGGAGCCGGCCGGCAGGTGTCCATCACTTCATAGCCATAATAGCCATTGGCACCGGCATCCACTTGGAACACCGCCGGTTGTTCGCCAATCAGCATCGCCACCGCACCGGCACCACCGCTTGGCTCGGCAAAGGACCAGTCGGCCGTCAGCGCATCCCCGCCTTCGGCCACGATAAATCGTGAGATGTCGGTGGCGATGACCAGAGCCTTGGCACCCGGGGAGGTCTGCGAAAGAATGAAATTCACCGCCATCTGGAATCCAGCCGTCCCCGAATAGCAGGCCTGCTTGATCTCGAACAACCGGCAGTTTCGATTCAGCTCGAGGTAATGGTGGACGTAGGTGCTCAGCGATTTCCCGAAATCGATTCCAGATTCCGTGCAGGTGATGAGCAGTTCTATCCGGTTCTTTTCGGCGGGTGAAAGGGAATCAATCAGCGGTTTTGCTGCGTTGACCGCAAAACTCACTGGATCTTCGTGGGGAAATGCCACGGTTTTCTCCTTCATCAGGAGGTTTTCAAAACGGCGTAAATCCAATCCCCGATGCCGGGCCAGTTGCAAGACATCCAGACAGGCCGTGCCCCCGAAAACATTCATTGCTTCAATTCCAGCGTCTATCATGCTCTTCCTGGCGGATGGTTCGCGTGGCGGAACGGTGGCCGCAATCCAGATGGGAATTGTGGACAACCGTTGCTTCGCGGACAGTTAAAGATGTTTCAATCCCAGAGTCTTCGCGCGATTTTCAAGTGTCAACGACATTTGAATTTGCGTCCGATTAAGAAAGAAATCGAGGTTGGGCCGGGTCCGACGGGCATCCCCGCAGCGGGCTGTCAGGCATGAGCCAGCGCAGGCCAGAGGTAAACGATTTGTGTCCAGATCTTTGATTGACATAACTTTGGTTTTGCGTATTCCTTTAGGCAAGGCATCTACCATCACAAGGGAAAAAATTATGTCAGAACAAAGTCTTCATCCAATCGTCATCTACAAAGGTAAAAAACCAGCGAAACAACTCCGCCGCCTCAAAAAAGGGCGTGGAAAACTTGTCGATAAAGTGGCACAAAGCATCGATCGCATAGAAACAGCGATTGGTGACGACAACAAGATACTCGTTCCGATTGTCATTCATTACTCTTACAAAAAGGGTGCGGTCGCCAGCAAGGGACTCAGCAGCATGTTCTCAAACTGATATTCAAGCTCCAACTGGGATCCGCATATCAAAACAAATTTAACCCGAAAAAACATGAAAGAATCCACCAAAGACTTGGAAGCGACATCAACGGGAAGCACTCAGGAAAAGTCTGAGCCTAAGGCTTCCACTCCTCCACGAGTGATCAATTTGGGCACCGTCAAGCGCAATGACGTGAAAGAGCTCAAAAAGGGACACGGTGATTTAATGGAAGACGTCGTGCAGATTTGTGATCACGAAATCGCCAAACTGCCCGCTCCTGGAAAAGGGAAAATGTATCAGCCGGTTGTTGTGGTTTATCGAAGAACCAAAAAGAGCAAGAAGCGGAAGATGAATATCCTCGGCGCCACCATTGACCGCAAAAAACTCCGGAAGAACGGCATCTCTCTCTAAGATTTGTTCCGTCCATTTACGCTCGCGAATTTAAACCTTCGCGAGCTTTTTTGTTTTTGTGCCCGGCTGGCGTGGTGGCTCATTGGTCAATGTCCAACTCAGCCTCTGCGAGGGGAACTGTTAGTTGAAGTGTTCCCGTGTTTCCGACCGGCGACCTTTAACGTCCGGGGTTGGCACGAAGCCACTCTGTGGTTGCCAGTATGATCTTATCCAATGAAGTCGCCGGCTTAAATCCGGTTGTTCGTTCCAGCTTGGCCAGGCTTGGTTTTCTCCTTTGCATATCTTCGAATCCGTCGCCATAAGCATCTTTGTAAGGAACAAATTCCAGATTTGACCTGGAATTGAGCAGTTGGATCACTTTTTGCGCGAGTTCTTTGATGGAGATTTCTTCCGTGGTGCCGATGTTGAAAACTTGAGCATGAGCTCCGGGCAGGGTCAAAAGCCTTACCAAGGCTTCAACCGTGTCGTGAACAAAACAAAAACAACGGGTCTGGTCGCCAGATCCAAAAATCTTGATAGGCTGGTCAAGCAGGGCGGATTGAATGAACCTGGGAAGCACCATCCCGTACTTGCCCGTCTGTCTCGGCCCTACTGTGTTAAAAAGCCGGGCAACGACCATCGGTGCCTTCTTTTCCTTGGCGTAAGCCATCACTACAAATTCGTCCAATAATTTTGAGCAAGCATAACTCCATCTTCCAAGCGTCGGAGGCCCAATCAGCCGGTCGTCATCCTCGGAAAATTCCGGTTTCTGACTTTTGCCATAAACCTCAGAAGTGGATGCGAGCAGAAGGGGAACTCCCATTTCCGCAGCAAGTCCGGTGATCACCTGGGTTTCGTGGACATTGGTCTGGATCGTTTCAACCTGGGAACGCATGACCAGATCCACCCCAACGGCTGCGGCCAGGTGGAATATGCCATGACAACTTCCCACGATCTGCTTCAGATTCCCGGTTTCTGAAACTTTGTTCTGGAGAAATGTAATATTCTCCTTTGGAACCAGCTGTCGAAGGTTTTCGGTCGAGCCTGTGGAAAGGTCGTCGATCACCACGACCTTGTTTCCTTTCAGAAGTAGTTTTTCGGCAAGATGAGAGCCGATAAAACCTGCGCCTCCGGTGATGAGATAAGCGGGGGTGCTCATGATTTCATCATCTTGAAAGACTGCCAAGAACCGGACGGTGAACAGCGCTCAGCGCATTTCCAACTGCTTCCGCCAAAATCTGACGGTATTTTTCCGAAGCAATCTGCCGCGCTTCAAATGGGTTGGATAAATAACCGGCTTCTAGTAGCACCGCCGGACGGTTTTGCCCGCGCAACACCCCCATAAACCTGGCTCTCCGGACTCCCCGGTCCCTGCCTTGCGTCGCCGCCAGCAAAGCTTGGTGCAGGCGGATGGAGTAGTGAAGGTTCAGCGCATCAAACGAATTGTTCGGCAATTCCTCCCGGACATCATCTGCGTAGCCTCGTGTCAGGTGTGACTGCATCCCCGTGGGAGTCAGACAATAAGTTTCGAAACCCTGATTTTCCACTTTTGGGAACGCGGAATTGAAATGGAGGCTTACGAACAAATCAGCCTGGGCCGCCTCTGCGATTGCGACCCGGTTCGAAAGGGTCACCTCGATATCGTTGGTCCGGGTGAGAAAAACTTTCCAACCATGGCCTGTCATCACACTTTTGAGGCGCAACGCCCAATCGAGAGTAAACTCTTTTTCCCAACGATTGTTGTGAATGTTCCGCGTACCCGCCTGTTCCCCTCCATGTCCGGGGTCAATGACGATGACAGGCTGCCGACCGGTCCAAACCGGGGCGGCGGAAAAAAGCGGCAGCACGCTTTTTTCAAGATCCAGCCGGTTCAGATAAAGTTTACCTTCAATCTGTTGAGGTGGGAACCCGAGCCAGACCTCTGATCCATTCCAACGGGCAAACGTCGAACCGTTCTTCAGAATGAGAATTCCATGGCGATTGGTCAGTGAATATTCCTGTGGCCCTCTTCTGTGCAGTCTGGCTTCCTTGAAAGCCGGGATTTTTCCCATCATCTCCTCTAGGCTGACCCATTTATTGGTTTCCACCGTGACCAAGGTTGATCGGGACCAGGATGCAGAACCGGGCTGAGGCGAATGCGTCAAGATTTCGATATCCACCATCGCGTTTGTTGCGGGTATTGCCACGGCCTTTTCAATCGTGGGCGCAGGCGGGATGATGACGGTGTTGCTTGAATGGAGCGGGGCGGTGGAGCAGCCACAAAACCATGCGCCGATGAAAGCCAGCGCAAATCCAAGACCCGGTTGCCGGGTGTTTCGAGTCCGAAACCGCAAGAAATTTCTCACCAGATACATGAAAGGTGCGAGCAATAAACAGAATCAGGGCGGTTGATCTCAAGCCATTTCGCTTTCAATTTCATTCTCTGCTTTGAATTTCGCACCACCGCGTGTTATTGCCTCTGGATGAATCTATCGAAAGCGTTCAGGCAAACCCTGGCGCGATTTGTGGTCCCATTCTTCCTTTCCACCGCTTTCCTTGCTGCGGACGAAGGGATGTGGTTGTTCAACCAGCCACCGGCTTCGTTGCTGGCGGAAAAACATCGGTTTCGGCTCACGGACTCATGGATGGACAAACTCCGCCTGGCATCGATTCGTTTCAACAGCGGCGGTTCCGGCGCGTTTATTTCGGATGAAGGTTTGTTGATCTCAAATCACCATGTCGCGGGGGGGACACTTTACAAGTTAAGCACTCCTGAACGGAACCTTTATCAGGACGGCTTTTTAGCCCGAAACCGGACTGAAGAAATCAAGTGTCCCGAACTCGAACTGCTGGTTCTTATCTCAATGACCAATGTTACCAGGGAAGTGGTATCGGGAGTTCAACCAGGCATGGATACAGAAAAAGCTTTCGAGGCCCGGCGCGCCGCCATTTCTAAAATCGAAAAAAGCGCCCAGACAGGCGCAGGGGTGAAGGCTGAGGTTGTCACCTTGTGGAAAGGGGCCGAATACCATCTTTACATTTACCACAGATACACGGACATCCGCCTGGTTTTCGCCCCTGAGCATCAAATTGCATTTTTTGGCGGTGATCCCGACAACTTTGAATACCCGAGATTTGATCTCGATGTAACTCTTTTCCGGGCTTACGAAAATGACCGTCCGGCCCGTCCTGCCTCTTTTCTGAAATTCGATACCCGTGGCGTCCGGGATAACGAACTGGTTTTCGTTTCCGGCCATCCCGGAAACACCGGACGGATACTCACCGTGGCTGAATTGGAATTCTTACGTGACGTCCGGCTTCCGTTGGTGTTGCGCAGACTGCATCGTGCGGAGGTTTTGTTTTCAAATTATGCCGCGCGATCAGGGGAGAACCTGCGCCGATCCAAAGCCGAGCTTTTAAGCGTGCAAAACTCCCGAAAAGCTATTGAGGGGAAGTTGCAGGGATTATTGGACCCGGCACTGATGAACCGCAAGATCGTTGCGGAAACCGCCATCCTCAAAAAGACCGGCCTGCAACGAGCGGGCCACAAAATGGATCCATG
>Ga0163147_10007890_pt1 | contig 11959 bp, 9 predicted proteins | sample OliLakLV19MP6G1_FD_148597 | JGI IMG/M metagenome (GOLD analysis project Ga0163147, IMG submission 148597) | Freshwater microbial mat bacterial communities from Lake Vanda, McMurdo Dry Valleys, Antarctica- Oligotrophic Lake LV.19.MP6.G1 | ecosystem: Environmental > Aquatic > Freshwater > Lake >...
GGGCAAGACCAACCGTGAGATCGCCACCGCCCTCGTCATCACGGAACGGACGGTCAAATTCCACATCAGTTCGATTCTGGCGAAACTCGGCGCAGGCAACCGCACCGAAGCCGTCACCCTCGCCGTCCAGCGCGGATTGGTGAGCATCAAGGCGGAATAAGCCAAATTTATGGCTGTAACCGTTCCAATTATCATTGACGTTGGAAGAACAGATCGAACTTCAGAATATACTCTACATCGACGGCAAAATGTCCTTGCTCAAAGCGCGGGCTCTCAAAAAACTAGGTCAAACATGAATGTTTCTGATGTCCTCCCACAACATTTTGAATGGGTCAAGCTTCCAGCAGGACAGGTGACGCTGGAAGCAGGGGGTTATCTCTCTGAAAAGACAAATTTGGATGTTCCTGCTTTCGCTATCGCCAAGTATCCCGTGACCAACGCGCAGTTTCAAGCCTTTATTGACGCACCGGAGGGTTACACCAAGTCTGTGTGGTGGGATTATTCACCGGACGCGAAGAAGTGGCGAAAAGGAAATCCACAGGCACAAGAACGCGCTTTTCCCGGTGATGACCATCCTCGTGCAAATGTGACATGGTATGAAGCGGTTGCATTTTGCCGCTGGTTAAGTGCCAAAACGGATGGAAAGATTTTTCTTCCCACTGAACAACAGTGGCAGCGAGCAGCGCAGGCATTACCCAACGGGCGCAACAGCGGTTTTGTGTATACTTGGGGCAACGATTGGGATGTATCACGCTGCAATAACAAGTCAAATGGACTTGGCACCACCACCCCGGTTAGAGTGTACGAAGGTAAGGGTGACAGCCCTTGTGGTGTGGTCGATATGAGTGGCAATGTATCAGAATGGTGTTTGACGGAAATGAGACGGGCGAGAATGATGTTAAATAGAACAAGTATTCATGTTCTGCGTGGCGGCTCGTGGCGGGACGACGTTACCATTGGCTTCCGGCTCGATTTCCGCGGTTGGAGCTATCCCGACATTAGGAGCAATGGCGTGGGCTTTCGTCTTTCCTGCGCTTAATTCTGTATTCTGATATTGAATTTTTCGCATCATCGGGATCGATTGTTTTTGCGTGAGTTCCCGCCAGATGCTCAAGCATCCGGCTGCCAAAAGACCAAGCCTGCTAAAGAGGCTCAAAACAGCCCCTTCAGTGGGCTTGGCTGTTCGGCAGTCGGACGTTTCAACGTCTGGCTTTCACCCCTCTTTTTTCTCTGACTCGATATACAGCAGATCGCCTACATCGCAATCGAAATAGGCGCAAAATGCTTCGAGTACAGGCCCCTCAAATTTATTGACCTCATTGCGCGTCCAACGGGCAACAGCCGAGGGCGATACCCCTGTCGCCGCCGCGATTTCGTTGTATCGAATACGGCGACCCTCACGCAGTTCTCTTTGTGTAAGCAAAATTAGAAATCTGGAGCGCAGTTTTCCTACCAATTTCTTGACCTTTTTCAAAATCCCATCTACAATTTTTTATACTAGCGCATTTTAGACGCGCTGGAATCAGACTATATATTCTAAACTACCCACTTATAAGGAGCGATTTTACATGTCTACTTCTGATCTGCCAACTTTGTCTCTCGCCGGAAATCAGGATGCGCGTCCGCTGCCTCTGATTGTATCCGAGAAATGGGCGTTTCCATTGGCTTATATGCAAACGGAAGACGGTACCTTTTATGCGATTCAAGATTGGATTCGCGGTTTGACAAGCGCAGAAAACATTCGCAGAATTTGGAGCGATTTGCAACGCAGCGGGAGTTTGACTCAGATGTACGATTCAATCGTACATCTGCCCTATGTCGCCAGTGACGGAAAAACGTATCAGCGCGATTACACCAACGACAAAGGGCTATATTTGATAGCACAAAATCTGCGCTCGACCAAAGCGCGGCCTGCCCTCGCCGCCATCAAGCGCTTTTTGGCGGAAGCAGGCGCGTTTGCTGATGATGTGCGGCGCGACCCGAATAGGGTGGTGCTTTCCGGCGCGATGGATCCTGATGCTGCGTTGGAGGCCGCCATTCAAGGTTATCTGGCGCAGGGCAAGGACATGAATTGGATTGGGGAGCGGTTGGAAGGCAAGGTTAAGCGCATCCAATTTACGAATGCCTTGCAAGCGGCAGTCGCGGAAACGCTCAAGCGCGTGCATTATGCTACCGCGACGGATGATATTTATCGCGGGCTGTGGGGACGCACGGCGGCTTATCTCAAGCATGAGCTTGATCTGCCGAAAAAGGCGACATTGCGCGATCATCAGCCGACGATAGCGCTGACGTATCAACGGCTGGCGGAAGAAATGTGTACGCAAAAATTAGGGGATCGTGTCGAATTGACGTGGGATGAAGCCCGTGAAATCGTCAAGGCAGTGGCGGAATTTGTCGGTGAGCAGACCCGTGCCGCCAGCCAATTCATGCGGATGGATTTGGCGACAGGTCATCCGCTGCTGGGAATGGGGAAGTGATGTCTATAACTTAAACCATGATCCAACATGCAGAAAAGTTTATCATATCGCGGGACTGGATTAGGATTGAACTTTTTATCGCTTGAGCAATTAAATGACTTATGTTACGCAGCCAAACGGACAGGCTGCAAGAGGCTCAGGGTATCAAAAGCGATACGTAAAGCCCGCAGATAGAGTTTGGATTTTAAGGCAAATTGGACTTCTGGATTGAACTTCGATGCCGCTGACATGCTGTGCTTTCTTCTTCTCCGCCCTTCAATTGTATACTAAACTTTGAAGGCGAAGTTGTTTCACCTCTTGTGGCACACAGGGAAAGTCATTCAATTTTTGAACCACCTAAACGCGGTGACGACACGAATTATTTGAACTTCAATTCTCCGTGTTCTCTGCGGCTCAAAAAGATTTTTAAAGGCTAACTGCTAACCGCTATAAAGCCACATGCACCAATTTTTCGATTTGCGCCACCGGGACATGCTCATAATGCAGCGCGACGGCGGTTTCAAGCTCATCCATAACATTCAGTGATGGACTGCTGCCGAGGCTGTCCGTGCCTAGATAAACCGGAATCCCTGCCACGAGAAATTTCTCCAGCGGCATCCGTCCGCAGTGTAAGCGTAAATTGCTGCGAGGGCAGTGTACAACGGTGCTGCCGCTGGCTTTAATCCGGCGGATGTCGTCATTATCCACCTGAACACAATGTACCAACAGCGGCTTGAGCGCCAACGCGCCGATTTCGTCTAAATAGGCGATGGGTGATTTCATCGGCGGTTTGAATCCCGCGCCACTGTTTTTCAGATGGGCGATCAATGCGCCTGTGCCTTTCGTGAAGGCTTCATGCTCCGTTGGGCTTTCCGCCGCATGGATGCATAACGGCAAATCTTCCTTACGCGCATACTCCAAAATTTTAGGCCACCACTCCGGATGGATAGTATAGGCTGTATGGGGGGAAAGGCCGATTCGCAGCCCACTTTGCGCTTTAGGTCGCCATTGGTCGATCAAAGCGCGGACTTCATCAAAACGCGCTTCGGCTTTGTCTGGTGTACTGCCGCTCATCTCGACATAGATGGTGCCGCGCAAGCCTGACCGAATCAGCGGCTCGATGCTCAAGCCTGTTTTTGAAATATCGCCAACGGTGGTCGTCCCGGCATCAATCATCGCTTGAATGCCGCGTTCAATCGCACCGTGTAGGGTCTTTTCGCGCCTATCGCCTAATGCTGCTGTGCGTCCGCTGACTGTGCCGACCAGCCAATCGAGAAAATCCACTCCTGCCACACCGGGACGATGTTCATCCAGCCAGCCCTGCTCAAGATGGGTATGGGCATTCACGATGGGCGTGATCGCATGGATGGCCTGCGTCTCGGACTCGTAGATCCCATAGGAGGTATCAAGACCCGTCATTTGCAGCACATCGCGCACCCGATCCGAAGGTCGAGCGATGCGTACCGTGCCTGTTGCCTCGTGCAGTCGGCGCAGCATCTTCAAGCCGGAGGTGCTGATGTATTCGACATCCTTAAGGTTGAGGATAATCTGACGATCAGATTTCGCCAGTTCCTGCTCTAGCGCCGACATCATCAGGCTGCGAGAGGTGCTGTCCATCCGACCTCGGAGTTCCATAAGAGTCACGGAGCCAATATGCCGGGAATCGATGCTAATCATGAATGGTTACTCTAAAGATTCTGAGAAAGATGAGAATATTGTAACATAGAGGATGACGCAAGTCCCCACATCTATAAAGGAATTTTAGCGAGTTTCACGAATTTGCAAAATTGGTCTGTCAAAGATGTCGATTCTGGTCAGGCTTGTTCGACGTATTGATAGAACGGCGAAATTAATCGCCCATCATCATTCAAAACAGGGAGCAAAATACCATGCGTTATTTAGTACTGATCTACACCAGCGAATCCGTTTTCCAGAATATGACCCCCGAAGAACAAGGTGCCAATTGGGCAGCTTATGGGGCATTTAATGCCGAAGCAGCCCAGCGTGGCGTACTGCGTGGTGGCGAAGCGCTCACGCCCAGCCACACCGCCACCACCGTCCGCATCCGTGACGGCAAAACACTCACCACCGATGGCCCCTTCGCGGAAACCCACGAACAGTTGGGCGGTTACTACATCCTCGACTGCAAGGATTTGGATGAAGCTATCGAACTGGCGACCAAAATCCCCTATGTTTCCATCGGCAGCATCGAAGTCCGCCCGATTATGGAACTGGGCGATAACCGTCCATAGGCATAAACTACCTTTCTCATCGTAAGTGGCGAGGGCATGGTTGATGATGCCCTTCCCTTGCCTTTGACCGACAACCTTAAGCGAGATGGTGAACCTATGAGTCTAAGTGTATCAAGCGTGATTGAGCGAACCTTCAAACAAGAAGCAGGGCGCGTGATCGCCACACTCATCAGCGTGTTGGGTGATTTTGAGCAGGCGGAGGATGCGTTGCAAGAAGCGCTCATCATCGCACTGGAACGCTGGCCTATCGACGGTATTCCGCAGAATCCCGGCGCATGGATGACGACCATCGCCAAACGCCGCGCCATTGACCGTCTGCGCCGCGACAGCACTTTAGAACGAAAAAAAGCCACCCTGCAAGCGCTGGCGGATATGGAAAACAGCGCCACTGATGAGGACGAGAACATGGACGTAGACAGCATCCCGGATGAACGCCTTAAATTGATCTTCACCTGCTGCCATCCCGCCTTAGCCCTAGAATCCCAGGTCGCTCTGACGCTACACACCCTCGGCGGCCTCTCGACACCCGATATTGCGGCGGCTTTCCTCGTCCCAGTGCCGACGATGGCACAGCGGCTGGTACGGGCGAAACGTAAAATCCGGGATGCTGGCATACCTTATCGCGTCCCGCCGCCTGATTCGCTGCATGAACGGCTGGACGCGGTGCTGACGGTGATTTACCTTATCTTCAATGAAGGCTACACGACCACGACTGGCGACACCCTCATCCGCCAAGAATTGTGTGCGGAGGCCATTCGGTTAGCGCGGATTTTGATCGACTTGTTGGAAGCCGAACCCCTCCTCAGCATTGACCCGGAAGCGCTCGGTTTGCTGGCCCTGCTCCTGCTGACCAATTCGCGGCGTGATGCACGGATTAGTCAAGCGGGCGAACTGGTGCTGCTGGAAGATCAAGATCGGACGTTGTGGGATTCCGCCGAAATCGTAGAAGGGATTCGCTTGGTCGAGCAAGCGCTGAATATGGGCGCACCGGGCGCGTATCAGGTGCAGGCCGCGATTGCTGCGCTCCATGCCGAGGCCGCCCACGCCGAAGACACCGATTGGGCGCAGATCGCGGCGTTGTATGGCACGTTGGTCATCATGAGTCCCTCGCCTGTGGTCAAATTGAATCAGGCGGTGGCAGTCGCTATGGCGAGGGGCGCGGCAGCCGGAATGCGCTTGCTGGATGCGCTGGAAGATGACAATGACTTGAACGACTATTATCTGTTTCATGCTGCGAAAGCCGATTTGCTCCGGCGCGGCGGCTGGCTGGATGAAGCACGGGATGCCTATCGTAAGGCGCTCGATTTATGCCAGAACGCCGTCGAACAATCTTTTCTGCGCCGCCGTTTGGGCGAAGTGGAACAAGCCCTGCTTTAGGAATTCATTCAGTGACATACTCCCCCCGCCTTTAGGCGTGGGCTTCTAGCCTCTACGCGACAGCGAAGGCGAACCTTCGGCTTATTATCGCTCGGCTTAACCATTGATGCCCCAATGGTTTTAATGTGAAAGACATTGTTGGTTGAATATTTTACGTGGCAACCTATTTGCCACAACCGCCTATATTCCGTTGTTAAAGTGCCTCGATTGGCTCAGTTACCGAGTTTTTACGCCTCGTGCAATGCGCCAATTGAATGAATGGAAGTATAGCGCCAACAATTTCAAGCTGCAAGATTTTCTACGCCTTATATCCCCATAGCTAAAGCTAGGGGTCTTACGGCATTTTTCGATAAACTGCCTCTTGACCATTATCACAATTGAGAATAGACTTTATCTGTTATCAATAATGAGAATGGTTAACGTCGTGAATGTCTCTGTGAGAAAGACGAAAGCCGATTTGCTGCTGCATCCGGTGCGAATCCGCATTATGACCGAGTTTTCCGGGCGGGAGCGTACATCACAGCAGTTGGCAGAGGTGCTGCCAGACATCCCACAAGCCACCTTATACCGCCACATCAAAAAGTTGGTGGGAGGTGGCATTTTGGAAGTAATGGAGGAAAAGCGGGTTAATGGCGCGGTGGAACGCACCTATCGCATCGCGCAGGGCGGTAGCCGTCTTTCGCCGGAAGATATTGCGAGCCTGAGTCCACAAGACCACATTCGCTACTTCACCATTTATGCAGTGGCCTTGATCGACTCCTTTACCGATTACATCCAAACCTGCGACCTTGCGTTAGCGCTCGAAGATGGCCTGTCTTATAACCGGGCAGTCATCTACCTGAGTGATGAAGAACGGGCGCAGTTCAGCGCGGAATTGGATGCATTGGTGGGACGGATGCTGGCCTGCCAACCAGCCCCACAGCGCAAACGCTTTACGCTGGCTTCCGTCGTTATTCCAGACAAAAAGGACGAATCATGAGTTTATATGTGGAGTCAACCGGGTCGGAAAGCGCCCCAGCGATTGTGTTTCTGCATGGGTTGGGGGTGAGCAGTTGGATGTGGACGGAGCAAGTGGCGGCGCTGAATCCGGAGTATCACTGTCTCGCAATCGACCTTCCCGGCAACGGCGAAAGTTACCGCGAAACATGGCAGTCGCTGGCGGGCAGCGCGGCGCAGGTCGCAGCCATTATCAGAGCGCAAGCAGTCAATGGCAAAGCGCATGTGGTCGGGTTATCGTTGGGCGGTTATGTCGCCATAAAGCTGCTGGCTGATCACCCTGACGTGGTGGAAACCGTGATCGTGAGCGGTGTGAGTCCTAAACCGCTGACACCCACCTGGTTCTACAAAGGACTGGTCTATGCCTTGTCGCCGCTGATGAAGTGGGATCCCTACATCGATATGAACATCAAACTGATGCAACTGCCATCTGATGCCGCGCCGCTGTTTAGGCGAGACAACAAACGTGTCAGCCCCAACACCATCCGGCGGTTGTTCGGCGAAATAACCGATTTTGTACTGCCATCTGTATTAAGCGAGCGCACACAGCGCTTTTTGGCAGTTGCGGGGACGGCGGAAGCAAAAGCGAATCAAAACGGCCTAAGCACCTTTCCGCAGGTTATTCCCAATGCGGCGGCGGTCCTCGTGCCGAATGCCCATCATGGCTGGAATGGGGAATTTCCGCAGTTGTTCACGGCTATGATCCGGGCATGGGTGGAGGCGCAACCGCTGCCGGATGGACTCCAAAAGGTGTAATTGATTATCTTCAGGACTTTCGCTTACCTCATCCCCCGGCCCCCTCTCCAATACTTGGAGAGGGGGAGAAAAACGCATCTTGAAGTCCCCTCTCCATGCAATGGGGAGGGGATTTAGGGGTGGGGTAAATGCGTGAGCGAAAGTCCTAATCTTATTTCTCTTGACCTCGATTTTAGGCAGTCTCCCTAAACACAGTTGGCAGGTACAGAAACAGTCATGAGGTACCTCACGAATTGACCAGAGATGGTCAGTAATGCCCGCCGCCATCGCGGGAGATCGTTGTAGCCAACGGTGGTCAGTGTGCGGTAAGGCTTCAAGCCGCAGCGTTTTCACGGGTCGTGTGAGATTATAAACCACATCTTCCCAGACACAGGCGGCACATAACATCGCCAACTGTTTGGAAAAGCTCAGTGTTTTGCGAACCAAGCGTCCATTCATGAGACGCGAAGTTAAGTTGGTACGCTCAACACAGGTAGTGCGCGTTCCAGTTAGGGCGATTGCATCAAAACGATTTCGAGGTTTTTAAAGGTTCTTAAAGAATGTTAAAGGCGTAGGGCAAGATATATCTTGCCCTTACAAACTTCTCATGACCTTTTACGACACAATGTTTAACTTTCATGCAATCGCCCTAGTAGGTCACTTGCTGTGCATATAGCCATTCTTGGAAATGACGCTTTGAGTTGAAAACCATCAATTTTCCCCAAATAATAATGGCGACGTTCATGCCACTTGACCCACTAGTGGCATGGGCAGCGCGTTGTTTGACCCGTTGCCAAAGTTGTATGGCAGCCTCCGTTTCAGTTTGCCCAATGCCATGCCCCACCCGCAAGCGGGTCTTGGGTTCAATCGCTGTGCAACGCCAGTATTCGCCTTTGTCCTCACTCGCTATTCGCTTGTCGCCTTTTTTTATGTCCTACATAGGTCAACAAACCATCGATTTGCACTTGGCTGATTTGATAAGCATCGAGCAAAATCGCTTCTATCTGCTCGGCATGTTGTGCTGCTTCTCGCAAAAAGGAAAGGATGGTATCTTCTTTGATCCCTTTAGCACGGCTAATGCTACTAATACGTGTACCTTCTGACAGCAAAGCCAGGCATTTTAAAATATCCTTTTCATCCGTTTTGCGTTGATAGAACAATGTGCCTTTGCGATCATTGAAAGCCTGTTTGCAGGTTTTACACTGAAAGCGTTGACGACCCTCTCTCGTTTTACCATAGCGAATGATGGTTTTTGCTTCAATCTTCCCGTAATCTTCACACTCAGGGTTCGGACAAAAGTCCCAATCGCTGCTAATTCGCTCATTTGTCTCACGCGTCGTTTTTGAGTATTATTTTACCAATACTGTCAAGGGAGACTACCCAAGTTTGGATGTTGCAATTTTATCAATCGAGGAAAATGATGACGATCTTTGCGCTCGAGCAAGGTTGGGTCTTAGAGACAAAATCAGCCGCTTATTCGTTTGGGCTGAACAAAGCGGGCTTGCTGGCGCATACCTATTGGGGCAAAAAGCTGCCCTACCCGGAAGATTATCCTCAACCAATCGACAGCGAAGGCTGGGCATCCTTTAACGGCGCGGCGCATCTTACGCCGGAAGAATATCCGGCCTATGCAGGCACCAGTTATATTGATCCCTGCCTTAAAGCCACCTTCGCGGACGGGGTGCGCGATGTCGTGCTGCGCTTTGAATCGGCGGAAATCCGTGAAGGCAATACGCCCGAATTAGCCGTTCATCTTGCCGATGCTTATTATCCATTTAAAGTGACGCTGCATTATCGTGTTCATGCCGCCCATGACCTGATTGAACGCTGGGCGACGGTCAGCAATCACGGCGATACGCCGATTACGCTGGAGCGCGTCTGGTCGGCACAGTGGCATCTGCCAAGCGGCGATGATTATCACCTCACGCATGTCACCGGACGCTGGTTGGACGAAATGCACCTACGGCGTGAACCGTTGGGTCACGGCATCAAAATATTAGAAAGCCGCCGCCTGACCACCAGCCATCATCATAATCCTTGGTTCGCGTTAAATCACGGTCAAACGAATGAAGACACGGGCGAAGTGTGGTTCGGGATTTTGGCGTGGAGTGGCAATTGGAAGCTCTCGGCGGAAGTGACCGATTTCCAATCGACGCGGGTGAGTTTGGGTTTAAACGATTGGGATTTTGCATGGACGTTGAATCCGGGCGAGACCTTAACCACACCGCCAAGCTGCGCGGGGTATACACAGGATGGATTCGGCGGCGCAAGCCGATTACTGCACGATTACATCCGCGATACGATTTTGCCACACGGCAAGACGCTGCATAAAGTCCTGTATAACTCGTGGGAAGCGACGTTATTTGATGTCGATGAGCATTCACAAACGGAACTGGCCGAAATCGCCGCCAAGATGGGCGTTGAATTATTCGTCATGGACGACGGTTGGTTTCATGGACGCAATGATGATACATCCGGCCTAGGCGATTGGTGGCCGGACGCGGTGAAATTCCCGCACGGCTTAAGCCCCTTAATCGAGCGTGTAAATGCGCTTGGGATGGATTTTGGGCTGTGGGTTGAGCCAGAAATGGTCAACGCCAACAGCGATCTGTATCGCGCTCATTCCGACTGGGTGATTCATTTCCCCACCCGCGCCCGCATCGAAGCCCGAAATCAGATGATCCTAAATTTCGCCCGCCTTGATGTGCAGGATTACATTATTGACCATATTGATCGCCTGCTGGTCGCGCATCCGATTACGTTCATCAAATGGGACATGAATCGTAATGTGAGTGAACCCGGTTGGCAAGATAGCGGAACGGATGATGCGCGCCAGTTGTGGGTGCGTTATGTGGAAGGCTTATATCGCGTGTGGGGGACGCTGCGAGAACGTCATCCACAGGTGATCTGGCAAAGCTGTTCCGGCGGCGGCGGACGGGCGGATTTAGGTATTTTGCGTTATGCCGATCAAATTTGGGTCAGCGATAATACCGAGGCGACGGCACGTTTAGCGATTCAAGAAGGCTTTTCGCAACTCTTCCCCGCCAACACGATGGAGGCATGGGTGACGGATGCCAACGCGGAGGCATTATCGCTCGCGTTTCGCTTTCACGTCAGCATGTGCGGATCACTCGGAATCGGCGGACATCTGCTGAAATGGCGCGAGGAAGAACGCTCAGAAGCGGCGCATTGGATTGCGCTCTATAAAGAAATTCGCCCGATCATCCAATTGGGCGACCAATACCGTCTGCGCTCGCCACAGAATCATGCCTTCTCTGCTGTGCAGTATATGAGCAAAGATCGCGGCGAGGGGGTGTTATTCGCCTTCTGCACGCATCTGCCGCCGCCTGCCCAACTCCCTAAGCTATTTTTACGTGGGCTTGATTCCGCTGCACGTTATCAGATCGAAGGTTTTGGAATCCGTTCCGGCGAAGCATGGATGAGCGATGGCTTGACGATGAAATTAGGGAACTTCCAAAGCGTGGTGGCGCGAATCAAGCGCGTTTAAGGTTGAGCAGGTGCAATTAACTTACCCGTGCTACAATCAAAGATGAGCGTAATTAAGCGTAAGAACGGAAAGGAACAGCGTTATGGCTTCAGTTTTCCAACGCCTCTTGCAAATTCAATTTGCGTTTCAAGAAGAACTGCTCCGCAAAAATAATGTGGTCGGTGTCGCCATTGGGTATAAAGAATCCGGCGGGGTTCGCACCACTCAGCCCGCCGTCATTGTTCTGGTGGAACAAAAGAAACCAAACGCGGGTTTAAATGAGGAAGATAAAATTCCCGCGCAAATCAACGGTATCCCGACGGATGTGTTTGAATCCGGCCCCATCCACGCCTTGAGCAGCATTAACCCACGCGGACGCTTCCGCCCAATTATTCCGGGCGGCGTGAGCATCGGGCATTATAAAGTAACCGCCGGAACATTCGGCACGGTGGTGTTTGATCGCAAAACGGGCGAAAAGTTCATCCTCTCGAATAATCACGTCCTCGCTAACAGCAATGAAGCGCTGATTGGGGATGTCATTTTACAACCTGCCGCCACGGACGGCGGACAAAATCCGGCGGATGTGGTGGCGCGGTTGGAACGATTTATCGCGCTGAATTACATCGAAGGCGCGGTAGATCCGCCCGGCCCCACCC
>Ga0163147_10007892_pt1 | contig 11957 bp, 11 predicted proteins | sample OliLakLV19MP6G1_FD_148597 | JGI IMG/M metagenome (GOLD analysis project Ga0163147, IMG submission 148597) | Freshwater microbial mat bacterial communities from Lake Vanda, McMurdo Dry Valleys, Antarctica- Oligotrophic Lake LV.19.MP6.G1 | ecosystem: Environmental > Aquatic > Freshwater > Lake >...
AGATCGCGGTTGGCGCGCGCCGCCGCCAACTTGATCCGCGCCAGGGCGGCGATGAGGGCGGGATGCTGTGGCATCGCGCTGCGCGGAAAATTGCCCAGCGCGCGCTGAGTGCTCGCCCCCCACAGGCGATCCTGCGGCACGGTGACGGTGCCCAGGGAATCCCGCTCGATCCGACCGTCGCCGCTGCTCATACGCCGCAGGGTGCTCGCCGGGCGCGCGGAGTAAGGGCCCACCAGACAAGCTCCAACGCCGAGGAACCGGGCAGAAGCGGACTAACTACCTGCAGGCGGACTGACCATCAACGCCGCGGATAGGCCGCTATCGCCGGTTTTTCAGATGCTGGGCATGACGTTGCCGCCGCACACCGGCAGCCACGCGCCCGAGATGAAGCCAGCGAGGTCGGAGGCGAGGAAGGCGACCGCGTTGGCGATGTCCTGATCGACGCCGCGCCGCTGCAGCGGCACGCTGGCGGTGTAGCCAGCCTGCACCTCGCTGTGGGCCGAGCGGTCGCGATCGCTGATCATCCACCCCGGCGCGACCTGGTTGACGGTAACCTGGTGCTCGCCGACCTCGCGCGCCAGACAGCGCAGCACGCCATCCATGCCGCGCTTGCCGGCCACGTAGGCGGACTGGGTGGGATGGTTCTGCATCACGCATTCGGTGCTGATGCCGATCACCCGACCCCAGCGCTTGGCGATCATCGCCGGCACGAAGGCCTGGGCCATGAGCACGCTGTGCAGCACGCTCGAGCGGTACTGGCCTTCGTAGTCGGCGGGATCCTGTTCGAGGATGCGCGTCCAGCGGTACTGGATGACGGCGTTGTTGACCAGGATGTCGGGGTCGCCGAGGTCGGCGCGCAGGCGGTCGCGCATCGCCAGCACCCCGGCCTGCTCGCTGACATCGGCCTTCACTGTGCACGCGCGTCGGCCCAACGCCGCCACCTCGCGGCGCAGCTCCTCGGCCATGTCCACGTTGCGATGGTAATGGATGCCGACATCGGCGCCGCAGGCGGCGAGCGTGCGCACCATCACCCGGCCGAGATCGCCAGTGGCACCCGTGACCAGAACGACGCGGCCGGAGAGATCGATGTGCATGGGCATCCCAGTCCGAGTGAGAATGAGAGCGAGGAGGAAACCGTCAGGAAACGGCCGGCGAACGCCAGTCAATGGCGACGGCCTGTCCACTGCGGGCACTGCGGGTGATGGCGGCGAGGAGCTCATCCGCTTCGTAGCCGGTCCAGCGCGATTGCACCCGCTGGCTGCGTGCCGCGATGTCGGCGACAAAGGCGGCATCGGCGCGCGCGAATGGCGACTCGGGCCGGAAACGATGCTCGGTGCTGGTGCCGGTCGCCTCGTCATAGTGCACGAGCAACGAGGCCTTGTGTTCGGGATCATCCCACAGCGACGAGCGCACCTCGAGGGTGCCGCGCGTGCCGATGATCTCGATGCGTTCGTCCCAGCCATCGCCGAGAAAGCCGATGCGCGAAAGCGGATGGGCGATCGCCGACAGGGTCACCGGCCCATTGGCGGTCTCGAGCAGCGCCGTCGCCTGCAGGTCGTAGTCGCGTCCCGAAAGCACGGTCATGCTGGCATAGGCGCGCGTGGGCCGGCCGAGCAGGTGCAGGACGAGATCGGCGATGTGGCTGCCGCCGCAGGTGAGCACGCCGCCGCCATAGGCGCGCACCACGCCCGAGACGCCGCCCGGCGGGGTATGGCCCAGTCCACTCTCGGGCATCGCCGTCCACAGGTCACCCCACGGCTGCCAGGCGCGCACGTTGCTGGCGATGATCCGTCCTAGACGTGGCATCAATTCCTTGGCCCGTTCCACCGCCGGGATGAAGCGCTTCATGTAGCTGGTGAAGAACACCGTACCCGCGGCCTCGGCGGCGCGGACGATGGCCAGCGCGTCGTCGGGATTCTCGGCCAGGGTCTTCTCGCAGATCACCGCCTTGCCGGCGGCGATGGCGTCGAGGCAGAGCGCCCGATGCGCGCGCGACACGGTGGTGATCACCACGGCGTCGACAGTGGGATCGGCGAGCACCTGGCGATGGTCGGCCGTGGCGCGGGCGCCGGTGCGCTGCGCGAACGATGCCGAGGCCGCGGCGTCGAGGTCACAGGCCCAGGCCACGCGCGCCCCGATCCTGGCCAGGCCATCGCCATGGAAGCGGGCGATGTTGCCGCAGCCGATGATGCCGACGGTGATGGACATGGGCGAAGCTCCGTGGGTGGGGTGGGGCGCAGCGTGGCGGGGAACCGACCCATCGCCATTGCGCGGGCTGCTGCCGACATCGACGATCCTGCTGCATGGCCATCCGCCCCCTCCGCGTCATCCCCGCCGGCGAAGGCATCCTCACCGGCCACCATCGCAGCGATCGCTCCTTCGCCACCTGGCGCATCCACGGCACCTGCGACTGGCAGATCATGTTCACCGCCTCGGGTGGCGGGCGTTATGGCTGGGACGGTGGCGAACTGTCCGCCCTCGCCGGCGACCTCGTGCTGTTGCGGCCCGGAACGCGGCACGACTACGGCACCGCGCACGCGAGCGGTCGGTGGGAGACCATCTGGGCCCACTTCCTGCCGCGCGACGACTGGTTCGACCTGCTCGAATGGCCCGAAGCCGGACCCGGGGTGATGCGTCTGCGCTGCGGCGACGATCCCGCGCTGCGGCGACGGGTGCATGATGGGCTGCTCGCCATGCATCGTCTGGCGATCGGTGCCGCGCCGAACCGCGAACGCCTGGCGCTGAATGCACTCGAGGCGGTGCTGCTGTGGGGCGCCAATGCCAGCGCCGGTGCCGCCGCCGGACACGACCCGCGCATCCGCTCGGCGATGGAGACGCTGTGCCAGGACCTGATCTCGCCCCTGGGCCCTGAGGCACTGGCGCATGTCGCCGGATTGTCGACCTCGCGTTTCGCCCACCTCTTCCGGGACCAGGTCGGGATGAGCGTGCTGCGCTTCCGCGAGGAGCAGCGCCTGCGCCGGGCGTGCCGATTGCTCACCGCCACCGACCGCGCCGTGGGCGACATCGCCGCCGAAGTCGGCTTTCCTGATCCCCTCTACTTCTCGGTGCGCTTCAAACGCTTTGCTGGGCGCAGCCCGCGCGCGTGGCGCACGCAAGGGCCGGCGCGCTAACAATTGCCAGGAGCCTGTCGGGGATAGCGAGCGAGGATGGCGACGCGGAGCGGATGGCAGATCCAAGGCGGTGAAACGACCCAAGGTAGCACCGCTACCTGGTCGTTTCACCAACGCAGGAGATGCCGCCCGAGACCAAGCCAGCCGAAGGTCCCTATCCCCGACAGGCTCCTAGGCCTGAGCCACACGCTGGCACGCCATCCCGTCGCGCTCATCATGCCCGCTATGACTGCCGATCTCACCCGCCGCACCCTCCTTCGACTCGGCGGCGCCACCGCCCTCGCCCTGCTCGGACTCGATAGCCGCTACGCCGCAGAGGCGCCTGGTGCCGGCCGCGTCCCGGCTGGCTTCGGGCCGCTCGTCCGCGACCCGGCGGGCATCCTCGATCTGCCTGCCGGTTTCCGCTACGTCGTCGTCTCGCGCAGTGGCGAGACCATGGCCGATGGCCTGCTCGTACCGGGCGCACCGGATGGCATGGCCTGCTTCGCCAGCGATGCCGGCACGCTGAGGCTGGTGCGCAATCACGAGTTGCGCTCCGACCAGGCCACCGGCGCCTTCGGTCGCGATGGCGCGCGCTTCGCCAACGTCGACCGCAGCCGCGTCTACGACAGTGGCGATGGCAAGCTCCCGGCCCTGGGCGGCACCACCACCCTGGTCATCGATGCCGCCACCGGCGCGTGTCGTCGGCAGTGGCTCAGCTTGGCTGGCACCCGCAACAACTGCGCCGGCGGTCCGACGCCGTGGGGCAGCTGGATCAGCTGCGAAGAGGACACCCAGCGCATGGGAGTCACCGACCAGGGCGTGGTCATCGCCCGCGATCACGGCTATGCCTTCGAGGTGCCCGCCGCCGCCGATAGCCTGGTCGTGCCGACTCCCCTGCCGGCGATGGGCCGCTTCCGGCGCGAAGCGGTCGCCGTCGATCCCGCCAGCGGCGCGATCTACCAGACCGAGGACACCAAGGATGGCGTCTTCTATCGCTTCCTGCCCGCTCAGCCGGGTCGGCTGAGCGCGGGCGGGCGATTGCAGGCGCTGCGCATCCGCGACTACGCCAAGCCGGATACACGCAACTGGTACGGCAACGACATCGCGGTCGGTCATGAGCGGGAGGTCGACTGGGTCGATGTCGCGGATCCCAGCGACCGCACCGCCGATCAGGCTGCTGGCCTGGGCGCGCAGCGTTTCACGCGTGGCGAAGGCTGCTGGTATGGTCACGGCGCGGTCTGGTTCGCCAGCACCGACGGTGGACGCACGCGCAAAGGCCAGATCTGGCGTTATCAGCCGAGTCCCGTCGAAGGCACGCCGGCCGAGCGTGAGCGGCCCGGCCGGCTGACCCTGTTCGTGCAACCAGACGATGGCGGCCAACTCGAGAACGTCGACAACGTCACGGTGGCGCCCTGGGGGGATGTCCTCGGCGCCGAGGACAACTCATCGCCGGCTTGCAGCGACGAGAACCGACTGATCGGCATCACGCCAGGGGGTGCCATCTACCCCCTCGCGAGCACCATGCTCAGCGAGATCGCCGGTCCCTGCTTCTCGCCCGATGGGCGGTGGTTGTTCCTCAATATCCAGGCCGGCATCACCTGCGCGGTCACCGGCCCCTGGCCGAATGCCTAGCCCGCGAGGTTGTGGCGCGGCACGCAGGCAGCTGTTTCCAGGACCTGCCCGCAGCTATCAAGACGGCACACCCTCGAGGGCCACCAGCACGGCATCGGCCAAGGCGGCATCACGGCTGAAAGCTTCGCCGCAGATGGTCTGCCCGGATGGGCCGATGAAGGTCGCCCGCCAGGCATAATCGACAGTTTGACGCATGCTGACGAAACGGAAGCCGAGCGGCGACAAGGCTGCCTCCAGGGACACATGGTCGAGGTCGCCGACCGCATCGAACCCGGGTATGGGCAGCCCATGGGCGTCGAGCGCCGCACGCACCCGGTGGATGAGGTCTTCCCGTCGATCGATCTCGTCGTGATGCAGCATGGTGCCCTCCAGCAACCGGCATCGTACCCGCGGCCACGCCCATCTCCATGATGCCGGAGTCCGGTTTGGACACCTTGCATGACGGAAAAATCCTGCTAGAAACCCGGCATCATGTGTTCCCTCAGCCACGTTGAAGTCGCCGCCCGAATGTCGGGCCGAGCACTCGCGTCCGGCTTGTGGCGCATGTGCATCCGCTGCGCGTCCCGCGCCGGCATGCGCTCCTCGGGCTGACCGCCCGTTCCCGCCCATCCGACGCTGGCCGTGCGACCCTTCCGGGTCCTGCCTGCTTCATCTCATTCAGTCATCCGCGCTCAGCGCGGGAGGTTCCCATGCCCCTCATCGCCTATCCCACCCAGCCCATCCGCACCGCGCCGCTCGATGACGTGGCCGCCCTCATCCTGCTCGGCGAACTGCGCGCCTTCGAGCGCATCTTCGTACGCCCCGGAGGGCCACCGGCGCGGCCGGCGCCGCGCTGATCCTCATCATTGCGCCCGCCGATCAGGCGTGACGATGCGCCGACTCATGGCTACGCCTCGCCGCATCTACCGCATCTACCTGCAACTCGCCAACGATGCGCAGACGGTGCGCGATTTCCAAATCGCCCAGGGCGAACCGCCATCGAGCACGGTCTCGGCGCTGATCGCCAAGGACCGCGCCAAGCTGCTCGCCCGGTGGGGCGAGGAAATGGCCGAACTCTGCGGCGTGCTCGATGGCACCCATCTCGATTCGTATCTCATAGAGGCGACGCAGACCTTCTATTGGGCATCGCTCTACGCCGCCTCGGCCGCGGTGACGTGGGAATCCCTGCGCTTTGACGAGTTGCGCCGCGCCGCCTCCACCGCCGGCATCAGCACCATCCCCGAGTTGCGCGCTGCGGTGAAGCGCCTGGTCGGCATGGCCCCGGGCGCGGCCAAGCCCGAGAAGCTATTCCTGCTGTGGAACGTGGCCGACCACCTCTACCGCGAGAAGACGCCGGTCGCCGATCAGTGGGCGCTCGAGGATCTGATGGAGGCCGATCTTCAAGAGATGATCAAGCGCGCCTACCTTGCGCCGATCCTGCGCGCCGTCGTGGATTGATGAGCCGCACGCGTGGCGCGCCCACGCGCGCAACGTAGCCTGCCGCCATGGTCGACCTGCTCGTCTTCGCCCCGCATCCCGATGATGCCGAAATCAACTGCGGGGCCACCATCGCCCGGCACGTGCGCCTGGGCGCCAGCGTCGTGGTAGTCGATGCCACGCGTGGCGAACTCGGCAGCCGCGGTACGCCCGCGATCCGCGCCGAAGAGGCCGCCGCCGCCGCGGCAGTGCTCGGCGTGGGCGTCCGCGAGAATCTCGGCCTGCCCGATGGCCACCTGCGCGGCGAGGATCCCGCTCAGCGTTCAGCGCTTGTCGACTGCCTGCGTCGCCATCGGCCAGGCGTGGTGCTGGCCATGCACGGCCACGCGCGCCATCCCGACCACATCGCCCTCGCCGCGCTGGTCGGTGGCGCGATCAAGGCCGCCGCCCTGCACGGACTGCGCACCGCGAGCGGCGCGCCGGCGCACCACGGCATGCGGCTGTGGTGGTACGAAGCCGAGCTGCGCCTCGAACCAGATCTGCTGGTGCCGGCGGAAGCGGCGGACTGGCAGCGCAAGCTCGACGCTATCCGCTGCTATGGCAGCCAGCTGCACCAGACCGGCGCCGAGGCCAGGCCAACGACCATCGCCGCGCCAGGGTTCGTCGACGACATCGATCTGCGCGGTCGTTACTGGGGCAGGCAGTGCGGGGTCAGTCACGCGGAAGCCTTTGCCACGGGACCGGATCTGCCCCGCGTGACCGACTTGCGTCTGATCTGAATTCGAGCAACTCGCTCAATCGAGAGACAGACGGCGCCCTGCGGCTGGCGCTTGGGGTGGAATCGAGACCTGACCAACGGGAGAGGTCGCTCATTTTGTGAGCGGATGCCACGCCAACAGCGGCCCCATCATCGACTGCCCCCTGACGACTGGGCGAAACTGTCGCGCCGCGCAGCCGAATCGGGTGGCACGACCTGTGCCAGGTTATGGACGAGGTACCGGTCCATGATCGCCCCACGCACGCTCGTCGTCATCGGCAATGGCATGGTTGGCCACCGCTTCATCGAGAAGCTGGTCGAGCGAGGCGCCCATCGCGGTTGGCAGATCGTCACCTTCTGCGAAGAGCCGCGCGTCGCCTATGACCGCGTCAACCTCTCGCACTTCTTCGCCGGCAAGAGCGCGCAGGACCTCAGCCTGGTGCGCCAGGGCTTCTACGAAGAGCACGGCATCACCGTTCACCTGGGCGACAAGGCCACGGCGATCGATCGCGCGGCCAAGACGGTGACCTCCGCCCAGGGCCGCACCATCCGCTACGACACCCTGGTGCTGGCGACCGGCAGCTTCCCGTTCGTGCCGACGCTCCCTGGCAACGACAGCCAGGGCTGCTTCGTCTACCGCACCATCGAGGATCTCGAAGGGATGTCGGCGTGGGCCAAACGCTGTAGCAAAGGCGTGGTCATCGGCGGCGGCCTGCTCGGGCTGGAGGCGGCCAACGCGATCAAGCAGATGGGACTCGAGACTCATGTCGTCGAGTTCGCGCCGCGCCTGATGGCGGTCCAGGTCGACGACGGCGGCGCCGTCATCCTGCGCAAGAAGATTGAGTCGCTCGGGGTGCGCGTGCACCTCTCGAAGTCGACCACCGCGGTGGTCGCCCATCCGCCCGAGGAAGGCCAGATCAAGGGCCGCGTGCACAAGCTGACCTTCGCCGACAAGAGCGAGCTTGAAACCGAGATGGTCGTGTTCTCGGCTGGCATCCGCCCGCGCGATGAACTCGGCAAGCAGGCCGGACTCGCGATGGGCGAGCGCGGCGGCATCGTCGTCGACGAGCGCTGCCGCACGTCAGACCCCGACATCTACGCCATCGGCGAAGTCGCCATCTATAAAGGCCGCATCTACGGCCTGGTCGCGCCCGGCTACCACATGGCCAAGGTCGCCGCTGAAGCCATCGTCGGCAATGGCGACGCGACGTTCACCGGCTTCGACATGTCGACCAAGCTCAAGCTGCTCGGCGTCGAGGTCGGTTCGTTCGGCGACGCGCATGGCACAACACCCGGCAGCCACACCGTCGCCTTCACCGATTCACGCGCCGAGGCGTACAAGCGCCTGGTGCTCTCGCCGGACAAGAAGCATCTGATCGGCGGCATCCTCATCGGCGATGCGTCGAGCTATGGCACCCTCCACCAGCTGATGCTCAACCAGGTCGTGCTGCCGCCGACGCCCGAGGATCTGATCCTGCCGGTGCGCGACGGCGGCAAGCCGGTCGGCATGGGCCCCGAGCATCTGCCCGATGCGGCGACGATCTGCTCGTGCCACAACGTCAGCAAGGGCACCATCTGCGCCGCGATCAGCGGCGGCGCCAGCGAGGTCGGCGCGATCACGTCATGCACCAAGGCCGGCACCGGATGCGGTTCGTGCGTGACCCTGCTCAAGGACATCCTCAAGGCCGAGCTGAAGAAGGCCGGCGTCGAGGTGAAGAACCACGTGTGCGAGCACTTCACTCATTCGCGCCAGGAATTGTTCCACCTCGTCCGCTTCAAAGGCATCAAGAGCTACGACGAACTGCTTGCCAAGCACGGCACCGGCCAGGGTTGCGAGATCTGCAAGCCGGCGGTGGCCTCGATCCTCGCCACGTGCTGGAACGACTACGTTCTGGCGCCCGAGCACGCCGGTCTGCAGGACACCAACGACCGCTTCCTGGCGAATCTGCAAAAGGATGGCACCTACTCGATCGTGCCGCGCGTGCCGGGCGGCGAGATCACGCCCGAGAAGCTGATCGTGCTCGGCCGGGTCGCGCGCCAGTACAACCTCTACACCAAGATCACCGGCGGCCAGCGCATCGACCTCTTCGGCGCGCGCCTGGAACAGTTGCCTCCGATCTGGAAGGAACTGGTCGACGCCGGCTTCGAATCAGGCCACGCCTACGGCAAGGCGCTGCGCACGATCAAGTCGTGCGTCGGCTCGACCTGGTGCCGCTATGGCGTGCAAGACAGCGTCCAGTTCGCGATCGACCTTGAGAACCGCTACAAAGGCCTGCGCAGTCCGCATAAATTGAAGAGCGCGGTCTCGGGGTGCGCGCGTGAATGCGCCGAGGCGCAATCAAAAGACTTCGGCATCATCGCCACCGAACGCGGCTGGAACCTCTACGTCTGCGGCAACGGCGGCATGAAGCCGCAGCACGCGGTGCTGCTCGCCGCCGATCTCGACACCCAGGCCACCATCCGCCTGATCGACCGCTTCCTGATGTTCTACGTACGCACCGCCGACCGCCTGGAACGCACCGCGACCTGGTTCAACAAGCTCAACGGCGGCATCGCCTACCTCAAGCAGGTGCTGATCGACGACAGCCTCGGCATCGGCGCCGAACTCGAAGCCGACATGCAGGGCGTGATCGACACCTACCAGTGCGAATGGAAGACCACCATCGAGGATCCCGAGAAGACCAAGCGCTTCCGCCCGTTCATCAACTCGTCGGCATCCGATCCCACCGTCGTCATGGTCCCCGAGCGCGAGATGGTCCGCCCGGCGACGTGGGACGAGAAACGGGCTGTCGTCGGCGCCATCGATTGATCCCCGCTCGTACCGCCAGGAACCTCCCATGACGCTCTCCGCTGCCGCCGCCCTTCCCCTCACCGGTGCCTGGGTCGATGTCTGCGCGCTCGACGACCTCATTCCCAACTGGCCGGTCGGCGCGCTGCTCGGAACCCGCCAGATCGCGCTGGTGCGCGTCGGTCGCGACCAGCTCTACGCGCTCTCCAACTTCGATCCGTTTGGCCAGGCGATGGTCATGGCCCGCGGCATCGTCGGCGACAGCAAGGGCGTGCCCAAGCTGACATCGCCGATCTACAAGCAGGGCTTCGACCTGCGCACGGGCCAATGCCTTGATGATCCGACGGTGAGCATTCCCGCCTTCGCGGTCCGCAGTGTCGCTGGCCGGGTCCAGGTGCAGGTTCCTTAAGTCAGCTCAGCGCCGCCGTAATCGACCTGGCGGTTCGACAAGGCAGATGAACGCTGAAATCCGGCGAGAGTGGCCCAGCTGCAAGGCGTCCTCTCGGATGTCTGCTCGGCGCTGCGCGCCTAAGCGGACATCCTGCCGGACCTGATCACCTGGGGCCCTGGCCCAGGTGATCGCCACTGACCAAGACACTCTCGCACTGATGCTCGGCGCTACGCGCCTGCGCCCTCAGTGCTGGCGCGCAGCTGCGCTGCTTGCGGGGATCACCTGGGGCCCTGGCCCAGGTGATCGGACTGCCGACCAACGCCGCAGATGGGCGCCTATCGCCGGATTTATGTTCAGAAGCTGTATTGGCCGTAGACCCAGGTCTTGGTGATATCGACGTTGGCCGCGCTGCCGGGAATGGTGGCGCCCTGGCCCTCGTCGGCGGTGTAGGCCGCGTACTTCACCCCGAACACCAAGTTGGGGTCGAACTTCTTCACCGCGTATTCGAGCAGCAGATTGAGTTCGTCGCCGAAGTGGATGTCGCCGTTGTCGCTGGTGTAGTCGTGGTAGATGGCGGCGAAACGCAGTCCGTCGACCTGGGCGATGGGGCCGCCGAGGCTGACATAGAGATCGCGTAGACCTTCGTTGGGAGTGTTGAGGAAAAGGTCCGCCCAACCATTGAAGGCGTGCAGCGTGGCGAGCGGGGTCATGAAGCGGTTGCCGGCCTGGCCGGAACCCTCAAGGACTTCGCCGCCCGCCTTGAGCGCGATCCCCTTCCAGGCGATGCCGAGTTCGCCGGCGAAATAGTTGTTGTCCAGGTCGAGGCTGTTCTCGGCGTAGTCCTGCTGCTTCGCTGCCTCGGCCAGATACAGGCCAACCCAGTCGGCGGAGAGCTTGCGTGAGCCGATGAAGCGGGCGCCGTAGGTGGCGTTCGACTGGTTGACGAAGGTGGCGGTGCGATCGAAGTCGAGCAGGTAGGCGTAGCCGGTGATGGTGCCGATGTCGGGTAGCTTGTAAGCGATATTGAGCAGATGGCCGTCCATTTCGACTTCGCCGCCGACGGCGTCTTCGGGCACAATGCGGTGGACGCGGTCGAGGTAGGAATAATGCAGTGTCAGATTGCGAATGTACGACGAGGTCGCCGTCACCGCATCGAAGCTCTGCCAATCCTGGCGCCAGGCGACCGTTCCGATGAAGCGCTGATTGTCGAGGGCGATATCCTGCCGACCGACCTTGAGCGCGGTGCGCGGCGCGTACGCGGGCGCGTAGAGCGCAAAGGCCTGCTGGATCTCGTGGTTCTCGGCGTGGTCGGTGACCACCGGATAGCGGGTCAGGCCGTTATTGCCCGAGTTGTACATCTCGTTGCCGACGCCGAACACACCCTCGTACTGGGCGTAGCCGCTGAGGCCCTTGTACGGTTTGGTGCCGTAGCCGAGCGCGAGGCGCATGGTCGAGGCATGCGCGTCGGTGTTGGGAATCAGTGCGCCAGTCGGCGTGTCCTGGGAAACATCCTCCATGCGGTAGCGCACATAGACCGTCGGCTTGCCATAGATCAGCGATTCGCGGATCTCGGAGAGGGTATCGGCCGTGGTCGCCGCGCCGGCACTGCCGACGAGCGGCGCGAGGGCGGCGAGAGAGAGGGTGAGACGGCTGACACTGGGCATGCAGGCTCCTTTGGTGGCGGGGGAGTGTACCCGACAAGTGGTGAAGGCGAAATCGGGAAACAGGGGATCGGCCACCCGGCGATGACCGGATGTGGAGGAGAACGCTACCTGATCCACAGGCGGCTGAAGGTTCAGGTCGGCGCGGGTTCGCCGAGCGCTTCGGCGATCCGCGGAGCGACTTGGGGCGGGACGGGTT
>Ga0163147_10007893_pt1 | contig 11956 bp, 9 predicted proteins | sample OliLakLV19MP6G1_FD_148597 | JGI IMG/M metagenome (GOLD analysis project Ga0163147, IMG submission 148597) | Freshwater microbial mat bacterial communities from Lake Vanda, McMurdo Dry Valleys, Antarctica- Oligotrophic Lake LV.19.MP6.G1 | ecosystem: Environmental > Aquatic > Freshwater > Lake >...
CCGGGGCTGATTCCGATTGCCGGAAGCAATCAGGTGGCGATGCTGTCCTGTACGGTTCCCGGTCAGGCGAAATTACTCTGGCAGCGGGGCTATCGCAGTTCCGAAGAGTTCGATACGCACATCGAATTCGGCCCGCTGGGTGCCGATCATTTCATCTGGCATTTCGGCGACCGGATGCATTGTTCGCATCCTCTGACGGGTGAGGATCTATGGACACGGCGTCTGCAACTGTCGCGCGGGGAAATGCTGTCCCGGTCTGGCCGCCGCATTTTCGGGGATCACAAAGCGACGGTTGTGATGGGCTCGGATGCTTCCAGCTTTCAGCGTTTTAGAACTCGAGACGGTCACCTTCTTGGCCAGGGACGCCTGCCGATCAGCAGCGTTTCGGAAATGGCCGTGACCGGGCGGTTTTTGCTGTACCCGGATATGAATTCCCGCCTGCATGTGTTTGACGGAGCCACTGGCCACGACGTGCTGGAGGACGACGAGCCCGTTGTGCTGGGTGTTCACAATACGGCGCGAATGTTCGTCGCGCTGCCTGAAGGCCGGGTGGTCACCGTTTCATCGGCGCGCGAGATTATTCTGATTGATACTCTGGCCGGCCGCGTTGCCTTTCGGACTCCCGCCAATGGTGACCTTGAATTCAAGTTGGTCGTTGGTGTCACCGCGTTCGAGCGGAATGGCCGACTGTTTGTCGGCCTGGAAGACCGACTGGACAACAAATTCGCGATAGCCGACGATTTCTCCCGAAGCGGCGAGCCGGGGCTGGGATTCGGCCCTGTGTTCTGTCTCGACCCGCAGACCGGCGGGATTGAATGGAGTGCCGTCATGGAGCGAGCGGTGATTCCGAGGATTTACGGAGATCCGACGGACCTGCTGGTCGTGTGGAAACAGCCTCAATCGGCGGACAATTTTCGTTCCGAAGAATCGGACGATCAGCGGAACGTCCAGCTGATCGACGGCACGACGGGCCGGGTGATTGCGAAGGCATCGTCGCTGTCGAATGTCCCGCCCCTCCGCTGTGTGCATATTGCTGCGGAAAACATGATTCAGGTTTTCTCCCGGGATGCCGTGATCTCCATCCGCACCAAGGCGCAGGTTCAGGACGCACCATGATTGCCGTTACTGCGGACGGTCGCGAGCTGATCCTGCGCGCTGCTGTGGCGGCAGGCACAGCGTTGCTCACATCGCTGATCTTTGGTCCGTTCGTCATTCGATGCCTGAAGCAGAGTTTTCCGGAACGCATCGCCAGCGACTCGGCGCGCCTGAATGAATTACATGCCGCGAAGAAAAACACACCCACGATGGGCGGGCTGTTGATCATCGCGTCGATTCTTGCTGCAGTGCTGGCAACCGGCAGACGAAACAGCCCGTTTGTGATACTCGCGCTGACAACGACTGTCGCAATGACGCTGGTTGGCGTTTACGACGACTGGATCAAACTCCGGACAGTTCGGAAAGGTCTGACGGTTCGACATAAGCTGATGGCGCAGGTGGTGATTGCGGCAGCGACGTCGGTCGCGTGTTTTCAGCTCAGTGCGAACGGACCATACGAATCGTCGAACTTGTTTCAGATGCATGGTGCGTGGCTGCAAACCGGCTGGGCTTACATCCCGTGGGCCACGTTCGTCATCGTCGGAACTTCCAACGCGGTGAACCTGACCGACGGCCTCGACGGGCTTGCGGCGGGATGCACATTCGTCACGGCGCTCGCGCTGGCCGTCATTACTGTGTTTGCACCAATCGGACTGAACAGTGCAGGACTGCGAGAGGACTCCGCGATGATCTTTGCGGCCCTCGCCGGAAGCACGCTCGGGTTTCTCTGGTTCAACCGTCATCCGGCTCAGGTTTTCATGGGTGATGCCGGATCACTTCCAATCGGTGGACTGCTGGCGGTGACAGCGTTGGCCTGCCGCCTGGAACTGATCCTTGCACTCGTCGGACTTGTCTTCGTCGTGGAAACACTCAGCGTGATCATTCAGGTGGCCTGGTATCGACGAACAAAGCGGCGAGTGCTGCTTTGCAGTCCGCTGCACAATCATTTCGTGTTCCGAGGTATACCTGAGAGGCGGATCGTGTGCGGATTCCTGATTGCCACTGTGATTTTTGCTCTGGCCGGACTGTTACAGGCTCTTGCATTCTGACAATGCCGGAGAAGGTTGACCTCGGTCAACGCTCATTCGATTACGCCCCGACGCACAGGCCATTTCTTTCAATTCGGGCCTGGCACAGCTGCCGAAAGTCATCTCCAGCTTCTGCAATCAGTCAAACAGACGGAAGAGTCGTTCATGCTTTCTCCTGGGTCCGAGGACATCGCGGAATTGTCCGGTCAGCATGCCGAATACCCAGTCGGATCCGTCATCTCCGAATAACTGATCCGTAGCCCGGTCATCAAGCACGGATGCAGAATTCAGGAACACACCCGCGTTGAAGCCCCCGGCAAGTACCCCGCTCAGATGATCAACTCGCCGGGCGAAATCCACATTCGAACGCTTCCATTCCGATAGCACTTGATCCACTTCAACATCACTGAACTCCGGGACGGTTGCCCCACCAATCAGAATATCATCTCCGCCACGGCCACGCAGAGTATCGCGACCGGCACCACCGATCATCAGATCGCGTCCATCGCCGCCTCGGAGAACATCGGCACCGTCTCCACCGACCAGCGCATTCGTGGCCACACTACCCCAGGCATCAACAACATCGTTTCCGGATCCAGAAAAGATGATCGCAGAAACGAGAATGCGATTCGTTTTCAAAGGCTGCAGTTGGATCAGATCGTCACCTGCCTGTCCGTAGATCAGGATTCGGCTGCCGGGAGAGTAGGTTCCCGCGGCGGCACCATTCACCGTGACGACGAGTCCACCAGAAATGGCAGACGACGGACGGAGCCCGATAGTATCTGCCTGCGGAGTGCCGCCAATGGTTAACCGGCTCCCATCGTCGACCACTGTGCTGATCGTCATCGGGTACGCCACGATCGCACTCGCGATACCATCCTTGTCGACGACCTGAGCGGACACCGAATACCAGCCGTTGGCGGAGAACGTGTGCTGGATCTGGACAGAATCGGATTCCTGAATCGTTTGCACCTGCGATCCATCACCCCACTGAATTGAATATGTAAACGGCCCGTCCAGACGGTCACGCGACGCATCATCGACAACAAATGCAAAGAATCGTGGCTCTCCTCGGACACCCCGGTGCTGGCCATAGACTTGAAGGACTGGCGAGAGATTGACAACCGACACCATCAACGAATCGCTGGATGAGCGACCGGTGTTGTCCGTGACGGTCAGTGACACAGCGTAAGTTCGTCCGCCGGAAAACTTGTGTGTCACGGATGATCCGAGTGCCGTGGTTCCGTCGCCGAAATCCCAACGGTACACGAGTGACTCATGGATGACCGTCGTGGTCCCGTAACCTAAGTCAAAGCCGTATTCCGAGGGCTCGTCGTCGACGTCAATGGAAGATCGTCCATTCAACACAAAGAGGTCGTCTTCATCTCCGGTTTGGTCCTCACCCGCAACAGCGACCGGAGCGTCAGCTACTGGTCGGACAGTGATGAAGACAGTTGCTGTGTCTGAATGGCCCGATGGGTCACTGATGGTGTAAGAAAACTGATCATCGCCGAAATAGTTGGCTTCAGGGACGTAGCTGACGATCCCTGTTGTGCTCACCGCGACAGCGCCGTGTGCTGCCGGACCAGCGGCTGTGACGGTCAGAGCCCCTGTTCCTGCAAAATGGTCGTTGTTCATGACCTGCAGCGAGATCGATGTGTCTTCATCGATCGCCGCCTGATCGTTTGTGGCCTGCGGGACGTGCACGGTTACTGAATAGGCGCGCAGGAAGTCTTCATGGCTCAGTAAAAGGTATCCGCTGCCCATGGCCATCTCGATCGTCGGATCATACGTCCTGGAACTTAGTGGACCGGCATTCCAGACGTTGTTTCCCGTCGTCAGCTCAATCGCGTGAATCGTGGCCGTGCCACCGTAGATTCCGGCAAACGACTGCACGAAGGCATGTGTCCGTGTCAGCACGATCTCGGGTGCCAGCCGATTTGGGCCTTGCCAGCTTCGGAGACGTCTCCCGGTAAGCTCATCCAGCAGGATCAGTTGCGACCCCGCAACAACCGCGACAATTCCATTTCCGACGGCCTTAATGCTGACCATGTCGGGAACAGTGTTCGTCCAGAGCATGGCATGAGTGTCACCGTCAAGGGCCGTCACGAACGAAGTCACAGGGCTGCCGTTGGAGCCAAATGCGTCATACAGAATTCGACCGCTGCTGCTCACAACCGCATGCTGAAGTTCAAGTCCCTGCCTGTTCGCCTGATGGCGGACAAATTGTCCATTCGATCGCCGATAGACCTGATTTCCATAGGCATAGACGTACTCATCATCAAGTGCGGAACTCGGAGGATCATAGATGCTGCCGTCAACAAACCATTGGGCCGTCAATGTCGATGCGGTGTAAGCTCGGATGCCCCCGAGATAGCCATTCTCCACTACCAGTTGATTGTCACGGATGACCGGCCGTTCGTTCGATCCCCATTGCGAAGAATAGATCTGCTCGACAACGAGGTCGCCTGTCTCCGCATTAAAACCATAGAGTCTCGGGTATCCGGACTGAAGGCCACTTGCGGAATGGCCAGCGCGGTTGACGTAGACAATACTTCCGGAAACAGAAGGCTCTCCTACGCCCGCGTGCGCATTTCCCTGCAGAGTGTTCCGCCAGACAACATCGCCGTTTTTCAGGTCAAACGCCTGAACGAGGTAATCGCCATTGAACGTATAGCCGTCCAGATCCGTGCGATAGACATGTGTTTCATCAATCGCAACGGCAGATCCGTACCGGGAAGTGCTGGGCTGGAAGGTAATCGGCTCATGCCACGCCTGAACAAACGCTGCAGGATCCAACGCGACATCCACATAACCGGTATGCCCGGCATCTGCCCCTCGCTGCGTCCAGAGAGTGGCCGCCAGCAGGCACCGCTCCTCAAGGAACTGAACTGTGTTCTCAGCGACTGCCGCAGAATAGTTTGGCCGACTCTGGCATCGTCGCTGACGCGACATAAATCCTGACAATCGCCAACTCCCCTCAAATCATCATGAATTCTGGCCGGTGTGTGGAAATTCCAGGCATCCTGCAGAGTCAGCAGGCGTGCTGAGCAGCAGTGGCTTCCAGGGATTCAGCGCTGCAACGCGGCAATTGCCTGACATGCAGTATGCGATCGACGCCTTGACGAGGCAATACCCATCCTCGTTACGTTCCTCAACGCGCATGCATCACTACTGAATTGCATGATTCTTCAGTCTGGTCCGAAAACGCCGCCTTGGGTGGACCAAACTGGCGATTCACCAGCCGCACCGGGTTACGCCGGTTGTCGATACCTGACGACGCAACCGTCTCATTGTCGCAAGACACCGCGAAGAATTCCAAGTCACGAAAGCAAAGCCCCGAAGCATCCTTCCTGGCTGCTTCGAGGGACATGGCAGATCTTCAACTCCATGGCTTCCGCTTCAGCCCTTGGCCGCGGTAAACCGGCGCGCGACTTCGGTCCAGTTGACGAGGTTCCAGAAGGCAGCGATGTAGTCCGGGCGGCGGTTCTGGAAATTTAGGTAGTAGGCATGCTCCCAAACGTCGAGTCCCAGAATGGGAGTGCGGCCTTCGGACAGAGGTGTATCCTGATTCGCCGTGCTTTCGATAACCAGAGTCCCGTCGGTCTTGACGCTGAGCCACGCCCAGCCACTGCCGAAGCGAGTGGCTCCGGCCTTGGCGAACTGTTCCTTGAAGGCATCGAAACTGCCACAGGCTGTGATAATCGCCGTGGCAAGGTCGCCTGCCGGAGCTCCGCCGCCGGTGGGTGACAGGACCGTCCAGAACAGCGAATGATTCGCATGCCCGCCACCGTTGTTGCGTACGACAGTGCGGATGTTTTCCGGAACGGAACTCAGGCCCCGCATGAGATCATCGACAGGCTTGTCGGCCAGCGGCGAGCCTTCCAGGGCAGTATTCACATTGTTGATGTACGCCTGATGATGTTTGGTGTGATGAATCTCCATCGTCCGCGCATCGAGGTGCGGTTCCAGAGCATTGTAGGCATACGGCAAGGCGGGCAGTGTGTAAGGCATGAGCAACGTCTCCGTGAAACTTCTGAATTCTGAACAACATGAAGCGAAACAAACGATCTTTGGCGTTTGGCGTTCCCCGGCATTCTACGTTGACGGACCAAAGGCTCAACCGAACGGGGAGAAACAAATCCTGACAAAGCGGGTAATTCACTGGTTTCCGGCGTGTCGCGTTGACATCAGAATGGTCGAGCCTACGATGTTTCGCATGAGCCAGAGAATTCTCACCGCCCTGCCTGTCTATAACGAAGTCACGCATGTCGCCGATGTTTTGTCGGAACTGCTCAACCATGTGGACGACGTACTGGTCGTTGACGACGGATCCACCGACGGCACTGCCGAAGTGCTGGCGCAGTTTTCGTCCATTCAGGTGGTTCGCCATTCGCCGAATCTGGGCTACGGAGCCGCATTGAGAACCGCCTTTGAATTCGCACTCCGGAAAGACTTCGACGTACTCGTCACGATGGACTGTGACGGCCAGCATCAGCCCGGACTGGTGCGGGAGATCGCGGCGATGATCGATGAGGACTCGATGTCGGCGGATCTGGTTTCCGGATCGCGTTATCTGAAGGCTTTCGACGGTGACAGCATCCCGCCGGTGGAGCGTCGTCAGATCAACGCACAGATTACGGCCTGTCTGAATGAGCAGCTCGGGCTTTCGATCACGGACGCATTTTGCGGATTCAAAGCGTATCGCGTACCGACGCTGGCCGGTCTGGACATCACGGTGTCCGGCTATGCGATGCCGTTGCAGCTGTGGGTCCAGGCTGTGAGTCTGGAGTGGCGGATTCGAGAGTTCCCGGTGCCGTTGATCTATATCGACGAAAAACGATCCTTCGGCGGACCGCTGGATGATGCCAGCATCCGGCTTGCGTACTATCACACGGTGCTTAACGCCGAACTCGAACGCCGCGGGATGTCACAGCGGTTTACGGCGGACTGCGGAGCCGCGGCGAAGTAGGCCTTCGTCAGAAACCGAATGACTTCGGTGAGCGGAGGGTGTGAACTCTCCGAGGAGAAACGCTGTAGCAGTGATAGACTTCCATCTTTCACACAACGCCGTTGCAAAGGTCCCGGTCAGCACACCGGATTTGCAAGCACAGCCTGGGGCAGTTGACACCCGCCGCTCGCCGTAGCGCTCTGTCACGGCTGAATTGATGGATGTTTTGTTGTAGCTGAAGTCGCCAGACTGCAGTTGTTCTCTGCTGCTCCGCTGAACTCTTGCGAGTCCAGCTACCCATCAAAACATGATTGACCGAGCAGTAGCTGCGTAACAGATCCCTCCGCAAAGTCACGCCACGCAGAACAGTCTGCCCGAATTGCCGGATGCATGAATCCGACCACCGTTGAGTTTCATTCGGCCGGAGTCCTGAGATTCCACCGGGAGGCGTTCTGAAACGCATGGTAGTTTTCCGAGTCGCGGATTTTTTCGCGGCGTTCTGAAACACTCGTGCATTCCGATGAACACTGCTGTTCAAGGGGGCTTCCGATGGGAAGACGATTCTGCTGTTTTGTGCTGGCCGGAGTTGCATGCATCGTGGTTGGCCGGCTATCCGGTTTCGCCCAGGCATGTGACTGCCATCAGGCTCACGCTTTGTCGATGGGGATTCCGTCGTACGGCGGTTTCCCGATGGTGCAGCCGATGCTGGACCCCAGCGCAATGGCCCCGCCGGGCGATTCCGGATCGCAGCAGGGAATGATGGAATTGCCTCTGTCACCGTCCCCGCCGGGGACCCTTGGCCAGACGTATTTCCGATCCTCGCACCCGATTCCGACGGACGAGCATCCTCGCACGGGAATGCTGGCTGTCCGCGACAACGGCACAGTCCCGTTTCTCAGCGTGCAGACGATGGGCGGTATCAAGATGAAGAGCGGCATCTGGCTGTTTGAGTCGACTCGCCCGCTTGATCCCGGAGCGAGCCAGATTGTGCGAGTCGAAGCCCGCCAGACCCCTCAGGACATCGAGCCCTATTCGACGAAATTCGTACGGCTGATTCCGGGCCGCATTGTGTATCTGGATTTTTGATTGATCCCGCGAATGAATGGCCGAATCGGAAATCCTTCTTGCGGTCGGGAACGTGACCGGGCAGAATCCGGGTTGCTCCGGATTCTGGCCCTGGCTTGAGGGATTAAAAGAAGTGACTCCGACTCGACCGAAGATGCTGGTGATGGGACGCACAGGTGCCGCTGTGCCGCGGATGAAAGAACTCACCGGCGAACAGCTGGATGTTGTGTCGGCGAACGACGTGAGGATGCCAAATGCGTTAGTGGATTTTGTCGTCGTCGATGATTCTGAACCGCAGCTGATGTACGACCTGCAGGTCTGTGCGATGGGACTGTTCGGTGCATTACCGGACGGCGTGCTGCTGCTGGACGACACGCTCTCAATCCTGTGGCACAACGAGACGTTTCGCAAACTGATCAAAGCCGACGGAATTATCGTCGGAATGCAGCTGCAGGATGTGATTCGTCCGGCAGACGGCACCGAGTTACGGCGGATCACCGTTCCCGCGAACCCGCTGGAAGCTGCATCGCTGACAGTGAAACGGGAAGACCGAACTTCACTCGGCCTGCGTCTGGCTCGCACGACGATTGTTCTCGGCGGTGACAGACGACAGGCGATGATCCTGACCGTCCGCGACGTCACGCGACACATGCTGGAGAAACAGAAGCAGGATGCGATCTATCGGGCCGGGCTGGAGATGGGAAATCTGACGCCCGAAGAAGTCACGGCGATGACTCACGAGGAACGGGTTCTGCTGCTCAAGGAACAAATCCTGCAGCTGACCCAGGAAGTGCTCGGTTTCGACACCTTTGAAATCCGGACGCTCGACACGGAGACTCAGGAACTCCTGCCGCTGCTCGAAGACGGTATGGACTCGGCAGCTGCGACACGCCGGCTCTTTTCGGCCGAAAGCGGCAACGGTGTCACCGGCTTCGTAGCGTTCAGCAAAAAGAATTACCTCTGCGAGGACACCAAGAGTGATCCTCTCTACATCTGCGGAGCGACCGATGCACGCAGTTCGCTGACTGTGCCGCTGATGGTCCGGGATACAGTCCTTGGAACATTCAACGTGGAGAGCCCAGGAGCCCTGGCCTTCGATCAGAAGGATCTCGACTTCCTCACGCTCTTCGGTCGTGTCGTCGCCAGTTCGCTAAACCAGTTGCAGCTGCTGGCGGCCGAGAAAGTGACCGTGGTGACGGAAAACTGCGACCGCCTCCGCAGCGAGGTTGCTGAACCCACCGATGAAATCCTCAACGCCTGCACCTGGATTCTGGAACGTTACATCGGACACGAACCGGATGTTTGCGAACGTCTGCACCTGATCGCAGATCGAGTTCGCCGGATCAGTTGCGCCGTCGGCAGTGTCTCGACCCCGAATCAGCCCGCTGCAGGTCTTGCAGCCCCCGTTCCCGTCCGGCCTCCGCGAAAAGCCCTGAAGGGTAAGCGAGTGCTCGTTGTCGACCAGGACGCGACAGCTCGCGAAGACGCGCACAATCTGCTCGGTCAGATGGGATGCGAAGTCGAAGCGGCAAATACCGCCACGGAGGGTTATGCAATGCTGCGGAATTATCCATACGACGTTGTGCTGATCGACATCCGGCTCTCCGACGCAAATGGATACGAATGCTTCCGGAAGATCCGCGAAATCAACGGTCACGTTCCAATTATCATGATGACCGTCTTCGGTTACGACGCTTCGCACTCAATTGTGAAGGCTCGCCAGGAAGGCCTGAAGGCCGTGCTGTACAAGCCATTCCGGCGAGCTCAGTTGCTGGACGAAGTCGAAAAGGCCGTCACCACGCCACCCGCTGCATGAGATCCTGCACCCTCCGCTCGCCGGATTGCCCGTCTGCTGCCAGCTTCCCGATTTGGGTTTTCCCCCGGATTCGTACGTCGCCCTTTCCACCGGGGTTGAAGTCCGGCGTGCGTTTGCTGTAGTACGTACTCGCGAGGTGTTCACACAGACAGCCTGCCTGTGCTGTTAAAAATGCTGTCAACCGGGAAAACGGGATTTCGGATTATCCGCATGAAGCGAATTTTTATCTCAGGTATCGGCGTCGTCAGCTGCCTTGGAAACGATCGTCAGATATTCTGGAACAACCTCACCAGTGGCCAGTGCGGTATCGACCGGCTGACGGCACATGACACGACAGATCTGGATGTCTGGATCGGCGGCGAGGTGAAAAACCTCAACGACGACCGCATCAACCTCAACGACCTCGTCTCAACCCGCAAAATGGACCGCGCCAGTCAGTTTGCCGTCCATGCGGCGCATGAGGCACTGGAAGACGCCGGCCTGCCGACAAAAGATCTCGGTGAGAACGCGGCCGTGATCATCGGAGCGGGGCTCGCCGGACTGGAAACATACGAGTTCCAGATGGAGCGTCTGCTGACGAAGGGACCGTCGCGAGTCAGTCCGTTCACGATCCCGATGCTGATGCCCAATGCGCCGCCGGGAAACATCAGTCTTGCGTTTGGCGCGCGAGGAACCTGTTATACCACCAGCAGCGCCTGTTCGTCGTCCGGTCACGCCATGATCGACGCCATGGAATATCTGCGGCGAGGCGATGCGGATCTGGTCATCACCGGCGGAACGGAAGCGTCGCTGACCCGGCTGGGAATTTCGTCGTTCGTCAACATGAAGGCGATGAACAAGTCGATGAACGACCGTCCGAAGGAATCGATGCGCCCCTTTGATGCCGAACGAGGCGGTTTCATCATGGCCGAAGGCGCATCGGTGCTGATCTTCGAAACCGAAGAACACCTGCGCAAACGCGGCGGTAAAGCATGGGCCGAAGTTCTGTCCGGCCGGTCGACCAGCGATTCGTTTCATCTGGTGCAGCCGGACCCTCAGGGCCGTCAGGCGGTGAAGGCCATCAACGCCGCCATTCAGCGAGCGGGCCTGAATGCTGAAGCGATCGCCGACGATGTGTATGTGAATGCTCACGGGACGAGCACCGTGTACAACGATTCGATGGAAACCGTGGCGCTCAAGTCCGTGTTCGGCGAGTCAGCTCAGCGGCTGAGTATCAGCTCAACGAAAGGCATGTTGGGTCATATGATCGGCGCGGCTTGTGCTGGCTCTCACAACCGGAACTCTGCCGCCGACGATTAACCTCAACACACCCGATCCGGCCTGCGATCTGAATTACATTCCGAACAAAGCAGTTCAGAAGTCCGTCAAGTACGCACTCAACAACAGTTTTGGCTTCGGTGGCCATAACGTATCGCTGGTCATCAGCCGTGTTGATGATCCGGGGCTGAAGCGGACGGATGCAATCTGAGAACGATCATCAGCACGACGCGCCGGGGAGCGGTTTGCGGCCCTGCCACTCGCTGGCGCGTCGTGCTTGTGTTGCGGCCCAAATGTCTAAATCATGACCACGCCGTGTTAATCGATTGACTCAAGATCGGTACGTCGGGGATCTGTTCTGCCCAATGTTTGTTCAAGGAATCCGCCGATGTTGACTGTTGCCATGACCGGGGCGTCCGGACTTGTCGGGACCGAACTGTCGGCATTGCTGAAGTCGACCGGACACACCGTACTCCCGATCACGCGGAAGTCGTCCGGCAGTACCGGAAATGCCATCGTTTGGGATCCTGCACGAGGTGTGCTGAATCCTCGGCAGCTGGAATCCGTCAATGCCATTGTGCATCTCGCAGGAGAAAACATCGCGGCTGGTCGCTGGACCGCGGCACTGAAAGAACGCATCCGCAAGAGCCGCGTGGAAGGCACTCGGGCTCTGGTGCAGTCTCTGGCAGGACTGCAGCACCGTCCGCAGACTCTCGTGTGTGCTTCTGCGATTGGCTACTACGG
>Ga0163147_10007894_pt1 | contig 11956 bp, 14 predicted proteins | sample OliLakLV19MP6G1_FD_148597 | JGI IMG/M metagenome (GOLD analysis project Ga0163147, IMG submission 148597) | Freshwater microbial mat bacterial communities from Lake Vanda, McMurdo Dry Valleys, Antarctica- Oligotrophic Lake LV.19.MP6.G1 | ecosystem: Environmental > Aquatic > Freshwater > Lake >...
GTCACAAAGTCTAGGGTTGGCATCGGATGCAGACCCTGAGAAAATGGTATTTTATTTTTCATCAACCCCGTCGGGGTTGCGGCATGGTTTAGCGAGGACCTTGTCCGCAACACCGTTGGGGTTGATGGAGGCTCGTGTGTGTCGATGACATAAACGGAAATGGCTGGCACCCCTGCTGGGGTGCGACTCGTGTGAATTCGGTGATCCGGTGGTGTCACTTCGCTCAACCACCGGCTACAGGCTTTCATGCCTCCGGCATGTGAAACACGGGAACTCCGTGTTTCCTTTTGTGGATGTGTCCACTTTTCAAGGATGTATTCGGGATGAAGATATTGGCGGCATCCAAGGTCCGAATCATGCCTCCGGCATGTGAAAACATGGAAACACCGTGATTGCGATTCGTCCGTGCGTCCGCGTTTTATGGACGTGTCCGGGACGAAGAACATGGCGGCATTCAAGACCGCATTCGTACAAGCCCGAAACTTCCCAAATTGTATCCCAAAGGAGCGATTATTTATCCCAGCGTGTACGTCCGACTCATTGAAGCTGGAGGCTTCTCAGCATCAGAGTAGCATTGATAACCATGGCAGAAGGTAGGGAGACGTCCGATTCATTGAAGCCGGAGGCTTCTCAGCCTGTAGCCGGTGGTTGAGCAAGGTACGAGCGACACCACCGGACCTCGGCCCCAAGACGAACGCATCCCGGAGGGATGCCAGCGACGTCATGCCTCCGGCATATAAAACACGGAAACACCGTATCCGCATTTCATTGGTGAAACTGACCGCAACCCGGTTGGGGGTGATTCCGTTTTGCGACCATTACCTAGGGTGGCTCACTGCCCGCCGTCTTCTTTTTGTTCCTCAATCGGAGGCATGTCAATTTTGATGACCTGGAGGGGGATATGTGCGATCGGGTCTTCGTCCATGTAGAGGTCGATGGAATAAAGTGAAGGTTTGTCGAGAACGAGACCTTGCATGTTGAGAATAAAGTTGCGGGTTAAAAAATAGGTGTTCTCTGGGATCTCAAGAATGGGGAGATCAAACCGAGGAGGTTCACCTTTCAACAGCGTTTTTCCGTCGGAATCAATAATGCTGACCCGGAACTTGCGCAGGCCTACGTCGGTTTCACGAAAAAGGAACCTGAAAGCCAACGCGCACTGAGCCCAGACACAGGGGAAAGTGGTCGAACCGATTGTGTCAAAGGTTCCGAGTATGCATAACTTGCCATTATAATCCGAAGCGGAGTCACATAGAACGGCAGTAAGAACTTCCATGCGTCACTCATACGGAGATTTGTTGGAAGCGACAACCGTTTTTTCAGGTGAAGAGGAGCGTTATTTTTTTGGTTTTTTAAAACCTTTAAGGAAAAGTCGGGCTTCTTCTGCCGTGATATTCGGAACAGCTAGAGCTCCGGATTTGTTAATTTCAACGATTGTTTCTGACGCTACAACTCGGTTATTGACTAAAATAACTACCGTTTCGCCCTTACGCGCAGTGGTCATGGATTGAAGGGCCAGTGTTCCATGCATCCCAAACTTGACCTTGGCCTCAGGACCAAACGGCCCTTGGTAAATGTGCACGAAATCGATATCTTTTTCAGAAAGTTCAGGGTACCGGTTAATTTTCATGGGCCTGGATGTTCCCGTTTCCAGGGTAATTGTTTTGGGCTCGACGGGGCTTGCTTGAAGGTGAACCCGCAAGGTGATCGGCGGTTTGCCAGCGATAGCGGGCGAAAGCAGAAAAACAAAGATGACAACTATTGCGGAAAAGGCTTGTTTCATATCGAATCTTATTTTGAATATGTATGGCATCAAACCTATCATATATACCGTGAAACACCTCAATACTTTTATTTTTACCCTTCTCCTTTCCATCGTATTCGTTCAGGGCGCTGACTACATGCCCAGCAAAGAGCAAGGGAAACCTCGTGAAAAAGACACCGAAAAAAACTCTGGCGGAGGGTTCCTCGATGGAATTCTCGGCGGCGGTGGTACGGAAGAAAGTCGTCAGAAAAAGCTCGATAAGATTAACAAGATCGTCATAGACGATTTTGAAATTGCAGTGAGGCTGGAGCCTTCCACGATCTCCACAAAAGCTGAATCGGCCGTGACTCAGGTTTATCTCACGGTTTTTAACAAATCAAAATACGTTCGCACTTTTAATTTTAACAATGCGCAGAAGTACGATTTCCTGATATTGGACAAAAACGGAAAGGAACTTTACCGCTGGTCTTCCGAGCAGGCTTTTTCCGAAGCCTTAGTCTCTACAATTGTGAATCCCAAGGAAAAAATACAATACACCGAGAAGCTTCCCCTGACATTCGGCGACACTAAATTAGGTTCAGGCGAGTATACCGTTGTCGGGCTGGTTAAAGGTTATAGCGACTTCAAACAAAGCACTGTATTAAAAATTCAATAGTCTGGCCGGGCAGGAACACTCAGGAAATAAGGGGATAGTTTAATTCTTATTCAGAATTTTCCGAACATCGTCAACGGAAAGAGTTTCGCCCACAGTAACTTGAGATTGTTTAATGCGATCGGCCTCGGGTCCTTTATATTCCTTGTGGCTTTTCACATAATTCTTTTTCCCGTCTTGTAACGTTGATGAGGCCTCTACCGCTTCCATGCGCTGAAACCGGGAATCGGAAAGTTTAACCTTGGACTCGCCGAGATACCCTTCTTTGCTTGCGTAAGGGGCGGATTTATTATCACTATAATCTTGAGTGGTAAATTTTTTATCCACTCGCGCGCTTGTTGTGCCGTGGTACGTTTTAATGTGAGCAGAAGGTGTGTCGTACGATTTCGCTTTGAACGACTTGCTCGAAAAGGATTGGGTATCGTATTTTTTGCCTGATTCCCGCGAGGCCTTTGAACGGTCCGCACGTTTTGTGGCGCTGCTGAGGGGTTCCGCGCAAGCGAAAGGACTTACCCACCAAGCGACAATAAAAAGCAGCAGGAAAGCTTGAACCATGGGAAAACTATAGTCTCTTTTACTTAGGAAGTCGCTGATTAAAATGGAGGCGACCCGGAGTGGCCCTCTTTTTATTTGGTTTTCAACGGGGCGGTATCACTTAAGGTGACCTCTTTATGAGCAAACCAATTACACTCGGACACAGCCCCGACCCCGATGACGCTTTTATGTTTTATGCGCTCGCTGCGGGGAAGATTGATTCACTTGGGTACGACTTTGAACATGTCCTCCAGGATATTCAGACTTTAAATGAACGTGCTACCCGTGGTGAGTTGGATATTACCGCCGTTTCAATTCACGCCTACGCTTACGTCCTCGACCAATACGCGCTTCTTCCGTCAGGTGCGAGCATGGGCGACAACTATGGCCCCATGCTTGTCACTCGTGATCCCATCTCCGCGATGTCCGATGACCAAGCGCGCACTTATTTAAAAGGCAAAAAAATTGCCATTCCCGGTACACTAACCTCTGCGTTTTTGGCGCTTCAGTTGTTCATGGGATCGCCTTTGAAAAAAGAAGCGAGCGCGGATCTTCCTCACTTTGTGGTTGTTCCTTTTGACCAGATATTTGACGCACTGCGTGAAGGCAAGGCGGATGTGGGATTGATCATTCACGAAGGTCAGTTGACTTATGGAGCTGAAGGATTCCATCTGCTGACCGACCTTGGAAAATGGTGGTTCCGTGACACTGCCGGGTTGCCATTGCCTCTAGGCGGTAACGTCATTCACAAACGGTTTCCTGTGGACGAACGAAGAACACTTTCTCGGTTGATGACAGAAAGCATTCAATACTCGTTAGGGAATCGTGCTCCCGCAGTTGAGCATTCCTTGAAATATGGACGTGGCCTTGATACCACCTTGGCAGACAAATTTGTCGGCATGTACGTCAACGAATTGACCGTCGACTACGGAGATCGAGGTCGGGCTGCAATCCGGGAGTTCCTTGGACGCGCCCATAAAATGGGACTCATCCCTGCGCCAGTGGCTCTTGAGTTTGTTGATTAAACAAAAGGAGCGCGCATGCAATCCCGCCACTACGCCCTCTTTGCAAATGTCGCCGGAACATTTTTTTTTAGTGCACTGGCCCTGCACGCAGCAAATATCGGGTATGGAAACTTGCAGAAATATCCGCTCACGAATCAGACTTTTCTATACTGGCTCGTGACCGTGCTTAACCTATGTTTTTTGGGGTTTATCGCAGTCCTTTTTTTTGTCAGAAGCCGACCTGTACCCCAGGAAACCAATTGGGGCGCGACGATAATGGCTTATGTGGGGTCTTTCATCCCCTTTGTGATGATCAATTCGGTTCCATCTCCTTTTGGGAGTCAACGCATCTATGTATCGAGTTTATTACTGGCCGTGGGGTTTGCAGGTCAAATGTGGGCGGTGCTCAAATTAGGAAAATCGTTCTCCATTGTGCCAGCAGCCCGAAAATTGGTTGTCAGTGGGGTCTATAAAAGATGGCGGCATCCTTTGTATTTTTTTGAGATGATGTCCTTCGGAGGCACCTGCATCTATTTCGGAAATGCCCAAGCGGCATTGATCTGGTCGTGTTTTGTGATTGTGCAAATGATCCGCGCGGGCAAAGAAGAAGAAGTGTTGGGGCGTGTTTTTCCTGAATATGCGACGTATAAAGCTCAGTCAGGGGGGATTTTTCCTAGGATTTGGAAGTAAATATCTCACTGATAAAACACTTGTTGAGAGGCCTCTGCTCATTTAATGTGTCCTTCCCAAATTGAATATATGACCCTTGAACAGCAGTTGCACGAAATGGGCGTTAATGCCCGCAAAGCCTCCCGGGCCTTGGCACGATTTTCTACAAAGCAAAAAAACAGTTTCCTACTCGGGATGGCCGATGGTTTGGAAAAGGCAATCCCTGTCGTCCTTGAGGCGAACGCCAAAGACATGGACGGCGGAAAAAATACGGGTCTCAGCAACGCATTGCTTGATCGACTCATGCTCGATACCAAACGCCTTACCGGTGTCGTAAAAGCGATTCGCACGGTCGCCGCTTTTCGGGATCCAGTTGGACGAATCTTGACGACGACCGTACGTCCAAACGGGTTAACCATTGAGAAGATCGCAGTGCCCATTGGTGTTGTCGCAATCATCTATGAATCACGACCCAACGTGACTGCCGATGCGGCTTCGCTATGTTTAAAGGCCGGTAATGCCTCCATTTTGCGCGGAGGAAAAGAAGCTATCCATTCAAACTTAGCAATCGCCCAAGCATTGATGGAGGGCGGGAAAGCGGCAGGGTTACCCGATTCCGCAATTCAAGTCATTCCAATGATTGACCGTGAGGCGATTAGGATTCTCACACGGATGGATAAGTACATCGACATGATTGTTCCCCGAGGTGGCCACAACTTAATCGAAGCTGTCCTAGAGGGAGCGCGGGTGCCGATCATCAAACATGCCGCAGGAATCTGCCATGTTTATGTGGATAAGAAGGCTGATTTGGGCGTGGCTGAAAAAATTGCCATAAACTCTAAATGTCAGCGACCTGGTGTGTGTAATGCCATGGAAACGCTATTGGTGCATAAGGATGTGGCAGAAAGTTTTTTACCAAAACTGGGCGAAGCGTTAGTACAACGTAAGGTAGAAATGCGAGGTGATGCAGAAACGTGTCGCCTGATTTCATCAGCTAAAGAAGTCACCGAACAAGATTGGCGGACAGAGTACCTCGATTTTATTTTATCCATTCGCGTCGTTGAAAGTTTGGACGAGGCGATCCAACACATTGAAGAGTACGGCTCGCACCATTCCGATTGTATCGTGACCAAAGATAAAATCGCGTCCGACCGGTTTCTTCGCGAGGTCGATTCCGCGGTCGTTTACGTCAACGCCTCCACGCGTTTTACAGATGGCGGCGAGTTTGGGATGGGTGCAGAAATAGGGATCAGCACTGACAAACTCCACGCGCGCGGCCCGATGGGCTTGGACGAACTGACTACATTTAAATATGTGGTGCACGGTGATGGTCAAATTCGGGAGTAAAGAACGCACAGGTGCGTCATTCATTGCCGGTACATTTTTGGACATCCAAAGACCTAAATTTGGTGTCGTATTTGAACTTGGGATATTTTAGTATTTGAACAGCGAACCTCATTTGATTATGAAATTTTTTTTTATCCTCATTGTTTTTGCTGTGGCAGGTTATTACGGGTGGCAGTTGATGAATAAAAAGGTGGACCTTGATAAAGCGACACAAGGTCAGCAAAAGGAAATGGATGCCGAAATTCAGCAGGGTTTATCACGGGCCAATGTGCCGCAATCGGGTCAGAGTGAATCTCGACCTGTCGCTTTGCCTGCCGGTCGGACCGCAGAACGGATCCAAGATATTCAAGGGGCCGCCAATTCGCGCGAGGGAGCAGAACCTAAACAATAGAACTCATTGTGTCTATTTTAGGTTGGGACATAGGCGGAACTAAAAGCGCCATTGTTGTTGGAGACGCCTCGGGGGGCATTCATTTTAAACATTCCTGCAGAGTCTCTTCTCATGCGCCAGCTGGGGAAATGATTGATGAGTTTATTTCTGTGGGAAGTGAACTTGCCCAAAAATTTTCTTTTGAATTATTGGGAGTAAGTGTGGGTGGCCCTCTTAATTCCATAACAGGCGAGGTGCTTACCCCACCGCACTTGCCGGGTTGGAAAAATGTTCCATTAAAAAAACGGTTGGAAGAGGCATTAGCACTTCCCGTTTCAGTTCAGCACGATGCCGCAGCGTGTTTGTATGCGGAACATCTGTGGGGGGCGGCTAAAAATTGTTCGGACGCGATTTACCTCACGCTTGGTACGGGTTGTGGAGCAGGGGTTATGGTTAGGAACAAGATTCTCGTGGGGCCCCGCGGGGAAAGTCCAGAGGTGGGACACATTCGATTGGCGGACGATGGCCCTGAGGCGTTCGGTAAAGCGGGTTGCGTAGAATCATTTTGTAGTGGGAGCGGGATTATTAAGTTTGCACGCTGGAAGTTTCCTCAGAAATTTTCGGAGATTCAAAACCTTAAAGAATTGGTCGAACGATTGCCTTACGATAGGGATGCGGTCGCAGTCATCGACTTGAGTGCCAAAAAAACAGGACAGTTATGCGCGTTGCTCGCGGATTTATTTTCACCGCAGGTCATTCTTCTGGGGTCACTTTCGTGGTACCTCGGTGAGGTTTATGTACAGAAGGTCATCAACGCATTTCAATTGGAAGTTTTACCCGGGCGCGTCGATAAAGTGCGCATTCTTAGGTCGGGTCTCGAAAGTCAGCTCCAAGATTTATCTGCCATTGCGGCGGCCCTTATGAGAACCCATGGTCGTTAAATGTGAGATGGCCTTTTTGCAGTTTTGACCATCAAATGAATCCACGGAGCAAACCCATTCTCAGTTGAAAGGTGTGAGCAATACTGCGGGCCGCATTTTTCATTTGTTCAGCTATCGGTCCAATAAAACGAGCGTCGACGGTCTCGCAGAATATCATCACCCACCGTTCGAAATGTTCTTTGGTTACGTCCAGGTCCAAATGCTTTTGTAACGGAGCGCCATGATACGCGTTTGACCTAAAGATCATGGTGTCCCAGAAATTGATGAGGAGAGGCAAGTGCTCGTCCCAGTTCACTTTCGATTGAGCAAACACGGGGCCTAACAAATCGTCCGCCCTGACTTTTTCGTAGAAAGCGAAAACGATGGTTTGTATGTCCTGCCGGTCGAGGAGGTCGGGAAGTGTGTCTGAATTGTTTATAATTTAGCCACCGGCAAATGTTGCGAGGTGTCACCCGATTTCGTCAAAATTTCTTCGATGTCCGCAATGTTCCGCTCAATGGCCTTCAGGTAAATATTGTCGTTTGAACCGAAGGGGAAGTTGGAATAGGTGTGCACGTTTCCTAATTGATTTTCGATGGTGGGAAGCACGTAATTTTTATAAAACCAAGGGGTCTTGGAGAGGAGTTCCGAGTAAGTCGAATAAGTGCCCCATGTCCACTTTTCAGGTTCGGCTGCTTGCGCCTCGCGGAATTCCTGGTAAAGCGCGGGCAACTTGCCTAAGTACCGCGGGTCAGCCATTTGCCCGAGTAAGTCTCCAGCCCCAATGCAGTACCCAAACCAACGGTCGGCATCGTTCACAAAATGTATTTCTTTCGTGTTTAACTGAAGGCCGGTGCATAGGATCATGTTTCGCGACATCGCTATTTCCTGTGACCCAAACCCAAGCGAAGTAAGCACCCGTTCAGCGAAGCGGCAACTGCGCTCTACATGGTCCGCTGTATACTTGGCGCCGGTCCCTTCTTGATCGTGGGTTTCTTTCAAGTACCCAGTATCGTGCATGAGTATAGAGAGCACAACTATTTCAAAAGCTTCAGCGGGGAAGATGTGTTTGGCAGGATGATTCCGATGCAGGCCTTGAGCGAAAGTAATGGTAGCAACCGCACCCCTCAAGGTGTGTTCAAAATCATGAAAAATGAGGTCGATGGGTTGGTATTCGGGGACTTTGCCTTGGAAATAACGTTCGATAAGATTGAACCCTTGTTCGATATGTTTTGGAGTTTTCTCAGGGTACAAATCCCTAAACACATCGAGAGCATATGATAATACGTCGGGGGTCCGACAGATATCTAGAGGCATGGGCATGGGATTCTATACCGATAACTGTAAAAAAGATCAATCGTCAAAAAGGCTTACTATATTTCGCTGTCTTTAACACCAACTATACAGTTAAGCGACGTGAGCGGAGGTGGTTTCGAGTGATTCCATGAAGTCGCGCATGCGTTTCATGGCAATTTCTATTTGATCGATATTGGTTGCGTAAGAGCAACGCACATACCCTTCTCCACAACTACCGAACGCTGTACCCGGAACCACCGCAACCCGTTGTTGTTCAAGCAAGCGCACGGCAAAATCCTTCGAAGCCAACCCTAAATGTGTCACGCTTGGGAAAACGTAAAACGCCCCGCGCGGAGAGTGACAGGGCATGCCCATTTCGTTCAAACTATTCACAATAAAATTACGTCGGAACATATATTGTTCCCTCATGTGTGCGACGTCACTTTCGCCATGCATCAAAGCTTCAATGGCGGCCTCTTGGCTTAAAATCGGAGCGCATAACATAGAGTACTGGTGAACCCGCATCATGGCCTCAACAAGCGGTGCTGGTGCGCAGGCGTACCCAATGCGAAACCCAGTCATCGCGAAGGCTTTCGAGAATCCGTGCAAGAAAATGCAACGATCCTTCATCCCGGGGAGTGAGGCAATTGACACATGCGACCCTTCGTAGGTCAGTTCAGAATAAATTTCATCCGTCAGCACCGTCAGATCATGTTTCTGAGCCAGTTGCGCGATCTTTTGAAGCTCCTGAATTTCCATGGTGGCACCGGTCGGATTAGTCGGGAAGTTCAGGATCAAAACTTTTGAACGAGGGGTTATGACCTTTTCAATATCAGCAGCCGACACCTTCCACTGATTAGCCCCTGTGGTAACAACCGGAACGGGAACCCCATGTGCCAACACAATGCTGGGACTGTAAGAGACGTAACAGGGTTCGTGATAAATCACTTCATCGCCCGGATCCAATAGCGCCCGCAGAGCAAGGTCCATAGCCTCGGATACACCCACGGTCACAATGACTTCGTTCTCTGGCTTGTAGGACACATCAAAATGTCTATCGACATATTTTACAATTTCTTGCCGCAATCGAAGTAAACCCAAGTTTGAAGTGTAACTGGTTTTCCCTTTTTCGAGTGCCCATATGGCCGCCTCTCTGATATGCCAAGGGGTCACGAAATCGGGTTCGCCTATCCCTAAAGAAATGACGTTCGTCATCGATGATACAATTTCAAAGAAATCCCGGATTCCAGATCGAGGGATATTCTGAACATGCTTGGCTACAGGGTTGGTTTTCATGTTAAATAAGTCGCCTTAAGGTCCGAATTAAGCATCTGCCGTTCCAACTCACAGAAGCTAAATTGGGTGGTTATCCTACGGGAACCACTGACAAGGGAAAGGATAAAAGGGAAAAGCAATGGGACGAATAGGGCGAGCAAGGACCAAGAACGACCCTGGCTTGACCAAACAATCTTGTCTGGGTTTCGTAGTTTTTCGTTTTCTGACCTTTTCTAAAATCTGCGTGAATCTGTGATCATCTGCGGTTCCGAAGTGCTTCGCCCCGCGTTTCAGTGTTCTTATTTCCCCCTGTTGTATCTTTTGCGCTTTTTCGCGGCTACGGTCCTTTCACTGACTAGTCCGTGCGGACTTTAGCAAAGGAGCTACGGACGATTCACGTTTGTCGGGATTGAGAGTTCTTGCCCCGGTTGGATCTTGTCGGTGTCGAGGCCATTGGCGGCTTTAATATCCTCGATGGAGACTTTAAATTGGTTGGCAATTTTCCAAAGTGAATCACCTTTCTGAACCTTGTAAGAACCGGTCGGGCTTAACTGAGCCTGTGCGGTGGTGGATGCACTGGTTGTTGGAGTTTGTTTTGCTGGGGACTTTTTGGATTCCCTTACTGTTGTCGCTATGGGGGCGGATTCATCAGGAAGCGGAACAGCATCCGATGGTTTTGCGCCCGAAGGATCAGACAGGGATGAAGAAGTTTCGGTATTGGTTTTTTTTGGTGTGGACTCACAAGCCGACAGCAAAACAAGGGCAACACAGCACGTAGCGACAGGAACGAATTTCATCCATTTGAAATACCCATTACAGGGCGAATAACCAGCACTATTTATTTCCAGACTTGCGCATCTCGGAGTGATTTTAGAGCCGACCCCTCCCAATCTCGATTCGCCGCCGGACTTGCGGGGGAAGGATGAATAATTTTGATAATCCTTCTTTCGGGTGCCACACGCTTGAAACAAGTTTCGGCGAATCCACCGACTCCGACCAGCGTATCAGGATTTAAAATAGAAATGACGGACTGAAGATGAGCGTCGCATAGGGCAAAAAGATTTTTCGCAGATGAGCTTGGAAGTTTGTCAGGCGTGAGATTAGCGCCCGTTTCGTTCATAAAAATAAGCGGACAATAGTTCACTACAAAATGATCCTGAAAAAAGGCGGACGCGGTTTCATATCGTTTTTGGAATAACCCCCACAACCGCCGCCCGCTCACTTCTGATTTTTGGCAAGCGAATCCTTGGATCGGCCTCTTCGGATGTTCCAAGCCGGGCTTGTTAATGGTTACATTGATCTGCATCCAATCACGAACAGCTTGAATTTCGCCGAACGGAACACCCGTTTGCGCCATGCCCCACGGACCGGGGTTCATTCCGAGAAACAGGACTTTCTTGGGTGCGATCCCGAACCGTTGAAGGTACTGCTCATGGCCAGCCCAAGCATAGTCGAGCGGGTTATAAACACAGTGCACAGGATTCTCGAATTTTAACTTGTCCACATCGTCCCGAAGTTTGCCTGCAGCAAAGAGTAGGTCGGAATTCATTGGGACAAATTAATGAGCAGGAATCAGGGGGCTCTTGGCTAAAAGTGCGTCAAAGATGAGGTCAGGGTCGTACGGATCGACCAGAGGTAGGGCGAGTGTCTTATTAAAGTGTGATGCCATATAAGCCCCATTGATACCTTCAACCGCTTTGAGGCCGTCCATGCCTGTGTTGTATTCGGGAGGTTTATTTTCAAGGATACTGGTGCAGAAATACCGAAGGGAGTTTAGGTACATCCAATCGCTTTCGATCGCGTCATCGATGCTACAAAAATAACCTTCAGGAAGGCGCGTGGCTTGGCCCATGACATATTTGTGAACGACAAAAGGTTCGAGCGATGTAAAACTCCATTTATTAATGCATTCCAATGTGAGGGTGGCCTTGCTGCCTTCAATCGTGTAACACTCGCGCAATGGCCGGTGGGTCATACGTGAATTTGCATGTGTGCTGATCGCGCCGGATTTGTGGCGGTACACGGCTTGGGTAAAGTCTTCCACCTCCCGACCTTGCATTAACAACCTGACTTCAGCGGAAACAGACTCGAGTTCCCCAAGCCACCAGCGGCAAAGATCAATAGTGT
>Ga0163147_10007913_pt1 | contig 11943 bp, 12 predicted proteins | sample OliLakLV19MP6G1_FD_148597 | JGI IMG/M metagenome (GOLD analysis project Ga0163147, IMG submission 148597) | Freshwater microbial mat bacterial communities from Lake Vanda, McMurdo Dry Valleys, Antarctica- Oligotrophic Lake LV.19.MP6.G1 | ecosystem: Environmental > Aquatic > Freshwater > Lake >...
TGGGATTGTGACCGGTACTCAGCCCAATCATCTGAGGGGAGAACTTCCCCACGACTCAGCCAATTTGACGCTCTAGATCATCAAATTGAGGGAAGAAATGATGGCTGAATAGTTACGAAAAAACGCGGTATTCGGAAAGGTGGGCGACCCATGGGTCGCCCCTACTCCCACGTCCTCGCGTCTTGGATGGTGCGTTGCGTCGCGTCAAGCTCACCCGCCGCAACAAATTCCACCGTATCAACCCGCAGACGCGCAACCACCTCCACAGCAGACTTCAACGCGGCCTCCAAGCCCTCGCTTGAGTCTTTCCCCGCTTGAAGTTCGACTCGTAGCGTCACCACATCCTTATTCTCCGGGCGCGTGATGACCGCCTGATACAGCTTGACCGACTCTGCGAATTGGGCGAGTCCGAAACGCAACTGATTGGGGTGCATGAACATCCCGCGCACCTTGACCGCCTCACCGCTACGCCCAAATAAGCCCAGAAGTTGCTGGCGTCCACCAGTGGCAGGGTCGGGGTCGGAGGCAAGCGAACCGAGGTCGCCCGTACCGAAGCGAATCAGCGGGTAATGCGGGTTATACAACGTGACGACCACCTCCCCGATTTCACCAGCGGGGAGCGGCGTCCCTGTCAGCGGGTCACAGACCTGCATGTAGACGTTTTCAGTGATACAAAACCCTTGCATCCCAGTGATGCTGAAGGCAATCAGGCCGATGTCCGCCGTGCCATAGGCGCTGGTGGTTTTCATGCCGTATTCGCCCTCAAACCGCGCCCGCTGCGATGGGGTATACATCTCTGCGCTGAACAGCGCCTTTTTGATGGGGATAGATGTTTTGGGGATGCCCATTTCGTCGCATTTATCCAGAATCGTCATCAGATAACTGGGTTGACCGACGAATCCGCTGGCTTTGAGCGCCATCATGACTTGAATCTGTATCTCGGTATTGCCGGGGCCAGTCGGGATGACCGTCGCACCGCACGCCCGAAGCGCCTCGTCGATCAGGATGCCCGCCGGGACGAGATGATAGAGGAAGGTGTTTAGCACCCTATCGCCGCGCCCAAACCCAACATAATTGAACATCTCCAGCGACGCCCACCCGTTGCCCGCATACGGCGGCTGAGGGTCAAAAATCGGCCCCGGCGAAATATAGATGCGCGGCAAATCGTCGGCGTCCATCGCCAAAAACCCGCCGAACGGTGGATTGGCGTGGTGCATCTCGACCAGTTTATCCTTGCTGGTGACGGGGATTTTATGCAAATCGTCCACCCCGTCAATCGCTGAGGGGGTTATACCAGCCGCGTCCATGATTTGCTTCATCGCTGGCGCGTAAGCATAGGCACGCGCCGCTAGTTCCCGCACGCGGGCGTTATGGTCTATCATACGGTTTAATGTCTCCCATTCTGTTTACCATCAATTTATCGGGGGTGGGGACGGCAATAATGTCGCCTGTTTGACAAGCGCGGACATGGCAATGCCATGTCCCTACAAGTTTACGCGGGAATACGGTTTTTACTTATCACTCAGGACTCATCACCTATCACTTGTTATTATCCCAGCCAACGCTTACGGCGCTTATAATGCTTGACATCGCGGTAGCTCTTACGCTCCCCGCGCTGGTTCAATCCGAGGTAGAACTCTTTAATATCCTCGTTCTCGCGCAGTTGAGCGGCGGGGCCGTCTAAGACGACGCGCCCGTTCTCCATCACATACCCGTGGTCTGCGATGCCCAATGCGGCGCGCGCGTTCTGTTCGACCAACAGAATCCCGACGCCGGATTCGGTGCGAATCTGCTGCACAATCTCAAAAATTTCTTCCACCAACATCGGCGCAAGCCCCAACGACGGCTCATCCAACATCATCAGTTGCGGATGACCCATCAGGGCGCGGCCAATCACCATCATCTGCCCTTCCCCGCCGGACAGATAACCGCTGACGCGCTTGCGTAAATCGCGCAGTCGGGGGAAATAATGAAAGACGCGCTCTAGGTCAGTTTTGGCCTGACGCCCGCCCTGATAGACCATCGAGCCGGTCAGCAGATTTTCCTCTACCGTCAGATGGCGGAACATCGGGCGGCCTTCAATCACCTGAATCACGCCTTGCCGCACGATGTCCTCGCCGGCCATCGGGTCGATGCGCGTGCCTTTCCATGTGATATTGCCGCGTGTGACCTCACCTTGTTCGCTGCGGAGCATCCCGCTAATCGCTTTGAGCGTGGTTGATTTTCCCGCGCCGTTCGGCCCCAATAGGCTGACGATTTGCCCATCGGCCACATTGAAGGAAATCCCGCGCAGAACCAGAATCACGCTGTTGTATATGACTTCGATATTGTTGACTGCAAGCATTTTCCAAAGGGTTCCGTCTAGTCAATAAACGTATTTGGGTGGACGGGCGCACTCATGGGTACGCCCGTCCAAAAATCAATCTATTGCTTTATTCCATTCCGCCCATGCCCGGACGCAGATCCGGCGCAGGGGCGAATTCAGTCAAAGGCACAATCAGCGGGACGAACAGCTTGCCGCCGTCCGGCGTATCGACCAACAACGCATCGGCGGCGCTGGTGGCGGGGCCGGTCATCTCGGCGTTGAGGTATTGGATGACGGCCATACGATTGCCTGTCACCGAGCGCATCCCTTCGGCATAGGTGAAGTCGAAAAGACCCAACGGTGAGTAATTGATGTTCTCAATCACCGATTTAATCAGCGCGCCATCGACGGCTTCGAGGCTGCCCGCTTGGTTGACGGCTTGGGCATAAATCTCGGCGTATTGATCGACCAAACCCCAGCCGAGGATGTATGACACGTTTTGCACGGTCAGGCCGCGCTCATTGGCGGCGGCTTGCTCAAGGATCAAGGCGATACCCGGCAGTTGGCGCTCGCTATACCAGTGGAACGGCAGTGAACCGACCAATCCGTTGGTGCTGGGCAGGCCGTCCGAGCCGAGGGTGCGCTGACCGAGCAACGCGACAGAGGTGTCCAGCGCCCAGTTCACACCGGCCAATTGCACATCGTCCTCAATACCGAGGTCAACAATGGTCTTGGCGATGATGGCGGGGCCGCTGGCGAGGCTGTTGGTGTAGAGGATGTTCGCGCCCGCGTCCACAAGATTCTGGACGTTGGTGGTGATGTCGGTGGCGGTGGGCAAGAACTGCTCCGGCGTGTCGATCACATCAATGCCGAGGGATTCGCAGTAAGCGATGGCGTCCGGTTGGAAGGCCGCTTGACCAAACGCGCCCGGCCACGAGATGTAGCCGATGACTGGCTCTGGGTACATTTCGGCATTGGCGGCGGCAAAGTCGCAGAACGAGCCGAATTGATCAACATATAGCGGGTTGGTGGCGAAAATCCAACCGGGTTCATCGGTCTCACCATACAGACCGGCCACCGACCCTGCCGAAATCAATACAGGGATTTCGTCTTCGGCCAGTTGGGTGCGGAGAAGTTCGCTGTCTGCCGAGCTGTATAGCACCAGCAAATCGGGCTTGTCTTCGCGAGTGCTGTAGTCGTCATAAGCCGCTTGGGTCTGGGCAGGATCGCCAGCTGTGTCGCGATTATTGGGGACGATTTCTGCGCCGCAGATGCCGCCGCGTGCATTGTAATAGGCGATGCCGTCTTCCAAGCCCGCCAAGAGCGGTTGGGTGATGAAGGCAAACGAACCGCTGATGTCGCCGAAATGGTTGATGGTGATGGTCTGACCGGTCAGGTCAACCTCACAGGCCGTGTGTGAATCGGTAATGAAAGCGGGCATTTCTTCCTGAGCTGATGCGGGGAGTGCCACCAGCAAAACCAAGACGATCAACAGTAACGCTTTACGCATAGTTCAAAATCCTTTTCTGTCCAACAATCCGCAGACTTTAGTGCTGCGTACCACACATTGTAACGCGCAACGGTGTATTGCACAAAGCAATAGTCGAATCACGATTCGATTTATACAAACGCCACGTTAATGGGCGTATGGCCTGATTTTCCACGAGATTTTGAAAATCTCCCAGCGATAAGCCAAGCCGCGTGGCTCGATAATCAGGAAAAAAATCAGCGCCGACCCAAACAAAAGCGGGTTGAGCGCGGCGAAGGCGTTAATCGGGTTGAGGGACGGCAACAGAACCGGCAATACCGCGTAAATTGGGGGGACAATCGCAGGGATGATGCTCTGAGTCAACAGATTGACGAATGCGACCCCAAATAACGGTCCTAGCGCGTAGCCCGCACCGCCGATAATCAACATCGCCAGCATCTCAATCGACCTTGACGGGTCGAAAAAATCTAGCGACAGCGAATTAGACTCGAAAGCCATCAGCGTCCCGGCAATCCCCGCATAAACCGCGCTGAGGAAAAAGGCTTGTAGCTTGTAGTTAAAGACGTTAATCCCCAACAATTCCGCCGCGAGGTCGTTGTCGCGGATGCTGATGAACGCCCGCCCGGTGCGCGTCCGGCTGATGTTACGCGCCGCCAATGCCAATAACAGCGACAGCGGCACAGCCACATAATAAAACGCGGTGTCCGTCCCCAAACTCAAGCCGAAAAACGACGGCGTAGGCACTTCCAGCGGGTTCGAGCCATTGCTATAGGCTTGCAGCGGATAGCGCAACACCCACGGGATGATGAACTGCGCGGCTAAGGTCGCCATGCTCAGGTAAAACCCTTTCACCCTCAGCGATGGCAGCCCGAACAGCAACCCGACCATCCCTGTGATGAGCGCGGCAACCGGTAGCGCCGTCCAAAAGGTGAAGCCGAATTGTCGCACCAGAATCGCGCTGGAATACGCGCCGACGGCCATAAACGAAGCATGACCGAGCGAGACTTGACCGGTATAGCCGGTGAGGATATTCAAGCCTTGTACGGCAATCACCAAAATACTAATGCGTAGAATCGTCCCGACCAACGACTCTGGGAGGATGCTTAACCCTAAGCCGCCTTTGATGGTCAACAGCGGGACGAGCATCAACAGCGCCATCAAGCCATATTTGATGAGTTTGTCGCTACGAGTGCGGTTGAGCGCGATGTCCTGCGCGTAGGCGGTATCAAACGTTCCAGACGGGCGAATATTTGCAGACATATTAAATGAGTCCTAGGTCCCAAGTGATGAGTGATGAGTAGGGACACGGCACTGATGTGTCCATTAAGACAGTGAAAATGTATTCGGTTATTAGCCTTCCCCTCACATGACGTTGGATGTGAGGTTAAATCCGTTCAATCCGCTTCTGACCAAACAACCCGTCGGGGCGGATGACCAAGACAATCATCAATAACAAATACGGGGCGAGTTCGGTATCGACCTGTAGGCCGGGGAACAATCGCTTGCTGAGTTCTTGGACGAGGCCAATCACCAGCCCGCCGACGAACGCCCCGCCCACGCTATCGAGTCCGCCCAATAACACCGCTGGGAAGGCGTAAAAGGCGATCCCCGGCATATTTTGGCTCAGGCCGGTGCTACTGCCCGCTTGTAACACGCCCGCCGCCGCCGCCAACAGCGAGGCAATCCCCCACGCCACCGCCAAAATCACCCGCACGCGCAACCCCACCGACTGCGCCAATTGTTGATTTTCTGCCGTGGCACGCATCGCAAGGCCGACGTTGGTATAGCGGAAGAACAAGACAAACGCGAGGAACGCGACCACCGACAGGACGAACGCGACGATCAGTTCAAGATTCAGGTTGAAATCGACCTGCATCCATGTCTCTTTGCCTTCAATCGTGATGCGCGGCGGAAAACCCGCCCGTTTGAGGGTGTCGAACACTGGCAAGGCGATTTCGACGCTCCCCCATACCAGTTGGGTGACGCCGTGAAGCAGTTCGCCGACAGCCAGCGTCATCAGCACCGATGTGAACAGCGGTTGTCCAATCAGCGGGCGGATGGTGAAGCGTTCTACGGCAAAACCCATCGTCATCGCGCCCGCCGTGCCGCCGACCAACGCCCGCAAAATCTGCCATTCTTGTCCGGGGATGCTCAAGACCAACGTCAGCACCACCCCAACCGCTATCCCAATCCCTAGCCGCCGCAGATCGCGGAGCGCCCGCCACCCGGTCAGGGTCAAGGCCATCAACACGACGAACGCGCTAAAAATAGCCGACGCTATCGGGCTGGGCTGTTGCGTGCTGAAAAACGCATGGAAAATCAGGCCGCCCAATAGCATCATGTAGCCGTGGGCGAAGTTGAACACGCCGGACGCTTTGTTGATGATGACAATGCCCAGCGCGATCAGGGAATAAATCCCGCCGATGAGCAGTCCGCGCACGACGGACTCGACCAGACGCCCCGGTTTCTGCGCCCCGACAATCGGGGCAATCCATATCAAGAAAATCACCGCAAACGCGATAATTCCCAACCATTTGACGGCGCGCATCACGTCGAACTCACGCCCCGCCTGTGAAGATAATGTTTTCTGCGCCAAAAGATTCCCTACCTTTTTCCAAAGTCTAGTAGGGGCGCAGCGTGCTGCGCCCTATATTCCACAACATTATGCGTGTATCGGTTGCGGTTCTGGGATGACATCACCCGCGATAGTACCGCCAGATAACCATGTGAGTTTAGCGTCTTCAATCATTTCCAACACATCTGTCTGCGACTCGCCCACCGTCATACATCCCTGTAATTCGACAATCTTGGCAAACCATCCACCATCGTCTACGTCTTGTTTGAGCAAAATCGTATACGGCAAGGCCATGTAATGGTCTAAACGCGCCTGTTGGGTCTCGATCAACTTAGACCCCTGCCACGCGCACGTCGGTTTCGACGCGCCCGCTGCGCCCGTCACGATATTTGACCTCCGCCACGACTGTGACCTTCTCGCGCCCGGTATACATCGCGTCAATCATGTCGGCGTAGCGCGATTCCAACGCAGACCGGCGCAACTTGCGGGTGCGAGTCAATTCCGCCTCGTCCGCGTCGAACGCCTTATGCAGAATCACGAATTTCTGGATGCGTGCCGACGGCGGCAGAGTCGCATTGACCACCACAATCTCTTTGCGGATGATGTCATAGACTTCCGGCTTCTGAGTCAAATCGACATAAGTGGTGAAATGCACGCGGTTTTTCTCCGCCCAACGCGCCACATTCTCAAAGTCGATAATCACAATCGCGCTGACGAACTCTTTATCTTCCCCGCCAATCGCCATCACATCCTGCACATATTGGCAGAACTTGAGACGCCCCTCGATATACTGCGGGCTGAATGCCTCGCCATTTTTGAGGTGAATCATGTCCTTCACGCGGTCAAGGTAGATGATATGCCCATCTTCATCGACATACCCCGCGTCGCCTGTGCGGAAATAACCCTCGTCGTCAAACGCTTCAGTCGTCTTATCCGGCTGATTGAAATATCCCGCGAATACGGCGCGGCTGAACACACGGATTTCGCCGTCGTCCGCGATTTTGATTTTGACGCCCGGAATCGGCTGACCAACGCTGGCGAGCTTGACATCTCCGGTGAGATGTTGAGTCGCGCCTTGCATTTCGGTTGAGCCGTAAATACTCTTGAGTTCTACCCCTACCGCCCGGAAGAACCGTAAAACCGATGGACTCAGCGCCGCGCCAGACGTAAAGGCGTGGCGCATCCGCGTCATCCCGATTTTGTCGCACAGCGGCCCCAAGACCGCCAAGCCCCCCAACCACCGTAAAAATTTCAGATGGGCGGGGATAGGCTTGCGCTGATCTTCAAGGTCAATCACGCGATAAGCCAACGGCAAAAACAGGCCGAACAGCGCCCGATTCAGCCACGAGCTATCGTTAATCCGCATTTGCATCGTGCGCGCCAAACCTTCCCATATCCGGCTGGGGAACAACAGTGACGACGGCGCAATCTCGCGCAGGTCGAGCATGGTCGTCTCTGGCCCTTCTGGGAAATTGACGCAGAAACCGTACTGCGCGTGGGCGGCCACGCCTAACCCCTGTTCGGTAATCCACGCCAGCGGGCTAAACGACAGATATTCGTCAGTGGGATACAACGGCACGGTCTCGCGGGTGTGATGGGTGGCGTACAGCAGATTCTTGTGCTGACACATCGCGCCTTTCGGCACGCCGGATGTGCCGGACGTGTAGCTGTAGATTCCGATGTCTTCGATATTGCCCAGCGCCAGACTCTTATCAAAGGCGTGTGGCTTTTGTTTGGCGACTGCCCGCCCTGTTTCTTGCACATCAGTATACCGAATCAGCCACGGGTCGTCGTAGCCGAACATACCCTTGTCGTCCCAGTAAATCACCTTGCGGACGTTGGGGAATTGGGCGCGTAGCTCAAGCGCCTTATCGACTTGTTCTTGGTCGTGAGCAATCAGATAAGTCGCCTCGCAATGGTTGACGACATAGCCCATCTCTTGCAAATTGGCATCGGTGAAGATGGCGATAGTGACGCCGCCCGCCGCTTGTACCGCGTACTGCGCCCAGTAAAATTCCGGGTCGTTTTCGCCGATGATGGCGACCTTCTCACCGCGTTGCAGCCCCAATGCCATCAAGCCGAGCGATAACTCAATGACCTGTTGGAGGCTCTCCCGCCATGTGTACTCTTGCCAGATGCCGAGTCGCTTTTTCCGCATCCCCACCCGGTCAGGCGACTGGCGTGCGGTATACGCGAACGCCTTAGGCACGGTGTCCATCTGGGCGGGGACTGGAGTGATTTGGTCATAAGGGACAGAAAAATGAACGTTTGTTGCTGGTTTTTTGGTTTCTATAGCGACCATGAGGTTTCTAGGCTTGCTCCTGTCCCAAGTAGGCGCGGATGACCGCCTCATTCTGGCTGATTTCATCCGGCGTACCTTCTGCGATTTTCTGACCGAAGTCCAATGCCACAATCCGGTCAGAGATATCCATGACCAACCCGACATCGTGTTCAATCAACATGATGGTCGTGCGACGCTGCTCGTGGATGTCGAGGATGAACCGCGCCATATCCTCTTTCTCCTCGACGTTCATCCCGGCCATCGGCTCATCCAAGAGTAAAAGTTTCGGCTCCAGCGCGAGGGCGCGTCCGAGTTCGACCCGTTTCCGCAGGCCATAACTCAGCGTGCCGACGGTGGTTTTGCGGATGGCTTCGATTTCGAGGAAGTCGATGATTTCCTCGACCACGCGCCGATGTTCGATTTCCTCGCGCTCGGCTGCGCCCCAAAAAATCGCGCCGGTCAGCATGTTTGACTTCATGTGCAGGTGACGGGCGGCCATCAAGTTATCGAGGGCGGTCATGTTGGTATACAGGGCGATGTTCTGGAAGGTGCGGCTGACTCCCAACTTGGCTCGTTTATACGGTGGGAGGTGCGTGATGTCCTCACCGTCCAACAAAACGCGCCCGTGCTGTGGCTTATAGAAGCCATTGATGCTGTTGATGAGGCTGGTCTTGCCCGCGCCGTTCGGCCCAATCACAGACAGGATTTCACCGTCATTCACATCAAAACTGATGTTTTGTAGCGCCTTGATGCCGCCAAAACTAAGCGATATGTTGTCAACGTGCAGCTTAATAGACATTCACCCTAAACCCGTATTCAGAAAATCAAAACAGTATTCGATTCGCAAATGATAACGAATCTCACTGCGAACACCAAACTTCTAAGCTGAGACTTATCAAAACACTTGTAACAAGCGCATTAGAACTCAAACTAGCTAAAGTAAATTCAAATAATCAATAACCTCAGCTTGAGTAGAAACTGTCAACGGGGTTGGCAAGTTGTGAATATCAAACCAGTCAGTATTGTTACATTTGTGCGGTTCTAGGATTTGTGGCACACCTGAGATATGGTCAGCGATATAGACAATTGAAATCCAATGTTCGCCGTTCTCATCAGAAATCTGCTCATAAGTTTTAAACTGCCGCCGAACCTGAATAGACATTCCATATTCTTCTAAGAATTCTCGTTCAATGGCTGATTCTAACTTTTCACCAAAATCGACCTGTCCGCCGGGGAATTCCCAATGTTCTTTTTCGTTGCGGGTCTCTTTTCCACGTTGAGCGAGAAACACTTGACTTTCCTTATTCAGAACAATAGCCGTAACACCAACTCTAATCACATCAATTGGCTTCATTATCAATTTCCTTATCAATCACAATACCAAATTTCCTCAAATCACATCTTTCAATATAAAAGGAGCCGTCAGGAAGAATTGTGCGCTTATCAAAAAAAGCACCCGTTAGATTAGCATTTTCAAGCTTAGCTTTTTTCCATTCTTGCTCCTCGTAGATTGGAGCCTCGCAGATTTGCCATTCTCAAATTACACCCTCTTAAGTCTGCACCTCGTAGGTTCGCGTTCTGGAAGTCGCTCCCAACTCGTCTCGCTCCTCGTAAAGCGTATCCGTTCCAATAATTTTCATGTTTGGGGTCAGTAAAAATAGCCATATCAACCGCACTATGCCACGGAGTCTCATCTGGGAGGATTGTATCCTCGCTAAATTTTGCGCTCCCATAACGCTCGGTATAGAAACAAACTCCTGTTAGGTTGGCCTTTCCAAAATCGACCCCTGAAAGATCGGCTCGTTCTAATTGTGCGGATTTCAAAGAACTATCCGCCCACCACTTGTTAGCCTATAAACCTTCTGCTGCATTAATGGCAATAGAATTGACTCTACTACCTAATTGTTCAATAAGTTGTTTTTTCAGTTGCTGGCTTTCACGCCAACGGCAAACACGATCTATACCAAAAACAGTTAAAATTATTCCACCTAGCTCAGGAATAAAACCCACTAATATTTCTTGGAACTGGTTGTTATCTAGCGATATTAAAGATGTGAAAAAAACACCTACCAAAAATCCGCCTAAAAGAAATAGTCCTTGAAAATGCGTTCCAATAGTTTGATGTAACAATTGTTTCATTTTATCTGTCATGATATATCTCCTTGAACTATGTTTTATCCTCTTTTATTTAACACGAATAAAAGAGGATAAAAACCATCAGTTTTTGACTATTCTTATTTAAATTCTTGGGTCATCAATAAAACAACATCCTCTCAGTAAAAATTTGGGGAGATATTGAAGCCCAGCTTATCTCGAATCCAAGTCTATGCGCTAACAGATATTTCTTCCCCAGCAGAGACGAGAATAATTTTCTCACGCGGGATGCCTGCTTGAATGAGCGACTCTGTTAGCGATGGGTCATTGCGATCTTCATAAATCACCACACTGTCACCTATAATCCCTACCGAAAGAGACATAAACGTAAAAGATTTTCCATCCATAACGGCGTGAACAACGAGCGTGAACTCATTGCCGTCTACGTTAGATGTCATTACGGCATATCCGTTAGCACCCTCACCAGCGTAGTCTTTGATTTCGCGCTCAACAACAGATTTTATGTCCACAATACAATCTCCTCTGTTTGGGTGTTGATTACAATCAAGTGTAGCTGTAATTGGTCAAGTAATGGGGTAAACCAACTCATCCTTAGAATCGTATTGTACGCCATTTCTGGGATTGCCAGCATCAGCGGTATTGGAATCTTAAGCGCGTTAAGCGCCTGCCTATAAATCAGATACTTACCCAAAGCATTGGCAAGTGCCTCACTTGGGGAAGCAGATTCATCAAAGGTTTTGATTTCAACCAAATTTGACTGCCCACTCTCCAAATTTGTTATGAGCAGGTCAATGAAAAGTGATTGCTTTGGCGGCAAATAGAGTTTGTAATGCTCGCGCACTACTCTCCAGCCGCGTTTTTCGAGTGCGTGAATTACCGTGTGATGGATTTTATCCTGTGCGGGCATAAATTGTAACTACTCAGCCCCTATTTGAGGGGAAGACGAGGTTTTAACCAGTACTCAGTCCAATCATCTGAGGGAAGGATTTCCCTGTGCCTCAGCCAATTTGATGCTCTAAATCATCAAATTGAGGGAAGAAATGATGGCTGAGTAGTTACAAGGAGCATCCATATCCATCCAATGAATGGATGTTTCTGAGTCCACTTCACTCGCATAGGATAGACGGTTATTTGACGACCATTGGGGGTTAAAATCGTCAATATTGTTAGTTGTTAAC
>Ga0163147_10007915_pt1 | contig 11941 bp, 7 predicted proteins | sample OliLakLV19MP6G1_FD_148597 | JGI IMG/M metagenome (GOLD analysis project Ga0163147, IMG submission 148597) | Freshwater microbial mat bacterial communities from Lake Vanda, McMurdo Dry Valleys, Antarctica- Oligotrophic Lake LV.19.MP6.G1 | ecosystem: Environmental > Aquatic > Freshwater > Lake >...
GTTGGATAGTAGCGAGGTTGTACACATGATTCATGCTGACTTTTTCCTTAGCGAAGCGGCTCCCGCCGATTTTACCCTGAAAACACTTTTTCGGGTTTCCATAATCCACTGACGACGCGCAGCACACAGATGGTTTCGCCCATAACGTTGGATGCTAACGCCAGCGTTCCATCAGCGTAGGCATCGGTGAGGGGCAGCATTCGCCCATGCTTTACGTCATTCTCCATCTGCGAATCGAGAGTCAGTCCAAGCATATTCATGAGGTCAGGTCGGGGATTGATAAGATAACTTTGAGGCTCGTCTGATTGTAAAAAAGTATCCAGCGTGACCGCATTAGCGAGGCTAAATTGACCACTGGCAAGGCGCGTTAATCCGGCTAAATGCGCCCCAACACCAAGTTGATCACCGAGGTCGTAGGCAAGTGAGCGTATATAGGTCCCCGCGCTGCATGTGACTTCTAAGCTGAATTCGGGTGCTGCCCAATCCGTGATCGTAAGCGCATCAATTCGGACAGGGCGCGGCTCACGTTCGACAGTTTCCCCCGCCCTCGCCAGATCGTACAATTTGACGCCCCCCTGCTTGATGGCGCTGTACATCGGCGGCACTTGCTCGATGTTGCCGAGAAATGGGGTGAGCGCCTGCTCTACATCCTCGCGGGTGATGTGACTTGCGTCCTTCTCGCTGATGATCGCGCCTTCTGCATCGTAGGTCGTCGTCACGATGCCTAAACGCACGCGGGCGCGGTAACGCTTGGTCGAGTCCATCACATACTCGCTCATGCGGGTTGCCGCGCCCACACATAAGATCAACACGCCAGACGCCAGCGGATCAAGTGTCCCGGCGTGACCGATCTTCTTGAGTCCCAGTTTGCGCCGCGCTTTCGCCACCACATCATGACTGGTCATGCCAAGCGGCTTGTCGATATTTAGAAAGCCAAACATCAAACGATGATCAAGCTGCCCGACGCCACGACTTGACGCAGCAGCGGCAGCACCCGCAGTTTCACTTGTTCGATTGTGCCGGGAATCGTAGCGCCGGACGCCTGAACATGACCGCCCCCGCCCAAACTGAGCGCAAGCGTGGCAACATCAAAGCCGGGTTTGCAGCGAAACGAGAGTTCAACCCGCCCGTCTTCCACTTCTGTAAAAACAGTAGATACCATTGCTTCATTCGCAGTCAGCAAAAATGATACGAGTCCACCGCTGGACTGTTCCTTCGACTCGATTTTCTTGTAATCCTGCTGGTGAATGGTCGCATGAATCACACCGCCGTCGAGTTCTACGCTGGGAAGCACCTGTTTCCACAACTGGATCGTCTGATAGGGTGTGCTGCCTAAGGTGCGTGCCATGACTTCGGTCAGCGATGCGCCCGCTTCCATGAGCCGCTGTGAAATCTCCAGCGTGCTAGAGCGCACATTGCTTGTGCGAAAGCCCATCGTGTCGGTGACTAAACCCGTCAGCAGCGGCATAGCGACCTCTAGCGTAATCGGCTGATTCATTTCAACCAACCAGTGATAGACGATCTCGGTGGCGGAAACAGCGTCGGGAATGACGACATGCACATGACCAAACATCGTATTGGTCGGGTGATGATCAAGGTTGATCACCGTTTTGCTGTGCGCCCGCCCATAGTCACCGGCTTTACCTGTGCGGGATTCATCACTGGAATCGAGCGAGATCATGACATCCCATTCGCCTTCAGTCAGTTGAGCCAACACGGTCTCTGAACCCGGCAGAAAACGCAGAAATCCCGGCACACCGCCATCGACCACGAGAACAGGCGATTTCCCGCGCTCTCGCAGTCCATTCGCCAACCCCAACAATGAGCCAATGGCGTCTCCGTCGGGGCTGATGTGCGTCACCATCAGCAGCGTTTGGGCGTTGTCAATGGTTTCAGTTGCTTTAGTCCAGTTGATCGTCGTCATACTCGTCATCGTCCAATACGGCATCCATCGGATCAGGCGGAGGAATTTCAAGGCTAGAAATCAGCTTATTGATGCGTTCGCCGCGTTCCAAACTCGCGTCCCAGTGAAAGGTCAAATCGGGCGCTTTACGCAAGCGCACACGCTTCGCAATTTCACGGCGCAAAAAACCTTTGGCGTGTTCTAGCGCGAACATCACCTCGTCTGAGCGTTCTTCTTCGCCTAATGCATTGACTTTAATACGGGCATATTGCAATTCGGGGTCAAGTTCCACATCCGTGATCGTGATTCCGGCGAGGCGGGGGTCAGATACTTCACGTAAGAGGAGTTCGCTCAAGATTTTACGAATCCGTCCAGAGATACGAGCCTGTTTGTAACTGCTCATAGCCAGTCTCCTTGTACTTGCGGGGATGATCCATTGACCACCCCCGCCCGACTTTCAATGATTAGCTCACACGCTCCGAGACATAAAATTCGATCATGTCCCCGGTTTGGATGTCCGCCACGTTGTTCAAGGCGATACCACATTCGTAACCCGCCCGCACTTCGCGCACATCTTCGGTCAACCGCTTGAGCGAACTCACAGTCACGTTTTCAGCAATCACTCGCCCTGACCGCTTGACCCGTGCGCGGGCGTTGCGGCGAATTTCGCCTTCACGCACCATGCTGCCGGCAATCGTGCCGACTTTGGGGATGCGGAACACCTGACGCACTTCTGCCACACCAATTTGCTTGTCGGCAAAAACAGGTTCGAGCATTCCTTCGAGCGCCAACTCGATGTCTTCCAACATCTTGTAGATGACTTCGTAGGAACGAATTTCGACGTGATGCGTTTCAGCCGCACGACGCGCCGCCGTATCGATCTCGACATTGAATGCCAAGACAATCGCGCCAGACGCGCTGGCAAGCATGACATCGCTTTCGCTGATGTTCCCAACATCTGCTGAGAGGATGCGGAGTTTGATGCCTTCGCTGTTCTTCTCAGAAAGCTGCTCAAACGAGTTGACCACGGGCTGCATCGATCCTTGAAAATCGACGCGCACAATCACGTTCAATTCTTTAACAGTGCCTGTACGGTACTGCGAGAAGATGTCTTCGAGCGTGAGCGCGCGCGAGAATTGAACTTTATCCGCGTCTGCTTCTTCTTTGCGTTCGCCCACCATTTGACGGGCAATTTTTTCGTTCTTCACCACGTCCCAAGTATCGCCCGCTTGCGGCAGGTCATGCAGACCTAACACAGAAACGGGTGTCGATGGGGTCGCAAAGCGAACGGGCTTGCCGAATTCATCATACATGGCTTTGACGCGACCATAGGTCGAACCAACCACGACTTCTGTACCCGTTTCCAGTGTGCCGTTCAATACCAGCAAAGTCGTCATGACGCCCTTGCTGCGATCTACTTCTGCTTCCAGCACCACGCCTGTTGGGATGGCTTTGGGGTTCGCCACAATGTCGCTGTCGTCTGCGACAAGGATGATCGCTTCAAGCAAATCGTCGATGCCCTGCTTTTGAATTGCCGCTACTGCCACGACGAATGTATCGCCGTCCCAGTCATACGGTGTCAAGCCGAGTTCAGCAATTTCCTGCTTGACGCGCTCGATGTTGGCATTGCGCTTATCCACTTTGGTGATCGCCACAATGATCGGCACATTCGCCGCCCGTGCATGGCTCAACGCCTCGCGGGTGGTCGGCATTACACCGTCGTCTGCTGCGACAACCAAGACGGCAATATCTGCGCCTTGAGCGCCACGCGCACGCATGGCAGTAAATGCCTCGTGACCGGGGGTGTCAATGAAGGTGATCGAACGGTTGTTGTGGGTGACGCGATACGCGCCAATCGCCTGTGTAATGCCGCCCGCTTCGCCTTCCGCCACTTTCGTGCGGCGGATCGTATCCAGAAGCGTTGTTTTACCGTGATCGACGTGTCCGAGGATGGTTACAATCGGCGGACGCTTGACGAGGTTTTCCGGCTTTTCTTCCGCGTAAACACGCCGCCATGTTTGCGACGTTGCGGCACGCTTTTCACGTTCGGCTTTGGCGGCTGCCGCGCTTGCGGACTGTGCCTCGAAACCGAGTTCTTCGATCACGATTGATGCTGTATCGAAATCGACCTGCTGATTGATTGACGCCATGATGCCATTGGCAATCAAGCGCTTCATCACTTCAATCGGGCTGGCAGAAATGAGTTCCGCCAGTTCCCGAACGCTCAAATAATCGGGGACTAATACAACTTGCTTTTCCTGAGCCATCGCTACCTCCACGCACACGGGCGATGGGTCAGGAGAAGCAGAGTTTTGCTTACATTCCTAACAACCCATCGCGCCTAAACCATAATAGAAATTGCGTCTTATGCCGGGTCATGACTTGAACCCGGCGTTACGCAGTCGTTCACGATCCGCCTCTGTCAGGGGCGCACGCAGCGCCTTCGCTAACACATCCGAACTTACAACCCGTTCCCAACAGCTTTCCCGTTCGCATAGATACGCCCCACGTCCGTTCATCTTTCCCGTTGGATCGACAAAAAGCCCATCGGTGGTTCTAACAACCCGCGTCAATTGACGTTTGCCCGTTTTATCCCGGCAAACGACGCAGGTTCGGATTGGCACATGCTTACGAGGCTGCCCGTTCATGATCCCTGACTGCTACCTATTCTTCCCACTCATCCCAATCACCGCGTCCGCGCTTGCGCTGACGCTTGACGACCATTCCGCCCGTCTTTTCGTCAAAGACCAACTGGCGGCTCTTCTTCTTCTTGCCCTTCTTATCCTTGTCCTTCAGGTCGTCCTCATCTTCATCAAAGACGGCAGCGAAAACGTCATCTTTGGTGGCGACTTTGGTACGGCGTCCCATATCGAAATCATCTGGCATGGCTTCGACGGGGGTAGCTGGAACAGGGGCTGGCTCTGCGGCGGTTATTTCCTCGACCTTGGTTTTTTCCGGGAAGACAATCGCGTCAAGCGCGTCTTGCAAACGACGCAGCGAGTCGCCGGGAGTATCATGGAGCATCCGCTTGAGATGATTCTCATCCAGCAAGTAGCGCAGCATGATTTCACCGACAGTGCCGAGCGGTTGAAGCGCCTCAATGATGTTGTCAGGCAATTGCAGCGAAGTTACCGGCATCTGGAACGCCGCTTGTGGCAGCGTAGACCGGACAGCGGCAATCTCTGCAACTCTTTGCTGGCGTGCTGTTTCACGCGCCGCGATCATCTTGCGCTGCACGAGGTCAGCAAACTTGCCAAGCAGCGTGAATTCTTCGGGCATCACTGCGCGTCCAAGTGAACGCTTTTCCATGACACGCCCCACTTCGACCAGCATATCGGCGTTCTGGGTACGCACATCCTTAAAGGTCGGCTTGCCAATAGTATCAAGCGCCTCTTGTACCGATTCGGTGACGCTCTTGATGTCGATGCGCCAACCCGTCAGCTTGGCGGCGAGGCGGGCATTTTGCCCTTCGCGTCCGATTGCCAGCGACAGTTGATCATCTGGCACAATCACGACAGCGGTACGCCCTGCATCAGGATCATCATCCAGATACACGCCGCTTACACGGGCAGGACTCAACGCTTTGGCGATGAATACCTCGTGATTAGGACTCCACTCGATCACATCAATTTTTTCTTCGTGGAGTTCTTTAACGATGTTCTGGATACGATTGCCGCGCATTCCAACGCACGCGCCAACCGGGTCAATGCCATCTTGAAGCGCAGAAACCGCCACTTTCGAGCGATAGCCGGCTTCACGGGCAATATTCTTGATCTCTACCTGACCGTTGTAGATTTCGGGAACTTCATATTCCAGCAAACGGCGCAGCATATTGCGATGGCTGCGGCTGACAATAATCTGCGGTCCCCGGCTGGTCTTCTTGACTTCGACGATGTACACGCGCAGCTTATCGTGCGGTTTATACTTTTCGCCGGGAATTTGCTGATTACGCATGAGTACAGCTTCGGTACGCCCTAAACCGAGCGTCACCATGTTAGAGTTCACGCTTTGTACAGTCCCGTTGACAAGATCGCCTTCGCGTTCGCTGAACTCTGCCATAAGCGAGTTCCGCTCTGCTTCACGAATCTTCTGTAAGATGACCTGCTTGGCGGTCTGTGCGGCGATACGACCAAAACTTTTGGTCGTGCTGTCCACGCGCACCATCACCATGTCACCCAACTGCGCTTCGGGGTTGTAGTAGCGAGCGTTTTCAAGATCGACCTCGGTTCGTCTATCTTGAACCTCTTCGACCACTTCTTTTTCCACTAAAATATTGATTCGGGGACGAGGGCTGTCGAGATCAACATCCGCTTCGACACGCTGCGACTGACCCATGCCCGCATCACGTCGATAAGCGGAAATCAATGCAGTGCGTAAGGCTTCCAGCACCGTATCTCGTGGCAGCGCACGCAGTTCCGCAATCTCGTTAAAGGCGACCTCAAACTCGCTTTTCATGCTACGACTTTTTAACTCCCGTAAGGACTGCTTGGGGGACACACGAAGCGACACGTCATCAAAATCGGCGCGAGATACCCATCGCTTTAGCGATGGGGAGGGATAGCGCCTTTTCTCCTTTTCTTACAACATCGGCACTCGCTCCCCGAAGGGAGGCAGTTTTTCGCCGTAAAGCTGGAAAGCTGCCAAACCTTCTGCCCTTGCGGGCGTAACGTTCACCTCGACAAAGTTAGTGGGCGGTTTGATGTGTACGACACTGGCTTTTCCCAATCGCCTGTTTAATCGCACACCGCAGAGTTCGGGACTGGTGAGGTATCCCGAAGTGCCTATCTATTCGCCCCTAACGTAGCCCTTGCGGGCTGAGTCTGGTAAGCACTAGGGCTATAAAAAGCCCCTGCCTTTAGGCGTGGGGATGCTTACGTCGCATATACGAGAAAAGTGGGGGTTGCCCACTTTTTTCACGACCTTCATTTTATCATAACTGCGAACGACTGACAAGATAGTTTTTAACATTCGAGGGACACGCTGTGTAGGAACAAAGACGTACCTTGCCCCTACACGTTAAACTGAGGCTATTCTGTGGCTTCGGCGGTCACTTCCGGCGTCACTTCGACTGTAGTTTCGCTGCCAATCACCGCGTCGGTTTGCTCGGTAACTTCGGGCATTACTTCCAGCGTCATTTCGGGCAAAACCTCTACTGAGGCTTCTGCGCCTTGCTCAACAGGCGCTTGCAGGACAACCGGTTCTTGTAGGAACGGCGCGAAACGCAGCACGCGCCCCGCCGATGCATCCGTCACGTAGACGTTACCCGCTGCATCCAACGCGATTCCGCCGATCACATCGAACTGGCTGTTATCGGTGATGTTGTCACTTGGCTGACCGAACGATCCCAAACAGTTACCGTTCGTGTCGTAGACCAGCACGCGCCCCGCGTCGGGATCAGTCACATAGAGCAGGTGACGGAATTCGTCTAGCGCCAGATACGGACGGTTGCCCAAATCCTCGTACCACCCACGCACGTCAAATGAGGTGATCGGCGTACCATCCAACCCGAACACCGACACGCGCCGATTCCACGTATCCGCAACGTACAGGCGACCATCAGACGAGGTGATAATGCCGCTAGGCTCATCAAGCTGACCCAACGCGCTCCCCGCCATGCCAATATCACGCACGTATTCGCCCGTGCTGGTATACACACGAATACGTTTATTGCCCGTATCTGATACGTAGACCAAACCCTGATGATCAACCGTCACATCACGCGGACCCCAGAATCCATCGGTTGGTACGGTTTCAGCGAACGCGCCATACGTACCCGGCTGACCCCATCCGAGGATGAACTGCCCTTCTTGCGTGTACTGGTTGATGTGGTAGTTCCATGTGTCTGCAATATACAAACTACCATCCGGCGCGATAGCGACCCCATTGGGACGATTGAACGGTTGACCACCCCCCGACGCGCTGTCAATTTGATAAAGCGGCGTGCCGTTGGTATCGAATACCGAAATGCGATTGTTAAATTCTTCAGCCACGAACACACGATCCCCGCTCACGGCAATATCCAGCGGGTGATTCATCACGTAGCCGCCGTCCGCCTCACCAAACACGACATCGGCGTAAAGCTGCTGCCAATTCGCCGTGCATTGATTTGCTGTGACGTTAAGCAGCGGATTCAGCACTGTTCCTTCGCCTACACCGAGATCCCACACTTGCGCGGCAACGTCTTTGCGAATGTACAGGAATAAGCGTTCAGAGACGGGCCAGTTCTGCAACTCGTAGTTCTGTCCGGTTGCTTCCCCGTAGCGTTGATAGTCACGCGACCACCAAATATCGAAGATGCCGCGTCGAATTTCGCTGGACTGGGGATTGTCCCCGCTGAAGTTCAGCGCATTATTGACGCGCTGTGCGTTCAGATGGAAGTAGTCCTGCATGGGCCACCACATGCGGATATATTCAAAGGTGTAGTAGCGATCTTCGAGGATCGGCTCGACACGGGCGTTAATATCTTGGCTCACATAGACCGCCGCCGCATCACCAATTGATCCCGGCGAAGGGCTTTCGCCAAAGAACCGGGCATTTTTGAGATCACGGAAATACCATGTCACGGGCCAAGCATTACCGCCCCATGCAAATTCGATATTCAAGCCATCGGTTGTGCGGCGGCTCACCTCCTCAACCTGCTCCATCATCAACTTGATACCGGGCGCGGCATGGGCATAAACGATGAACTCGTTCGCAAAATCGTAGTTGATAAACGCCGCCATCCACGCCACACGGGTTGTTAGAAGCGCCAGAATCATGAACGCCGCCACGCCGATCATACGGCGCAAGTGCATAAAGCCCGTCTTTCGCATCACCAGAATGATGAGATAGATCACGACGATGACGACGAACACGACTGCCAGCCATTGATAGAACGAAGCAAGCTGCTGCTGCTGCAACCCCGCGAACGGTGACTCTCCCACCAAGAACGGAGACAGGGCTTGGAAACCTGCTACGAACAGGAACGGCAGTAACAGCAGATAGAGCCAACCGCGTTTGAAGAAGACTGCCCAATCGACGTTGCTAAACACGCGCCCAAAATACCACGCCGTCACCAAAATGAACGGCAGCGTGATATGGGTCGTCAACCAGGGCATCTTCTCGCCCGCCATGGTGTAGGCGAGAAAGTTAAACAAGCCCCACCACGCGGCAAACACAACAAACGACATGCGAGTCAACGCTAACGGGTTGTTGACCAGTTTCACACGCGGAGTCTCTGCGACTGCCACGACTTCGGGGATTTCTTCGCCTTCAATGATCTCACCTTCTACGACCATCGGGGCGGGAGTCGACGTTTCCTTCACAATGTTCTGACGCCAGCGGAAGAAGATCGTAAAGCCAGCAAGCATCGCCAAGAAGCCGCCGATCAACGGTAGGAACTCGTAAATGGGCATCATGATCAGGGTGTAGTAGTACTGCGGCTGACTCCCGCGTTCTACGCCCTGCTGTTTGAGCCAATAGCCGAGGCTGCCGATCATGCCCGACGCCAACCCCTGCGGATTGGTGAACATGGTCGTGAAGAAGAAAATGTAGAGTGCGTAGAACACCGCCGCGCTGATCAACCAGCGTTTCCAGTGCCATGCCAAGCCCACGCCGATAGAGACCGCCATAAACGGAATGAGCGCGAAAACCGCCCGCGTTACCCCAAGCGATGAATAATCGGTAGGGTCTGCACCCGACAGTTTGAGGGTTGCAGCCGTTAACCAGGGTAAAATAAGCGACCCCATCAACAGCAAAATATCAAGTTCACGGAAGCGGTACAGCGTCCGCCACCAGTTCGCCCGCCGTGAATAGACCAGTACCGCCAGCACGACAATCGCCACCACCCACGACGCGATGATCGGCGTGTAGGAAATCGCATCGACTGTGACCGGATCAACACTCTCTGATTCTTCAGTGCGTTCTTGACGGGTTGGCTCTTGCGAGATTTCTTCCACAACGATCAACGCGAGGAACGCCGCCAATGTGAGCAGCAAAATCACCACCGCGTCCCGCGGACGGAATCGGCGCGTGCGTAAAGATGCCCACCACGAGGTCAACAGCACAACCGCCATTGTCCCCGCTACCACCAGTAAAGTCCAACTCACCGTTGTCCTGAACTGCTCGCCGGGAGTCACGCCTGTCAGCATCAGCCCAAACTGTTCACCCATATAGCGGACACGATCCGCTAACGTGTTGTACTCATACAGCGAAATATTCAGGACTGTGACCATGATGAGCGTGACGGTACAACCGAGCAGCACGCTCAACGTGATGAAATAGTAGGTGCTTTTGGTCGGTCTACGGGTGAAGTGCTGAAACAACCGTGCCAACCAGAAGATCGTGAGGAATAAGCCGAAAATGGCGATATAGATAAACGCCGACTCTTTCGATCCTAAACTCCACAACATCGCGCCCGCGAAGATGTACAACCAGATCGGTTTTCGCCGCGCCCTCAGACTGCCATCCATGTACTGAAAGATGCAGTACACCATAATCATGGTGGCAAAGATAGACGGCGTATCCTCTCGAATGTAGCGATGGTGGAACAAAAGCAAAGGCGAGATCAAGATCATGATCGACGCCAATAACGCCCCCGTTCTCCCTAACCACCTTCGATATAAGATCGGGAACATCACCATGAGGATGCCCAGAATCGCGGGATACATGCGGGCAGAAAAATCACTGTCGCCAAACACGAAATAGAAAAACGCCGTCGCATGGAACAAAATCGGTCCGTGCATCAGCGGCGTATGCTGGAAGTCGCCTTCGGTGTAGAGCCGCCACGAATAATACGTGTGCAGGCTTTCATCGTGGCTCATCACGCGATCACCTAAGCCAGCGAAGCGCGTCACTAGCGCAATCGCCAGAATCACGATGTAGGCGACGATTTCCCAATTGATCGTAACTGATCGCGCAAAGAGGCGGTTGAGCGCATCTGGACGCGAAGGCTTCTGCATGTCGTCGTAAATAGTTGCCATTAAAAACCTCTAAGGGGTATCCGTTGCGCCCCTAATGGGCGCATGATTAGACTGAGGCGTAACTTCAAGCGTATATTTTGCCATACTGATGGCAATCGGCGTCGCAGGCGTGTTTAAAGCTGCTGGCGTCGGCGGCGTAGGCAAATTGAACTGCTGTGCGCGAATTGACCAGGGCAGCAGCAAGGCGATCATCAGCAGCAGCACGATCATAGTGTAACGGGCTTGGTCAAGGCGCATGGGCTGGCGTTTGGGCTGGCGCAAGTCGGCTTCTACCCCTGCCCAGATACGATCAAAGCGCGGGAGCGGGTTTCCAAGCGCGGGAATAGTTCGGGCAAGTTCGCTGCTTAAGTTGCGCTGCTGAACATAGACCGCGTAACAGGCGTCACACGTTTGAATGTGCGCGGCAACTTGAGAACGCGCCGCCGTCGAAAGTTCACGCGAGATGTAACCGGGTATATGTTCCCGGCAAACACGACAACTGATCATCGTTTAGAAACTCAACAGTTCTTCTAACAATCCATGACCCACAGGTTGTAACGATCCACGTAGCGCCTCATGTGCTAAACGCACGCGGCTTTCGGCGGTTTTTTGCGGACAATCCATCACATCGGCAATTTCACGATAGGTCAAACCATGACCATAACGCAGCACCACCGCTTCACGTAATCGCGGTGACAGCGATGCCAGTGCCCGTTCAACCGTTTCACGCGCCGTTTGACGGGCTAACGCTGCTTCGGGTGTCTCTGAGCGGGGCGCAGGGAGTCCGATTTGCAACAGTGGCGCAAGGTCACAGGTTGGCAACTGGTTTTTGCGGTACATATTGCGGCAGCGACAAATGGCAATGGTGTACAGCCATGTCTTGAGCGACGACAATTTCCGGTCATAGCGATGCAAATTACGGAAAGCGTAGACAAACGCTTCCTGCGCTACGTCCTCTGCATCCTCTCGATTAAACAAGAGGCTGTAACATAGTCGGTAAATGCCGGGTGCGAACACCTCATACAGCGCGGCATAGCCCGTCTGGTCGCCGCGCAAAGCGCGTGCAATGCTCGATTCAATCTCTTCGGGTGTCATCAAA
>Ga0163147_10007919_pt1 | contig 11938 bp, 14 predicted proteins | sample OliLakLV19MP6G1_FD_148597 | JGI IMG/M metagenome (GOLD analysis project Ga0163147, IMG submission 148597) | Freshwater microbial mat bacterial communities from Lake Vanda, McMurdo Dry Valleys, Antarctica- Oligotrophic Lake LV.19.MP6.G1 | ecosystem: Environmental > Aquatic > Freshwater > Lake >...
CAAGTCCGGGGCGGTGGAAATGGCCACTCGGCCAGGGGCGACGGTTTCGCACGCGTCGCGGGATCTCGATATAGGAGAGGGGTCGCTTCGTGAGTGGATCAAGCAGTCTCGGGGCGCGACCACGCGGGGACTGTCGGGACCATTGAATGGCCCCGTCGGCGAGACCGAGAGGGATGAGTTGATCCGACTTCGGCGCGAGGTGACGACGCTTCGGATGGAACGAGACTTCTTAAAAAAAGCCACAGCCTTCTTCGCGAAGGAAAGCCGGTGAGATTCCGAGCGATCCAGATGGAGAAGGCAAGCTTTCCGATCTCAATGATGTGCGATGTCCTGGGGGTTTCGCGTTCCGGGTTCGCTGCCTTCGACACGCGACCCGTGTCGGCGCATGCGAGGACGGATGCGAAGCTCGCGGTCGAAGTCGCGGAGATCTTCAACCAAAAGCGGGAGCGATACGGAAGCCCGCGCATTTGGTTTGAGCTACAGAGCCGAGGACAGAGGCATTCGCGCAAGCGAGTGGCGCGTCTGCTGCAATCGCAAGCGCTCTACGCGCGGTCGAAACGCAAATTCAAGAAGACCACCATTGTGGATCCCTCCGCCCAGCCTGCGCCAAATCTTCTGGATCGCCAGTTCAAGCAGGAGGAGCCAAACATCGTTTGGGTTTCTGACATCACGTACATCTGGACGCTGGAAGGGTGGCTCTACCTCGCGGCTTTTCTCGATCTGTTCTCGCGCATCATCGCGGGCTGGGATGTGAGCGACACCGCCGACGCCGCGATGTGCATTCGAGCATTCGACAGAGCTGTGACTCAGCGTAACCCGTCGCCCGGGCTTCTGGTCCATTCCGATCGAGGATGTCAGTACACGTCCGTTGCCTTCCAGGACTCCGTTGTCCGTGCCGGTGGGATCCAGAGCATGAGCCGCAAAGGGAACTGCTGGGATAACGCCGCCATGGAGAGTTTTTGGAGTTCCCTCAAGGCCGAGTTGGAACAGACCGTACCCGAAACGCGCGCCGACGCACGTCGCCGGATCTTCGAGTACATCGAAGCCTTCTACAACCCGTCGCGGCGGCATTCGTCTCTTGGGTATCTCAGTCCCGTACAATTCGAAAAGCAAGCCGCCGCGGCTATCGCGGCATAACTAAAACACCGTCCACTTTTTCGGGGCAATCCCAAGCCAGCCGAGCGGTCTCCTCGAACGTGAGAAGCTTCTCGCGCTTTAGGAAGTGATAGTCGCGGCCGAAGACTTCCTTCGGCATGCAGTAGACGCAGCGGAAGTTGCAGCGGTCGGTGACGGAGATCCGAAGATCGCGTAGCGGCCTCTTCAGCGTGTCAGTCAGGCTCTCGCCAATTTGCCGAAGCCCTCTCGCGCTGCTCATATGTTGACGGCCAGGTTGATTCCCTCCGCCGCGCGACCGGATTCGGTCACCAAGGGGACCGCATCCGGCGCTGACCGGAGCTGTGACCTCAGAATTCGAAGACCCTGACCCGGCCCTCTCTCACACGCAAATAGAATCCAGTGATGCTCCTTCCTGATGCAGACCGGGCGGTCATCGATCCAATCAAGCTGCACGGCTATCTGCTTTCCGCGTCCCACCCCATCGGCCGCTTCAAGGCCCGGTTCTTTGGCGCCCTCGGTTTCACCGCCGCCCGATGGTCCGAACTGGAGGATCCCTGCGCACCCAGCATCTTCGCAGCGAGGCGCAGCCAAGCCTGCCCGATCCGCAGGGGCGGTTCTATACGATCCGCGCTAAGCTCCAAGGGCCGGTGGGCGCATCGTTCGTTCGCAGCGTCTGGATGGTACGAACCGGCGAGGACTTCCCCCGATTTGTGACTGCTTACCCTGGAGGCGACGAGTGAACCCGCAACTACTCGATGTGATCGTGCTCGATCGGGATCTCCCGGCCCACGGACTCCGCCGTGGCGACCTCGGCACGGTGGTCGAAAAGTGCAGCGCCGATGCGTTTGCCGTCGAATTCGTGGCGGCCTCGGGACGCACCCAGGCCCTTGTCACCCTCGCCTCCATCGACCTTCGCGAGGTCAGCGACAACGATCTCGTCGCTGTGCGGCCGAGTCAGGCGATCGCGAGCTAAGCAAGCGCGCGGCTGACTGGACCGGACCAGTCACGGCCCGTTACCGCCTTCAGACGCCCCGAAGCCGCGAGCGGCTCCAGCATCTTCAGACGCTCGGCATACCCGTCGCGCGCCACGTTCTCGAAGTACGACCCGATGGTGTAGCCCACGGGCACGTCGAAACGCGGCAGCTTCAGCTCGGTGTCGAGCTTGAACTCGACCATGTCGGCGATATTCACCGTGTTCGAAAGGGCCTCGGGCACGTGGCCGAAGAGCGCTTCCATCTCTTCGGCGCTCTTGACGTAGAACTCCTGGGTCTCGAACTGGAACCGATTCGGATCGGAAAGCTTCTTCCCCGTGCCGATGCACAGCAGCACGGCGAGCGCCTCGTGATCGTCCTTATGAAGGTAGTGCGCGTCGTTCGTGGCCACGAACGGCAGACCCGTCTTCTTCTGGATCCGCATCAGACCCTTGTTCACCTTGGTCTGCTCGGGGATCTTGTGATCCATCAGCTCCAGGTAGAACCGGTCTTTACCCCCATCCTTATTAAAAATGCCGCAGAACTCCATCACGAACCTGATGGCCCCAGCCTCATCGTCGCGCATCAGCGACTGGGAAATCTCGCTGGCCAGACACCCGGAGAAACCAACGAGGCCTTTGCTGTGTCGCGCCAGAACCTTCCAGTGGCTTCGGTCCCGCTTTCAGCGGGATCGACCCTGGGGCACATCGCTTCGCTCAGTGTCCTTGTCGATCCGGGGCCGGTGATAAAAGCCCTCGGTGTAGCCGATGGACGAGAGCTTCGCGAGTTTGTGATAGCCCTCGTTGGTGGTCGCGATCATCCCAAGATGGTTGTAGGCATTCGCGATGCCCCCGCCGCTCTTCTCAAGACAAGATCCAAGCGCCACGTAGCTCTCGCACCCGATGATCGCCTTGATCCCGGCGTTCTTGCAGGCGGCCGCCCACCCCACGGCACCAAACATGGCGCCATGGTCGGTGATGGCCATCGCCTTCATTCCCATGGACTTGGCGTGCTGAGCGAGTTCGCCCAAGTGGCAAGCCCCGTCGAGCAGCGAGAACTCGGTGTGGAGATGAAGATGAACGAACTCAGAAGCGGCCATGGAGGGGGTGGGAGTTTAGTCGTGGGGGGGCGAGACGCGTTCGTGATCGTGGGCGTAAACGTACTCGTCCGGATCGACCCGAATCCGCGAAGACTTCCGGCAACGGTCCGCCCTCGCTTTGTGGCGGCAGCCGGAGAGGCGCCACCTCCTGTGCGATACTGCGGTGGGATGGCGAAAGCGGTCGGCCTAGCACTGTGGCGCGTGCAAGCGTTGCGTCAGGCTGCGGCCAGCATCGCACCCGTGAGCGGCCTGACACACCGCTTCTATAGGTATCCGGCTCGGTTCTCGCCCACATTCGCTGGCGCCGCGATTGACGCGTTGTCGCGCCCTGGCGACATGGTCATGGATCCGTTCATGGGTGGCGGGACTGTTGTGGTCGAGGCTCTCGTGCGCGGGCGTCGGGCCGTGGGATCTGACATCAACTCTCTCTCGGCCTTCCTTGCCAGGGTGAAGACATGCCGACTTACCGAGGCTGAGACAACAGCATTGGAGGCCTGGGCGAATCAGATCGTCCCGGACCTGTCGTATCGCTCCGATGTTAGCCAGACCGCTCGAGAGTCGCCTGACCCCAACCTCTCGCTCCCATTGGCAAGGCCAATCAGGAAGCTCTGCAGCGTCGCCCTTCACAGCATCGCGACGCTGCCCTCACTTGCCGGCCGTGAGTTCGCGCGTTGCGCGCTCCTGAACGTCGCGCAACTCGCTCTGAACGGACGTCGCACACAGATGCCATTGCACGTTTTTCGCAGACGTCTAAAGGCGACAGTGCAGGAGATGCTGGACGGGTCGGCGGACCTCGCATCGGCCCTCGACCGCGTGGGAGGCGCGCGGAGCGACGCCGTCCTCCTCACCGGCCCAGCCGCCGCGCTCCCAACGGTGTCGCCCTTCTCGACTGGAGATCGGGCAGACTTGGTGGTGACCAGTCCCCCCTATCCGGGCGTCCACATCCTCTATCACCGCTGGCAGGTTGACGGTCGACGTGAATCGCCTGCGCCGTATTGGATCGCCGGCTGCGAGGACAGCCGCGGCTTTGCCGCCTACAACTTTGCCGACCGCCGTTCCGTGGACCTGTACTTCGAGCGAGCGCTCATAGCCTTCAAGGGCATTCGCGGCGTCGTCAAGGATGGAGCCTTCCTAGTGCAGTTGATGTCTTTCGGCGACCCCAAGAGCCAATTGCCGCGCTACCTCTCGATGCTAAAGGAGGCCGGCTTCGATGAAATCCGCGCATGGCCCCGAGTTTGGCGGCGCGTGCCCGGAAGGCGCTGGCACGCCGCACAGAAAGGTGCATCTTCAGCATCACGCGAGGTGCTCCTGCTGCATCGGGCAGTCTGAAGCGGTCGACCACCTAGAGTCTTCTACTCTTCATCGCCGGCCTTTGATAGGTTGGCCAGTTCATCAGCCGTTAGTGCGCCAAGATAGTCGATCATTGGTACGAGGAAGGGACTCAGTGCCCGCGTGGTCTTGTCCACGACGATATCGATGCTTTCTGGCTCGGCGTTGTCTCCACCCTCATCGGCAGGTACGCCAGGCTTCCGGTCACGCCGCTCTTGTATGAGGGCCAGGGCAACAAGGACGTTGCCATACTTGAACTTGGCCTTCTTTACTGCCACGTCCTCGTGGCCCGCCTTCATATCTGTGCGGAGGTAGATGTTGTCAACATTGACGTAAAACGTATAGAGGGACTGCTCATTGTTGTCATCTCCACCAGCCCCGTCCTCGATAACCTTGCATGCGGTTTGGTCGGTGAAGGAGTGTCGGGCCCAGTTCTCGTCGCTTCGCTCCACTTCGACTATGGTGGGAAGCTCGATCCCCCCAGGCTTCTCAGGGCCGCCCTGACCGGTGTCTCCTGAGGGACCATCGCCCTTCGGGCCAGGCTCGCCTCCGCCCTTACGCCCGTTGGGATCGTGTACGTCCCCACTCTTGTGGGTCACCTTGGGTGTTGCGCGCAACTTCAGAAGGTTCACCAGAGGTTCGGCGATGACATCATCCGTGACGGTGAGTTGGATGGTGACTTCCTCGCCGACATCCAACTCTTCCGGAAGCCCAATGCTCCAACTAGCCACGCCATCGTGGAGCGTGAGGTTGTGATCAAGGTCGGCTCCTTCTATTGATCCCTCAAGCACTTCGACGTGATATCTGCCTGGAAGGGCGGGCCTGCTGAAATACTCGTTCTCGACATCGGTCTCTAGCTTCACGCGACACCGGCGGCCCAGTTCCCATGTCCGAAGTAGGGTCTCGCCGGCGGGTTTCTGAGAAAAGCGAAAGAACGTTGGATGTTCACGTCCTCGGAACTCGCCCTCGCCGCCAGCGGCCCCTGATCCGCCCGAATCCCCCTTCCCGAGCTGAGATGGATGCGGCCTGCTCAAGCGCCGCCCCAGCAGGAAGAGTTGCGACAGGCTTGGCGAGCTCTTGAGAATTGCGCCAAGTACATCCTCTAATGGTCGCGAATCATCAAGGCGCCCCGCAATCTCGTCACGCCGCCGCTGCTCGCGGAGTTCCTTTAGGCCAGGATGATGGCCAATGACGTCCTCCAGCTCCTCTTCGAGTGCCTTTCGAAGCTCTCCGTTACTGAGCCGATCGCGGCTATTCATGAAGAGGTCTTCTCGCGCATCGACCGCCAACTCACTGCAGTCCACGACAACGATCAAGGAGCTTGCGATGCGACCCATCTTCACGCCGGTACGTTGAAAAAACGTTTTCGGGATGTGGCCATGGGTTTGGCCATTCATCATGAAGATGATGCCTTCGTTGTCCCGATATGAGTCGGCCTTCTTGTCGCGAAATGCGTAGATTTGAGCGACCATCTTGTGGCCGCGGACAGTAAGAGGCGCCGATTTCGGGTAACCCGGCTCAAGGTTCTCGCCACGGTTCGACTCGAGGCGGGAGGTGAAACCGACCAGCGTATTCGCGAAGCTCCTCGCAGCCTCTCCTCGATACTGGCGGCACTCGTGCACGCGGACAGGAAGCGCGATCCCGGGTAGAAGCAGTTCCAGCCGAAACAGCAAGCCGTCCTTCATAAGCGCATGGCTGCGCGTCCCCTTTCGGAGTTCGTACTCATACAGCTTGATGACAGATCCCGACTGAACCGCTCGAGCGTACGGCTTGTTTTCTTCCGGCATCAAGGCGAGGGCTTCGGCGGCAAATGTGAGGAGGTCTCCGTGTGCGGGGTTCAAGTTTGCCGAGACCGGTGCCAAGTACTTGAAGACAGAATTGCGCACTTGGCCCCCACCCGGTTGTGGCCGTTCCCTCCGCACGACGGTCAGACCCCATTTGTGTGCCGCGTGATCTTTGCGCTCAGTGGGAGTGAGGATCGACGGGTTCCTTCGAGACAAGATCAGCTGGAGACCATGATCGCCACAGAACTTCAGCGCTCCGGTGCCGCCCATGTTGAACTTGCCTTGAACGAACGGAACCCGAAGCTTGTTCTCCTTGTCGATCGAAAGAAAAGTCTCAGGCATCCGTTTCGCTGTCTGGCCCTCGCCGCAATCCACGATGGTGATGCATGGGCGGCCCGAGCCCATGCGTGGGCCGTAACCCGTGACCGCCAGCGTAATGAATTGCGCTTCGGCCAACTGCTTACCAGTGTCCCACGTCTGAACGGTGCCACCCGTGTCGGCTCCCGAGTCCTTCCCTTCGACAAAGCGGCGAACGGCCTCTCGAATACTTTGCGGGGCGCTCACCGTATCGGGGGCGATACCCCGCTTCAGGCACTCGTTCATCAGGCGGGCGTCGACTGAGTTGACGATCTTTTCGACTAGCGCGGACTCCGGGCTGCTTTGCTGGTTCCCGATGGTCGCAAAGTTGCCATCTCGATCACCGTACAATCGCCACGATTCAGGCGCGTCCCACAGGCCGGCTGTCTTCAGCAGGTCGATGACCTCATCCTGTGAGTCCGCTTTGACCAGGCTCAGAGCCAGATTCTTTATTTCGTCGTTTGTCACAGAGCCCCTCCCGGTCCCTATTTCTTTTCCGGCAGAGCGGCCCAAAGCCGCTCCACATTGGGTGCGTCAAGCGCCCCGGCTGCGTACATGTACCCGTCCTTGGTGCGTCGTTCGACGGTCCTCACGCTGCGAAGCCATGCCAGGGCTAGGTAGGCTTGGTACGACGGCTGCGGGTCGCCTTGCTCATCGACAACCGGCAGAAGGCGTTCCATGCTAAAGACTGCGCCCGGCAACACAGCCTCCTGGACCTTTCGAACGAATAGGAAAACCGCTGCCTTGGGGGCCTTGTGTTCGTACACACGGCCATCGCGCTTGGACCAACCAACTTTCACGAGCCGATCGACCTCCCTCTCAAAACGGGGATAGGCCGGCTCCTCGGCCACGGGGCGGCAGGGACTCCTTCCTTGGCGCAAGGGGCCGTCTTCAGATGCTTCCGACGGCGGCGGAGCGGCTCGGCCCTTCCGCGCTTTCGTGCCCCGCCGCAAGCTGGACCCCGACGCCTCCAGCACGGGACTGAGGCTTGCAGCCGCCGGTCGAAGGTCTCGCCTGATCTCGACAAGCCTGTCCGCGAACGGCGCGACGAGGGCGAGGTCGCGATAGCTCTCGCCTTTAAGGGCCTCCGTCATCAGTTGACGCATGGCCTTCTCGGCGTCCAGTATTACATGTACTGCTCGGTCCGCGTAGTCCATACAGGGACATTGCATGTATGTTCCTTGTATGTCAATAGCGCCCTGTAGAAATCTTGTCCCTGGGCCTGGGGCTCCTCACGGGGCCGGCGCGTTCACACTCCTGACGGCCGGCGAGAGGCTCCTTGGGTCCGACGGGAGGATACAAGCGATGATTGGGCATCGAGCAATATGTCAGAAGAGCCGCCAACGAACGTTCCCTGGATACGCAACCGAATTCCTATGGTACTCGTCGAATGCATGGGAGGTAAGGGCTCACGACCTGCCCCTGCCCCTGCTTCGCGAAGCGTTGGGCGAGAACCTCATCTGGGGACTGGCCCGATGCTTCGAAGCCTCCGATCGGCTCGTGAGTCTTCGCGAACTCATACCGACCGACTCGAAGGCCCCGGTCAGCGCCGAGCGAAACCGCTGGACTGCATTTGTCCTCGGAGCCGGAACAATGCGCGATCAGGCGTCATCGAGGCTCTGCTGCAAGACCATCGCCGGGCGAAGGCTCAAACAATCCGGCATGCGGTGGACCGTCAAAGGCGCAAACGCCATCCTCGCCCTCAGGTGCTGCGAACTCAGCGGCCGGACAGAACAGTACTGGGAACATCGGGCCGCCTAGCCTAGTCGAACCCACATTCATGACGCACACCCCGACCTCAGCCTTCTGCCTTGCATTTCGTCAGGCACTCGGGCCAATGCTTCAACGACCACTCGACCAGCGCGAAGCCTACCCTCGGGGTACTGCGGCCCGGCGGGCGGCGACTGGCCCGACACCGCGGAGGAGGCGAGGTTGCTCTCGGGATCGCCCTCGCCGCTCAGGTCGAGGTCGTCCCCTTTGGTCCCAAGGAGGCTACACCGGTGAAGGTGTCGCTCGATCCGTCGGACCGCATGCTCCAACACATCGCCCACCTCGCTGGTCTTCAGATGCCCAAGGCCCGCAAAGACAGGCTCGCTGCCTTGCTCATGCCGGGTGCCATCAAGGGCGATCGTCTGCAGATGAGGGTTTAAGCGGAGATCGGAGCGCGCAGCCTGGCCTTGGGCCACGCCCGGAGGGAACTCCTGGCCTACCTCGACTGCGGGCTTCTCTGTCGCGGCTTTGCCCGACTGAAATGCCGTGCCTGCGGCGAAACCCGACTGGTGGCCTTCAGTTGCAAGGGGCGAGGGTTCTGCCCATCGTGCATGGGACGGCGGATGAGTGCTACGGCCGCAAATCTGATCGAGCGCGTGCTGCCGCCTTCCACCGCCCTGTGCCCCGAGGGCAGGCTTCGCGCCGGCAGTGGGTGCTGACCTTCCCGTTCTCGTGGCTACCGAGGCTCGCCCAAGACGGTGAATTGCTGGGCCGACTCGTGGATACGGTGCAAGCGTTTTAGGTCCGTCGAGCGGCGCAGGATGGCGCCATGGGTGCGAAGACCGGCGCGGTCACCGCGGTACAGAGGACATCGTGGTACAGGCCAGGCTGCGCGCTACCCCGAGGGTAGGCTTCGCGCTGTCGGGGGATGCGGACCGCCAGCGCCCCATCGTCAATCGGCGGCCTCGGTTCGCAGCTGTACCCTATGGATTCGCGGAGGACGCAACTAGCACCCGGCCAACCATGACAACACACATCTGATCTGCGAGACGACGACGAAGCTCTGCCTTAAGTGTAGAACTTTTGGGTTTGTCGTTTTCAATGCTCTCGGACTCGCTCTTCCTGGTCCTGACCTCGCAGTGAGCTTCCCCCTGCGCTTCGTCTGGGCAGTGATGGGAGAAAAAATCCATGGATTGGGGGCTCGGTGGGCAGACCACCCGTGTTGGCAACGCGGTACCCGTCACGCTGACTACGTCTGTCTCCGTTGTCCGACCAAACCCCTCAGCGATCTTGACGGCTCCCTCGGCCGTCGGGCAATACCGACCTCTCTGAAACGACGAGCCTCTCAGATCGACGGCGTTCGCCATGGCAATCCACTGTCCCGGCGTTAGCTGTTTCACAGCCTCCCCACTCGGAAGCGTTCGGAAAAGGGTTTCGTCGGGCGGGATTGGGTTTTCTGGATCCCGCACGTTGGGCTCAGGGTTCAGATCAGGTTTGATACGGCTTGAAAGAAGCGGTCCCAGTCGTTGGCAGTCTTCAACTCCCAGGATTGAATGTCTCCACGATACGGCCCTACGATTGCCGCGGCGCCACCCTCATCCACCTCGATGAAACCGTGAGACGGACTATGAGAGCGGGGAAAGAAGTAGAACTGGATGGCACCGTCCGGGGTCACTTTCACGTGAGTCGGGATCCTGCCGAGACTTTCGAGGTGCTCTGCCACAGACTGAGCATGCGGCGCGGCACCTTTCGGCGCTCCCGGTGGCACAACGATCGCTGTCGAAGCCAGCAGGTCAACGTCGATCGTTGTTTGCTGAACCCGTGGCGCCACGTGGTAACTGGTTACAAAAACGTTCCCCGTCGAGGCCATGGCGCCGCCACGTAGGTTGGTCGTGTAGGCCCGGAGATCCTCGGAGCTTGGGTCGCCATACACAACAAGATCGCCGACTCGGCATGCCCCTTTCATTGATCGATCGAGGTCCCAGATCCCGATCAATGAAAGGGGCATGGACTGGCGCACCGCCATAGGAACTCGCACATTGCGCGTGCCGTGCACCTCGGGCAGGATGTAGCTGTCTCCCTCGGCGTCGTAGGACAGTGCCTGCGCCGCGCTCATGACTTCCCCCACATCTCGTGCTTTCCCTTCGTCGTGATCGAGTCGAACGTTTGGACGATAACGGAGTGCGCTCGGTCGAGAAAGGCCATGACTCCGTCAGATCCGGATCCCAGGGGCAGTCCCCTGGCAGTCAGATCCATCTTGAAATTCGGTCCGTGCAGAGTCGAGGTGGCTGGGGCCGCCGTGACTCGCAGGCGCCCAATGGTCTCCTTGCCGTCCACGATTCGCGCGGTTAGGCCAAAGTGGCTCATCTCCAACGAAACACCCGGGATCTCAACGGGCTTCGTCCAAACGGAAAAGAAATCCTCCATGGCGGCAAAGGCCTCGCTGTTCTCGACCTTGATCGCGTTGACATACGTCATCTCAACTTGGACCGGCGCGAACGCTCCAAGCTCTTCTCGCTCAAGAAATGCAACCAGCTTCCGAGCGGTCTCTTCAAATCTCTTCCTAAGATACGGATAGCGTGGATATTTGTCGGCTTTCTCCCGCCGACGCCAATTCATGTGGAAGCGGTCCGGCTGAAGCTGGACCAGCTCGTTCCCGGTTTCGGACAGGAACCAGACGCGCGCTGTCTCCATCTTCTCCAAAAGACGCAGTCCCGGTTGCGGAGACCTCGGCAACTCATTCAATTGCTCCAGCTGGGGCTCCAGGGCGGGCTTCTCTTCTACCTTCGGAAAGTCGGAGCGAAGACTCTCCTGCCAGAACAGGCCAAAGTGGGGCGAGAGCAGACCCTCGAGCGGGGCAAACTGGACACCGAGCACCACCTCGTCGACGGGCGGATTCCGGAAGGAGGGGAGGTCAGCCACGACGGCAAGTGTATGCGAAGGCCCCCCGAGCATGGTAGGGCAACGCAGAACGAGGCGCTCGGGCTCGCGGACGGGCAGAGCGCGCAGAATCACCTGATCGACCAGCGAGTAGATGGCGGTGGTGGCGCCGATGCCGAGGGGCCAGCGAGAGCAACGTCGACGCGGTGAAGCCGGGGCTGCGGAGGAATGATCGGGCGGAGAAGCGGAGATCGTAGAGAAAATCGCGGAACCAGCGGGTGAGCCAGACATCTCGGACTTCCTCGACCACCTGGGCGAGGCCGAGCTCGATGGCGACGCGGCGGCGGGCTTCGGGTTCTGAAATGCCGACGGCAGTGAGGGTTTAAGCGGAGATCGGAGCGCGCAGCCTGGCCTTGGGCCACGATGTCCTCTGTACCAGTCGAACCCACATTTATGACGCACACCCGGATGCAGCGTTCGTCCCCCGAGGGGAGGCTTCGCGCTCCCCCGAGGGGAGGCTTCGCGCTGCCCCGAGGGGAGGCTTCGCGCTCGAATGCCGGCTGACTTTCGCCACGGGCTGCTAAGCCGCCAACTACCCTTTCGGGACCTGCTCGTCCGCGTGGTAGCTCGACCGGACCAGCGGGCCGGACTCCACATGGCCAAAGCCGATGGAAAGACCGAACTCCTTGACC
>Ga0163147_10007920_pt1 | contig 11938 bp, 13 predicted proteins | sample OliLakLV19MP6G1_FD_148597 | JGI IMG/M metagenome (GOLD analysis project Ga0163147, IMG submission 148597) | Freshwater microbial mat bacterial communities from Lake Vanda, McMurdo Dry Valleys, Antarctica- Oligotrophic Lake LV.19.MP6.G1 | ecosystem: Environmental > Aquatic > Freshwater > Lake >...
TATATATATCTCTCATATATACATGTAGAGAATAGGTAGAAGTGTACTTCAGACAAACCTTCTTCCGCTCTGGTTGCTAACGACAGATACTCAGTCTCTCATTACAGCTAACCTCCACATCGCAAGGTGTGGAGTTAGTGATATTTCGTAAGGTGGCTTGATAAACCACTTTATGAATATGAATTAATTCATATTATCAGCAGTTATCAAATTAATAGTCCATTAAATTGGACACGCGTAATAACAATACGTAAAAAACTTATAAAAATTATGACTATTGCAAAAGATTTTGCATCAAAGGCAGCGGTTGCTTTTGTTGCAGTTGCGATGATCTTCACTATGTTTGCTCCTGCTGCGCGGGCGCAATCTACTGCAGACTTGCAAGCGATGATTAACCAATTATTAGCTCAAATTGCTGCTCTACAAGCACAATCAGGCACAGGAGCACAAACAGCAGTTGGAACTTCAAGCGTTTGCCCATTCACATGGACACGCGATCTAAACAACGGCGCAACAGGTGCTGATGTTATGAAGCTACAACAGTTCCTAAACTCTAACGCTGATATGCGAGTAGCAGCTTCAGGAGCAGGATCAGTTGGAATGGAAACACAGTTTTACGGACCAGCTACAGCAGCTGCAGTTTCAAAGATGCAAGTAATGTACCGAGCTGATATCCTTACACCAGGAGGGCTTGTAAACCCAACTGGATTCTTTGGTCCATCATCACGAGCTAAGGCTAATGCACTTTGTTCAGCTACTATCGTAACTCCAGTAGATCCAGTAGATCCAGTAGATCCAACAGATCCAACAGATCCAACATATCTTTCAGGAGAAGCTTCATTAGAGGTATTCGAAATCGATGATGCTGCAGATGATCAAGTTCAAGAAGGAAATGAAGATGTTGAAATCGGTGAATTCAATGTTGAGTTTACAGATGGAGACGCTGAAATTTCTCGACTTGATATCGCTCTTGAAAAATCAGGTTCAGATCCATGGGAAGCTTTCGAAACTATCTCTCTATGGGTAGATGGTGACAAGGTTGCTGAAATGGCTGCTGACGATGAGGATGAATACCTAGATGAAGACGATGGTACACTTCGTTTCACAGGTCTTGACATTGTTGCTATGGAAGATGAAGAAGTAACTATTACAGTTGCTGCTACTGTCCAAAACAATCTTGATGCTGCTGAACTAGGTGATTGGGAACTATTTGCTATCGAGATTCGTTTCTTCGATGCTGATGGTGTGGCAACTACTGAAGATTCATTCGAAGACCTAGTAGGAAACACAACTGCACCATTTACAGGTGACATATCAGCTTCATTTGAAGTTGAAGAAGAAGGTGAAGAAGATGAACTTACAATCCGTACATCTACTTCAGATCCTGACGCTACAACAATTCAACTAGAAGATGACTCTAAGTCAGATTACGTAACTGTTTTCGCTTTCGATCTTGATACTGAAGACAGTATTAACGATATCGAAACAACTCAGATTCGAGTTGACGTTGCTGCTACAGAAGATGGTACAACACCTACTTCAACACTACGTTTGATTAGTGATGTACAATTAGTTGTTGACGGTGAAACTTACGATGATGTAACAATCACAAATGGTACTCCAGGACAATACCTCTTTGACCTAGACGATGAAGATTTCCTCATCGATGCTGGTAATCGAGTAACTGTTGAGTTCCAAGTTGAGTTCAAGTCTCTTCCTGCTGACCTAGAAGGAGCAACTGTAGAAGCTACAGTTGATACTGACGGTCTAGAAGCTGAAGGTGCTGATGACTTGACTACTGGTGCTGGACAACTATCTGGTTCTGCTACAGGTGATGAACACACACTTCGAACTGAAGGAGCTATCCTAGAATTTGTTTCTTCAACAGAGACAAAAGATCTAAACAGTGATACTACTGCAGCAGATGACGAAGGTGTATTCACACTTAAATTTGAAGTAACAGCGTTTGAAAACGACTTGTTCGTTAACAAAACTGCTGCTTCAGGCACAACTATGGGAACTGCAGGTGTTAACTTCCAGATTACTGATGGTTCAGGTACAGTTGTAGGAACTACAACTGCTGAAGCTTCTCTATCTTCAACAGCTGACACTGAAGGAACTCGTTACAAAGTAGACGAAGGATCAACTGAGACATTTACACTCACAGTGAGTTATGACCCAGGTGTTTCTGGATTCTATGGTTTGCAACTTTACAGTCTCAACTTTAACGTTGCTAACGCTGCTCCAAACACACAACAACGAGCGCTTCCAGAGGAAGATTACGAAACTGATCCACTTTCAATCTAGTCTAACTAGTTTGAGTGAGTTACGTAAAGTAATAAGCTAAACAAAAGCCCCCCGATTTATTTCGGTGGGGCTTTTGTTGTATCTGGAAAGGTAAAACCAATACAATGGCACTTCTCCTCAGATCTGCGAGAATCCCTCTTTGCTGTTCTCCTTACAAGTGTTGGAAGGAATCTTCTCTAGGCCTTCTCCACGTAGTAGGGAACTTCCCTAGGGTACCCCTTTGTTGAGTGCTTAACAAAAGTGAATTCTGTCACGACCTTTCCAAGAGATTTTATCGTCATGTCATGTAGTTGACACCTTGATAGGGATAGGTGATAGGCCTCCAGCCACCCCCTAAAACTACAAAACACTAAAGGCCGCTCCATGGGAGCGGCCTTTAGTGTTTTCATATTTTTCATAGTACAATTCTTTTACTATGAAAAATATGAAATACGTTATTCTGTCGGCCCTACTATTATTTGTTTTGGTCCCGCACTCAAGTCAGGCTTATCTTACATCGGGCCAAGAAGTTATTCGTTTAAATGAAAGCAATGTCTTGTATTTAATCCACTTTGATTTTGGTTCAAAGAAATATGATATGAGATTACCTATTGCTGCATATCGTAAGGAAACTCCAGAAAACTCAAAAGCTTTGGAATATAAAATCGAAGATAATCGATCCGAATCAATGTATAGCAAAGGTGCCGCCGCCGGTATTGTTTTGAGTAAGGCGCTAATAGTAGATGGACATTACTTTATTCCTAAAGGAGAAGGGAAGCGATTTACTCTAGCTGTCATCTTAAATGTACCTGAAGTAGCTACTGACGAAAAATTAGATTTATCTCTTCAGGTTACAAAATTACCTTTCACCCTAAAGGCTGAAAATATTGAAATTGGAGCCAGATTAAACGATCCTGAACTACAATACTACGTCACTCCAGAAGCAAAATTCCGCTAGCCCACGAGTTGGATTCTCAGTTGAGGGTATTAATCAGGCTGACTTGAAAGATGCAGAAGTCAACGCACTAGTACTGAGTAAAGCAACCATCAAAGAAAACCAATATCAGACGGTAGCTGGAAAGAGAAGTACTTTTACATTAGTTGCACTAGTGACTCTACAGAAGCCTGTTAGCAGTATGAGCAACATTTCTTTATCAGTAAGAACCTTACCTTTCAGTTACACCAGAGACGGGGAAGAAAAAACTGGTTCATATAATATAGAAAAAACCCCTAAAGCAGACGTACTAATTATCACCACCGGTAACCGGTAAATAGAGAACTTCCCTAGGGTACCCCTAGGGAAACTCATAAAACAAGCCACTAAACTGAAGTCTAAACATAATCAACAAAGGGGTACCCTAGGGAAGTTCTCTAGGGTACCCCTTTGTTTATATCCAAAATCGTTTCGTCAGGTCTACTTTAGGGCAGATATGTCTTAGATTAAATCAGTTCCTTTTTTCTTTCTCCCCACCCCTTCTCTTGTTTTGCGACGTCCTATCTGTTTAAATTGTTTTATTATTATAGTAATTAATTCTTATGACACAAACTGCAAAGCAAACAATACTTAGTATCAGCATCGTTGTATTGATGGTTGGAATTTTCTTAGCTCTACCAAACAATTCTGAAGCGAGGGTTTTTGGTAAGGATAGGATGGTAAATGCCAGTAGTACCAAGTCTGTCAGTCAAAGAGCTTCTAGTACATTGCCAGTGAGGCAAGTAAAAAATCTTAGTTGTGTACAAACAGCGGTCCTAGAGCGAGAGACAGCGGTGACCGAAGCATGGACTGCCTATAATACGGACATGCTAGCGGGTCTTACTAAGAGAACTGACGCTCTAGTGGAAGCTTGGAAAATAACAAACGCTAAGGAAAGAGGGAGGGCTTTGAAGAATCTATGGAAAACTTGGAAAACAGACAGCCAAAAAGCTCATGTTGACATGAAAACTGATCGCAAAGCTGCTTGGACTGACTTCAAGAAAACAGTAAAAGAGGAGTGTAAAGAAAACAACCTTCCAAAGGAAGATGCTGAACCAACAGACGCTTCAGGCACAGCCACTATTTAAAGCAGTAGACAAGTTCCCTAGGGGTACCCTAGGGAGAGCATTAAAAACTCAAAGCCTAGCAGCTTTGGGTTTTTGCGTTGACATCTTGCTATACATTGTATCTCATGTAATCCCCAGGGTACCCCTAGGGACTGAGTAAGTTATCCCTAGGGTACCCCTAGGGACTGACTTTACGTGGTATCTTTTAGTTATGAGTACCAGAACTATGGCATTTGCTTCCGAGGAGTTTTATCACGTATACAATCGAGGAACGGACAAAAGAACTATTTTTTATGATAGAGCCGACTATAGACGTTTTGTTGAGTTATTATATATATCAAACTCAAAAATAGCCGTGAACGTTCGCGATATTCACAAGTCGCATAAAAACATTTTTGAATACGAAAAGATTGAAACCCTAGTAGCGATTGGGGCTTATTGTTTAATGCCTAATCATTTCCATATTTTACTCACTCCAGTGATAGATGATGGAGTAAGTAAATTTATGAATAAATTGGGAACAAGTTACTCCATGTATTTTAACAAGCGTAATAATAGGTCTGGGTCTCTATTCCAGGGTACGTTTAAATCACAGCATGCAGACACTGATGAATATTTAAAGTATCTGTATGCTTATATTCATCTTAATCCGGTTAAGCTAATAGATCCGACCTGGAAGGAAGAGGGAATCAAAGACGCGGCAAAATCTTACGATTTTGCCGCGTCTTTTCAGTATTCCAGTCTGCCTGATTATCTTGGCAAAGATCGAGAAGAAAAAGCCATACTTAACCAAGCGCCGTTTCCAGAATATTTTCAAACTGCTGCCGAACAGCAAACTGAGTTATTGGAGTGGTTGAGTTTTAAAGATTTATAATATGAAAAGGTAAACTACAAAGGGGAACCCTAGGGACCTTCCCTAGGGTTCCCCTTTGTAGTCTTTTGGTTCTTTATGTGGTGTGGACAACACTGCGAAGAAGGATGTTGCTGTGGTATATTCCATTTATATGGCGTTTGTGCTTTCAAGGCCAGCTCGCTTACTACTTGTAGTCTTACTCGGCATTTTTTCTCTCGCTCATTTTTCTCATGCGGCATTGCCTTGTGGAGACATTGTAGCCCCAGAATATTTTTTTGGAACATCCCACCTATCTAGTCTAATAAACGTATCGATTGATAATTGTGCTGATCCGTTTGCGGTTACTAGTCAGACTGCGCCGTATGTCTTGAAAATTAATGATATTGAAATATCGAATGGCCAGACAGCCTATTTGGCTCCTGAGCAAACACCGAATATACAAGTATTGGGCCAGCCGACTTTGACGGACTATCAGATTTTCTTATTTAGGCACGACGCTGATAATTATCAGTTCGTTGAACTTTATCCAGAAACGGACGAAGGTCTCATTCTGGATATCGATACTTACACCATTGTAATTCAGGAATATGACATCAGCGTATCTCAGTATTCACCTTTGCAAAGATTTATTAATTTCTTCATTCCAGTTGCTTATGCGCAAATTGTACCAATCATTTACACAATCACTTTCAATGTAGCAGAGCCACCACTTGAACCGACAGGAGCTTCCAGTATTCTTTTCTTGCCGGGGATTCAGGCTAGCCGATTATATAAAGATGGCATCTTAGGTACAGAAGATCAATTATGGGAACCAAATATTAACAATGATTTAGAAGCACTGGCTATGGATGAGGATGGTTTTTCCGTTAATCAAGTCTATACCAAAGATGTTTTAGGTGAGATTTTTGGTGTAGGTAATGTGTACAAAGGTTTTTTAGATGATTTAGCTGACTTAAAAGAGAATGAGCAGATCAAAGATTTTCTTCCATTCGCATACGATTGGAGATATGGAGTTGATGACATTGTGGTAAGTGGTACGCAATACGAAAATGAGATTAAAAGCGTAATTGCTGAAATAGAAAGATTAGCCGATGATTCTTATACAAATAAAGTGACTATCATAGGTCATTCTAATGGAGGTTTGTTGGCAAAAGCGATAATGATTGAGCTAGGAAGACTAGAAAAAACTGACTTAATAGACAAGTTAGTTTTGGTTGGTTCTCCTCAGGTAGGAACCCCAAAAGCAATAGGTGCGATGTTACACGGCCTCGATCAGCAGGCTGGTGGGGGAATCATAACTGATGATCAAACCGCTCGAGAGGTTATGAAAAATATGGCAGGTGCTTATGGACTACTACCCTCTAAAAAGTATTTTGAATTAGTTAGTGACGTTTTGGTTTCGCAAGATGATTCTGCCGCAACTGCATATCTAGATTCATTTGCAGATGTTACTTCATATGATAGTTTAAATAATTTTTTACGAGGTAACCATTTGGGTGGGTCTATAAATATCCCAAGTGCCCTTAATGAAGATATGTTAGATCAGGCCTACTCGTTACACGAATCTATCGATGAGTGGCAAGCTCCAGAAAATGTCGATGTGTTTGAGATTGCTGGGGTTGGTATACCAACCATTAAAGGTTTCGAGTACCGTGAGTTTGGATGCAGCTCACATTTGGGTGGTTTGAGTTGTCTACATGGGAAATACAGTAAGCCGTATCCACTATTTACTACCTATGGTGACGAAACCGTGATTGCTACTTCGGCTTTGGCTTATGGCGGAGCTAAGGTTAAGGCGGTGGTTGATTTATTTCAAGAAGGAGAACAATTTTTAGCTTCTACTAAAAAACATGCCAACATTACAGAAAGTCCAACTATTAAAGAATACTTAGATTCAATTATTAAATTCGGATATCAGAATGAGACTTTGGAAATACCAGAAAATTTTGTGCGCGTAGTTACGCATATAATAATAGGAGTGCATTCACCTGTTAACATTACGCTTACCGATACTGAAGGTAAAAAAGTTGGTATTTTTGAGGGGCAACTTTTCGAAGAGATTGCCGGCTCACAATATTTCGAGCTGGGCGGGAGCAAGTATTTAATCATTCCAGAAGAAAATGATTATGTTGTTAGCCTTGAAGGTGTTTCAGAAGGTCTGTACTCAATCACTATTGATTCTTTAAATGAAGATGACACACAACAAAATCTTTTATCCTATTTGGGTGCTATTAGTGGACCAGTAATGAAAGCAACTTTTTCCTTCAATGGTACAAATTTTAGTAACATTGAAACGGATATTGATGGCGATGGCGAGCTAGATATTAAGTATAATTGGGATGGTACAAGTGTAATTATTGAGCCTGAAGTTATTGGAAATAAAAACTCAAATTCATCTGGTACAAGAATCAATAAAATATTGGCAGGAGTAATTCCAACAGAATTAGCTGTGAGTGTTATTGACGAATCTGAATTAAATGAGTTGCAAAAGCAGTTATACTTATTACTACAAGAGTTAAGTATTTTATTAAGCAAGTGGAGACAGTCACAAAAGTGATTTGTTAATTATTTACAAAAAAATATGAGAAATAGAATCATAGTTTTAATATCATCATCGATTGTATTTTTCTTGACAGAGTTAAATCTAACAGGGACTATTTTAGAATTTAAGAGAACCTATAATTCATCTATTATTGAGCCTATTAGTTATATTGCTTTGTCATTGGCAGTCAGTATGTTTATTTTATTGTTTACAAGTATTAAAGGCGCAGAAATTTGGAAGAGATCTTTTTTTGTATGGTATGCGCCTGTCAGCCTCATTCTTATTTTATTAGGTAGTACCGGTTCAACTTTTTCTTGGATCAGTCGAGTAGATTTCGCTATTTCTTTAGGATACATATTGGTGTTCATAACATTAATTATTGTGCTAGTTCAAAAATATCTAAATAGGTCTTAGTATTATTAACAGAGCTGGTCCGACTACCTAGATTAGCTAATAAATTTATGTCAGAGTCAGGTGAAGTAGAGCGATGGTGGGTTAATCTATTTGAGTATGGTGATGATGTGTCTGCAAGAATTCACCGTGATATTTTAGAAGTTGAAGATGTGCGAAATTTTGTCTTTGCAGTAGCTGCCTCTAGTTCTGACTCTACATACAATTATCTTTCTGATGATTCACCAGAACTTGGTACGGGCGAACGACTAATTTTTCAGCTACATTCTCCACTGGATATGTATGTAATTTTGAGTGATGGAAAAGTCGTCGGTAGTTCGACTGAGTTAGTGAGAGGGGCATATTATCGCCGCTTTGGCGAAGTGCAATACCTATCTATCCCCGCCAGTGAGACAAATTATGTTGTTTACCTTAGTGGTCAAAGCAAGGGTTCTTTTAGCTTAGATGTTGAAAAGTATACGGGAAACTTATTAGACGAACGCTTCACCTACAGCGCAGTCCCATCAACCGCTTCTACTAAAGTCGAGTTTTCGGTTACTAGTACTGAGGCAATCAATTCAGAGACTAGTTTGCCGGTGGATTATGACGGAGACGGAGTTGTTGATGTGGAAGTGGCCATCTGGCCATATGGAGACATCCTTCCTGTAGTGCCGCCAGCAGCTACTACCACTCCGGTGGTGGTTGAAGAACGAAGAAATAGTTCCTCTGGCACAAGAGTGGTTTTTTCGACAGTATTACCAGCTCCGCTAGTTCTTGGTGTTACCGGTATCTCAGGAGTTACCCAAATCGAACTGATGCAGCAGTTGATAATTTTGTTGGAAGAATACAGGGATCTACTAATTAAATTACAACCACATTAATCTTAGATGTATAATTTATTTATAAATGAAAAAAAATAAAATAATAATCTCACTGCTTGGCTTTTTTGGAATTATTGCATATTTCATAAGTAAAAACTCAGTATTAATAGGACTTTGTAAGTCTTTAGACTACACATGCAGAACATGGTTAGACAGCCTCGAAAAAACATTTTTCTTTTTCTTTTTCTTCCTCCTTTTCTTTTTGATCACATACAAACTACCCAAAAAAATCTTTATCAGTTGGAGCAAGTTTGCATTGGTTGCCACCCCTATTGTTTTGGGAATCTCTTTGTATATAAATCTCGAACTCCATCATAGTCCCAGCGGTGATTGGCAAAATATCTTCGATGCGCCAGCTTTGTGGCTCCTGTACATTTTATTTTCAATTGGATCACTGGTTGCCATATATGTCGGTTGGCGGAAGGGGAAGTAATTACTATTTGTCTAGTTGAACTAAAAAACAAAGGGGTACCCTAGGGAAGTTCCCTAGGGTACCCCTTTGTTTTTACTGCTGGCTTAAGTCAATTGGTCTATCAGACGTCTGCTACAATAATAGAGATATGTTTTGGTTTTATGGCCTATCGACAGTATTGCTTTCAGGAATTCTCTTGTATATTGCTGGGGAATTTATTGTGGCGGCGTTACTTAAATTGTCACGATACTTCAGGGTGACTGAGTTTATCGTAGCCTTCTTTGTTATGGCTTTTGCCGCGACGTTGCCTAACCTCTTTGTTGGTATTACCTCAGCCCTCCAAGGCATCCCGGAGTTATCTTTTGGAGATATTATGGGCAATAATATGATTGCCCTCACCTTGGCGGTAGCGGCCGGTATTTTATTCGCGCCCAAGCGTGAACTACCATTAGAAAATCAAACCATCCAAGATACAACTTTCCTGACTTCACTTTCGGCTATTTTGCCGCTTTAATCTTTGTCTGGTAGGGAATAGTGTATAATCAAAATATTAGGTGATGTTTAATAAAACATTTTATAAATTTTTATTTAGTTTTGTTGCCGTCATTATTGGCACTTTGTTTTTTATTTTAGTAGTCGGCGCTAGCACTTAAGCCATATGATTAGAATCACAGATCAATATTTTTGGAATGTAGTTTTTTTGGTTTTTTTCTTGCTCTTGGTAGTGATGGGAGCAATCATTCTTCAGACTGAGTCCCGGATTCCACTTTCGGAACTTTCACTAGTCGACTATATCTTAATCACCTTAGCTACCTGGAGATTAACTAGATTGTTTCTTTACGATGTTATTACTAAATTTTTTCGGGAGCAGTTCTGGGATTTGGTTAAGGTCGGCAAGGGGTATGAAATGGAGAAGCCGAAATTTGGACCGCGAAGAACGTTAGCCGACCTCCTTTCTTGCCCGTGGTGTTTTAGTACCTGGTCAGCAGCGATAGTCATCTTTTTTTATCTGCTGACACCCTATGCGGTTTTCCCAGTTTTGATTTTGGCTTTTTCAGTAGTAGCCAGCTTCTTGCAAATTGTTGCAAATCTAGTTGGACATAAAGCGGAATTATTAAAAAAAGAAAGCGAAGGTTAATTTAAATTTATGAAACTTCCGATAATCTGCGAAGAGTTTATACTACAAGCAGACGCCAAGGCACTCGCTACTTTTAGTACTCAGTCAGGGGCTCACGTCGTGCCGGTTTCTACAGTTAAAATTGTGGACAATGATATTGTGTTGATCAATTATTTTTTTGGGCAGACCCTAAAAAATCTCAGGGAAAATTCCGAAGTAGCATTAGCTTGTTGGAAAGGTTTGGCAGGCTATCAGGTTAAAGCGACAGCACGCTATGAAGAAGGAGGGGAATTGTTTGATTCAATTAAGTCTTGGGTAGCAGAGATTTTGCCAGATCGCGTGGTAAAAGGAATAGTTATTCTTAAGCCAAAGTCGGTTTTTGATATTAGCGCTGATGCCGAAAAGGCTGGGAAAGAGGTGGTATAGATTTCTTGCTCAAGAAATATAGAGAATTAGCAATAGGATAATTAAGGGAATTGAATAATGGTCTGGGTGGCCGGAGACAAAACCGCTCAGTTAACTGAGCGGTTTTGTCTATTTAATAATCATACAAAAAAGAAGAGAGTGGTGAAGGGACGGAAGCGAAGCTTCTGTCCCTCTTTAGCAGTCTGTTCAGAGAGATTTGGGCTAGTTTACTTTTGCCTACATATTTGTTATATTCTCCGCATCAGGCTCATGACAGTTGGTCGCACGCGAGTGCGGTAATGGCTAGTAATAGTCGCCGACCGAGGTCCAATCTATCTTTTGATATTTGGGGTCGAAGCCTATCGGTATAGATATCTTTATCATATACCCGTGGCCTGTGTACTTATTCATTATCTCAAAGTGATTCATGGCAATTACAAAAGAAAAAAAGCAAGGTATTCTTGCTAAGCTTGAAATCGTTCGCGACAATTCAGAGTCAATCGTCTTTGTTCACTACAAAGGTTTGACCGTAGCAAACACCACCGCTATGCGTAGAGATCTACGTGGGAAGGGTGTCGGCTATTTTGTGGCAAAGAAGACCCTAATGAAGAAAGCCTTCGGTGAGAGTTTCAAGGGAGAGATGCCAAATCTAGATGGCGAAATTGCAGTCGCATACAGTGCTGACGCAATTGCTCCAGCTCAGAATATCAAAGAGTTTGCTACGAAGTTTAAAGACAACCTAGCAATCGTCGGGGGTGTCTTCCAGGGAGTTTTCAAGAGTCAGGCTGAGATGGTTGAGATTGCTTCAATCCCACCACTTCAGACATTACGTGGTATGTTCGCTCAGCTTCTCAACTCACCACGTCAGCGGTTTGCCGTGGTACTTAGTGCAGTAGCGGAAACCAAAGCTTAACTATTATTAAAAGTATTTTATTTATGACACACGAACAAATTATCGAAGCGGTTGAGAAAATGACAGTGCTCGAACTAAACGACTTAGTAAAAACTATTG
>Ga0163147_10007921_pt1 | contig 11938 bp, 10 predicted proteins | sample OliLakLV19MP6G1_FD_148597 | JGI IMG/M metagenome (GOLD analysis project Ga0163147, IMG submission 148597) | Freshwater microbial mat bacterial communities from Lake Vanda, McMurdo Dry Valleys, Antarctica- Oligotrophic Lake LV.19.MP6.G1 | ecosystem: Environmental > Aquatic > Freshwater > Lake >...
ATCCACCCCAGCCCGCCCGATCGCGCCAGCCTTCAGGCCGATTCCGGAAAACCACCGGTTCCTCGCAAGTTCTTGATGGTCGTCATCGCACAAGTCATGGTGTGTTCCGCCTGAAGGTTGTACACTTGCACCGGTCAGAGAGTGCCCCGTCGCAAAGGCTGAACCCGAAAGTCTTTTCGGGTTCGTCAGAAAGGTGGACTCTGCATGCTCGTATTGAGCCGTATGACCAAGCGATTGAGCTTCCCCCGTGACCTTCGCGACCTGCCACGAAGTGGCCAACTCGCGGCCGCGTGCCTGGCAACCCTGACCACCCTCCCAGCTCGCGCCGATATCTATCCAGCCACCGGCATCGACTTGGTGACCATCATCCACACCAACAACGCACCGTGGGCGGGCAATGGCACGCCTGATGATGAGGCCGTGGGGCGTGGAAGTGTGGGGTATGAATACCGAATCGGGCGGATGGAAGTGACCATCGCGCAATGGACAGACTTCTTCAACGCGGCCTTCGACCGGCCAGCCAACGACCGCATCCCCTTCCTGACAGCGCCAAGCTTCTGGGGAGCGGTGCCCACAAGACCGATCACCAGCGGCGGGCAGGAATGGCTTGTGCCTCCGGGCAACGATCTTCGCCCGGTGGGCAACACTTCGAGGCGCATGGCGGTGATCGATGGCCACTGGCTCAACAATGGAAAGTCCACAAACCGCGAGGGCTTGCTGATCAGGTCGAATCATTTCAGATCGATATTGATCGCAACAGTTCGTTGCAGAGCTTTACACATTTAGCATTCGCAAAAGTTCGGTCTTCATGGGTGCGGGCAGGTTCTTTGCCTTGCCCAGACTCTTGATGAACTGATCGTCATCGACCACCGTGAGCGGGTCGAGGCGGATGGGTTTGAGTTCGACATCTTGTGCCGAGGCCGCGCTTGGTGAGAGCTTGGTCAGGCTCTTGGTGTTTGTGCCGGGCAGCCCCTTGAGCGGGCGCTGCTCATAGCCGGTCTCCTGAATCTCATCCAGCGCGAGTGTCCAGCGCGGGCGCGCATCCGGCCCTGCCGCGCTGGCGATCGCCGCCATGGCGGGCGCGGCTTCGTGCAGTTCGGGCAGGTTGGCGAAGGCGATCTTGAGTCGCTCGGTCGCCTCCGCGAGCGAGAGGTCATCGAGCTCGGGCGACTCGGGGTTGGCGAGCTTGTTGGCAGGGTGCAGGTTCAAGGCTCGCGGCTTGCCGCCGATCTTCACCATCTCGATCCCATCATCGCTGTCCGTGAAGTGCCTGACCAGTTCCTTCACACCAAACCGCGCCTCGCCCCCGATCATCACCAGTCGCACATCGGTCTCATGGGCCTTCAGCACGGCCTTGTAAGGATCGGTGCCCGTCCCTTTGATGATCGTGATGTCGGCGATGTTCCCCGCTTCGAGCGTGCCCGCGCCGGCCTGATCGGGCTTGGCCATCCACTTAAGAATGCGGGAAGCATTACGTGTGGCCATCGCGATGATCTCCTGATCAGAAAGATCAATCTCTTTGAAATCACACCAGGCGCGGGCAACCTTGAACTCACCGAGAATGCTCTTGCTCCCCGATGGTGACCAGTCGGCCCCGATACCGATCGTGACACCCGCCTCGAGCGCGGCCTTGATGTTGGTCGTCTCGCCATACAGCAGCAGGTTCGAGAGCGGCGACCAGACGATCGAGCCGCCAAGCTCGGCCATGATCTTAAAGTCGGCCGCTTCAAGACCGGTCGAGTGGATGCCGCACATGTTGCCGGTGATCGCGTAACGCGGCGTCTTGCCCGTGCGCTTCAGGCCCGCAAAGTGCTTGCGTGCCGCGCCGGGAATGCCCTCGGCCAGGTGCATCAGGTAGCACGAGTCTTCATTCTTAAGCTGCTTATAAAAACCCTCGACCGTGTTGGCGTTGAAGTCGGCGATGGTGTGACCGGCGGGGTTGAGGTCGGGATCGTCGGTCGATTCGCAGTTGCGCAGCAGCCCCTTGAGGTGGCGGCGCGCTGTGCCTGCTGATGAGAGCGTGACACCCTGGCTGGTGGTGGTGCCGCCGAAGAGGGCCTTGCACTCGACGTAGCGGCAGACCGCGGCCACCAGCGGCTCGGTCGAAGCGATGGTCTTCATCGGGCCGGTAATAAGCTGACGATAATCCTTATGATCGCGCCATTGGCCACGATGCTTAAATGTTTGCGGCACATTCCATATTGGCAGCACGTTGTAGGGCAGGTGGTTGTGCAGCTCCATGAAACCGGGGAAGATGAACCCCTCGGCCGCGCGTGCGGAGACGCCCGCGAAGCCCGCGGGTGCTGGCTGCGGTGTTGGCTGAATCGCGGCGATCAGCCCATCGCGGATGTAGATCGTGTGGTTGGTGAGCGGCTGCGCGCCCGGCTTCATGGTGACCACGGTGCCGCGGATCGCGCTCAGCCCGGCGCGCCGGGCCGCGGGCCGCGCGGCCTGCGCGCTGATACCCATCGCTTCGATCGTGAACGCGCCGGCGTGCGCCACCGCTTGCGGCTCGACTCGATCCTCGGCTTGTAACTCGGCAGGCACACCGAATGGCCCGGCCATCGATCCGGGCGGGATCGTGACGAGGATCTTGGGGCGGGTCTGGCGAACAGCCCAAGGCTCGGTCGATTCACGCATCCAACGCGGTAGCCCGGCGGGCAGATCGATCGCGGGAATGACCGAGTAGTCAGAAGCGCGGAACTTGGTTGAGTAGCGCGAGGTCGGCTTGGGCGAGATGTCGGGGTGCGTGATCTCGGGGCGAAGCAGATCGAGCCCATCATCCCACTGGTCGAGCATCTGCTTGATTTTGGCCGCGGCGGCGGGGGTGTCTTCATCGCCGAAGTGCGCGGAGGCGGTGGGGTGCGTGAGGAAGGCGACGGCGAGGCCCGCGGTTCGCGCTGCGGGCTGCGCGTTGGCCCACTTCTCCCAGGCCTTCTTGGCAAGACCGCCGAAGGCAACGACGGCTTCGAGCTTTCGGGGTGTGCCCGAGACATCGAAGATGGCATCAAACCATTGGTTGCGGTAGGCGGTGATCGCGGGATCGTTGATCGAAGAACTGCCGGGGTTGCCGGGCGCAACGCTGAAGAGGTAGGTGTTGACCATCACATAGCTTCGCGCAATGCCGAGCTTGGCCAGGAAGCCCTGCACGCGTTGTCCGGCCGCGCCGACCAGGATGCGGCGCGTGATGCCCTCGTGCTGGGCGGGGTCTTGCCCGATGATGAGCACGCGGGCCGAGCCATCGAGCCGGCCGCGATGAAAGATCGGCCCCCACTCTGAGCGGAACTTGGCGCGCGGGTAGACCGATTCGCCGGGATAGTTGCGGACAAGCTCGCGGAAGGGTGAGGCGCTGTAGCCTTCGCAGAAATCAACGGGCATGAAAGATCCTCCCACGCGGAAGCGGACTCCGCAAGCCATCACCGAGCACCCTGACCGTTCAGATTACCAGAGCGGAAAGGGCGCGCGGGTGAGACGCGGGAAGATTGTGTGGGATTGACAGGATCTTGATGTTGGGGTTGTTACGCACGTTTCATTGCGCACGGAGTGCCATTTCACGCTGGCTTCATTCGGTGTGCCCATATTGGGCGAGGGGTGACACTTCAGGGGCACGACCATGAACTCGCTTGCACGCCTCATCCTTGTGATCTTTCTTGTGCTTCTCATCATCGGCATGTTGCCGATGTGGCCATACTCGACCAACTGGGGGCTGGGGTGGTATCCGAGTGGTGGGTTGGGGGTGCTTGTGATCATCATCGTTGTTTTGGCGGTGCTTTCGGGCGGGAATGATCGCTCGTTGCCGAAGGGTTGAGCGCGGTGTTTGTCGGAGAAGGCGGAAGGCAAATCGGCTGGAAAGCCGATTCCACGAAAAAACCCGCCTTGGACGGCGGGTTTTTGAAGTTGAGATGGTGAAGGGTTCTTAGCGGTCGGCGCGGGGCTTGCCGCGGAAACCTGTGCCGGGTTGTTCGCGGCGTGACTGGGCGCGATCGGCGGGTGAAGTGGCGGCGGCGGCTCGTGCAGCGCGGGGGCCTCCCTTGTCGCCACCCTTACCGGCTGGGGAAGGCCCCTTGCGGTGAGATGAGGGGCGCGGCGCGGCATGTTCTGCCTTAGGATGAGCAGGCTTCGCATGAGCCGTCTTGGCATGAGCCGTCTTGGCATGAGCAGGCTTGGCGTGTGAGGGCTTCTCGCCTGAGGGCTTTTCGTAGGCGGGCTTGGCGTGTGCGGGCTTGTCAATGGAAGACTTTTCGTAGGCGGGCTTGGCTGCGTGCGGTGCGGCCTGTGCGGGGCGCGAGCCGTTGGCGCGTGGCTCGTAGGGGCGGTCGGTGTTGGTGCGTTCGGGGCGTGCATCGCGTGAGTCGCTGAAGGGGCGACCGGACGAGCGCTGTCCGCCCGAAGAGCCAGAGCCGGAAGAGCCAGAGCCGGAAGAGCCAGAGCCCGAAGAGGCGTAACTGGAAGAACCGTAACTGGAAGAGCCGCGACTGTTGCTTGAATCGTCGCGGTTGTAACTGGAACGGCCAGAACTGTTCCGGTCTGAACTGCTTCTGTCTGAACCATTGCGGTCTGAACCGGAGCGGGGGCCGTAGTTGCCGCCCCCGCCGGCGCGTGGGGCGCGGTTGTCGTACTCACGCCGTGCAGGGCGATCGGAGTAGGCACGGTCACCGGAACCGCGGCCATTTTCGCGTGCCGCGCCGGGGGCGGGTGGAGGATCGCGCTTGATGGCGGGCGTGACGACGACCTCGATGGGACGCTTGACCAGGCGCTCGATGGCGCGGAGGAAGGAGCGTTCATCGTGGTCGCAGAAGGACATGGCGATGCCGGTCATGCCCGCGCGACCGGTGCGGCCGATGCGGTGAACGTAGGTCTCGGGCTCGTTGGGGAGTTCGTAGTTGATGACGTGGGAGACATCATCGACATCGATGCCGCGTGCGGCGATATCGGTGGCGATGAGGACGGGCGTGCGCCCGGACTTGAAGTTGGCGAGAGTGCGCTGGCGCACGTTCTGCCGCTTATTGCCGTGGATGGCCTCGGCGGTGATTCCATCGCGGAGGAGTCGCTCGACGACCTTGTCGGCCCCGTGCTTGGTGCGGGTGAAGACGAGGGCGCGGCTCACGGCGGTGGTCTTGAGGACGGTGGTGAGGAGGGCGGCCTTGTCGGCGCGATGGACGTGGAAGACCGAGTGGGCGATGAGGGTGGGGAGGGAAGAGGCCGGGGCGACATCGACAGCGACGGGGTCGGTGAGGAGGGTGTCGGCAAGGCGGCGGATCTCTTTGGCCATGGTGGCGGAGAAGAGAAGGGTCTGGCGCTTCTTGGGCACGGCGGCGGCGATGCGGCGGATAGGCTCGATGAAGCCCATGTCGAGCATGCGGTCGGCCTCATCAAGGACGAAGATCTCGACGTGGCGAAGATCGACGTAGCCCTGCTCCATGAGGTCTTCGAGACGGCCGGGGGTTGCGACGACGATATCGACACCATCGCGGAGGGCGCGGACCTGCGCGCTCTGGCTGACACCGCCGAAGATCACGACGTGGCGGAGGTGGGAGTTTTTGGCGTAGATGCTGAGGTTTTCGGCGATCTGGAGGGTGAGTTCGCGCGTGGGGCTGAGGATGAGGGCGCGGATGTTGCGGCGCGGGCCGTTGTCGCGACGGGCGGGAGCGCGGTGCGAAGAGCGTGCGCTGTGGCCGGAGTTTCGCTGATCATCGTTGCGTGGGCGGCGCGATTCACCGGGCTTGTCAAAGGAGTGATCGACCGGCGCATCGGGCGATGGGGGCGTGGGGGGCGTCATAAGACGCTGGGCCATGGGGAGGCAGAAGGCGGCGGTTTTGCCGGTGCCGGTCTGCGCACAGCCGAGCATATCTTTGCCCGCGAGAATGTGGGGAATGGATTTGAACTGGATGGGTGTGGGAACGTCGTAGCCCGCGCTGGTGATGGCGCGCAGGATGGGCTCGCAGAGCCCGAGGTCGGTAAACTTCATATGATCAAATGTCTCGAAACGCCGGCCAAAGTATGTATGTGGGCGGACCGGCAGTCATCCCCGAACGGTTGTGGATGGTTCCCGCACGGGAAGCAGCATCCTCACAGCCATCGTTCGAAGGGCGTTTCGGCCGATGGTTCGGTCGAGACTGTTCAGCGAGAACCTTGCGGGTTTCAACTGAGATCTTCGTGTTGGCAGGAATCCAATGGCCATTCGTCCATGGGATGAACCCAACTATAGGCTCGATCGTGATGCCGAACCAGTAACGAGCTTGGTTCTGGAAGGAATCGCGGGAATCGCGGGTCAGGGTGATCGGGGAGGAGTCCGATAAGGCGAGGCGTTTGGTGCGTGTCGGAGTTTCGCACCATCTGGAATGAACGGTCAGCCGGGGCTGTTGTCGCCGAGCGCGCTCCAGACCCGGCTACTGAATGTGCGGATCTTCGGGCTGAAGAGTGATGTCGAGGATCATCGGCGGCAGAGTTAGGAGATGAACCAGATGACAAAGGCGGCTGCGCCGGTGGTTGTGAGGAGCAAGAGGGTGAGGCTGAGGGCGCGGAGCGCATCGATGGGGGCGATGATGGAGACGTGGGTGATGGGGCGGAGGTAACGTTTGCGGCGGGCCTTGGTGGAGGCGGCGCGGTCATCGCGGTGGATGTTGCGCTTGGCGTTGTAGCGAGTGCCACACTCGGGGCAGCGACCGAGGTAGGGGAGGCCCATGAGGCTGTACCAGCAGGCGGCACAATGAACATCGGCACGGACGGTTTCGTGCGGCTTGGGTCGGGTGACCGGGGGTCGTGTGAGCGACCTGATGGGCGGGGGCAGCGAAGGTGGTGCGATGGTCATGGGCATCTCGGGGTTGCGGATGCTTTCGGTCGGAAGGCTGTACGAGGCGGAGAGAGCGGAGGATGCGGGAGCGGTGCAGATTGGTTGATCGGCGAGGGTGAGGAGGAAGCGGTACACTGCAAGGATGGTGGGCGTTCGTGCGGATTGGCCGCGCGGAGCTTCGAGGCAAACCCTTCGAGTTTGAAACGGGAACGATGAAACTCTACGCGATACTCCCCATGATGGTGCTTGCAGGGTGCTCGTCGGTATCGTCGCCCAAGCTCACGGTGACGAGTGCGGCGCCGATGGGGAGGTCGGATGAAGGTGTGGCGTTGGCGTTCATGGTTGATGCGGAGAACCCCAACGAGAGTGCGCTGCCGCTGCGGACGATTGAGTACACGGTGATGCTGGATGGTCGGCCGGTCTTCGCGGGGACGCGCTCGCCCGAGGCGACGCTGCGCCGGCTGGGCACGCAGCAGATCGTGCTGCCGGCGGTGGTGAGGTTGGCGGATCATCCCTGGCTCGCGGCGGGGTTGGCCAGCGCGGGGAAGGTGCCGTTTCGCATTGAGGGTCGGCTGACGTATGTCGCGCCGGGGCAGATCGCGGAGATTCTGTTCGACTCGGGCGTGAGTGTGCCGACATCGACGTTCAGCGGTGCGGGCGAAATTGATTTCGGGATTTGATCCGGGGTGTTGAGCGTGATGGCGCGATGCTGAAGTTTTCATGAAGAGATGATCGTGAGCGGATCACGATCGGCCGCGCTGACGAGGCAGGTGAGCCCGGGTTCGGTGCATTCGGTGGTGAGTCTGGCGGCGAGTCGTGGGAGGTAGCCGCGCTCGGTGGGCGTGTGACCACCGAGGACGACCGAGATGCCGCGTGCGAGGAGGGCGTTGACCTCGTGGTGCTTCATCTCACCGGTAAGGAAGACCTGGCACTCGTTGGCGGCGGCCTCGTCGGCGAGCGCGGCACCTGCGCCGGGAACCACGCCGATGCGGTGGATCATCTGGTCGAGATCGCCCGCGACCTGCACGGCCGCGACACCGATGTGGTGTTTGATTCGGCTGGCGAGCTCTTTGAGCGAGCATGGGTGGTCGAGGGTGATGCGCCGACCGGCTCCGACAGCGCGCTCGGGGAGTGGCGAGAGTTCGTAGACATCGATCGCGGGTTCGTGATAAGGATGGAAGCCGCGCAGGGTGGTGAGGGCGAGGGCGAGGGCGCGTCGAGAACAGACCATCTCAAGGCGTTGTTCGAGGGCCTGCTCGAAGACACCGGCCTTGCCGATGGCGGGATTGGTGCCGGGCTTGCCGCGGAAAGTGCCGTTGCCGGGCGAGTTGTGCGAGCAGAGCTCGTAGTCGCCGATGATGCCTGCACCCGCGCTGGCGAGTGCCGAGCGGACGGGCTCGACGTGCTGGTTGGGGATGAAGGTGACGATCTTGAAATCCTGGCCGCGAGCGGAGAGGGCGGGGCGAAGGGCGCGAACATCTCCGCCGGGCGCGGGGCGATCGGTCGGGGTCGGATGCGTGCGTGGGAAGCAACCTTCGGCGAGCCAGTCGGTGAGGCCGCCCTCGCAGGCATCGAGCGCGGTGTGTGGTGAATAGACGGCGAGGCCGGCGCGGGCGGCACGATAGATGACGCGCTCACCAGAGGCGGCGCGCTCGCCGCCGATGATGCGTTTGATGGGCTGGAAGATCGGCGGGTGGTAGGCGATGATGGCCCCGGCGCTCGCGCGTTCCGCTTCGTCGAGGACGGCCTCGGTGAGGTCGATGGTGAGGAGGACGGGGCCGCGGAGCGTCTCGTCGGGCTGGCCGACGAGAAGGCCGATGTTGTCCCAGGGTTCGGCGAGGCGGGTGGGGGCGATTCGCTCCATCGTTTCGATGAGGTGCTGGATGGTCATGGGTGATTGTTGACCGCGCCGAGTGCGAACAGGTGATTGGGGTGTTGGGTAGGGACAACATTCACTTACCATCATCTACTATCATCGAGGATATGACCGAGGCCCAACCATTGCCGCCTGATCGTCGAGGGGCGTCGGTGTGTATTCCGGCGTACGCGAAGTTGAACCTTGCGCTCGCGGTGGGGGCGGCTGAACCGCCACGGAACTTTCATCCGATCTGCTCGTGGTTTGTGCCGATCAGCTTGTGCGATGACCTTACGCTGACGACGTTGCCAACGGGCACCGAATCGGTGTACAAGGTCGAGTGGGCGGAGGATGCGCCGAAGCGGACGGAGATCGACTGGGATTCGCGGCATGATCTGGCGGGGCGCGCGCACCGGTTGATGGAGGAGCGCGTTGGTCGATCGCTGCCGGTGCGGATTCATATCCGCAAGCGAACGCCGGTTGGTGGTGGGTTGGGCGGGGGCTCGTCTGACGCGGCGGCGGCGCTGCGCGGGTTGAACCTGCTGTTTGCGCTTGGGCTTGGTCGTGGTGAGTTGGTCGCGATGGGCGAGAGGCTTGGGTCGGATGTGGCGTTCTTTATTGATGATGTGAACGTGGGCGATGTTGCGGCGGCGATGGTGCCGCCGCGAGCGGCGATCGTGTCGGGGTATGGGGAAAGGGTGGAGCGGGTGGAGGGTGTGCGTGCGAGAGCGGTGCTGATTATTCCGCCGTTTGGATGTCCGACGGCGGATGTGTATCGGGCGTTTGATGGGGGTGCGAAGCTGGCGATGGAAGGTGGCGGGGATGGAGGGCTCCGGTCGGATGATGTGCGCAGGGCGCACGCGCTGTCGGTGGAGCGGAGGGAGATTGACTGCGGGGTGTTGTTCAACGATCTGATGCCCGCGGCGGCGGCAGGGCAGCCGCTCATGGTGGCGTTTGTTGGGCGGGTGTTGGAGAAGTCGGGGCTTGCACGATCGAAGCTGCACATGTCGGGGAGTGGGAGCACACTGTTTGTTGTCGGGAATGACGCGGATGCGGACGCGATGGGCAGGCTGATGCTCGATGCGAACGGCATGACGATGTTGAGTGTGGAAGTGGTGTAGGATGGCGGCTGGATCACCCTCCCGTTGGATTCGGGTTCAATCGACCAACCGTAATAGCCGATCAAACGATACATCATGCCTACACCCACCAAACGACGTGCCGTCCGCTCGAGCAAGCCGATCATCGGGATTGACCTCGGAGGGACCAACATCAACGTCGGGATTGTGCCGTTTGCGGGCGCGGCCGACCATGTGCTGCCGATATCGCGTGTGAACAAGAAGACTCAGGCGATCCTGGGTGTGGCGACGGTGATCGATCGGATTGCCGATGCGGTGCGCGAATCGTGCGAGAGCGCGGGCTTCACGCTGAAGCAGATGGGGAGCGTGGGGATCGGCGCGCCCGGCGCGCTCGACCCGAACACCGGGGTGGTGTTGAAGGCTCCGAACCTGGGGTTTGTGAACATTGCCCTGGCCGAGAGGCTCAGCAAGAAGCTGGGGTTGAAGGTCTATCTTGAGAACGATGTGAACGCGGCTGCGTATGGCGAGTGGAAGCTGGGCGCGGCGGTGGGCGCGACGGATATGCTGGCCGTCTGGCTGGGCACCGGTGTGGGTGGCGGGCTGATACTGGGTGGCAAGCTGTATGCGGGCGGCATGTTGACGGCGGGGGAGATCGGGCACATGACGCTGCTGCCGGGTGCGCCGCTGGGTCGGCGGAGTGTCGAGCAGAACTGCTCGCGCACGGCGGTGGCTGAGCGGCTGGTGTATCTGGTCGGCTCGGGCAACGCTTCGATGCTGAAGAAGTCGATTGAAGAGGAGCGCAAGCGCGCCAAGGACAAGGGCGACTTTGACGCGTCGAAGCTGATCCGTTCGCGCCACATTGCCGAGGCGTTCATGAAGAAGGATGATCTGACGGTGCGTGTGATTCAGGAGACTGCGGACTTGCTGGGAATCGCCATCGCGGGTGTGGTGACGCTTCTTTCGCTGGCGCATGTGGTGCTCGGCGGGGGGCTGACCGAAGCGCTGGGCGAGCCGTGGGTGCGGATGGTGCGGATAGCCGTGCGCAACCGCGTCTTTCCGCCCGAACTTCGCAGAGTCGAGGTCGTGGGGACCGCGCTCAAAGAGAACGCCGGGATTGTGGGCGCGGCCCTTTTGGCCCGCGAGAATCTGTAGCGGGCTGGGAGTTGGAAGAACTTGGCGCGCGTCATCGGGGCGGGTCGGAGTGATGCGGCGCGGGTATCGTCGGAGAAGCCGATCGCTTCTACACTCTGGCCATGCACTTTGCGATCGAAAAAGCCCAGGCCCTGATCGAAGCTCACCGCTACATACGGTCGTTCCGCGACAAGGTTGTGGTGGTGAAGGTTGGAGGTTCGATCCAGGATGACGATGAGCGGATGAAGGCGTTGCTCACCGATGTCTCGTTCATGTCGGCGGTGGGTATGCGGCCGGTGATTGTTCACGGCGGTGGCAAGTCGATCACGCGGGCGATGACTGATGCGGGCTTGCAGGCTCGGTTCATTCAAGGGCGGCGGTATACGGATCGTGAGACGCTGGAGATCGCCGAGCGTGTGCTGGTTCACGAGGTGAACAAGGGGATTGTGGATCGCCTCAACGCCGCGGGTTCGCATGCGCTAGGGCTGCACTCGCTCGGCTCGTGCGTGCTCTTTGCGCAGCGCATGTTTCTCAACGGGCCTGGGGGTGAGAAGGTCGATCTCGGCTTTGTCGGCGATGTGACGGATGTGAATACGGTGCTGCTCGAAGCTCTGACCGAAGATGGGTTTATTCCCGTGATTGCGCCCGTCGCGATGGCGAGCGAGGCGGCGCTGAGTGCCGCGAACGATGGTGCGCGTGATGGTGCGGGTGCGGCGTGGAAGTTCAACGTGAATGCGGACACGGCCGCGGGACGAGTGGCGGCGGCGTTGAAGGCGGACAAACTTGTGGTGCTGTCGGACACGAACGGGATTCGGATCAACCCGGATGATGCGGAGAGCTATGCGAGCACGTTGACGCGGGCAGAGATTGATGAGCTGGTGCGGAAGGGCGTGATTGGTGAGGGGATGTTGCCGAAGGTTGAGGCGTGCCTGCTCGCGCTGGCGGGTGGGGTGAACAAGGCCCATATCATTGACGGGCGCATCACGCACTCGCTGCTGCTTGAGATTTATACGGATGCTGGTGTGGGGACGCAGATCACGATCGAGTAGGGCACGGTCGAGTAGGGGCTGAAAGGCGGGG
>Ga0163147_10007923_pt1 | contig 11936 bp, 10 predicted proteins | sample OliLakLV19MP6G1_FD_148597 | JGI IMG/M metagenome (GOLD analysis project Ga0163147, IMG submission 148597) | Freshwater microbial mat bacterial communities from Lake Vanda, McMurdo Dry Valleys, Antarctica- Oligotrophic Lake LV.19.MP6.G1 | ecosystem: Environmental > Aquatic > Freshwater > Lake >...
CCAGCGGATTTAGTACCGCACACGCTGCCACAGGGTATCGAGCATGAAACGGCGCTGCTGGCAGTTGTCCTCACGCTGGCAGTTGATGGTGCTGAGGCTGTTTCTGGTGGGCTATTGCCCAAACGGGCGTTCGATGGCGAACCATTGGAGCAGAACGCGGCGCGGCAGGTCGCGTTTGAAGCATTCCCACCCGAAGCACGTTTGCGTAAAGTGGGTATAGAGATTCATCGTAAGCGACTCGCGCTGACCTTCGATTTTCCAGATCGGGCAGAAGATTTGTATGCTGACCAGATTGAGAATGTCACTGATCAAACGGGCTGGAACGTGTATGTCAATCGACAGGTGAACCAGCAAGCGCTCGGCTCAGCAGTCGTCGAACTGCTGCCGCGTGGCGGGCAGATCATCAAAGGACCGTCGTTCTTTCTGGATCGGCGCGAAGTGCAGGTTGAAGTGAGCGGCGTAGAAGATGCAGAAAAGTTTGAGCAGTCATATTTTGAACTGACGAGTTATCGCCTACGGGTGAATAGCAAAGCGGACAATGGGGCGAAAGCTGTACTGCCCTCCCCTACTCGACCCGCGATGGAGATCAACGCGGCGTATGGGGTGATCCGTGAGGCACTGCAACCGTTGGGGCTGATGAAATGCAGCTTGAAGCAGAATCAGATTGTGCTGATGTTCATCTCGCCGCAAGTGGGCGCACGGTATACAGAGATTATTGCGCGGCTGGTGGACGAAACAGGCTATCCAATTAGCATTCACCCGCACCCTGATCAGAATGCGATTATCCAGAAGGTATCGCAGATTGTGCGTGAGGCTGGCTGGCAGATGCGGAAAAATCCGGCGCTGCTGACTGATCGCGGCGAAGTGGTGTTATCGCTGGCTGGTGAGCCACAAGAGAAAGATATTCAGCGTATGAGCGAGGGAATTGAAGAAGAAACCGGGTACAAACTCTTGTATAAGCAATAACTCCACATATTAAATCTGATACGTTATAATGGATTTGCATAAACATCAATCTGATAATCACTACGTAATCATGTTTAGGAAATGTAGGTAAAGCTGAATGAAACCTGAAAGAATACTAATCATTATTTTGACACTTGCCGTTCTACTACATATGTTAGCATTTTCCTTGTTCGCCTCGAATGATGACTTAATTGATAAACCATTGGGAGAAGATGCCTATTATATGTTTTCAATTGCACGCAATATTGCGCGCGGAGAAGGAATTACCTATAACCACCACATCTTAACTAATGGCATTCAACCTCTTGTTGTGCTGCCCTATACGCTTATTTACTATTTCGTCGATCTTTTTAATTCTAGCGAGTGGTTACCACTTAGACTCATTATCATTGTTAACTTGATTTTTCTTGTTTTGACGGGCATATATGCCCGACTTTTAGTCAAACACTTCTTAGAGCGTCTCGGCTACTCCCAGACTATCATTGCAACCGCGCAAGACCTTGTCTTACTGCTTATCGTCGTCAATATCAACGTCATGAGGCACTATACTTACGGGTTGGAAACAGGTCTGTATCTACTCCTCATTATCGTATGGCTGTCGGAACTGGTGCGGTTCAAGACGCTATCTGAGGTTCCCCAAAATCGCACACTTGGATTGGGCATCCTTGCAGGACTTACCATACTCGCCAGAATTGATTTTGTGATCATTTTAGGCGTTTTCTTACTTGTATCGTTGCTAGTAGATAGAGGGCGAAGTTTAAAGCAGATTGTTGTAATAGTGATTTTGGCTAGTATTATCGCCTCTCCTTGGTTCGTCTACAACTACGCCAACTTCGGTTCGTTTCTCCCTAGTAGCGGCACGGCACAGTCTTTTCAGGAATTTAACTTCAACAATGTTATTGGCAGCGCAACCGGCGCTTTACAAGTCATTGCAGATCAAATTATTGCAATATTTTGGCTGCCTACGGGCTTCTTGGGTTCTGCTGAAACGCTAATAGCGCTTGGGAAATTAGCCGCAATAGTGGCGATTTTCATCATCATAGGACGCCCACTTCTCGCTTTAATACGGCGCCCTATCTACGCCTATATTCTAGGATGTCTACTACTCGTAGTCGCATATGTGTTGTTGATCTCAGCGGGGCATTTTTATCCACGCTACTTTTCCCCCCTCCTCATCATCTGGCTATTACTCCTCTCAATGGGACTGGCTATCAAGCTTAATCAACCGCCGCTCGTCCGCTTCAAGCGATATGCACATTTTCTAATCCCGATCACTGTATTTGTAATTTATGGCGTATTTGCTTTATATACGCTACATCGTGGAGCTGTTTCCAACTCCCATATTTATACTGTATGGTGGCTTGAGGAGAATATCGATCCCACAACACCGGTTGGTGCTTTTCAAAGCGGTGTGATTGGCTACTTTCATGAGAATGTCTACAACCTTGATGGTAAGGTAAACCCTCAAGCGCTTCAACATTGGTTGGACGGTACCTTAGGGTGTTATGTCGTAGAGAACGAGATGAAATATGTCATCGATTGGGACGGTTATTTAAACCGGCTAGGCAGAGATTTCATTGAAGCACATACTCACGAAGTTACCATGATTCCGGGAGGATCATCGATTGTGTTACAAGTAGATTTGGAACACCCTCCAGCGGAATGTAGCACATCCGGGGAAAACAAATAAGCATTGTGACAAAATATACTCAGTGAATCACGAAAGTTGAATTTCACTTGACAAGAGACTTGGTTCGGTTAGATTTTTGGTTACCACACAAAAAGTAGCCAAACCAAGTCGAGAAAATGATACGGAATATAGGAAGACGTGCGAGCAATGCTCAAGGCAAACTGTTCCAGACCCCTTGCGAATTTCTTAAACACGCTATAATTAACGCTATGAACGTCAACTAGAAACCAAAACGCCAGCAAATTAGACTGGCGTTTGGAACTACGGTGTTCAACTTCATATCCGTGATATCCGGTCGCACACAGGCTGACAACCACTGCGACACGGTATCTATTCACTTGCGAGGATACCACAAATGCTATCTGCTGGCAACTTTAACCAAACCTCCCCCACGCCGAGGAAGAATATGATTTTCCGGTCTCATGCAGAGACCATTGCCCTGAATACAGACCTGAGCCGAGACGCTCGGTTTCTCCACTACATCCTCACCTACGCGATTAACATTGACACGAACAGCGGTCAGATCACGCATGAGCAGTTAGCCGAAAAAGCGAGTATGTGTGTACGCACTGTAATTCGTAACATTGTCGTGCTGGAACAAGCCGGACTGATCACTGTAGATCGTGCGCCTAAAGGATCGAAGATTCCGAATATTTATCACCTTGCAGGGGAAGAGGCACAGATCACACTGAGAGTCGGCAGACCAGCAACGGCAACTGAGAGCAAACGAGTACCAGAGAGTCATCCGAAAAACGATCAAATGACTATAATTCACGTGATCGATGAAGAATCGGCTGCCGCGAAGTCACATGAAGCGCCTTCACCTATACGAGAGTCAGATGAGCATATACAGCAAAGTCATACGAAACCGGAAAATCGAGTGCAGGAGAGTCGCACACTAAAACAAGACTCTGTTGAAATGATTAAAGAAAATGATTCAGATGTTGTTGTTTCAGAGAACTTTGAAGATATTCCTATCTTTAAAGTCGAAGGCGTCGAAACCAAAATCATGCTGGCATGGACACAGCAGTACGGAGTCACCCGCTTAAAAGAAGTGATCGATGCGCTGCCCCGTCAAAAGAATGTACAGAATGTTCCGGGTTGGGTCGCTTCGGCGCTCAAGCATGGTTGGGAGTTTGGAAAGAAACAAACACAAAAGCCAAAACAGCAATACGCGGAAAACGATGGTCGGCGGTACATCAGCGGGGAGTATGGGAGTATGTTGCAGCATTAGAGGGTTTTTGCTTTTCCCTCATCCCCCTACCCCCTACCCCCTTCTGCCACGCGGGCGCGGTTAGGGAACAAAAGCGGTGGCGGCACGATGCCGCCACCGTCAAAAGCATTAGGGCCAAGGAGCATTCGCGTAAATGTCGCAAAAGTCGGGCGCGTTCGGCACCGTGCAATAGGGGATCAAGGCTTCAAGAGCCGCACTAGAGAGATAACGCAGTTCAGTTCGCGTACCACCCGCGCCGGAAGACTGCCGAACGAGCGGAGTCTCAAGCGGGCAGTAGCTCAGGTTTTGCGGGATTGCCTCGACATAATCCAGAAGCGCAAGTTGGTTGTTAAGGGTAGGTCCAATGGGTGACCATTGACCAACATGACTATCTGAGTCCAGTGGCTCAACGGAGTTGATAGGTGCTGTCGTGCCAAATCCAGCAGGAACAACAATCTGCTGCGTTTGTTCACGTTGCTCCACAACACCATCCAAGTTCCTGTCGGGCTGAATGATCAATACCCCGTAGATGACAAAGACCTGAATTAAACCTCTCTCAGCACCACCCACGAAGATCGCCGTTCCGTCGAGGGTCATATCTACGCCTTCGACGCGGAAATCACGGGGTTCGGTATCCGCAGAACAATCGGTTTGAACCAAGACATTTGAAGGAGCATCGCTGCAAAACGGCGTTGTGTTTGTCGTCTGGAAAGTAAATGATTGAAGTTGATCGAAGCCCTCAGCGACAGGTTCGTCCACATTCGTGATTTCTGCATCACCGAACATAATGTAACGAAGGTTTGGTTCCAAGACTCCGCCAGCAGCTTCAAAAGCGTCTAACTCGATAAGGCTTAGTCCCCATATACTATTGGTTGGACTGTAGCCTCCAGTTGACAGTGCATCGACCGTTTCGATGGGGATTTCCTCTCCCGGCACGAAATCTTCGATGGGTACAAGGGCGTTGTCCTCTTCCGTAAAAGCATCTACTGAGTTGAAGCCATAACAGACTTCACCAAATTCTGTATCACCACAAGCATTGGAAAAGCTGGAAAAGGCTTGCTGTTGAAAGGGAACACAGGTTGCTGGATCGGTTTGACCTTCGACAACAGCCGGAATCGAGAGAAGACTGATTAAGCACATAAAGAACGCAAACTGAAGCATTCGTTTCATTATTCAACTCCTAAGCAACAGAAAACGTCCAGCCTTCCTCGGAATCTAGACATCTTTAACAGAATAACATGGTTTACTAAATATCTCCAAATACACTATCTAAAAAGCTGGCGTCAAATTTCAATGTGTAGCCGTAATTAGCACGAATGACCTCGGTAAGTTCCTCGACGGACATATGCCAACCCACTAATTCGCCTGTGTCCGGGTTGACAAGTTTATTGTCGGGCTGCGGCTGCCAGCCGTGTGTCAACTCCAGACGAAGCAGAAGCTGCCCTTTTATCCACTTCGGGTCAAAGTCTGTGCCGTAGTATTTGCGTGACCGCACCTTTGATTTGGGAATACGTGCATACGCTCCAAGTATCGTCATGACCGGACGTTGATTGTTCAAGGGATGTACAGCCAAGAAATGAGTCGCAATTGAGCGTTTGCTTGTCACTTGGAGACGAAGGTAAATTTCTTTGCCCTCCCCTATATGAGCATCTACAAAATGGTATTCCTGCTTAGAATTGTAGGTGAACTGTTCCTCACCTTGCACACTTTTCACGATCCACCAACGAGGAAATCCATGAGTTGTGCGGACGGCAGCTTCGACTTGCTGATAGATGGGTTTGTCATCTCTCGTAATAAGCACATCTTCAAATTGCATTTCGCTGATTACCCCTGCCCTATCCAACGTTGATTTGACTGATCTTACGTCGACTCCGAGTGTAAAGGCAATATCTTTGCGGCTGCGGCGCGGGCACCCTCTTTGCTCACGATCAGAGGTTTGAGCGCGAATAAACTGGTGGCGATAAGCAGCCGCGTTCTTATATTCTCCCGTGATGGGTGTGCAAGCAGACTGATCTAGGGTGGTGAGGAAGCATTTATACGAGGAACGGGCGCGACGGCGTGCGGTCTGCTGCTCAAAGACGTTCAGTAGGGGCGCGATATGTGCCGGAATACGCACTTTCCCCTGCATAGGGTGAACAAACTCGTAGATGCGGGGGCGGGCGTGAGAAGCCAACGCAAGTTTCGCTTCACTGAGGGACATTGCCACAAAGATCGTGGCTGGTCTGCCGCCGATCTTTTCGGATAAGGGGTTTTTATCACTTTTTCCCCTACCCTGAGTAAGGTTATTTTCTTCTATTGATAGACTCTTTGATGGGGGAAGTTTTGATAAAAACCCCTCTTCTAAGGCTTCAATACCCCGATCAATGGTTGCTGGGGCAAAGCCCCACCCCTGTTCGAGATTTACACGTTTGAAGATCGGGATGGTGATGTGATCCCGATCAAGCAGACCCGCGTTTAGGGCTTCGTTGAGGCGTTCAAGGATGGGCGCGGCGCTGGCATATAGATACGTCAAGACGGCGCTGCGAACACTATCCGGGACGCCCCCGATCCACCAGCCCTGCCCTACCCTAGCTGCCTTAGCACGTTCTGCCCACCATGCGGCGAGATCACCGCCATGATCAACCACGTATTCGGTAATGTCTTTGCCAAGCGGCAGTTTGAGCGGCTTGTGCTTATCGCCTAAGGCTTTAGTGAGGCGCTGCGCGGCTGCCTGCCCTGCTCTGTCGGCATCCATGCAGGAGTAGACGTGTCGCGCTCGTTTGAGCTTGTCGATCCACTCCTGCGGGATGACGCTGGTCGCGCTGCCCATCGTTATAACGACGGCTTCATCCCCTAGAATCTGTTGGGCTAAGGCGGCGTCAAACTCACCTTCGACAATCAGAACATCATGCGACCAGCGTTTGAGGGCGTCAGCGTTGAAAGGAACGGCGCTCGGTTTGCTGCCTGTCATGCTGAGGTATTTATCGAGCGGCTGATCTTTGCGGCTGCCATAGGTGAAGCGATCCGGCGGGATGGCGAGGGCTTCGGCAAGATTGCCAACCCGCGAACGGACGCGAATTGCCCAGAGCATCTCGTTGGCAATGCGTGGAATGGTGATGCCCGCTGGTATTACAAACTCTTTGCGCTGCTCGTCGGTGTAGACCGTGCTGTGTCTACGCGGGTTGTATCCGAAGTGGTGGCGGCGGATGGTTTCTTCGGAAAGTCCACGCATAGTACATAAGTACCAGAGGGCGCGTTTGGCGTCGGGCGCGTCTGACCAGAGGTATTTTTCGGCTTCTTCCATCTGAATGTGGGCGTGGGCTTGCCAGATTATAGAGGGCTGCGCTGATAGTGGTTTACGTGATGTGGGCGCATTATTAAAGGACGAGGTATGCCTCGTCCCTACGAGAGAAGTCCCTACGCGAGAAGCGTTCGTGTTTCCAGAGTGGAGATATTCGAGGGCTTCGCGGAAAGTCCAGCCATATTCGCGGCGCAGCCAATTAATCGGGCGTCCACTTTCGCCTGTTCCGCCGAAATCTTTATAGCCGTCCGCGTAGACGGCGAAGCTGGCGTGGTCATCGTCGGGACGCCAGCGGGAACGGTAAATCACGCAATTACCTGAACGTTTCCCCTCGCCCCATGCACGGGCGACGAGTTCACGTAAATCAACGTCGGGAATATCTAGTTTTGAGAAAGAAACTTTGCTCATCAGAGATGCTCCGGTGTAGGTAGAGCCATTGTGTGCGGCGGCAAGGTGCTGATTGATCAGCCCGGCAGTCCTTCGATTTGCTTTTTAATCTCATCCCTAACCTTTTAGCCTCACCCCCTGCCCCTCTCCCGAAAAGAGGAGAGGGGAGAAAGATTGGTTGTGGGTAGTCGGAACTCCCCATAAATGGAGAACAAATCGGGTGGAGTGTGCGCTACGTTTACGCATACGGGTTACTCAACCGGAGATGAGCAAATTGAAAGATTGTCACCGAAGGGTCTTGTCAGAAGTTGGGGATTGGGTTACTCTTAGGGGAGTAACAAAACCCGGGGCTTCCTGCCCTTGCGGTGAAAGATTGTTGTACCCGTATGGGTGAGAAGCTCTCGATCCGGTTGCCACACCAGGGGACGAGAGCTTTTCTCTTTGTAAGCGTCAGTCTTATTTAACGGCGCACACGGTTGATGTTATGGGTTTATCGCTTTTCCCTCTACTAATACAAATCCTATTATCCACTACACTATAACGCAGTTTTTGATTCCCACAATGATCTATGCGGGGATCAGCGTGTAACAATATTCCAATGTTAGCACAGGTGTTCGGAATGAGTCAAGAAATTTCGGACGTATGGACGAATTGGAAGGGATCATCGCCCTGCCCTGCACGAATGGTGCATGAGAGAAAGAAGGACGAGTCATGCCTCGTCCCTACGAAAATCGCCCTGCCCTGCCTATGCTATGATAGCAACCAATCTATACGAGGATGAAACCTATGCGCCAAGTGATTCTTATCTCTGATGCAGATGGGGGTTATGTGGTCGAAGTGCCGAGCTTGCCGGGGTGCTATTCGCAGGGCGAAACGGTTGAGGAAGCACTAGAAAACATTCGGGAAGCAATCGATCTTCACATCGAAAGTATGATTGCCCACAACGAAGAAGTGCCTGAGGACGTTCAAACGATTCAACTGGCAGTTGTCTAGCTCACTTCGCGTGAAGTCGTGCTTGGTGGACAGAATCATCCTGGCGGATGATGTTGCAGGGCGCGTTTTTACAGGTAATGAGAGTAAAGGTTATGGAGTCGAGTGAGGTAAATATGGTCGCGGTTCGACGGGAACGCACACCAGCAGATGAGATTTATGAATTTCTGCTGTCTCAACCTACCCCAGAGCAAATTCTAAATCTAAAGGCGTCGGATGCTGCACAAGAACGGCTGCGTTACCTGTTGGATGGCAATCGCAACAATACGCTGAATGATGCTGAACGCGCAGAGTTAGAAGCAACTATTCAATTGGATAATTTTGTCGCGCAACTGAAAATCCACGCACGTAAGAAACTTGCCGAGCAACCGTGACAACGTATATCCCCGATGCTTTACGCCGCGAAGTCATTGCATGAGCTGAGTCTCGCTGCGAATACTGCCGTATCCACCAAGAAGATCGGCTGTTTGCTCACGAAATTGATCATGTTATCGCAGAAAAACATGGTGGGCAGACGCAAAGTGATAATCTAAGTCTTGCCTGTGCGGAATTTAATCGCTATAAAGGCAGCGATCTTTGTTCGTTTGATAGTGTGACAGAAACGATTGTTCCGCTTTTTCATCCACGACTTGAGGAATGGAACATGCATTTCCAGATTGTAGATGGATTCATCGATGCGCTTAGTGCGAGTGGGCGTGTTACGGTGCGGCTGCTTCAATTCAATCGGCTGGATGCTGTGGATCGGCGTCGGTTTTTGATCAAGCAAGGGCGTTATTTAAAGGCTGAAAACGATGAAGGACATTGAGGAACGTAGGCGTTTGGTTGCTACCGCACTGACCGGTGAATTGCGTTGGCTACTTGAATCGTTTGCGGTAAAACATGGTTTTGAGGATGTAAACGCAGCACTCCCTGCCTTTGTGGATGAGATCATAGAAATACAGGATAAAGAGCGGGAGACAGAACTTGTCGAGTTCAATGATGTTCAATTTGAGCATTTGAACCGTGTTCTCGAAGGTTACGATTTTAAATTGAAACGGTCGAAGGATAATCATCACGCTTTTGTTTACGTGCACAATCGTAAGCGAGTCATCGTTGTAGCCCCATTTCATATCCTGCTTCAAGAGGGCTATGTGCAGCAAGCGCGTGAGATTCTCAATGACATTACATTGACAGAAGATGATTGGAGGATATTCACGAAGAAGCGTAGGACTAAGATCAAAGCTAAACCGCTTGAATACTATCTGTCCCTACCCTACAGTATCGAACTTATACCGGATAAAGATGGTGTGTGGTTTGCCTCGATCCCTCTGTTGAAAGGCTGCATGACGCAGGGAGACAGCCGCGAAGATGCGCTCGTCATGTTGGATGAGGCGAAGTCGCTGTGGCTGGAAACTGCGTTAGCTGAGAGGATCAACATTCCTGAACCAGTGGGCATCGCATCGTAGAAATGCTACTCAATGTGGCGAATTGAAGCACTATAGCTACTCCCGTTGATCGCAATTTAGAGGATTGTCTATAGCAAAAAGCCGGGGTTTCTGGTGTGATTTGCGCCAGTTTTGCACGCATAAACGGTGCGTTCTTGTGCTGCTATAATTAGGGCTAGAAATTGAAAAATGCGCGAAATGGTCGAAAAAGGGGTTATTTTATATCCAGTTTATATAAATGGGGCTATTTTAAAGCCGAAAACATGAATCGGATATTGGATCACTCCAAAATTTGTTGATGCAATCGGCGTTTAAAACCATAATACATGAGTATATGAGTCAAAGCAAGAAATCAGACTTTTGCGTTTTGCCGAATCAGATTGGAGTCAGAATATGCGTTCAGGGGAAGCAGCAAAAATCCTAGGTGTGGATCGAAATACCGTTTACAACTGGACACAGAATCCTGAATTATCCCATTTCTTTTCGCCCGGTGCGAAAATGGAGGATGGTTCTGCACAACGCATCCTAACGCAGTCTGATTTACTCGTTCTAAACACGATTCGCACTAAACGCGGGCAAGGGATTTTTGACTGGAAAGAAATTGCTGCTGTTTTAGAAAGCGGGGAGCGCTTTCAAGAATTCCCACAGAACGCAATCAGCGGTGATCCGCGTACAGTACCAGTTTATCAAGCTGAGCAGTCGGTTAAAGCGATGGCTACCCTCACAGAGCGAGATCAAATTCTTGAGAATTTTGCAAAAGCAGAAAAAGAGATTGCTAGAAGGCAAGAGATAGAGGAACAGTTACGTGCACAAGTTGCTGAACTACAAGAAAGGCTCGGCAAGATAGAGGGAAAAACAATTCGAGAAGAACGTGATAGCCGTGAAATAGCGTTACTTGAAATGGCAAAGGAGAAACTAAACCTAGTTCGGGAGTATGAAGCAAAACTCAGTGACCTTCGTGCGAAACTCTATGAATTAGAGCGGCGGCAGGAGGAGAAAAAATCTGATGGCTAGCTTTGTTTACCTCGCTGTAGGAGCAGTTAGAGATATTCAAGTATTCAAGATAGGAAAAACAAATAGTCTAAAACAGCGTACTGCTGCCTTGCGTATGCAACTTACAAGCCATATTGCCTGTATTGATGAAATAGAAGCTCTTGAGTTAGAAGCTTTGCTTATAGTAAAAGCTCAGTCCGCTGGCGCTCATAATCTTCTACCTAGAAAAGAGTACTTCCGTTACAGCGAAACAGTTTATCAAAAAGTATTTTCTTGGTTTGACAATGACCGTGATGAATTAATTGCTCAGGTCGCTACTAAAGCTCAGGCAAAGCGAGACCGAATTGCTAAAAAGGCGGCGACTTTTAACACCGTGATGGGTTCTGCTACTGCACAACGGAGAAATTCTAATGATGCTTTTCGGTATAAATCCGCGTCTCCAAACCCTATAACATTAGAGGAGATGCAAGCTGTCATAGATAGTAAACTGGTGCAGATAGCACAGCTTGAGCACACTACAAATATTCTAAGTAAACGCCGAGACAGCTATATTTTGACCATTCAAGTGCTCCAAGAAGAACTTATTAAACTTCGTAGAGAATTGGTAGATGTTGAACTTCGCGTGCGAGAAGAAGTCTATAAAGAACAAGAGAAATATATTGCACAGCTTCATGGCAAACATGAACAAGAAATCAAGGCTTTGCTGAAACAGATAGACGATTTACAGAATTAAACAGGTTAACGGTTTTATTCCCACGCGATCTTGTCGACTTCGGCTTGGAGGTCTTGAGCCGTCGCGCCAATGTAGAGCAGGGTGGTGTCCACAAAACGCTGTACCGGTATGTGCCGCCTATCTAACCTTCATACCTCATCCTCTGATGGAAAGTCCGAAAGCAGGGACTCGGTGGCAGCACGTAATGTAGGCAGTTTTTCGACGGCTTCCCATACCCGTTCGATGGAAATATCAAAATACCGATGCAGCAGTACGTCTCG
>Ga0163147_10007930_pt1 | contig 11928 bp, 9 predicted proteins | sample OliLakLV19MP6G1_FD_148597 | JGI IMG/M metagenome (GOLD analysis project Ga0163147, IMG submission 148597) | Freshwater microbial mat bacterial communities from Lake Vanda, McMurdo Dry Valleys, Antarctica- Oligotrophic Lake LV.19.MP6.G1 | ecosystem: Environmental > Aquatic > Freshwater > Lake >...
ATAAAAATTAATAATTTTAAAATATTATTTTTTCTTTCTCAAATAATTGTCTTGTTACTTTAGGGACAATTTCGGAACTTGTTTTTTCTTCCAATACCATTTTTGCATCCATAACAATTGCACCTTTACCAACTTCCAATGCTTTTATAGGATTCATATCTAATTCTTTTACGTTTGGAAAATCAGTGACCAATTGGGATATTCTTAAAAGACTGTCAACAACACCGTCAATATCGTATGCGGGTTGTCCCCTGAAACCTTTTAAAATTTGATACCCTTTTGTGTCCTGTATCATGTTAAGAGCATCCTGTTTTGTTAAAGGGGCTAATCTAAATGCAACATCTTTAAATAATTCTACAAATGTTCCACCTGATCCAAACATTATTAAATGACCAAATCCTTTTATGGCCTTTACACCTACAATTATTTCGATGCCTTTTTCAGTAAAAAATTTCTGAACTAAAAATCCTTGAATTTCCGCATCAGGTTTTTTGCTTTTTACGCTTGATGAAATTCCCTCAAACGCATTTTCCAACTCCTCTTTATTTTTTAAATTTATCTTTACACCACCCACATCAATTTTATGCATGATGTCTGGCGACACAATTTTTAAAACAACAGGATAACCAATTTTATCAGCAGCATCCAATGCATCTTTTACATTTTGTGTTAAAGCAGAATTAACACTTTTCATTCCGTATGCTTCCAAAACTTCATATGCTTCTGGCTCGGTAAGATGATATCTCTTTTCTTTTTTAATAGTATTAAATACTTTTAGTGCCTTTTCTTTATTTACTTTAAATGTCATTACTTTTTCGTGAGGTTGTTTTATCCAACTATAATACTTAATCATGGCAGCAAGCACACGTACGTTAATTTCCGGAAAATCAAAATTTGGAATATGTTCTTTGTCGAGTATCTGAGTAAAAGTAGGCTTTGCATCAAACGACAAAAGGTTTGCCAATATGGGCAATTTTGGATTAGCTTTAGAGGCCGCACAAAGTACATTTGCAATTTCATCCATATCAGTTGTTACAGTGGGAGTAACAGAAACAATTACGGCATCCACATTTTTATCTTGTACAATTATATTCAAAGCTTTTCCAAATCTTTCAGCATCTGCATCCCCAATTACATCTACTGGATTATTAGTACTTGCTGTTTGCGGTAATGCTTTTTTTAAAGCAACTAAAGTATCGGGCTCAAAAGTTGCCATTTCTAAATGAAATTTTTCGGCAGCATCTGTGGCTATAATACCCATGCCTCCACCATTTGTAAGTACCGCAATGCGATTTCCTTTTGGTTGTACCATACAAGTAAAGCCTTTTGCATATTCAAATAATTCTTCAAGGGACGACACACGGATTACTCCGCATTGAGCAAAAAGTGAATCATAGGCAGTATCGGAACTGGATAATGCGCCGGTATGCGAGCTAGTGGCTATAGCTCCTCTTGCAGATGTGCCTGTTTTTATAACTATAATGGGTTTTTGTTTTGCTGCCGCTCTGTTTGCCATTTCAAAAAACCGTGCCGGATTTTTAATATCCTCAAGGTACATAGTAATGATCTTTGTTTCTTCATCATCTATTAAATATTCGAGTACATCGCTTTCATCCAATACAGCTTTATTTCCTATGGAAGCAAATTTTGATATTCCTAAATCCTGTTCGTTTGCATAATCAATAGCAACAATACCAATAGCACCGCTTTGAGATATTAAGGCAATACTTCCTGCTTGTGGCATATTAAAAGCAAAGTTTGCATTAAGTTTTATTTTATCTGATGTATTTACGATGCCCAAACAGTTAGGTCCAATTAAATCAATATTATTTTTATTTGCTGCATAAATAATAGCATCTTCCATTTTTTTTCCTTCAGCACCGATTTCTTTAAAACCGGCTGTTATTAAAACCACTCCCTTTATTCCTTTTTTTGCGCATTGGGCAATAGCACTTTCAACCGCAGCAGGAGGTATGCATATAATTGCCAAATCAATAGTATCAGTAATCTCAGTAACATCAGAATAAGCTTTAAGGCTCATGATGCTTTTATATTTTGGATTAACTGGATAAACCACACCGTTAAATTTAGATTCAATAATATTTGCAAGTATGGCATTTCCTACAGCACCTTCTTTGGAAGTAGCTCCAATAATAGCGACTGATTTTGGCGCGAAAATATATTTTAAGTTATTCATTTTTTAATTATCAGTTTACAGAGAAAAATTTTCAGACAATTCATATGTGGGTTCACTTACCTTTTTCAGATTTATTTCTACATTTTTATTTATACATTCAGAGCATTTTTCCATAACATAACTTCCGGGAGCCGCTTCAATCTTTGTATATTTTTCGTTACCAGCTTTTTGTTTCGCTGCAATTTGTTTTCCTGAATTTGCAAGTAACCTTTCGCTCCATGGTGTCCACCAACTTCCTTCATTATATTTTGCGGTCTTTTTCCAATTTCCAAAACCTCCATCTAATTTACCATGCAAATAATATCCATATTTGTTTTTTGAAGGTGGATTTATAGCCCCCGAAACGTGTCCCGAACCGCCATAAATAAACTCTACAGGTCCACTCACCAATTTAGTAGTTTCAAAACATGTTTCAGCTGGAGAAATATAGTCTTCGCTGAAACCAACTACAAATACCGGAATTTCTATTTTACCAATATCAATGGGTGTGTTGCAAATAGTTAAAGCGTTCTTTTGACTCAGTTTATTTTCATAAATCATTTCACGCATATAATAGATATACATCTCTGAGGGAAGATTAGTGTTATCATTTGTCCAAAACAACACATCAAATGGGGTTGGTTTAAGTCCTTTTAAATAATTGTTTACTACATATCTCCAAACGAGATCATTTGCTCTAATAAGATTAAAGGCTCTTTCCATATCATGGCCATAAAAAATACCATCTTTTGTTAATTCACCTCGCTCTAGTTTTTTCATTAAAGCACCATTAATAACTGCACCGATTGGGCCTATATCAGAAAAATCAATCATGCTTCCAAGGAATGTAGCCGTATTAACTGGATTGTTTTTTTTATTGGTAGAAAGAATTGAAAGCGCAATACTCAATAGAGTTCCTCCCATGCAATAACCCAAAACGTTCACTTTTTTTACTGGAGAAATTTCCTTTGCTACTTCAATTGCTTTTAACGCCCCCTGCCTTACATAATCATCAAAAGTTAAATGCCCCATTCCAGGTGAAGGGTTTCTCCATGATGTTACAAATACTGTTATACCTTTATCTACAAGAAATTTCACAAACGAATTTTTCGCCTGCAAATCCAATACATAGTATTTATTTATCCAAGAAGGCATAAGTACAATTGGAATTTCGCACACATTTTTAGTAGTTGGTGTGTACTGAATCAACTGAAGCAATTCATTCTCATAGATGACAGAGCCGGGAGTTACTGCTAAATTTAACCCAACTTCAAAGGCAGATTCGTCGCTCTGAGTAATTTTACCTTTTTCAATATCTGACACAAGATTATTAAATCCATCCCACAAGCTTTTTCCTTTAGTTTCAAAAGCCAATTTTAATGCTTCAGGATTACTCATTAAAAAATTGGTAGGACAAAGTGTGTCCAAATATTGTTTATTATAAAACTCTAACTGCTTTTTTTTCTTATCACCAACTTCAACTACATCCGTTATTTGTCGCGTCAATTTTTCAATTAATAAATGGTTCTGCTTTAGAAAATTAAAATAGGGATAGTCTGTCCACTCAGGGGCAACAAAACGACGATCTTTCTCTCCTGCTTCAATAACTGGCTCTTTTTCTCCAGAGTTTGAGTTATTAAAAACCACTCCAAAGGCTTTTTGTTGATCTTGAAAAAAATCAAGAAGATAATTTTGCGTTTTATAGAGTGCTTTCGGATCTATTGCAAGTTTACTAAAGAAATTAAAATATTTTAATGCTATATCACGATTATCATGATGATAACCTGAATAATTGTCAATATAATTTTTCGCAATTTTAGTATTTGCGGATGTAAGTCGCGTAATAAAATTAGTTAACGTAAACTCTTTTGTTTTTTCCATTTTGAAAATAATTAATTAATGTAATTTTTTCGTACTCATAAAAATGCCTCTACTAAACTCAGTGATATTAAATTCTTTTGAGTGTTCCTTTTAATGTTATTTTCATTTATTTATACCAGGGCTCATCAATAGCTTGTTCTGCCCAGATTCTTGATGAATCATATACCTCAAATGAAGACTCTACGACGTAATTTATGTCTTCAAAATAATCATTATTTGAATTTGATGTAAGATCGCTGTAACTTTTAAAAGCGCTTAGAATGTTTTTCATTCCGTTTTCAGAAGTTTTAAAGGAATGTTCTGCATTTACTTTAATACTTGATTCTAACTTTTTGTTTTCGTTAGGATTAGCAAATTCGACATCTTTAATTTCATTAAGAATGCTTTTCCTGAAATCATTACTGAGGTGAGATTGCTCATTGAAATAATCAATGATGACAGTTATCGTTTCCTCAGCAAGTAATGAGTTACAATGAATTGTCCTAATTTGTTTCAAAGGCCATGACTTCGAAACAATAGAATTTGTTTCGACTACAGCCTTTAAATCCTCTTTATATTCTTTAAAAGTAGGACTGAATATTTCAGTCCTACTTTCCTTTACATATTGATTCATAATAATTCTGTTTTAAACTTTAACAAATGTTTTTTCTTTTTTCGGTTCCGTTGCAGCTCCATCTTTTGAAAAATTAGGTAATGGCGGCGGAGTTTGATTCATATTTAAAACATCAGCCCAAAATTGTTGTGTGTGTTTTAAGACTTCTTCAAATTGCTTATTTGTTTCTTCTTGCAGTTTTTTATTTGTTACTATTGCAGACTCCATTTGCTTATTAAATGTTTCAGCTAATGTGTTAATGTATGCTTTAGAAACTTCATTTCTTTCTTCAACCAATTTTTGATATTTATCTCCGATTGGATTTCCGTCTGAACTAGCATTATCAAATTGTTTGTTTAACGAACCCATTAAATTATGGTTGTAATCCGATACTTGTTTAACAATCTTGTCGAATGGATTTGAAACACCATTACTCTTGCCAAAACCATTAAAAGGAGTAAACATAGATTTTAAAGCATCATTGTTAAAAAATAAGTTACTTTGATTTTGCATCGGATTCCACATGTTCTTAGTTTGACCCGAGAATGAATTAAATGCGTTAGTGTAAAAATCAGATACAGCACTTAATTGTTTTTTATACCCGTCCATCATTGATGTTAAGGTATTGTTTTCGATTGTTGAGTTTGTTGTTTCCATTTTTTTTGTTTTTAATTGTTAGGTATTTATTTTAATTATTGATATAACTTTGTCACGTATTAAACATGAATTACTAGAATTCCTTCAACTATGGCTTTTAGACCTGCAACATTTTTAGCCGCTGTTTCAGCCTCTACTTTTTCCGCATAACTATCTACAACCCCGTTACGGTAACTACAGCGTCTTTGTCCTTTACACCCATTTCAGCAACATTTAATAAAGGTTGCCATTTAATAGCATTTAAAACATCTTTCTGTAAATCTCCATTAGTTTGAGGCATTTGGCTTAGATTTATTTTCTTCCTGACTTGTTCTATACAAAGGTGCGTGTGATTGAGCTGACAAGTTTTACACTGTGGTTCATATAAGTTACATCATTCACACATTATAGTGTTATTTACTGGGTCATTTCCCATCATAAATCCTGGAAAGCAGAAAAACTGTTTAATTATAAATACGAAGGTATTCGGTTCCTCGTAAACTTAAACATTTCAATGGGCAATTGAACAAACATAGGAACCTACTTCTTAAAAATTAACAGAAGCTGTTAGCAATACTAAAAATCATTGGCTCTTTTGCCAAACTTTTTATGGCATCTAAAATGCCGTTTTCTTTCTTATAGTTTAAGGCGTTTTGCCCAAACTTTTCCCTTGCTAGTTTTACTTCTGCTTGTGTTAAACCTTTTATGTTGAAAGTATTTGTGGTCACTTTATTTTATATTTACCCGAAACTATATTTTTTTTTAATCAATGATTTTAAAAATCCTTTTAAATAGTTGAATTAAAACAACAGGTGCAGTACTGGTGGCAGCTATTATTAACCAGATGTTTATACTTAACATTTGAACTCCAATATAATTATTAAGCGGGCTAGCGAAATAGAAAACTGCTATTATTACAATACACAGAAGCAAAGCCGACCAAATAAATTTATTACGAGTAATTTCGTTAGCAAAAAATGAAATTTTACGGGACGATAAATTTAGAACATGCCACAACTGTGATAACGCTAGGCTGAAGAAGGTGATATTGTTGCATAATTTCGACTCGTACTTTAAATAATAGCTACAGTACCATGTTACTATTATAATTGGCAATGCTAATAACAGTGCATACGCGTTAATTGTAAACCAATCTCTTTTGGTAACGATGGGTTGTTTTGGATTTCTTGGAGGAATTTTCATAATTAAATTATTGCCTTTTCCAAGGCCCAATGCCAGTGCCGGAAAAATATCGGTAACCAAATTGAGAAAAAGTATTTGCAAGGGAAGTATCGAAAACGGCAAGTTTAATAATCCATAAAAAAATACAATAAATATTTCGCTAAGGTTACAGGAAAGTAAGTACACTAAAAAGTTTTTAATGTTTTTAAAAATTACCCTGCCCTGCCTAATCCCTTCCACAATGGAAGTAAACGAATCGTCTTTTAAAATCATTACCGACGTTTCCTTTGCCACCTGTGTGCCTCTTATGCCCATGGCAATACCAATGTCTGCTTTTTTTAGTGCAGGAGCGTCGTTTATTCCATCACCTGTCATAGCCACAATATTGCCCTGCTTTTGATAGAGGCTTACCATATCTAACTTTTGCTTTGGTGTAACCCTTGCAAAAATAGTAGCGGCAAATAGTTTTTCATTTGGCAATGGGGTCTCTAATTCTTTTCCATTGATAACCACATTCTCATTTTCTGATAGTTTTACTTTTTCAGCAATATTAAGTGCAGTTGCTGGATGGTCGCCTGTTATCATAATAACCTTTATACCAGCATCTCTGCACGATTGCAAGGCGTCTACCACTTCCATTCGTGGAGGATCTAAAAAACCAATTAAACCTGCAAGGGTTAATTCTGATAAAAATTTATCTGGACCTACATTACTTGCCTCCTTAAAGGCAAATGCCAATACTTTTGAACCCTGTGCCTGTATAGTTTCTGCCTTATGTAAAAATACTTTTTTGTCCGCTTCATTTAAAGAAACTGCCTTATCTCCTACGCAGTAAAAACTGCATTTATTTATTAATTCCTCTACAGCCCCTTTTGCCGCTACAAAATTCCCCGTCTCTTTTTTATGCAAAGTACCCATTAATTTTGTTTCTGAATTAAATGGTTCTTCTGCAATACGAGGATAAGATGCATTTATTATTTCTGATTTGGTATTGCTTGTATTTACAAATTGCAGGAGTGCAACTTCTATAGGGTCTCCCAAATAGTTTTTCTTATTTTCCTCTCCTTTGCTTACGGCATTGTTGCATAAAGTGGAGATTAGCAATAACTTTTCAAACGCAGCCTTATTTCTTTTAATTTCGGCACTGTTATATTTTCCACTTTTATCTATTGATATATCCTCATCAAAAAACATCAAGTTGTTTACATCAATTTTATTTTCAGTGAGTGTACCTGTTTTATCAGTAAAAATAATGTTAATGCCGCCAAGTGTTTCTACCGAAGTTAGTTTTTTTATAAGCACGTTTTTTTTTGCTAGGCGCAACATCCCGTATGTAAGCGCAATGATGCTTACAACAGGCAGCCCTTCTGGTATAGCAGCTACGGCCAATGCTAATGCAGTTTCTATTATAAGGTAAAACTGTTTGCCTTGCAGCAATCCTACAATAATAAATATACTTGCAAATGCTGCTGTTACCCACATTAATATTTTTGTGAGTCCCTGAAGTTTTTTTTCTAATGGCGTATCATCCTGCTTTGCGGTTTCTACCAATTGAGTAATTTTCCCCAATTCGGTATTAATTCCTGTGCCAGTTACAACAGCCTTTGCATTCCCCTTTACAACCGATGTGCCTTTAAATATTAAGTTAATTTTATCAGCAAGAGAAACATCTTTTTCTACAATATCAATATTTTTTTCAACCGCTAATGACTCACCTGTAAGTGCCGATTCATCAATTTCTAACTGATTTACTTCTATTAATCTGGCATCGGCGAATACCATATCACCAGCCTCCAACACCAACACATCTCCAGGCACAATTCTTTCAGACGGAATTTCTTTGAGGGCTTTGTCTCTCCACACTTTTGAAATGCTTGTATCCATTTCCTTTAATGCCTTCATAGAATTTCGGGCTTGTAATTCCATAAAAAAACCCAGTATTGCGGTAATAAAAATCACTCCGATAATCGAAAATCCTTCTATCCAATCTTCAAAGAAAAAAGAAAAGCCAGTGGCAATTATGAGCAATAATATTATCGGACTTTTAAATTGTTCAAATAAAAGGCACCAAATACTTTTTTGTTTTTGCTCTGCATAACTATTTAAGCCATACTTAGCAATTCTTTCATTAATACTGCTTTCTTTTAACCCGGTTTGCAGATTTACATCTATAAGCTTTGCAATGCGGTCAGCATCTATAGAATGAGTGTTCTCAAATGGATAAATGCTATTGTTAAATTGTGGCACAGTTTTTTCCATTCTATTCTCTCGTAATTTGAAATCAATTATGATTATGCTATTCTGTTTTTATCCACTTACTTTTAATGGGTTTATCATCGCCAAACAATACGCCCCACTTTTTAAACTGTTCAGTATGATCAAATACTATTTTTAAAACTGCCATTATTGGCAAGGATAAAAACATACCACCAATACCCGCTAAGGCACCGCCAAAAAACACTCCAAAAAGACTTACCAATGCATTAATTCTAATTTTAGATCCAACAATAAATGGCATTAAAATATTATTGTCTAAGAGCTGAACTATCGAAATTATTATCAATACAGTAAATACCGGACCGAGGTCGGGCGTGGAACTAAGGGTTAGTAATACACCAAGAATATTGCCAATAAGTGCTCCAATATATGGTATCAGATTGAGGACTGCAAAAACAATGGCAATAAGGAATGCATAGTTGATGCCAAAAAGCATTAAAGTGCCTCCCAGTAAAATAGTCATATACGTAAACTGTATCATTAGGCCGCCTATATAACTTTGAATAATAGATTCTATACTTTTTAATGTTTCACCAACTTCCATCGTTTCCTCTTTCTGAAACCATAATAGTAAAAACTTTTTTAACACATTTTTATAATATAGAATTAGAAAAGTATAGATAGGGAACAAGCAGAAAAATATAAATATTGTACTAATAGAACCCATGGCATTTTTAAGAAAATTACCTGCAGAATCCATAAAATTATTAATTTGTTGCTTAATCATATCGGTTTGTTGAGCCGTAGAAATGCCTGTTTTAGTATTGAACCAATTACTAATTACACTTATGTGATTTATAATATTTAACTTAATACTGCTAAAATTATAAATTAATGGCTTGAGTTGCGCTGAGATAAAAAATACAATTAGCCCAAGAACGATTATCATTAATAGCATTGTTAGAAGAATAGAAATGCTATTCGGTATTTTTTTACGAACCAAAAACCGATAAACAGGCAACAAGGCAATAGATGCAACTAAAGCCATGAGCATCGGCATGATGATACTCTGCAATTGATTAATTCCAAAAGCAAGCAAAACAAGGCCTAATAATTCAATCGAGCGTTTTACAGCTAAAGGTAATTGTTGTATCATTTTTTGTATGTAAAATTGTGAATCACAAAAATGGGCAGTTTTAGCGAAAAAGGTTTACATAAAATAAGTCATAGCTTACATGATTCCCACATTTATAATAATTCGGTCGAAAAACATAGTTATTCATTTTTTGATTATTTTCTTTAATTATTGTCATTAGCCTCTCATTCAGGAACAGCGTCGAGCAAATAATCCTTCAAAGAAAATATAATTGCTTTCGAAGAGGAATACAACTCCCGATTTAGGGTGAAAAGCGTTGAAATATCCACTTCTTTCAAAACATCTTTTCCTACATCTTTATAAGAATTTTTAACCCGTTCCCCGTAATCCGATTTAATTTTTTCGAATAGTGAGTCCAATCTCTTAGCGCATACTTTTTTGTCTTTCAGCAAAAATATCTCATTTATTTCTTCATAAAAACCCATTAACTGAGCGCGAAACAATTGATAAGACCCATACTTCAACTCGTTCACTGAATTGCTGAATTCTATCCTGTCGTGATCAACATCTTTCATGCATTTGGCCGAATACATAGCGTTTCTAACTGCCGTCATTAATTGATTTAGATGAATGAAATTGTCCTGAGTATTTTCCTGTGCCATCATCTTTGCGTAGAAAGATAAAATTTCCCCTTCTGCCTGTTTTAGTAGATGATATTTTTCTAGATAAGGTAAAGAAGCAGAAAACATTTTATTACTCTCCGCCTTTTCTTTGAATCCATTTTTATCTTTACTAGTATCTTCGTTTTGAAACACTTCCTTGTTCAAATGAATAGTGCGGTAAATAAAAAGGCCTGTTTCTTTTTCAATCATTTCCATTGCTGTATCAAAAATTTCAGGACTAGTATTTTGAAGGAAGGACGTGACAGTTCTTTCATCCTCGCCGAAACGTTTTTCTAAAAAATTGCCAAGTGAATTTAAGAAAAAATAAAAGAAAATAACTCCACCAATGTTGATGAATGTTTGAAATGATACCAAAATAAGAAGCTGGTTTTGTATGCCAATGACATCTCTCAGTAATTCTATAATGGGTATTAATAACACAAAACCAAATATAGAAGTAGCAATGTTGAAAATGATGTTGGCCGCGGCCACCCTTTTTTTTGCAGATATGCCGCCAATGGAACCAATAAGTAGTTTTATGGTTGTTCCCAATTCTGCACCAAGCACAACTGCAACAGCAGTTTCGATGGGAATGATGCCGGCATACAATGCACTAAGAACTATTACCACTGTGGCAGCACTGGTTTGAACAAGTGCTGTAATTACAAAGCCAATAAGTACAAAAACTATCCTAGGATAATGAAGGTAAGGAGTAAAGTCAAAGACAGTGAGCAGAGATTCCATGCTTTCTTTCATGAATTGAAGACCCAGAAACAAAATACCAAAGCCCATGAAGAATTTTGCAATCTGATAGATCTTTTTCTTATTACGGAACACAACAAGCGCAATGCCAGAAAAGCCTATAATAGGTAAAGTAAATTGAGTGATGTTCGTATTAAACCCTAACAGCGCTACAAGCCAACTATTAAAAGTGCCCCCCACATTAGCACCCAATACAACACCAAGGGCATTTCGCATAGTGAGCATTCCTGCGCCTACAAAAGATAACAATATTAAATTTACAATAGAGCTGCTTTGCAAAATTGCCGTTACGCCAGCTCCGCTTAAAATTGCACTTAATTTATTCTTGGTATGCTTTTGTAGAAACAGCTTGAAAGACCTTCCTTCAATTTGCTTGATAACATCTTCCAGATGGAACATTCCATAAAGAAAGAGTGCGAGCCCTGCTATTAACCTCCATACGTCGGGTGTGGTCATCAGTTAGTTTTTTTATCTATTTTCATTTTAAAATTTTTAAAATCGCATTTGTTATAAAATAAGTTCCGCGATTGTATAGTTTGTATAATAACCTTGTTTTTTACGTATGCCCATCTCCGTGCTTTTTTTAAAATAGAACACAATGAGTCATAATAGGTTTGCAAAACATTGCTATTTATTTTGGATCATTTTCGTTAGGTATTGTACCTGTCACCTCATTCAAATACGTTATAATTCTGGATGATGTTGATTGATAATATTGTTAATG
>Ga0163147_10007933_pt1 | contig 11925 bp, 9 predicted proteins | sample OliLakLV19MP6G1_FD_148597 | JGI IMG/M metagenome (GOLD analysis project Ga0163147, IMG submission 148597) | Freshwater microbial mat bacterial communities from Lake Vanda, McMurdo Dry Valleys, Antarctica- Oligotrophic Lake LV.19.MP6.G1 | ecosystem: Environmental > Aquatic > Freshwater > Lake >...
CAGAAATATAGCTCCTATATTATATATGGTATTGAGCTAACAAAAGATATAGAGTTACCACCAAACTGCAAAATAATTGATCACCACAATGAACTTCCTGCAGAGCCGACCAGTATAGAGCAGATTGCAACCATCTTAGAAGTAACCCTCGACAGGAAGCAATTGTTGGTTGCGGCAAATGATCATGGGTATAAACCGGCAATGCGGGCTGCGGGGGCCACGGAACAGGAGATTCAGGAAATTCGAATGCTGGACAGAGAAGCGCAGGGAGTAACTGCCGAGGAGGAGAAAATAGCAGCCCAATCCATTACTGATGCCCGTTCCATTAATGAGGTAACGATCATATTTACAACACTTACAAAATTTTCACCCATTGTTGACAGACTGGATGCTGACAAACTGATTGTTTATAATTCCAATGCGCTTTGTTATTATGGAATCGGAGCAAAAAAATTAGGAGAAAAATATTTACATAATTTGGTTGAAGCCAAAAAGGCTTATTATGGCGGAGGAGAAAATGGTTTTTTTGGAGTAGTAGCAGGTACCAAAAATAAAAATGATTTTGAAAAAAGTATTATTCCAACAATTCTATTATTAAAAAACTAATGAAAAATAACAACTTTTACAGTAAACACATATTTTTAATGCCATTTAGATGGGATTATAAAGAATCTAATAATTTGTTAACAAACAAACTTTCGTTAGAGTCCCGTTTAAACTTAATCAAATTCAAAGAGATACTCGATAAAAACAATTGGATTAAATCAACTTATCATACGGATTCACCAATAGATTACTATAATGATGCCACTTATTATCTTGAATTCGTTCGCTCTGCCATTTCCGAATTGAATTCAGAAAACAGTACTGTCTATTGTTATGAATATAATCTTGTCGGTAAGGAGTTTTTTTATGAAATTGATGTAAAAAAAACAGATTTCCAAAAAACATACAAACTGAATATATCGCGAATAACACTAAACGTGTATGATACGGGGATACTTAATATAGGTATTCATTTAACAAATTTTGAATATACTGATAAAGAAGATATTCTAAAAATTAATGACTTTGGAAGGCGTATTTATCCCCAATTTTTGGATACTGGTGCAAACCCAGAAGACAGCAGTTCCGACTTATTAGGTGCAACTAGAAATGCCTTTTTAGCAAATTATATTAAAATATACTTTGCAATAAATAATATTACAGAAATTATCTACGAAGAATCATTTGAACAATTTAGAGATATTAATAAATTTAAAATGTTAATTAGCAAAGACCCTGCTAATTTACCTAACGCCCCAATTAGAATTGCCGATTTTTTGGGAGCTAATTTTAAAACGATAATAAACCAAAGTAAAGATAAAGATGAAATAATAATTCGTTCCATTTTAGATGATAGGAATTTTGTAATCTGCTGGTATGGAAATAATGAGGAAATACAAAATTTAAAGGTAATTAACAAAAAATCAGATGACACATTTAAAAACTATAACTATACCTTATTCAGTCAAAATGATTACTGGCTGAAGTACCTATTTATAGATAATTCAAGCAATACTATTCAAAGTCAAACAATGCGGAAAAAATACGCCAAACTGCACACTTATGACAGATGGATAGAATATGGTACATTATATGGAATTTCACGTTATAGCTTTGTTTGCTTGACAGGAATAGATTATTACACACTCAACCATATATCAGAACATGTTACTAAAAGATATTATGAATTTATACAATTAGCACTCGCACAAAGGGCATCGATCATAAAATTTTCCGATGAAGCAACTCTCATTTCAGGCAAGGATGAAAATTCGATAAGCAAGGAAGCAGAATATTTGCATAAAAAGTATATGCAGTTTGTAAATAGATTATATTTTAGAGAAGTCACTGCCCAAGAACAGGGAATTGAAATGTATCAAATGCTAACTTCATTAATGGATTTAGAGCGAGATAAAAATATGCTCAATCTAGAAATAGATGAATTACATCAATTTGTGTCTATAAAAGAACAAGAAAAGCAAGTTAAAGAGGCTGCTAAACTTAACAAAATTGCCATGCTCTTTTTACCTTTTACAGTTGTATTTAGCATACTTGGATCTAATATTTATAATTCAATGCCATTGAACGGCGAGTTAGACCTAAATGCCATCATTTGGATAATAATTGGCACGTTGATTTCATTAACAATTGTCTGTATATTGAAGAAACATTTTAAAATAAAAATGCTTGAACAAATTAAAAAAAAGACCTAAAAGGTCAAATTAAAAATTGACAAAATAAACTATTTATGAGTATAGATAAATTTCAAATCACTTTCGAATTAAAGCAGCACACACCAATCATACATTTTCAGCACGACCAAGAGGGTGCCACGCTTAGAGCAACAGAGTTGAAACCAAAATTGGATCTATATATCATCAAAAAAAGTCTTGATGAGTTATCCAATCCCGCTGTTACTTACCAACATGACCATGACGCTCGTGAAAAATTTAAAAGTATAGCCCTACACCAAATAAACGAAGAATTAAATAGCACAGGTCATTACAAACCCGAATGGAAGGGCTGGCTAGTTGGCAAAGGAAAAAGCAAACATGTGGCATTGCATTACAAAATAAAAATAAATTCAACTATAGATATCAAATATATAATATGTAACAATTTAACGAAGGATCAACAAGATGTCCTGACAGCGAATAATTTATTATATTTAATTAGAACCCCGTACTTTGCACAGGAGTCAGAACTAAAATCTATTTTTTTATATGAACAACAAGAGCGTAAAAAGAATGACAGATTTGTTTGGTTAGACATACCTGTAAGCTTGAATAACGATGGCATTGAAAAATTTTCAAAATGGGGTACAGTGAGTAAAAGCAATTCACTTCAAAATCCCAACCAATTTAACATCACTATTACTTGCTTAAATAAAGAATTACTTAGCAAAATTGACATTCATCTTCCTAAATGTTTGGCATTTGAAAATTTTGGAACAAGACAGTCAAAAGGATTTGGATCATTTACTATAAATAAATTTCCGAATGGGGTTGAATTTACAGAAAAGGATTTTGAAAATGCATTAGAGACAGACTACAAATTTATTTACAAAAAAACTATTAATCCTCCTAATCAGCTACAGAAAATATTTGAAACTATTCAAAGTGATTATAAACTACTAAAATCAGGTAGAAACTCAAATGAAAGAGCCCCGTATGTAAAATCTAAATTGTTTCTCTACGCTGTAAACCAAACTAACCCCATTAGGTGGGAAAAAAGAAAGATTAAACAAGAAATTAATAATACGCCAATTACAACGATTGTAGAAAGAGTAGGCGGAAAAATTAAATTGAAATATCAAAATAAACCCGTATTTCAAAATTCAAACTCTGGAAATTGGGCGGATGCCCCCCCAAACTTTGATTATCGTTATTTAAGGTCTGTTCTTGGCGTCGCTGAACAAATAGAATTTCTTTCTGAATTTACGCCGAATGACGTTGCTGACATAAAACCAACAGGAAATTTCAAAAATGTTGTAAAAATTTCCTCCGCTGATGGAATAGATCGATTTAGATCACCTTTAATTTTTAAAGTGTTTAAAAATGCAATTTACATAGTTGGAAATTCAATTAATAATGAACTTTTCCTTAACTCGAAAAATGGACTAAATCGAATATTTAATTTTACAAATCAATATAAGCGAAATGAAAAAACTATCTCAACTCCAACTAACACCTTAACTCCACTTAAAACACCAGACAAATTTGATTTAGACAAATTTATTGATTGGGCATTAAGCGATAAAACTGATGAAAAAATTTCTGGTTATAAACGATTACATCCAAAACCTGAAGTAAATATATAAATATGACTACAACTTACCATTCAATAACAATAGGCCCAATATTAGGAACACTCTTTTTAGCACGCAAAACTAGAGAGTTGTGGGCAGGCAGTTATTTTTTCTCTTACTTGATTCGAGAAATAACAAAAGATTTAAATAACAACCTTGGAAATTGCGGTTCTGTAATTTTACCGTCTACTGCATTATTAAATGATGTGAATTTAGTAGGAGCTGGTTTATATCCAGATAGAATTTATGTTGAATCTACAAAGGGGAAAGAAGTTGATGTTGAAAAAATCATCAAAAAATCTTTTGAACATGTTATACAAACAACCTCACAATTAATTTATAAAGACCTTGAAAATGTAACAGGTGCCAAAATTGGTAAAGAGGGAACTTATGTTAACCCATTTTCCGAATTTGATTGTCTAAAATGTCTCAACCAATATATCAAACTTTATTCAGGGAAAGTGGAAATTACTAACGGAGACAACATTATAGAAAATCTGTCTTCAGTTGCAGATATACTAGACCTTCAACCAAGATTTCAAACAGTTGAAAAAAGAAAATCAATAGATGATCAAAACGATACTGACAATTTTCCGATTGATGATGATAACAGAAGTCCGCTACAACGGTTCTTTTATTTAGCAAACTGGAGCTTTCTTTTTGAAGATGGTTTTGGTGTAAGAAGACCAGAATTTAAACCAAATGAAACAAGACAATTTACAGATGCTGCATTTCAAAAACAAATTACAGATATAAAATGTAGGAAGTTAACAGGAATTAGACCAAAGCGGTCATTTGATTCGCTAATAGAAATTGCTAGTCGTGAGCTTCGCTTTGTAAAACATGAAGATATTTATGAACAGATAATAAAAGAACATATCCACAACATTGATAATATAGAAGATTTCACAATTGATAATTCAGATGCTGAGGAGGCAATTATACAGGCATTCAGAAAAGCGTATAATAAAAATGGTAACAAATTATTTATGGATTACCATAAATATATCGTCATAATACACGCGGATGGCGACAACATTGGAAAAATAGTAAAGGCTGTAGGAAATACTGTCAGCGACATACCTAGATTTTCCAATGCCTTATTGGAATACTCCGCAAAGGCAACTGAAATTGTAGTAAAATATGGTGGAGCACCTGTTTATATGGGCGGTGATGAAATGCTGTTTTTCGCACCGGTCTGCAATCGCAATGTCGAATCTATTCAACAAAGAAAAACAATTTTTGAATTAATAGATGATTTAGATAAAAATTTCGAAGAGGATATCGCTAAAAAATTTAAAAAGGATATTGATAGGTATTATTCTTCTCAAAGCACACCTCAAAACGAAAAAGTTTATCCAACATTATCATATGGACTGGCTATTACTTTTCACAAATTTCCACTTTATGAAGCAATAAAAATGTCGTCTAATTTGTTGAGGGAAATTAAAAATAATTACCTATCCGAAAAAAATACTGTTAACATTAAATTAATGAAACACAGTGGGCAATTATTGCCAATAAATATTTCAAAGTCTTTAAAAAACAATACAAATTTATGGAATGCATTTTTAGCGTTGATCGCCAGCACTAATAACAGCACTGATTTTCTCAGTAGTTTCACATACAAAGCGCATACACTTAAACCACTTATTGCTCATGCCGCACGAATTAGTGAAGAAAGGTTGCACCATCTATTTCGTAATAGCTTCAACGAAAACTATAAAACAAATGAAATTTTCTATAAAACCCTTGTAACCTTTATTTATAGTTTACAGCAATTTAATGGACATCTATTAAAGGAGGAATTTGAATTACTGTATGGCACATTACGATTTATTCATTTCATTCATAATAATACAACACAATATGAGCCAGTGGTATAAAGTCAGTTTACTTCCATTAGCCCCCTATTTTTTTGGACAAGAATTGGGTGCTGAGCTTGGTAATAAGCATAGTTATTATCAATTTAGTTCCATATTTCCCCAACAAAGCACATTACTCGGTTTAATTCGACATCAGATTTTGCTTCAACATGGTATTGCAACACCTCCAATGGTGGATGCAAAAGAAATCCCTACAAATTTAGTTTCAAATGTTGGGTTTAAACCGGAATATAATAAAAAAAATTATGGTAAAATCAAAAAAATAAGCCCAGTATTTTTACAAAACAATAACGAAGGTCATTATTTTCCTTCTACTAACGAATATGTAAATATTAAAGGTGAAATTTATAAATTAGAGCCTGACGTGGAAATAGAATATAATTCTTTAACCTCGGCTTCGATGGGAACCATTAAATTAAAATGCACTTTTGGAAACGTAACAAAACCTTATTCTTTAAAGCATTTATTTCACGAATATCTTTCAAATATCTCCGGAACCGAAAAGGTGGATTTATCTAATGTTATTAGAACTGCATCACAGGTTGGTGTATATAAACATTCCTCAAGAGGCCTAGATAGTGTAGGAAATACAGAAGCGTATTTTAAACGTGATTATATAAATTTGGGATTACTGGATAAAATAGATCCTTCAATTTGTGAAAATAAGGGAATTGACGATCAATTTCATACAGCTTCCTTGGACCATCATTTTCAATTATTGAATGAATGGTCCTTTGCATTTTATGTGGAAATGGAAGATAATACAACACTTTCCTCTACCGATTATCGTGTTGCAATATTGGGCAAGGAACAGAGCACTTTTCTAATCCGCATAACTGATAAATCGAATGAAATCAATACTTCATGGTTGAATCAAGATTCGATCGCAAATGGCATAAATAAAATTGTTTTGCTAAGTGATGCATACCTACTGGAACAAGAAATCATAAAAAATACCCTTTTAATTAATGGATCAACAGTAAGATTTCGTTCATTTTCACGTGACTTGCTTGTTTCTAATAACTTTTCCAAATTACATTTTAAGGATAAATCTGACAGTTACACACTTTTGAAAAGAGGCAGTGTAATTTATACAAAAAGTGCAATTGAACTAAAAAACCTATTTGATTTACAAACCGGTTGGCGAACTATCGGTTACAACCATTTTATAACAAAATAATTAAAATAAAAAAAATGAGCCAAACAACAACTATACCCAATCCGGAATACAACTATGAGGTTGCCCTTTTCGGCATTCGCACTCTTACAAATATGCATGTAGGAAGCGGTAGTGAAAATTATGGTATTATCGATAATCTAATTCAAAGGGATCCTGCAACTAACTTCCCTTGTATTAATTCAAGTAGTCTTAAAGGGGCATTGAGGGAGTATTGTCGGAATTACTTAATAGACTCAAATCAGGGCAATATTAAACATATATTTGGCTCTGATAAAAAGGATGATGAAAACGCTGAGCAAAGTGAAATGATGTCTGGTAAATATCGTTTCTTACAAGCTGATTTACTTTCCATTCCATTGCGAGGTTTAGACTTGCCCTTTTACAATGCAACAAGTCCTTGGTTGCTTAAAAACTTATTGAATCGAATAGATTTGTTCCGACAAGTACTTACAAACGATCATTGGTCCTCTCTAACCTCTTTACTAGGAAATCATAACGGTGTGCATTTTGGAACTGGTAATGCTGAAGTTGATTTAGAGGGAATAAATTTATCTGCCCAAACAATTCCAAATGGATGGTCAGCTCTAAATTCAAAACTTGGGGAAAATATTGCGGTTTTGAAAGACACACACTTTGTTGAACTAGTCAGTGATTTCAAACTTCCAGTAATCGCCCGAAATACTCTTAATGATGGGCAAAGCGGCAATCTTTGGTATGAACAGGTGTTACCATCCGAAACTAGACTCGGGTTTTTTGTTCTATATCCAAAGAATGATTCCAAATTTAATCAATTTAAAGAATCAATTCTCAAAAATCCTATTCAAATTGGCGCAAATGGAAGCATTGGTTATGGATTTTGTAAGTTATTTGAAATACCATTAAAAATTAAAACTCTTAGTAATGAAACCAACAACTGAATTAATATTGAGTTCTTTAAGTCACCTAGAAAGTGATTTAATTTCACCTACCCCTAATTTATTTACTGCCGGAGGTAAAATACCAAATAAATTAAAAGGGTATATAGCCTCGTTTGGAGGCAGTATTGTACAACTAGGTATTATGCCTACTTGCATGGCTTATATTGCCAATACTGATAAAGAAAAGCTTGTTAATGCATTATTTACGTTATACAAAAATAATTATGACAGAACTAATACTACCGATTTAAAAAAATTTCTGATTGAAAATTGGCAAACTTGGTCCGACTTACAAAAGAAACAATTCCGGAATCGAATGGCAGCTATCGCAGTATCATTCAAATTGGCTTTACGTACCTTTGAAATAGATGAAAGTGTTAATTCTTAAATTTAAAATTTATGTCAAACTACAATCCAGGTTACCTCTTTTACAAAAAATATTTTAATGATAATCCAAACGATTTGGTGAATACTTCTGTAAATACTATGATTACAGAAATTGATAAAATACAAAATATCGAGAGCGTTAAATTTAATAATTTGGATTTACCTACTTTTAATGACTTGTCGTTTAATCTAAACACCACTTACCCTGGCCTTCTAATTGGTAGTGGATATCTACATGATGTAACAAAAGGAGATAGTGCTGAAAATGCCTTCAAAATAGGGTTTAATTTTGAATACACAAGAGGTATGCCTGTTATTCCGGGTAGTTCAATTAAAGGGGTATTGCGCAGCGTATTTCCTTCACAATACAAAGGGAATAACGTTGATGATTCATTTAGGAACACGCGATATGAATTAATAGCAGCATTTTTTAATAAAATTGATCAATCAATCTCATTAGACCAAAATAACAAAGAAGATAGAAAAAAAATTGATTTATTTGAAAAAGAAATGTTCGCCGGTTTGGATCAAGGCAAACCTTCCACTATATATAACAGAGATATCTTTTATGATGCAGTTCCAATTCGGATAAACAATAATTTTAAAACAAATCAAAAACGACTATTTGGTGGCGATTATATTACGCCTCATAAAAATAGAAATGGCCACCATCATTTAGATCCTTTTTCAGAGCCAAATCCTATCCATTTTCTTAAGGTTATGCCTAATGTAGTATTTGAATTTAGAATTCGATTAAAAAACAGTTCAATAATGCCTGAAATGACTGCGGATAAAAAACAATCATTAGTTAGAGAGATATTATTTTTTACGGGCATCGGCGCAAAAACAAATGTAGGATACGGACAATTTTCCTCGAACAATATAAATAATTCAAATATTGATTCAAGGAAGATTACAAATGAAATTGTTGAGCCTACTCCTCCGGATCCAGATATTCCGCCTGAAATCATCCCTATAGAAGCAATAAAATTCTTAAAAAAAACAAACAATACACCTTACATTGCAACAGTAATCGACATTACTGATAGAGACATTATTTTCGAATTCAAAGTTGACAAATACACTATTATCACGCATAAAAAAAAGAAAAATTACCCCCTTTTAAAAGTTGATGAAACTGTTAAATTAAATATTGGACAAGATTATGATGGAATAACAAGATTAAATTTCAACATAAAATAACCCCACAATGCCCAAAAACAAAATCTTCTACTACACCCGCCGCTACTCCCAAAAGATCGGTAAACGCCAGGGCCGGAATTTCACCTGGAAGCTGTGGCCGTTTTGGAAAAATCCGAAGGTGCCTTATCCGTTGGTGGATCAGGTGGATGATGCACAATTTGAGGATGAATTATTGAGTGTTGCCATGAATGAAATTGCAGAGGTAAATGAATTTTGGAAGAGCAAGGATAAACAATTAAAAACGAGATACTGCACTACAAAAGCAGAAAGGGAAATTGCATTATTGAAATTTAAACAGGAAGAGGCTGATGTAGCGCCGGAAGAAGCGAATGTGGAGGAAGTTACTGAAGAGCTCATGGACTTTGAATCGGCACCGATTAAACACAGAACAGCCTTGTTTTTTCATGGTATTGTTTTTTTATGTGAAGTTGTTTTTAACTCCATTGTATTTAATGTTTTTGGTGCAGAGTTATGGGAAAGTATTATTACTGCCGTTGGAGTGAGTTTAGGTTTAACCGTTTTCGCCTATTTTTTGGGGAAACTGATGAAAAAGGGGGAGAAAACAAAAACAGATATAATCTGGATTTACATTATCCCAATTGTTACACTGGGCGGAATAATTGCCGTTTCTGTAATTCGCTCCATATATATAGGCGAGCTGATGGCAAATCCCAATACAGCATTTGGCATTCACATGAGTGTGTCGCTTGCTGCATTTTTATTTGCGTTATTAAATATAGTGTTGTTTTTAGGCGGTGTACTTATTTCCTACATGTCGTTTACCCACAATGAACGTTTGTTGGAAACAATTAAAAAACAATATAAAAATGCGATACAACGCCTTAAAAAAGAAACTGCGGAAGCTGCCCGTGCTTCAGAAGAATTTGAACAAACAAATAATAACTATATCCGCGCAAAACACGAAAGACAAAAGGAATTTGAACGCCATAATGCAAATGCAAAAACAATAAAAGCCATTGCAGAATATCTTGTGGAAGCCTATCGCACCGCAAATATGGAAGCGCGACGCGACAGTATTAAACCATTGTGTTTTAAACGTCAACCCAAACAAATATTATTACCTCCAGAATTGTTGCCGGAAAATTTAGACTGGGATTGCAAATTTATCGATACTAAAAACCCAAATATCTTTACCGGAAGCAAACCCTCATAAAAATGAAAAATATAACTTTAATACTGCTGTTACTATTATCTCTTCATTCCTGTAAAAAAAAGGATGTGGAACCCATTAAAACAGTGGTCATTTTTTATGATCTGAGCAGCAGTGCCGCAAATGGATCTCGTGAAATTTATCTTACCGAAACAAAAAAGATATTGGCCGACCTGGAACCGGGCGATATATTAATTGCCGAAGCCATTACAGATAAAAGCATTCGCGAAAAGGCCGAAATATGTAAAATTACATTACCGGTAAAAAATATCACCTCCACCAATAAATTTAAAAAAGATAAGCAGGAAGCGGATTTTGAAAAAGTATTTGAATCTGCCAAGCAGGAAGCGGCAAACAAGATCAGCAAGGCATTAAATAATACAGCGTTGGTATTTGAATCCACCGACATTTTATCTGCAACCGTATTAGCTGAAAATATTTTTAAAAATTATCCGGGCGATAAAAATGTATTGGTGTTCATGAGCGATATGATAGAAAGTTCAGCAGCATATAATTTTTACAAAGAAAAGTTAGATGCCGCTCGGATTACCAAAATAATAGAACAATGCAAAACAAAAAATACCCTTCCACAATTAACTAATACCTGTGTGTATGTTTCCGGCGCTGATGCGACTACCAATGCAAACTACAACGACATCCAACAATTCTGGATTTCCTATTTTACTGCAACCGGTGCCATCTGTGCGGAAGAGCATTATGGTGCTTCACTTATAAAATTTGACGAATAAAATATACTAATATGCCAACATTCAACACCGCCCACATCACTTTCAATACTCCCATTTATCCCTCGCAACTAAAGTACTTCCGAGGCAGTATTATAGAGCATGCAATGCGTATGAAAGAAGTATTTGCTGCTATGCAAATACCAACTGATTTATTCCATAACCACAACGAAGAAAGTGAAAATCCTTCTGATACATTAACTCGTTTTCCGTTAATACAATATCATATCAGTAACAGGAGGGCAAGCATTACCGGCATTGGTAAGGGAGCCGATGCTTTGAATTTATTGGTGATGAATAAAAGGGAAGAAATGAATATTCCGGAGGGTATTATGCCAATTCAAATGCAACAAACTTTGGAACTTCAAAAAAAGCCATCGCTGTATCGTATGTATGGCTGGCTAGGGCTGAACGAAGATAAATATGATCTCTATCAAAAAAGTGCGCGTTTAATGGATAAGATTCCGATATTAGAACAATCGCTTACAAATAGTATTTTACGTTTTTCGGAAAATATGGGTTGGAATAAACACCAAAAAATTGAAGCATTTATTCACGAGATAGGGCATTGTGAATATAAAC
>Ga0163147_10007935_pt1 | contig 11924 bp, 8 predicted proteins | sample OliLakLV19MP6G1_FD_148597 | JGI IMG/M metagenome (GOLD analysis project Ga0163147, IMG submission 148597) | Freshwater microbial mat bacterial communities from Lake Vanda, McMurdo Dry Valleys, Antarctica- Oligotrophic Lake LV.19.MP6.G1 | ecosystem: Environmental > Aquatic > Freshwater > Lake >...
ACCCTGCCCGCCCCCACCCACACCATGCGACTGTTGCTGATCGAAGACGACCCCGACCTGCAGACCAGCCTGCGCCGCACGCTGGAACGCAAAGGCATGCAGGTCGGTGTATGCGCGGATGGCCGGCACGCGTTGGCACAGTGGCAGCAGATGACACCCGATGTGGTGCTGCTCGACCTGAGTCTGCCAGGACTGGACGGGCTGGAGGTGCTGGCCCGGGCGCGCCAGACCGGCATGACCACGCCAGTGCTGATCCTGACTGCGCGCGGCACCGTCGGCGACCGAATCGTCGGCCTCAACACCGGCGCCGACGACTACCTGTCCAAGCCGTTCGACCTCGACGAACTCGAGGCCCGCATCCGCGCCTTGTATCGGCGCGCCGGTGGCGTAGCCGACGAGGCCGTGCACGAGCATTTCTCCTGCGGCCAGCTGCGACTGGACAACCGCAGCGGCGCGATCCACCACGGCTTCAAGGTGCTCGACCTGAGCCCGCGCGAGTCTCGGTTGCTGCGCGCCTTGATGCAAAGACCGGGCCGCGCGCTGGCCAAGGAGCAGTTGTTCGACGTGGTTTTCCCCGGTGCGTCGGAGGTGCAATACGAGGCGATCGAGGTGGTCGTATACCGGCTGCGCAAGAAACTGGCCGGCACCGGAACCGCGTTGCTGACACTGCGCGGCCTGGGTTACCTGCTCAAGGCCGAGGCTTGACATGAAAACCACGCGGGCCGCGCTGTCGCTGCGCCGCTACCTGCTGCTCGGCATCCTGGTGCCCACCGCGGTGTTCATGCTGGTCAACACCGTCACCTTGTACCGGCAGGCTCTGGCCGCGGTCAACACCGCCTATGACCGCACCCTGCTGGCCTCGGCCAAGTCGATCGGCGAAATGATCGAGGTCGAGGGTGAAGGTACGCTGGCGCGTTTTCGCACCAATGTGCCCTATGCGGCCCTCGAGGCCTTCGAAGCCGACAACCGCAGCCGCATGGTGTACCGGATCTCCACCGTGCAGGGCACGCTGATCGATGGCTCGCCGGAATTGCCGCAGTGGAGCGGTCGATTGCCCGACCGCGGCCCGTACGCGGCGCTGGTCGATTTCTACGATGCCAGTGTACGCGGCGAAGACGTCCGGGTCGCGGTATTGCTGCAGCCGGTGGCCAGCAGCCGCGGCATGGGGATGGTCACGATCCAGGTGGCGGAAACGCTGGAACTGCGCCAGACGTTGGCACGCCAGATCCTGATCGACACCTTGCTACGCCAGAGCCTGCTGGCAGCGGTCATCGCACTGATCGTCGTGCTGGTGGTGCAGCGGGCGACCCGACCGGTGCGTGCGCTCAGCGTGCAACTGCGCGCGCGCGCCGAGGGCGACCTGCACCCGATCGACGCGCCCGACCTGCCACGCGAGTTGCATCCCTTGGTCGATGCCACGAATCAGGTGATGGCGCGCTTGCACGATCTGCTGGCAAACCAGAAGCGTTTTGTGCGTGACGCCTCGCACCAGTTGCGCACGCCGTTGGCGGTGCTCAAGGTCCAGGTGCAGTCGGCCCTGCGCGGCGATATCGACCAGACCCAGGCGCTACGGGAGATCAACGGTACGGTCGAGCGTGCCACGGTGCTGGCCAACCAGATGCTGGCGCTGGCCAAGGTCGAACAGCTGCGCCAGCAGGCGGATGCGCCGGTGATCGACCTGGCGGCCGTCGTGCGGGCTGTGGCGCTCGATCTCTCGCCGCTGGTCGCCGACAAGGACCTGGACTTCGGCATCGAAACCTTGCCGGCGCCGGTCCGTGCCCACGAGTGGATGCTGCGCGAACTGGTGCGCAACCTGCTGCACAACGCGATCAAGCACGCGCCCGACCACTCGGTACTGAGCGTGCGGCTGCACACCGACCGACAGCACCTGGTGTTGATCATCGCCGATGGCGGACCGGGCATTGGCGACGAACTGCGGGCGCGGCTGTTCCAGCCGTTCTCGGCCGGTCACAACCGCAGCGGTTCGGGACTGGGCCTGATGTTGTGTCGCGAGATCAGCACCGCCCTGGGTGGCCAGATCGCGCTGGACAACCGGCTGCGGCAAGGCCGGGTGGTCGGGCTCGACGCCACGGTGCGGCTTGCGTTGTCACTTTCTTGAGTCACAATCGCCTCCGATGGCAACGATCCGGATCGACAAATGGTTATGGGCTGCGCGTTTCTACAAGACGCGCAGCCTGGCGACCGACGACATCCACAAAGGGCGGGTGCAGGTCAATGGCAACGACGTCAAGCCGGCGCGGGAACTCAAGGCTGGCGATACGGTCGCCATCCGACACGGCAACCTGACCCGCACGGTGGTGGTGCGCGCGCTCAGCGATCAGCGCGGCCCCGCTCCCGAGGCGCAAAAGCTGTATGCCGAAACCGAGGCAAGCCTGCGCCTGCGGGCCGAGGCACAGGAATTGCGACGGTTGGGAACCGAGCCCGCGCTGAGCCTGACACACGGACGCCCGACCAAGCAGGACCGCCGGGCGCTGGACCATGCCTGGGGTTCACGCTGGAGCGCGTCGGTCGACTCCTGAGTGGCTCAGTCAGACGCGTGCGCCGCCGATGCCAGCGCGTGTTCGATGTCGGTTCGGTAATAGTTCATTTGCCGATCAGCGGCAAGGACGCTGAGCCGGCGCAACTCGGCCAGCAGTTCGGCGCTGCGATCGCCCGTCTCGTGGCGGATCAAGGCGCGCCCGCGTGCGGAAATGAAGGTTGCCCAGGGAATGGGTTCGCAGGCGGTGTAGGCGTCCAGCGCGCTGCAATAACGCTGCGCCTCGTCCCAGCTTGCCGCACCGATGCTGGCTTGGATCGCGAGGTCGTAGAAAACAAAGTGGTTGTGGCTCAATGCACCATTGCGCAGCAGCATCTCGCCCGATGCCAGCGACTGCTGCCGCACGGACACATCCTCGGCCAGCAAGCCACGCAAACCGTACAGCTGGGCTCCCATGAAACCCAGTCCGCGTTCGCCCTCTGCAACCATGTCGAACGCGGTGGCCAGATGCGCGCGCGCGCCGGCGATGTCGCCACCGCGCATCACCAGCAGCGAGCGGAAGAACCAGGTCACAGCCTCGAACCGGCGGCTGCCCATCATCTGCGTCAGTTCCAGCGCCCGATCCACATGGGCCATCGCCAGCCGATGATTGCCACGGATGCAGCCATCCACCATCACCACCTGGGCGCGCGCCATCATTTCGGCGCGCGGGTTGTGCACCTGGCTGGCCAGCGTGATCGCACGTTCGCTGACCGCCAGTGCCCGGGGCAGATCGAGCAGGTAGTAAGCCGACCAGGACACCATCGGCAGGTAGGCCATCTCGACCTTGAGAAAACCTTGCTCGCGCGCCATGTCCACGCATTGCTGCACCAGCCGGGAGCCGCTGATGACCCGTCCGCGCGAATAACTGGCATCGCCCAGGCCGCCGAGCGCGGCGCACTCGGCCTCCGCGGAGCCGGCTTCGCGGGCCAGCGCCAGCGCCTGTTCGTGCGCCCGCTGGCAGTCGTCCGAGCGGCCCTGGCTGAACAGCAGGTTGCCGCGCAACTCGTGCAGATGCGACAGATCAAGCACCAGTCCCGCCTGCTCGGCCAACGGCTGCGCCTCCTGCAGCAGGTCCAGCCCCTCGATCGTGCGATCGACGATGCGCATGCCCGAGGCCATCGCAATCAGGCCCAGCGAACGTTCGCCGTCGTCGCGCGCCGCGTCGATCGCGGCGCCAGCGGCCGCGATCGACTCGTTGGCATGGCCGATTGTGAGCAGCAGCCGCGATCGCGCCAGACGCAAGCCGAAACCCGCATCGCCCGGATCGGGCAGTGCCAGCGCCCGGTCGACCAGGGTCAAGGCCTCGCTGTAGTGGTACTGGCGCCATTGCTGCTCGCTGGCGCGCAGGTAGGCGCCCGCGGCGCGCACATCCTCGGCCCGCTCGAAGTGCTCGGCGGCCAGCGCCACGTCGCGAACGAGCACCCATTCGGCGGCGCCGCGATGCAACTGGCGCCGACGGGCATGCAACATCGATCCGTAGGCTCCGTCGCGGATCAGCGCATGGCTGAACAGCAACTCATCACCCTGCAGCCGCACCAGAAACTGATCGACCAGGACTGCCGGGAGGTACTGCGGGTCGTCCACCAGGTGGCGCACCACCGACAACGGCACACGCTGGCCCCATACCGCCGCCGCCTGCAATGCGTTCTTGTCCCTGCTCCCGAGCCGGTCCATGCGCGCCTGGATCAGCGCCTGTATCGACCCGGGCAGGTTGCTCGCGCTCTCGTCACCGGCATTGAGCAGCAATTGCTCGAGAAACAGCGGGTTGCCCTCGGCCCGCTCGACGCAGCTGCGCAACAAGGCGTCGGAGATCGACGCCGCGCCCGTCGCCAGGCGCAACGCGTCTTCCGGCTCCAGCGGCTGCAGGTCCATGCTCGTGAGCGGCAGCCCATGCAGCACGGTGCGCCACTCACCCACTGTGGGATCGCCGGCGAACCGCGTCGTCAGGATCGCCAGCAGCGGCTGATCGGCCGTCAGCGCCAGCAGGCAGGCGAGTTGCTGCAACGTCCAGGCGTCGGCCCAGTGGATGTCTTCGATCAGCAGCACGGTCGGCCCCTGCTCGAGTTCCGAGCGCAGCAGATGGCTCAGCGCTTCGAGCGTCGAACGCTGGCGCACTGCGGCATCGATGGCCGACAACAGTGCGCGCACCTCGGTCGGTGGCGCAACATCGAGCAACTCGTACAGGAACGGCTGGTGCTGCGCGCCATCGGTGCCGGCGCCGAATTGCAAGGCGATCGCAGTCGCGCGACTGGCTTCGTCGGCATCCGGCGCCAGGCCCATCCAGTCCTGCACCAGCACCCGGATCGCGTCGTGCCCGGTGCGCGCGCCGAAATCCTGGATCGTCGTGGCGCTACAGGCCAGGCCCTGTTCGCGCGCGGTGTCGGCGAATTCCGCGACCAGGCGGGACTTGCCCAGCCCGGGGTCGCCGCGCACCAGCACGATACGCCCGCGCCGGCGCCGCACGCAGGCCTGAACCAGTCCTGCGAACTGCTGGACCTCGTCCACGCGCCCGATCAGCGGCCGGCTGCCGCCTTGCGGCACCACCCGTTCCGACAGGATGCGGTACGGCAGCAGCGGCCGCTCCTTGCCCTTGACCTCGACCGCCGTGCCGGCCTGCGCCACGAAATAGTCCGCCACCTGCTGCCAGGTCTGCGGGCTGACCACCACCTCGCCCGGCTCGGCCAGTCCGCGCAGGCGCGCGGCGGTGTTTACCGTGTCGCCGGTCAAGGTGTAGTCGCCGGAGCGGGTGTCGCTGCGCCGGGCGATCACCAGCCCGGTATGCACGCCGGTGTGCATGGACAGGCGCCGGCCCAGCCGGTCGGCCAGGCTGGCGGCGATCGTGTCCACCGTGGCATGCAGTTCGAGTGCGGCCCGCACCGCACGGCGGGCATCGTCGCGGCGCGCCACCGGAACACCGAACAAGGCCATCACCTCGTCGCCGACAAACTGGTTGACCCGCCCGCCATGGGTCTCGATGATGCGGCTGGCCTCGCGTTTGATGCGCGACATGACCTGCTCGACCTCCTCCGGATCGAAAGCCTCGTTGAGCGCGGTGTAACCCGTCAGGTCGGAGAACATCACGGTGGCGTGGCGCCGCTCGCCCTCCTCGCCCACGCCGACCGGCGCGACCGGGGGCAGCGCGGCAGCGCCTGGCTGCACCAGTGCCTGCGGGACTTGCGGTGCTGGCGCCGCGGCACCGGCGACGGCTGCCTTCAGCAGGCGCTTGCGGTCTCCGAGCGACGCGACACCGAGCTCGCGCAGGTCGGAGTCCAGCAGGTCGGGCAGCAGATCGACCGAGATGTCCTGCGCGATGAACTGTGCGGTGTACTTGCCCATGCCATGGGCGTCGAGCCAGGTCGTGATGTCGGTCATGGGCGCAAGGGCGGAATGGTTCCGGCAACGGGTTGCCTGCCGCTATTGTGCCCCGACACGTGCCGCAGCGTGTCGCGTGTCGCCGAGCCGCCCAGGGGCGGACTCCGCGCGCACGGTGTCATTCGTAACGCTGGCCCAGCGCAAGCAACTCGGGCGTGCCGATCAGCGCGTTGAGCTGGTCGAAGTCGAACATCGCGTCCTGCATCGGCGCGGTGGTCTGGTGCTGGTGCAGGCTGGCGTAATATTTCTGCAACGCAAACCCGGCCGCTCGGGCTGTGCCACCGGGAAAGATCACGATCCGGAATCCCTTGGCGCCGAGTTCGGCCGCGCTATATATCGGCGTCTTGCCGCCTTCGACCATGTTGGCCAGCAGTGGAATGCGCCCGGCGAAACGCGCACAGGCCTGCTCCATCTGCTGCGGCGAGCGCAGGGCCTCGATGAAAAGGGCGTCCACGCCACAGGCCAGGTAGGCCTCGGCGCGTTCCATGGTCGCCTCCCAGCCCTCGACCGCCAGCGCATCGGTCCGCGCCAGCACCAGGGTCTGCTCCGATTGGCGGGCATCGAGTGCGGCCCGCAGCTTGCCGCACATCTCGGCCACCGGCACCACGGTCTTGCCGTCCAGGTGACCGCAGCGCTTCGGAAAGGTCTGGTCCTCGAGTTGCAGCATGGCCGCGCCGGCGCGCTCGAACGCGCGCACGGTGCGCATGGTGTTGAGTGCATTGCCAAAACCGGTGTCGGCATCGACGATGACCGGCACCGACACCCGCTCGGTGATACGCGCCAGCGTGTCGGCCACCTCGGTGGCCGTGGTCAGGCCGATGTCGGAGCGGCCAAGCCGGGTGTAGGCGATCGACGCGCCGGACAGGTACAGCGCCTTGAAGCCGCTTTGCTCGGCGATCAGGGCCGTGAATGCGTCATAGATGCCGGGCGCCAGCAGCACCCGGTCTTGCTGCAATCGTAGCCGTAAGGATGGGGTCATGGTCGGAAGTTCCTTGTTGTGGGTTCATCGCGCGGCGCCTGCCAGCAAGTCGGCGGCGCTGCGGGCCGCGATCCAGCCACCACCCACCGCACTGAGCAGCCCATTGCCGGACAGGTAGCCCCACACCGCGTTGCCGGACACGCCGCGGGCGGCGCCCCCGGCGGCCAGCAGGTTCGCAAAGGGCGCGCCGTCGCTGCGCAGCACACGGCAATCGGCGTCAATGTCCAGGCCGCCCTGGGTATGGAACAAGGCACCGGTCACCTTGACCGCGTGGTAGGGCGGCTGCAAGGCCCGTTGAAAGCTGCGCCCCAGCGCGTCCGGATTGCCCGGCGCCACGGCCGCCAGCGTCTCTCGCAGCGCCTGCACGTCGCAGCCGATCAGCCGCGCCAGCGCAGCCCCGTCATCGGCGGTTTTGATGGCGCCGGTCTTCTCCAGTTCGACAAAGTCGGGAAAACCGCGCGCCATGTCCAGCAAGGGGCCATCGAACACATTCCAGGCCACGCCACCGGGCTGCGCCAGTACATGCACTGCAGCCTCGGAGTAGCCCTGGGTCTCGTCGTGAAAACGCGCGCCGCCGGTATTGATCTGCACCCCGCCCTGCATCATCATGGCCCAGCTCATCAGCGCGCCTTGCGGTGTGGCCCAGGACCCGTGGCCCTGATAACCCCCGAGATCGGCCAGCCGCGCGCCGATCTGGCGGGCCCATCGGATGGCGCTGCCATCGTTGCCGACATGGCCACCGAATGCCGCCTCGCGCATCTCGGGCAGCAACTCGCGCACCATCTCCGGGTTGCCGCCAAAACCGTTGCAGGCCAGCAGCAGCACGTCGCAACGCAGCTGCTCCAGCGTTCCGTCGGGACGCACATAACCGACGCCCTGGATCCGGTTGCCCGCATCCAGGTACAACACCCGCACTACCGCGTCGGTCAGGATGTCGGCACCGGCGTCCAGCGCAGCGCGCTCCAGGCTGGCCATCAGCGCCGCGCCGGTGTGCTCGGGCACCGCATGCATGCGCCGAGCCCGGTGGCCCGGATACAGGAATCCATCGAGCACCTCGAACACGATGCCCTGCTGCTCCAGCGCGTCGATGGCCTGCGCCACCGCTGCGGTGTAGGCGTCCACCAGGTGCTGCGCGGCCTCTTCGTGCGCCTTGGACTGCACGTCCCGGGCAAAAGTCTCCCGCGAATCGACGATTCCCAGCGACCGCTGCAGCCGGGTTTCGGCCGCGGGAATGAAACCCGAAGACAGGGCGGTCGAGCCGCAAGGCCGGGCGTCGCGCTCGAGCAGCACGCAGTCGATGGCGCGCGAGCGCAAGCCGATCGCGGCCGTCAGGCCACAGGCGCCGGCGCCGACGATGACCACCGGCGCATGGGGTGTATCCACGGGCAGGTCGTCGCGTTGCACGGTTGGGGACATCATCGATAAGCTCCTGCGCAAGGAAATGAAGCGGGCCCGGACCCATGCGACAGGGACCGGGGTTTGGTTTCGCCGGCCGGACAGGCACTCATGCGCTGCGTCCCATGCGCTGACGCAATTGTTTCAACAACCCTCCGGCGGCCACCATGGCGAGCAGGAATTCCGGGATCGGATCGCAGGGCAGCATGACGCCAGCAGCGCTCGTGACGGTCAGTGCCTGCAGGTCGAGCGTGACGGATTCACCGTCCACCAGTTCGCCGGCCCGCGCACAGGTCAGCAGCAACAGGCCGAGGTTGAACGCATTGCGGAAATACAAGCCGCTGTACGACGGCGCGATCACTGCCCGCACGCCCAGGTACACCAAAGCGGCGGCGGCCTGCTCGCGCGAGGAGCCGATGCCGAAATTGGCGCCGGCCACGAGTACGTCGCCCGGTTGTACCTGCGCGGCGAATTCCGGGCGCACCGCCTGCAGGCAATGCGGCGCAATGCCGTCGATGCCCAGCTTCATGTAGGCGCCGGGCGCCAGCACGTCGGTGTCGATGTCGTCGCCGAATGTCCAGACCCGGTGCCGCGCACTGCGGTATTCGCCCTTGGGGCGGCCCGGCGGGCTCACTGGAGCACCTTCGTGCCGCGCAATGCGGTATTCGCCCTTGGTGCGGCCCGGCGGGCTCACTGGAGCACCTTCGTGCCGCGCACTGCGGTATTCGCCCTTGGGGCGGCCCGGCGGGCTCATGACATCATCTCCCGCGGGTCGCTGATGCGCCCGCGCAAGGCCGACGCCGCCACTGTATACGGCGAGGCCAGGTAGACCTGCGCGGTGTCCGACCCCATGCGGCCCTTGAAGTTGCGCGCCGTGGTGGCAATCACGGTGGCCCCGTCCGGAATGCTGCCGCCGTAACCGGAACAGGCCCCGCAGGCCGTCGGCAGCACTTCGGCGCCGGCGTCGCGCAGCACGCCCATCACACCCTCTTGCTCGGCCAGCTGCTGATCGTGCAGGCTGGCTGGCGCCACCATCAGGCGCAGGCTCGATGCCACCGTGTGTCCGCGCAGCACCTGGGCTGCGGCGCGCAGGTCGTCGAGCTTGGCGCCGGTGCAGGCACCGATATACGCGACCTGCACCTGCACGTCGGCATACGATTGCACGTCACGAGTGTTCGCCGGGCTGTGCGGCGCGGCCACCTGCGGTGACAAGGTTGCGGCGTCGAAGACATGGTCCACCGTGGCCGCACCCGGGTCGGTGCACCAGCCCGACACGTCGACCGGGGCGACGCCGCGCTCGGCCAGCCAGGCCTGCGTCGTCGCGTCGGGCGCGATCAGTCCGACCTGGGCCCCCATCTCCGCACTCATGTTGGACATGGTCATGCGCTCCTGCATCGACAAGGCCTGCACTGCCGAGCCGCAGAACTCCACGGCCTGGTATTGGCCGCCGTTCATGCCAAACCGCCCGACCATGTGCAGCATCATGTCCTTGGCCGTGAGCCCCGGCGACAAGCGGTTGTTCCATATCATGCGCAGCGTCTGGGGCACCCGCACCCACAACTGTCCGGTGACGACGACACCGAGCATCTCGGTGGCGCCGATGCCGAACATGTAGGCGCCGAACGCGCCACCCGTGGGCGAATGCGAATCGCCACCGACACAGAACATGCCGGGCCGGATATGCCCCTTCTGAGGCAGCACCACATGGCAGATCCCGATGCTGTCGTAGACATGCGGCAACTGCTGCTCGCGCGCCCAGTCGCGCGCGATACGCACGATGCGGCGCGACTCGTCGTCCTGCTCGGGCACGTAGTGGTCCATCACCAGCACGACCCGCGACTTGTCCCAGATCGTCGCACCCAGTTCCTCGAGCATGGGCTTGAGCCGGCGCGGCCCCGACGAGTCGTGGAACATTGCCAGGTCGACCTGGCAATTGACGATCTCGCCGATGTCGACATGGGGCAACGCGGCCGCGCGGGCGATCAGTTTTTGCGCCAGGGTGCGCGCGGGGGTGGGAGTATGCGTCATGACATCCATGGGGGTTCACCAGCACGCGGGCGTGCAGGCGCTTGCAGCACTCATTCCGACAGCCCTTCCTTGACCGATATGCGCGCGTCGATGCTGCCGACCTGCGATACGTCCATCTGGTATTCGTAACGGTCCGGGCGGTACAGACCGTGCAACCACTGCACCGGCCGGTCGTTCACGTCGAACACCAGGCGATGGACCGCGAGCAACGCCGTTCCCACCGCCACTTCCAGTTCGTGCGCGACCGCGGCGTCGGCCTGGCGCGCCGACACGGTCTGGCGCGCGCGCCCCATTTCGACGCCAGATTCCTCGATCAACCGCAGGATCGGCTTGCGCTGCAGGTCCTTGCGCCCGAAACGCTGCGCCAGTTCGTCCGGCACATAGGTCGTGATGTGCGACACCGGGCCGAGCTTGGAGCTGCGCCGGCGCACCGCCTTCTGCACCTTGGCGCCGACCGGTATCTGCAAGGCCTGGGCCACGCTGTGCGAGGCCTGGATGGTGCGTACCTCGATCACCTTGACCGAGGTTCGCATGCTCATGCTGACGATGTTCTCCAGCAGGCCGCTCAAACCCTTGGCGCCGCGCCGCCGCCCGCCCGGGGGCTGATCGCCGGTCGGCGCCACCTCGGCCGGTGCCGGATGCGTTCCGCGTCCGGCGCGGCGCACGATCAGTCCCTCGTTGGCCAGTTGCTCCAGCGCCCGGCGCACGGTCACACGGCCCGCACCGAACTCCTTGCTCAGCACCATCTCGGGCGGCAGCCCCTGCGCAAATCGCCCTTCCTGCAGTTGTTCGCGCAGCACCAAATAGATCTGATGGTACTTGGGCAGTGGCAATACGGTGGCCATCGCGTGTCTTCAGTGGTGGGCCCGGCCATCCAGGTCGACGGCGTCGATCTGGAACAGCCTGTCCATTGGCGCGTCGCGCATCACGTGGTAGAGCGCAAACCGGTACGCCGCATACGCGTCAATCTCGCTGGGCGTGAACGCGAACGCCAGGTTGCCACCGGTGGCGATCCGGCCCGGGTAGGCATGGTGCAGCAGATTCTGCTTGAACACCCCGGCCGCAGTCCGCGCCAGCACCGCCTGCGCCGCGATGAACTCCAGCACCAGTCCGGCCTCGTGGGTCGCCTGTTGCGCCGGCGCGAGCGCTCGCACGGCGCCCTGCCCGTAGATGTGCGCAAACAGCTGCCAGTCGCCCGGCAACAGGGTCCGCACCCGCTGCTCGACCGCGGCGATCACCTGCGGCAACACACGCAGCAGCACCGGGTCGGCGACGCCAGCCAGCAGCACCACGCGCTCGCCCTGCCACAGCGCCCCTTCGACCTTCAGGCTGGGCTGTTCGCGCGCAACGAAGCGGGCACCGCCGACACGCGTGCGATGGGTATCGAGCGCCTCATACCAGGCGTCGTGCAGCATCAGGCTGCCGCCCGGCTCCTCGACCTGCAGCGGATCGGCCTGCTCGTAAAGCGCATGCGCCGCCACCGAGGCCGGTGTCGCGTGCGCATCCGGATTCATGCTCTCGAGCGTGAAATGCTCCGGTGTCAACTCGGCCAGCATCGCGTCGCGTCCGCCCGGCCGGCAACACAATGAGGTGCATTCGACGATCTTGGCC
>Ga0163147_10007938_pt1 | contig 11921 bp, 11 predicted proteins | sample OliLakLV19MP6G1_FD_148597 | JGI IMG/M metagenome (GOLD analysis project Ga0163147, IMG submission 148597) | Freshwater microbial mat bacterial communities from Lake Vanda, McMurdo Dry Valleys, Antarctica- Oligotrophic Lake LV.19.MP6.G1 | ecosystem: Environmental > Aquatic > Freshwater > Lake >...
TTCGCAGTATTTCGGTTCACGCCAATCAATTTAGCCGCTTTGGTAGCGTTGATATCTTCAGCGAAAAACTTGTGTAATTTAGTGATTGTTGATTTCTTAATTCTGGGCTTTCGCTGCAACATATTATCTAGTTTAACATTTGTTAAGCTAGTCTAGAGCCTTAATTTATACCATCCTCACCAGTAGAATTTATGAAGAGACTATTAGAGCTTTGGGTGGTAAGGCAGTTCAAGCTAAAGTGGGGCATGCTTTTATTAAAGAGAAGATGCGTCAGAATGATGTGCTTTTTGGCTGTGAGCAGTCAGGCCATTATTATTTCAAGGATTATTTTTATACCGACTGTGTAGTTTTGACTTTGCGCCTGGTGCTCGACGTATATCTTGAGGCGACAGCCAGGAACTTAACCTTTTCAGAGTTAGTCAAGCCGTACACGATTTACGAACAAACCGAGGATGTGGTGGTAGAAGTAAAAGATAAAAGTAAGACTATGAAATTGCTGGAGGCTTACTTCCGAAAACAATGTCCAAAGAAGATTAAAAAATTTGACGGCCTGTTCGTTGATTTTGGTGAAGTTTGGGGAGCAGTGACACCAAGTGTGACTGAACCGGCTTTAAAAATCTTGTTTGAATCTAAGAATCAGGTTTTGGCTCAAGATAAGCTCAAGGCGGTAGTGGACTTTGCCAAAAGCATTGCTTTAAAGTAGCTAAGTCTAAAAAACGTGCTAGGATGACGCTATATGGAGACTGAATACGAATATATCTTTGGCAAACACGCAGTGTCTGAAGCTTTAAATCAACGACCTGATGTAGTCAAGCAAATTTTCCTTGACTTAAATTTTTCTGACGCCAAGCTGATCAGGCAAATCGAAACCGCAAAGATTGCGGCTAAACCGTTAAATCTAAAAAACCCACCGCGAGGTGTTTCAGCTAATGCAGCGCACCAGGGGATTGTGGCGGCGATTGTGCCTGAAAAATTAATGATTGAGTATAAGGATTTTATTGCCAAACTCACAGTTGATGACCATAAAGCATTATTAATTTTAGGGGAAGTTCAAGATCCGCATAATGTCGGTGCTGTTATCCGTTCGGCAGCCGCCTTCGGTCTTGCAGGGGTTCTGATTCCACCACATAACCAAGCGCCAGTGACAGGAACGGTAATTAAAGTTTCAGCAGGTATGGCTTTTCGGATACCTTTGGTCGCTATTAGTAATGTAAATAGTGTGGCTCGAGACTTACAAAAACGTGGCTTTTGGATTTATGGTTTAGAAGGGAACGGGACAGTAAAATCAACCACAGAGCAATTCTCTAAGCCAAGTGCTTTTATTCTTGGTAATGAAGGTTCAGGTCTTCGGGAAAAGACTAAAGAACTCTGTGATGATTTGATTTCAATCCCAATCCACCCCCGATGTGAATCGTTAAATGCAGCGGCGGCAACGGCTGTTGTCCTTTCTGCTTGGAGTACACAGCATCAGAGTGCGCTACTGCCTGGGCTAAAATAATTATGGTATTATAATTCCGACGTTCACTCTTTTAGGTGGTGATTCACGTTGTTAATTTTTGTTTAATTTTATTTATGGAAGAAAAAAAGCAAGAGGATAATCTGAATGTAACAGGTGATACTGAAACTAGTAGTTTAAATCCTGGTACTGCATCTACTCCGGAGGGGGTAACTGATAGTGCTAGGGAGACAGACGTTTCTTTAGAGGCAGGAGACACAAATGAAAGAACAGTCAGTCAACCTGGAAAAACTTTCAATCTCAAAGCCTATGTTGGAGGGGTGTTGGTTATTCTAGTCATTTTTGCCGTTCTAATTTTTGCCTTAGAGAAAGAAGGTAGAATTTCAACTGGTCTATTTACTGGAATAATTAGTAAAATGGAAGTGACACAACCAGCGGTAAAGGTAAATGGTGAGAAGATAGCTAAAAGTGATTACAAGAGTAGTTTTGAGCAGTTAAGTAACATGAAGGCAGCTGAAGGAGCTGATCTGACTGATCCGGCAGTAATGGATTCTTTAAAAAACGAAACTATTGATACTTTGGTTAATGCTGAATTATTACGTCAAGCAGCAGTGAAAGAAGGTCTTGTTGCCAGTACAGAGGCCATTGATAAACGTTTCAATGAAATTAGAGATAATCTTGGTGGTCCCGAAGTCTTAGTCGCTAGAATGGAAGAGTTTGGAGTTACGGAAACGGCACTAAGACGTGATATTGAGAATGAGTTTTTAATTCAGCAGTTATTTGATTTGAAAGTCTTCAACGCAATAGAGGTGACTGATGAGGAGTTTCAGAAGCTTTATGATCAGGCAGTTGCTGGAGGTAATGAACTGCCGCCAATTGAAGAGATCAAGGAAACAGCCATAGTTGAAATACGTAATGGAAAGGCGCAGCCATTAATTAACGAATATATCCAAACTCTTAGAACTGACGCGGATATTGAGATTTTGATCTAGTCTACTACGGTCAAGAAAAATAAAAGGGTGTGTGTCTACACACCCTTTTATTTTTTGTCTCTTTAACTACTGCTATACTTAAAAAATAATGGATAAAAAACTCCAAGCAGAGGTTAAAGCTATAGATAGCCGCTCGTTAGATCGGTGTCTTCAATTACGGGCTCTATCACTACCAGAGCAAAGTGCTGTGTTTTCAACTTTTTCACCGAATACACAGACACAATTATTGACGGAGCTCAAGTTATCAGAAGTGGTAGATATCTTGGATCATATGGATCACCGTTTAGCGGAGAACATTCTCTATCGCTTAAAAGATGAAAAATATCGCCTACGTATTATCAAAAAGTTGAAAGATGATGCCAGGGAAAAAATTGAATACTTCCTTCGTTTCCATCCTAAGGCCACAACCAGTTTAGTTAGTTTCAACTACGTTTTACTGTCATTTAGGTCCACTATTGGTCAGGCAGCTGAAGCAATTGATGAACATTTTGAAAGTACGGGAAAATTTCCTGAAGTACTGGTGCAAGAAAACGGTGTGTTAGTAGGAGAGATTACTATATCTACTTTGGTTCGCGAAAGAAACACGTCTAGGTTGAAACGTTTTGTTCGACCAGTGCAAACAGTTTCTTACCTTGCCGAAGTAGCCCAGGTTATCGATATCTTCACTCTATCGCAGCGTAAGAAGGTGATTGTCCTTGATCAAGACGAAAGTGTGTTGGGTCTGATTTATGCTGATGATGCGGTGTCACTCTTCGGTAACTTGCCAGCCGAATCGCTTTATAATATTAGTGGAATGGATGATGCGTCTCGACCATTTGATTCGGTGCAAAAAAAGTTCGCTAGTCGCTATCGGTGGTTGATTTTAAACTTAGTTACTGCTTTTATGGCAGGATCGATGATCTTCCTCTTTAAGGATACTATTGACCGCTTAGTTTTATTGGCGATGTATATTCCGATTGTGGCCGGTATGGGCGGAAATGCCGCCAGTCAAGTCTTCGCAGTCATGCTTCGAGGTATTACACTTGGGACAATAAATTTCAGAAACGGCATGCCGGCAATCTGGCTTGAAGTTAAGACGGGATTGCTAAACGGTCTCATGATTGGCGTGATTGTCGCTTTAATATCAATCATTTGGAATGAAAGTGCCTTACTCGGTCTGGTAGTGGGTCTGAGTATGATTGGCGTCCATTTGGTGGCCGGTTTTTTTGGAGCTTTTGTTCCACTTCTCCTAAAACATTTAGGTAAAGATCCAGCTTCGACTTCAACCATTTTTATCACCACTGCTACTGACGTCCTTGGTTTGTTTATTTTACTTGGACTCGGTTCACTGATTTTACTTTAATTTCTTGATGTGATTTTTTGCAGCTGCCCTTAAGTGTGATTTCAATGTTTTTAATATCGAAGCCTGGCAAAGAAAATTCTTTTTTTAGGTTCTCATCGTCTAGGGTAAAGTGAATCACTTTCTGACAGTCACTACAAACGGCGTGATGGTGAGGCTCATGTTGTTTTTCGTAGGTAGCCTCTTTTTTCCCCAAATGCAGTTTAGTCACTAGTCCACTTTTTACAAAGGATTCAAGGTTACGATAAATGGTAACCAGATTAATATCGGGTAGTGCAGTATGCAACTCTGTGGCCGATAATGCCTGTGGAGTGTGGTCTAAGAAATCTAGAATAGTTTGGCGGTGTTTAGTTTGGCGCATAGTTAAGACTTTAACACTGATACTTGCATAATAACAGGCCTGTGCTATTATGCAAATGGTTTGCATAAGCAAGTATTTATTTAGTAATTTTTTAGGAAATCAATATGTTACTGACAATATTCGGAGCCGCTTTACTCATCATGATAACCTCTTTGATTGGAGTGGTCTTCATCTCTAAGGCGGCCCAGAATTTTTTACAGCATCGGTTATCACTCCTAGTTGCTTTTTCAGCTGGCGTTTTTCTAGTGACAGCGGGATCTTTAGGTTTAGAAGTCTTTGAGCTGACTGACTCAGTCATTATAGCAGCTGCTTTAATCGCTGTCGGGTATGTTATCGCTTGGATCCTCCATGCACTTTTGCCAGAAACACATCATCACCATGAACTGAATTGTCATCAGTCGCATGGCCGGGCAGCTCAGAAGTTAATTGTGGGGGATGCGATTCATAATGTAGCAGACGGTGTGATTTTGGTGGTAGCCTTTGCGGTCTCGCCGACTTTGGGAATTACTGCCACGATTTCAGTCTTAATCCACGAAGCCCTGCAGGAGATTTCTGAATTTTTTGTTTTGCGTCAAGCGGGTTATTCGGTCTCAAAGGCTTTGATTATCAACTTCGCTGTGTCGAGCGCTATCCTCGTCGGTGTCATACTGGGTTACTTAGCCTTAGCTTCTCACGAACTGGAGATACTACTTTTAGCACTTAGTTGTGGCTTCTTCTTACATGTTGTATTCCATGATTTGTTGCCAAAAAGAGTAAATCATGAGAATAAGAGTTTGTTCTTCAAACACTTAGCTTTCGTCTTGGTCGGAGCTTTGCTCATGAGCTTTGTTTCGGGAGCTTTAGGAGATACTCATGCTCACGGCGACGGAGATTCTGATCATGATGAGAACGAATATCATAACGGTGAATTCTATGATGACGAAGACCATGTAACTGATAAACAGCACGAAAATTAGCTAAACCTAAAGGATATAAAGCCGACAAGCGCATCTTGTCGGCTTTTGCTATAATTACAACTAAGTTATTTATTTATTTAATTATTTTATGTTTTGGTTCATCTTGATTATTGGAATCCTACTTTTACCAACTACTGTTTATGTAGTGAAAGGGAAGACGGCAGTGATTCTGGAAACTTTTGGTCGACCACACCAAAATGCAGTTTTTCCTGGATTACGTATTAAGTGGCCATGGCCCATCACTGCAATCGTGGCCCGGGTGAATTTACAGCTACAGGAAATTCATGCGGATGTGTCAGTGAAGACTAGTGACAATGCTTTTATGACTTTACCAGTAAAGGTGCAGTACCGGGCGAGCGATGAAGGTGCTGGAGCTGTAAAAGCACACTACGAACTTGAAGCTCCAGAAAAGCAAATTACTTCGTATGTCCTCAATAATGTTAGACAGACAGCTTCAGGAATGGAGATGACAGAACTTTATGCTAACCGTGACTCAGTTGAGCAACAAGTACAAGAAGCTCTCTCGGAACAGTTTGCTCGGTTTGGTTATATTATTGAAAATGTTTTAGTTGATGAACCGCAGCCTAGTGTTGAAGTGAGGGAAGCGTTCAATAAAGTTATTGCTAGCAAGCGCTTAATGGAAGCTGCTCGTAACGAAGCTGAGGCACAACGAATAAAGTTAGTCGGCGCTGCTCAAGCGGAAGCGGAGAGTAAGAAATTACAAGGGCAGGGAATGGCAGAAATGCGCGAAGCAATAGCTAAGGGTCTAGAGGCAGCGATGAAAACTATGGAAAAGGCTGGCTTGGATTCTAAGCAAGCAATTCAGTTTTTAACTGACACAAATCGCATTGACGCTATTACTACTGCTGCTTCACATGGAAACACTATCATTATTGATGCCGGGAATAATCGTGACTTAGCTTCAACTGCCGCTGTTCTCGATTCAATTAAGAAATAATTTAGTTATATGAATATACAAACATTTTTGACTTTGTACTTTATCAGCGTACCACTTTTTTTCGTGATTGATTTATTGTGGCTTGGAGTAATTGCAAAAAATATTTATCAAGAGCGGTTAGGGCATCTTTTGGGTGAAGTTAATTGGCTGGCCGCTGTGATATTCTACCTAATTTTCTTAGCTGGACTGACTTTCTTTGCTACGTATCCCGCAGTGTTGTCCGGTAAACTCGTTACAGCAATTTTGTACGGCGCGTTTTTTGGTTTTGTTACTTATGCGACTTACGAACTGACCAACTTGGCTTTGGTTAAAGATTGGCCACTCTCGATTGTCTTTATTGATATTGCTTGGGGTACTTTCCTAGGTGCTTTTGTGACGGGAAGCACGTCTTATATCTGGAAACTACTTAGCTAATTTAATGGCTCAAGCAAATAAAATAAATCTGTGGCTAACGTATTCGCTTCTTGGAGTTTTCTCCATTCTGTTTTTATTAGTCGTCGGTTTTTATTTTCATTACCGATCAACCTCAGCCTTGGTCAAAGAAATTGCCGTAAAGACTCCAGTTGCATTGCAAAATGAGGCAGTTATCCCTGACCTTAGTGATTGGAGGACTATCTATCCAAATCCAAAACCAATGCAGATAGCTGGTCATGAAGTGCTTGCGTCAGTGGCCTCTACCATGTCTGAGCGGATTATTGGTCTCTCAGGAACGTCTTTTTTACCACAAGAACTAGTCAAATTATTTGTCTTTGATGCCCCGGGACTACATTCAATTTGGATGAAGGATATGAATTATTCACTGGATATTATCTGGGCTGACGACGATGAGAAGATTGTCTATATTGAGGAAGATGTCCAACCAGAAAGTTTTCCAAATTTCTTCACTCCGAATGTGCCCGCGAAGTACGTTATTGAAACCAATGCTGGTTTTGTTGCCAGAAACCAGATAGAAGTGGGTGAAATGTTAGTACTACCAAATCTTTAGTTTTGTGTTATAATAATACCGCATGATGATCGCCCAGCGATTATTTTCTAACGAAAATAATCGCTGGGAGGAAAGTCCGAACACGCCCAAGTAAAATTGGAGCCAGGTAGCGGGTAATCCCCGTCGCGTCAGCAATGACGTAGAGGTGCGAGCAGTGACGCCGGGAGTGAAAACAAACGGATTCCTTTAGGAATAATTGCCATGGCAACATGGCGGGTGAAACGGCAAAATCCTTACTTGCGTGCAAGGCCGTGCTGGCTACTCGTCTTCACCTTTCGGTGAAGACGAGTAGCCAGAGAGCCGCATGAGCCAGATGGTAACATTTGGCCTAGGTATATGGTCATCCAGGAGCAATCCTGACAGAATTCGGCTTAAATGCATACAAAGACACCTAGAGATAGGTGTTTTTGTATATGCTATAATTTTAGGTAATTAATTGTTAAGAATGCATTATTTCATATGGAACCAAATGTTTTTTCACCACGATTACAGCAAGAAAAAAATGATAGCCTCAGTACTTTTTTCCGTTCAGCAGCCCTCGGTGTTTTGATTTTAGTATTGGGTTTATTGCCAGTTTTGTTTATCCCTGGGCTACTAACAACTATCGGCTTTACAAAGGTATATTTTGTAGCCGTCGCAGTCTTTGCGGCAATTGTCTTGGTGATTTTGTCAGTGCTTCGTAAAGGTACGGTTTCTTTAGTTTTTCCTCCGACATTAGGTTTGTTTTGGCTTTTTACTCTAATCGTGATTGCGGCCGGATTACTTTCCGGAGACCGTCTTGATTCGCTTAGTGGTAATGGCATGGAAATCCATACCGCTGGCTTTATCCTCATGTTAGCTTTGGTAATGACGGTCGCTTTATTCTTTGGTAAAGCAAAAGCAGCTGTGGTGAGACTCTTTATGGTACTCGGTATTAGTACCATCCTCCTACAATTTTATCACCTCCTGCGGCTGGTCTTTGGTCCCGAGATGCTTGCGTTTGGCCCCTTGTTTGCAAGCTCGACAGTCTCATTGATCGGTAGCTTTAACGACTTAGCTATTTTCTCTGGTTTAGTGCTTTTGGTGACAATTATTATGCTCCAGCAAACCACTATATCTATGGTAGGCAAATGGTTTTCAGGTATTGTGGTAGCCAATTCCTTAATTCTCTTGACAGTAATCAATTTTTATCTAGTCTGGGTAGCGGTTTGTTTTGTTAGTCTCCTGATTGCTCTTTATTTCATCATCAAGGATACATGGCTAAAAAGTAGTACTACGGATACAGCTCCGATAACCCGTTTTGCTATCAGTGTAATTGGTTTGGTATGTATCGTATCGGGAGCTTTTGTAGTTAGTGGCGATTATTTAGGTGGAGTAGTTACAAATGTTTCAGGCATCACTTACATTGAGGTTCGTCCATCCTTGACTGCTACTATTGATTTGACAAAAGCCGTTTACTCAAATAACGCCTTCCTCGGTGTCGGCCCTAATCGTTTTGATGATGCTTGGAGATTATATAAAGACCCGGTGGTTAATCAAACAATTTTCTGGAATACTAACTTTTCTTCAGGAAACAGTTATTTGTCTACCTTGTTTGTTACGACTGGTTTAGTTGGCGGTTTAGCTTTCTTGATTTTCTTAGGCACTTTCCTTTATCGCAGTTATTGTAGCCTATTTGTTTCTGAGGCACGGGATAGTAGTTGGTTCTTAATCGGTCTGATTTCATTTACTTCGGCAACCTATCTGTGGTTTATGACCATTGTCTATGTCCCGGGCACAACTATCCTGATTTTAGCAGCCCTTTTGACTGGAATTACCTTAGTCGCTACGCTGCAAATGAGACAGCAGCCCGGCTTTATTATTGATGTCACTACAAGTAAAAGACATGGCATTGCTCTCATGGCAGGCATTCTGATTATTTTCGGTTCGTTAGTTTACCTATTAATTGGTGTTAGTAAGCAATACGCCGCTAGCGTAGTTTATGCCAATACAGTGGAGCAATTTCGCGCTGGCGCCGACTATAGTATAACTGATGCGGGTTTGATACGTGCGCAAACGCTAAATCCACAAGACCTTTATTTGGCAGAGAGAGCGCAACTTCGATTAACACAAATCAGTAGTATCAGTGCGACGACAACCAATGACCAATACTTTACTCAGTTGGTTTCTGAAGGTATTGCTCTCTCACAACAAGCCATAGCGATTGATGGTACAAATCCAGACAATCAGATCTTACTAACAAAATTCTACAGCTTTCTTGATCCTACCCAGTTTGAGAATATAACTAAAAGCACTGAAGATTTATTTGCTCAGGCGCGAGAATTAGATCCGCAAAATCCAACTTATCTACTACTATTATCTCAACACAAAGCCAGGCTAAATAAGCTTGATGAAACACGTAGGTTGCTACTTGAAGCAGTGGCAATGAAAAGTAATTATACAGACGGTCTGTATCTGCTTTCTCAGCTCGATATTCAAGAGGGTAACATTAAATCAGCTTTGGCCTTCACCCAGTCAATTATTTCGATAGAACCAAAGAACCCAACTCGCTACTTCCAACTTGGTCTATTACTAGCTGCTGACCAACAACTAGAACCGGCGGCAAAAGCTTTTGAAGCCGCAGTAATCTTGGATGGAACTTATGCTAATGCCCGGTACTTCCTAGCGTTAACTTATGTTGATCTGGGCCGTAAGGAAGATGCTTTAACGCAATTGCGTCTAGTGCTTGAAACCAACGAAGGAAATGAATTAGTCAGGAGTCTAATTTCTCAGATTGTGTCTGATACATATCAACGACCAGACAATACTGCTGGTGTACCAGTGGCAAATGAACAAATGGTTTCTCAAGATGGTGACGTAACGACAACAAGTGAGGTGCCGGATACTGATATTGTCACTCCTGTAAACCGCTCAGGAACCAACAATTCAAGCGACAACACCAATATAGAGCCTGCTAAACCAGTGGTAGAGGAAGACGCTAATGTCACTCCTGAAACGAAACCAGCCAGCTAATAGAGCTTGCTACTAACTCGGTCATGGTTAAACGAGTTCTAAAATTAGTCTACAGCGAAATACGCGGCTTACACCAAGCCGCGTATATTCTCGCCCTGTTTGCTTTTGGCTCGCAGCTGCTAGCTTTGGTGCGAGATCGACTTTTGGCTCATATATTTGGTGCTGGTAATGAACTGGATTTGTACTATGCGGCCTTTCGGATTCCCGATATTTTATTTGTAATCTTTGTCTCAGTACTTTCTGTCTACGTACTTTTACCGTTTGTTAGTCAAGCTAAGCAGGACAAAGACAGTCAAGCTGGTTCGCATGTCTTGGCACAAATGTTTACTTTATTTTTGATCGGCTATTCTGTAGTGGCTTTGATTGTCTTTGTAATTGCCCCATTCTTGGTCCCGATTATGTTTCCTGGACTAATGGAGCAAGGCGAAACTCTAGTGCTTCTAATGCGAATCTTACTGCTTCAACCTTTACTTCTAGGTATCTCCAGTTTGTTTGGGGTTGTGACACAGCTATCGCACCGCTTTGTTTTGTATGCTATTAGCCCACTTATTTATAACATCGGTATTATTTTAGGTATTACTGTCCTGTATCCTTATTTTGGAATCATCGGGCTATCACTAGGTGTAGTCGGCGGCGCGCTGGGACACATGCTGGTGCAGTTGCCGCTCGTCTGCAAGAGTGAATTAGCTTTTGGCTTGGCTAAAGTATTTGACCGCGGACTGATAAAGTCTGTTGTCTTGGTCGCTTTGCCACGCGCTCTGACTCTATCTCTTCACCAGATCGTGCTTTTGGTCTTGGTCGGGGTAGCGACTCTGATGTCTGCCGGTTCGGTATCAGTCTTTCAATTTGCCCACAACCTGCAGTCAGTGCCATTAGTGATTATTGGCATGAGTTATTCAGTGGCAGCTTTTCCAGTATTAGCCGATCTGTTCGCCCGTAAAGAACTAGCAGCTTTTAACAATCACCTCATCACCGCTCTGCGACATATTATTTTTTGGTCGTTTCCAGTCGTAGCTTTAGTGATTGTACTCAGAGCCCAGATTGTGCGGGTAGTCTTAGGGAGTGGCGCCTTTGACTGGAACGACACGCGTTTGACGGCCGCCGTCTTGGCACTGTTTATTATTTCATTGACAGCTCAGTCTGTACTACTGCTCTTGGTGCGGTCATACTACGCCGCTGGGAGGACTAAGACGCCACTTCTCGTAGCGTTGCTCGGATCAGCGTTGTCGATTGTATTTATGATTGGTTCCTTTTACTTAATCTCTATTTATCCAGATCTTAGAATAATGATGGAAAGATTATTTAGAATCGAAGGGGTGCCAGGGACCGAAGTTTTGGTCTTGGTCGCAGCGTTTGTCTTTGGAATAATTGTTGAAGCAATTATTTTGTTTATTTTAATTACTCGTGATTTCGACATAAGCTTTAGCTCATTAATTAAACATTCGGCGGTGGCGCTCTTGGCAGCTATTGTAGCGGCTTTGTCTTCGTACATTACTTTGATTTTTGTAGTAGATGGAGTCAACCAAGAAACTTTTGTCGGAATTTTGATCCAGGGCGCCATTGCTGGTGGGGTAGGACTACTTGGGGCACTTTTAACCTACTATGTTTTCGGTTCCAAAGAACTGTCTGAGATATACCGCTCACTTCATGGCCGAATTTTCAAAAGAAAGGTAGTGGGTATGCCAGCTGATGATCTTTAAAAGGTTGTCCACCAAAAAACTAGTGTCATGATTAAGGATTGCAAAATAAGGCTTTTCCTAAGTTCAAGAAATAATCGCAACACTTTAGTAATATAGAGTGTATGAAAAAGAAGACTTTTAGTAGAATCACCTACCGCGAAAGAGTAATCATTGAGAATAGGTACTGTGTAGACGAAAAGAGCA
>Ga0163147_10007941_pt1 | contig 11919 bp, 9 predicted proteins | sample OliLakLV19MP6G1_FD_148597 | JGI IMG/M metagenome (GOLD analysis project Ga0163147, IMG submission 148597) | Freshwater microbial mat bacterial communities from Lake Vanda, McMurdo Dry Valleys, Antarctica- Oligotrophic Lake LV.19.MP6.G1 | ecosystem: Environmental > Aquatic > Freshwater > Lake >...
AACGGAGGCTGTCGAGCCGAGTCGGGGTAGCGGAATTTTTCAGCAGAAAAATATCCGTGACCAAATGCAAATGCGCTTGACCCACCCTCCCGTTCGCGCGCAAGACCGCTCGCAAAGGAGGAGAGAGGGATGCGAGCGGGAGCTCCCTAGATTATCGAATTTTAAATTCTTTGCTTATTTTATGCTCTCCACCGATCTCAGCCTGTTTGAGTTTTTGGAATTCATCAATAAAAAATAGGCTATCAAACCCATCCGCTATTTCTGGCGGGACGTCTAAAAGCATCTGTCGCATCCTTTCCATTGCGTGCTCCGGAACTACACGATCGCGTGCCAGGTTGCGTTCACGTGCAATTTCAAAGCTAACATCTGCAACAACTCCTTGTATCTTTGTCGCACCATGCTCACGGGCAAATGCAATGAAGTTCTTCCGTTCAGAATCTCGCGCAAAGGTTGCATCGAACACAATAGTCTCTCCATTCTCTAAAGCCTGGGCTACTCTCTTGTGTGCTTCAGCCCACACTTCTCTATTCCTTGATTGATCAGCTGAGTTATCAGTTAACTCCATTCTAATATCATCGGGACATAGATAAACATAAGCATTCTGCTCTGCAAATGGTTTTAGAGCAGTGGTTTTTCCTGAACCAGGTATTCCTATTCCCATAATAAATTTACTCATATAAATATTATAACATTACATCCGATTCTCTATCTTGTATCTTGTCACTGCGGAGGCATTTGTATTACCCCATACCGCTTGAAGTACCTCTTGCTCACCACTTATTTCCGCAATGCGATCTAAAATATCAGAGGACGAATTTGGGTTATTTGCTATGACCATTTTAAGGTAATCATTTGCTCCTTCCACCAAGCGGCGAAGAGAAGCCTCGGGCATATTAGGGTTACATGCGGAAAGGGTACGGACATTGAAATTTTCATCCATTGATAGCAAATTCAAAACGAACGGATCAACCGAATCTGTAGCTTCTTTTCTTTTGCGTTCAGCTGGCCATTCTGTTATCTCCTGTTTTCTGCCAACAAAACCAGTATCGATCTCACTACAAAGATCGTCAATTTCAGCAAGTAATTTTTTACCGCTGGTTGACTGCTCAACATCGTTAAGCAAGTCATCTATTTTACCAAATCGTGATTCAAAGTTTTCTTTCATATTTTTTAAATTAATCGAATGTTGAATCTATCTGTTCTTCGACCTTCCTAATAAAAGCGTCAGATAGTTTTTTGACGTCCGGTACTTCGACTGCATTCTTGCCCCATGTCTGAGCAATAGTTGAAGCGGCTCCAGCCATTCCAATACCAGTAATCACCATATTTTTTTTATGCTTCTTGATTACTTGTTCAATCGAACCTGAGCCAGATTGTCCATCTGTCATGAAGTATACGAAATTGTAAGACCGTCTAAACTTATTGGTGAATTTTTCCATACTTGTACAGGCCGCATCAAGAGTGATAACATCGGGAGTTCCTTGATCAGCATTAAGCAATACCATCTTTTGCAAATCCTCACCAGCAACATCCTGATCAAAACCCTTTAGGAATTGGAACTGATCGGGACCGCCAAAAGTAACGATCTCCAGAGGAATTTCGAGGTCTTTAGCGACCTCGGTTAATGCCACTGCCAGCTTCTTTTCCTGTTCGATAATTTCACCCGAACAAGAGCCGGAGTTGTCGATAATAAGAGTCCACGCGAACTGTGGTTTTTCTGGTGGTCGCTTCCGTTCAAATGAACGGGGATTTATTACCGTGCGACCGTCTTTTGTTCCGAGGACATTCTGAGTGAATCCTCTCTGGAGCCGAGCACCTCGCCGTTGATTTCGTTCGCGTATGTATTCTTTATCGAGCTTAAATTTCTTTATAAAGAAATCTGTAAGGTCACCGATAAATTCTTTAGTTGATTCCATGTAATCCACATAGACACGCAGTGCTTCTCCATCTAGTCCGGACATCTCTCGGTACATTGCCTCCATCTTTGCTTGCTGTTGGCGTTTTAATTCTTCCAATGTATCCAGTTGTCTGGCGTTGGCTTGATTGATTTCCGAATCCTCCTTACTTAAATATTTACTAATCGTACCGCTTACATCTCTGGCAACAAGGTTGCCGCTTTCGTCTTGCGTAGTAAATTTACTGCCAACCATTGCTTCCGTTTGGCGTAATTGTTTGAGCAATTCCTCATTAGGTTTACTGAACAGACTCTCAATAGCTTTCTGGTGTGTTTTGCCGCCTTCTTGAAATTGCTCATGTGACTGCTCTCCAGATTTACCGTCAGACTTTCCAGATTCTTGTCCTGGCTTACCGCCTTGACCCTTTTTTTGGCCAGGCTCTCCACTCTCCATACCATCCATCATTTCAGACATTTGTTGCATCGCATCTTGCATTTGTCCGGCCATGTCTTGGGGGCTTCCTCCGGCTTCAAGGCTCTGTTGCATTTCAGCAAGCTGTTCAAGCATTTGATCTATAGCTTTTTGTCCGCCAGCACCACCTTCTTTGGCCTGATTGAGCATGTCTTGCATCTCAGACAAAAGTTCCTGCATTTCTTGTGCAGATGGCATACCACCACCGGATTCCATTCCTCCTGGTTCACTAGATCCTTCTCCCTCTCCTTGTCCGTCCTCCCCAGCACCCTCGCCACCTTGACCTTGGCCAGATTCGCCCGACTCATTTCCTTGTGACTCTGATCCTTTTTGTCCGTCTCCAGATTCCTCACCCTCTCCATTTTCTTCTTGATCCTGACCTTCGCCCTTTTCTGAATCTTCAGATTCATCGGAATCTTTGGATTCATTAGCTTGATCTTCTAAAGCAGTATTCATTGCCTCCCAGAGGTAATAATATTTTTTGGGATCGTGCTGGCCAAATTGGTTCAAACGATTTAAATAGAGGCCGGACATTTGTGATTTGTCTACGCCACTGTAAATGACTGGCATGGCCATTCGATAAAAATGACCCCATTCAATTTCGCCGTCTTTAACTGGTACTGATTTGCTCCCACTACCACCCTTATACCAAAATCTTGCGAGAGGCTTGGGTAATTGAAAATTTACTAAAAAATTATCACTATAACCGTCGATGCCAAGTTCGTCTTGTTTTGATAAAAATTCTTGAGCCGCTTGTGATCCATATATGGAAAAATCCGGAACGTCATACCTTCGTTCCATCATTTTCTGCAACATCGTATCAGTAAAATTCGGATTCCTTTGCTGGTATCCGGTCATGATGAGCCGCATCGCTGTTCGATACACTTTTGAAGTGTTTTGTGCGAATGAGCGAACCTTTTGCAAATGCTCTAGTTGTTCTGGGGTAAGGTTAGCTTCATTGATGCCATATTCTTTGATGTTATAGGTTATTGGCTCTTCTTCAGGTTTTGCCAGTTCTTCTTCTAATGCACCGCTCTCTGCGATTTGTTTTGCGACTTCCTCTAACTGTTCCAGCTGCTCTTTGAGCTTTTGCAATTGCTCCTCGGTTATTTCATCAGCACCGGCTTCCTTTGCTTCCTGCATTGCCTTTTCGGCTTGAGCTTTCATCTGCTCGGCCTCTTTGCCTATATCTTCCATCGAAGCCGACTTTTTATCTTGCAGCTTCTGTGTCTCCGGCTGTTGTCCCGGTTTCTTTAATTTTTCTAATTGCTCTTTGGCCTGTTGCAGTTGTTCTTGCAGATTCTCTGCCAAAAGATTTTCTTCCTCTTTGCGTTCTTGTTTTTCTGCCGCACTCAGTTTCTGTTCTTTTGGCTTTGGTGATTCTTTGCCTTGTTCACGACGTTGCTCCTGCGATGGTTTTTTGCCGCTCTTGGCTTGGCGCATTTTCTCCTTCATCTTCTCGATCTTTTCTTGGATGGCCTTTGCTTGATCTGCTCGAGCTTGGGCTTCAGGGCTTTGTTCGGATCGCAGTTCCTCTTGAAGCTGTTCAGATTTTTTGTCATGTACTTCTTCGTCGCGGGCTTCGGCTGTACCTGAAAGAGCGACTAATTTTGAAAACTTTGGCCACAAATACTCGCGCACTAATTGCACTTGTTTTTTAGGCACAGCCATTTTTGTTGTCTGATCCAAAACGGATCGGGTTTGCTTATCAAAAATTTCTTGTACCGCTGGGTTGGCGGTGCCGAGGGCGTATTCAAACCTTTCTGCTGGCACAAGGCCAGTTTGAGAAAGAGAGTAGAGGAGGACTAGGTCAACCGCTTGTTTATAAGGTGCAGACTCCGCAATACCGTCTGCAATCTGTTGGGTATCTATTTCTTGTTCATAGAGTGCACGAAAGTTTTCCTCTGGCCGATCACTATGCGAATTCTGCATCTCTAAATAGTTGACCGAAGCTTCGTGCGTAGCCTCGACTAAAGATGTCAAAAGTTCCGGAGCGACTTTATTCTCATAACACCAGCCACGAAGGGTATTCAGTTCAGCGTCTATCGGATAGTTGAGGTTTCCGATTTCATGACGTAAGCGTGCGTTAACAAGCTTTCTGTCGCCAGAAAGCGATTCGCGTGGATAGATAATGACATTGGGAACACCTGTGGGATTGTCGGGGCTTTTTGCCACACCCCATGTATCACCAGCAAGAGCTTGCACTCGAACTTTGCCAGAGAAACCTTTTTGCTCTATCCGACGAACCAAACCATGCGCCAAAATCGGGATAATCTCATTGAGATCCCGTTCAGCTTGGTTGATTTCCGGAGTTCTTTGTTTTTCCGGATTGAATTGTACGCCTGGTGATTCTATTGACATAATTTATGGTCATATTTGTCCAATGCTTTCTGCCAAAATTAGCATTATGGCATCTTTGTCAGTCTTGCCGCGTCGATAAGTATCGGTATGAGGCAAGTATGTCATTGCGATAGCGTATTGAGCGGCATTCCAGCCAGCTTTCCAATTCGGCTTTTTTGTCAAATCAGCCTCCCAGAGATGGTTCTCGGAATAGAAGCGAGAGGCTTCGATTGAGCCACGGAGAGATATATCTCGCTCCAGCCTAGTTTCGCCAGTTCTTGTTTTGTAAGCTTCAGCGACTTGGCGAGTACGGTCAGCGATCGCAACGAGGTTTTTCAAATCTTTGATTATTTTGACCATCGTGGCGTCGAGAGACACTTGAGCTCCTATGCCATTGATTGCGTAGTCCCAGACTTTACGGAACTGGTCATCGGATAGGTCTTTGAGTGGACTAATGTTCTCTTTAAGAATAAGGGCTTCGTCGTGAGTAAACTTTTCACGATTGGTGTTTGAGTCGATCTCTCGGAATGGAGGATAACCCATGCTCATGATATTCGAGCGGTCGTCAATTGTTTCTGGCAGATCCTCAACACCATCGTATTCGGCTGGATTCATAAGACCAACGAACACCACACCGGGAGCCGCTTTAATCACTTGATCGTTCAAGAATACAGTTCGATCTCCGTCGAATAGGGAGTTGAAGAATTTAGCGACGTTCGGGCGGAGCAGGTTTAATTCATCCAGTTCAAGCACAGCATTAGGCGTGGTTACCGCAGTCAAGATACGAGTAGGAATACGTACCACTTCGCCGTCAGAAAGTTCAACGTCGTAGGTCAAGTCACGTTCCTCTTTGTCAGGAGAACAAGCATATCGAAAGAGTGGGCGATTGGTTTCTCCGCAGTAAAAATCTGCTAGTTTATTCTTACCAGTACCACGAGGACCGACGATTATGGTCATTCCTTTAGCTTCTAATTTTTCCCATTCGGGAGATTTTTTGTTTTTTACCAAATCTTCCAAATAAGCATTATTGCCAAGCCCTAACTGGCGATTCACCAACGTGGCAAACCATTCTAATTTTTTCTCAAAGTAAGGAGTAAGTTTGAAATGAGTATCTCGCTCAGGGACAAATTCATTTGAGCCTTCATCGAGGGAACGCAAGAATTGCTGGGTACGAATAATTTCAGCTACTCGTTCAGCAAAACCATCAGCATCTTCCAGCTTTGCCTCATCTAAGTTGAGTATTTCTTTCAGGCCTCCGGCATCTGTAAATTTATCAACTTGAGCTCCGAGTATTTTAGCTTCCTCGTCATAATTTGGATCATCAGGATTAAGTTCTGCGTAGGATCGAGTCAATTCACCAAGTTTAGCAAGAGCTTCATTAAAGGCCTTTAGTTCGTTTCTCCCTTCGAGAACAGTATCGACTGACTCCAGTCTTTCCTCTCGATGTTTTTCCGAAAAGTTCATCAGTTCTCCCGGTTTGGCAACATGAGTAAGACCGTGCGTATCTTTGATAAAACGGACTTCAGAAAACTTCTTGCCACCGGAAACAAAGACCTTTCCTGGCACGGCTTGCCACTGCGGATTATCTTGTGGCGCTTCGCAGATTGGAACGTGAACGTTGCCGACAGTGATATATTGAGCTTCTTGGTCAAACTGCCGTTTTGGGTGATCAGCTTTTACTGGAGCTGTATGGACTGCTCTTTTTCTTTCAACAACCTGCAGTCCTGGGCTCTCAGACCTAATTGAAACAACAGGTGTTTCCTCTGGTTGATTCCTCAAGTCTGCGTCCAACGTATCAAGTTCTTCAAGCGATGATTCTAAGGCCGTAACCATTTCATCTCGACTCTTGCCAGCTCCGCTTTTCCAATCAGGAGGCAAAAGACGAGCCTTTTCTAAAGACTGCAAAACTTTCTCCCTTTTTTGAGTTACTTGCTCCGGAGTAAGCCTTGCTTCGGCTTGCGGAGAAGGTGTTGTTTCTTGTGGTGCCGGTCTGTTTTCAAATGATTCTTTCATATATTTGAAATTATTGGCTGGTTTCTACCGCCTCTTTTAAAGAGGAGACGAGTTCATGGACGACCTTTGGTGATTCTTTTGGGTAATAGAGTGAGACTTTATCGTTGTCCGGCACAATCCTGATGTGACCCTCATACCCAGGGACTCCAAACAGCCAGCGGCCTACAGTATCAACAGCAATTTCTTTACCGTCTTTACTTTGACCACTGGCATCACACTTAACTGGTTGATCATAGAGGGGCAATGCGCGAGCCTTCTCTTGTACAAATACTTTTGCCGTTAAACCTAACGACTTGGGCGCTTGAATGTCAACCAACATATCAAGTGGCATTGTGCTATTCGGAAACGTTGTTGCTGTTTTTCTCATATGTTTAAATTAATTTATTATACGCTATTTCTTCGTGACCAGCGGAGAAATAAGGAACGGGAATCTGGTAATTTCTTCGACCGTAAATCCAGCTTCTATTGTCTTGATCACAACCTCCACGTTGCCAGCTTTGGCGATCGCAATTACAACGTCGATGCCTCCCTTTTTCAGAGAGTCTTTCAATGTTTGAGGAATCTCTGACTGACCGTAATACGACGAGCTATTGTTGATATGGTTTTCTACTTCTATAGCTTTGTCCAGACGACAGCTTTTGGAGACTATCCTTCTTACATTCTCTATGCCAAAAGTTTCAATGGATTGAGTGAAATTGTATCCTTTATTACGGTCACCAGCATATTGAGCAAACTGGATGGTTTCTTGTATGGTTGTAGAAATACCTTTTTCTTCAAGAGGCTGTCGGATTTCTAATACACTGGCCAGTGTTGTTCCTTTTGTAATGATTTCATCAATCTCTCGAAGAGAGTAAAGCTGAAGAGCATTGTCTAAATTATCGTATTCATTATTTCTGATCAGTTTTTGAGCAACCGTTAATGTGGAAGTAAAATCTGAGGCATGGCCATGCTTTTCAAGAGTACTTTTGACCTTGCCAAACTCATGATAAGGAACACCGACGGTGAGTAATTTTTCAACCTCTCCTAACGGTAACGCTCGAAGCGCGGAAGTAAAATCGTTGATATCGCTGACATTTTTAGAAATCCTAGAGATTTGATCGATAGATAACTCGTAATTGAATTGCTTAGTATTTTCTAGTACGGCAATTGCAACCGGCAAGTTTACGTCATTTGTTAGTAAGGTCATTACTTCTCCCAAATCAAATGAATTTAGTGCATCGTCTAGACCATCAATATTGTGAGCGGCCATAGTTGCCATAACATCATTCTCCAATTTTGGGCCATGTTTTTCGGTAACCTTTTTAGCCGTAATAACAGAATGTAAATTGAGATTCTGATCCATGAATGCTTTGACTTCGTCAAAACTGTACTGTCTCAATGCTTCAGTCATACCATTAAAATTTTTGGTCGCCAGTTCGGCAACTTCAGCCATTGATACTTCATGATCAAAATAAGACACAATATTTCCAACTTTCATCATTGCAGAAAGTTTGTTTCTTGCTTCCCGGTCTTGACCCTTTGCTTTAATAACCAATTTTTTAATTTCTTCTAAATCCTCTCGCGTTACTCCGCGTGCGCCACAAATAATATCGGCTGTTGCGAGTTCCATAACACTTTCTTCACTTATCCCTTTCTGTAACATCCGGTGGGAACGTTTGATAGTACCCATTGGGGCGTAGTTGATCCAATCAACCATACCAGCAAAGACTTTGCTATTGTAATCACCACCCGCATGATTAAATCTAAAATGAAGATCGAGAGCTTTTTGAGCAAGGCTTTTTCTTTTTTCGTGACGTTGGTTAACCAGTGTTTGTCTCTGTTCTAGATCAGCAAGCAACTGTTCCGGAGTCCTTTCTTGTAAGCGAGTGGACTGAGTCTCATAATCCGCTTGTAATTTAGCCATTGCATCTTCGTGTCGAGCAATGACTGATTGAAGTTGCAATTCTTTTTCTTCTTCAGGAAGATTGATCTTTTCTAATTCGGCTTTCGATTTTTCAAATTTGTGTTTTAGTCTTTCAGTCTCTCGCTCAAGCCATCTTTGTTGTTTCTCAACACCAAAACCATTTTCCTTAGTAGTAAATTCTTGCTTCTTGTCTTGGTCAGAGCTTTCCTTAAAAAACTTGATTTGAGCAAATAATCTTTTCCGTTCCGGATCATATTTATCATCTCCAGACTTTCCAATAAAACGCTCGATATTGTGCAAATCAATATTTTGAATTTTTCTTCGCATCCCACGAAGCTGTTTTTTTGTATGCTCACCCAAGCGTGCCCATGCAACTGCTTCTTCAGCGCTGCGAGCATATGGAGAATGTGGGCTTCTGTCAGGATCGTTATAATTCATCGCTTCGGTAAGCCAGCGAGATGCAAGCATAACTCCTTTATGCTCTAGAGCTTGAGGATCGATTTTTTGTCCCTCGACCTTATGCTCTACATAGCGGTGCGCTTTTTTATAAAGTTTTTGTAAAAACGGGTAAGCATAGCCAACACTTCGTTCATGAATGCCGGAGTGATATCCCTTGAGCTCGGGCATATGGCCAGTTGAGAGGTTACCTTCTTTACATCTCTTACTTGTAATTTTGTAAATCGCCATTTCTGGGGTACCAATCATGGACGCAAACATCATGTCTCGTAGAACTCCCAAGCGTACAGTTTCTGGAGTAGAGTTAGAGGCTTCAATGGGTTCCCCTCGAATCACTTCAACATATTCTCCTTTTTTGGAATTCCATTCCTGTTCTTTTCGCTTTCGTACCGCAGTGCCTGAAACTAAATCTTGATAAAATTCAAGTCGGTCTGCCAAATATTTATAGGAGCCTTCACTACTTGAGTAATCACGGATAGAAGCAATTGCATCACCCAATGACATTGTGCGTAAAAGTTCTAGCCGTTCGATATTGTTCTCAGTCTCACTAAATTTTTTGATTTTCTCTCTATCGGATACTCGCTCTTTATCGCCCTCAAGATGAGTAAGTAATTTTGAAAAACTGCGTTTGTCACTTTCTTCAAAGCCCTCTTCCCCTTCAAGAGGCGTTTCTAAATCAAGGGCTTTTCGCCAGTCCTTGGGATCATTTATACCGTGATCAGAAAGCTCTCGCTCAATCGCTTTCTTATCATCCATTTTTCCTTGTTCAAAAAATCTTTCTCGCATATATTTATTTTAGCAAATCATCAACCGAAACACCCAACGCTTTTGCTATTTTTGTAAGCGTATCAATAGTTGGATTTGTATTAGCCCCTGATTCAATCTTAATAATCGTATTATAAGTAACATCAGCAAGCTTAGACAACCTGTCTTGCGAAATACCCAGTTTATTCCTGCATTTCTTTATTTTTTTTTGGATGTTACTTGCGTTCATAATAATATATTACTATAGTTGAAATACTAGCTATTTAACCTTGCTGAATATATTATTATAGTATCAAAAATTATGAGAACAATCAATCTGAAAAGAACCATGTCCGCCCCGAATTCCCCCAAAACAAAAAGAGGAGCAAATGGAAAATTCCTCCCCAAGTCACGGATATTTTCCTGCTGGAAAATTCCGCTACCCCGCCTCGCACCAGTGCTCCGTCCTTGCGAAGCTTCGCTTCTCACCCTCCTTTTCCAATTGCGACATCCGAATTCAAAAACAAATGAGCCGAAGTTTTGGCAAAATCCTCTTCTTACAGAAGCTGTACACCTTTCACATTTTGAATACAAAATGCTCAAGGTCTTGAGAAAGTGTCCCACACTTTCTCACCCCAAAAAATTGCTTTGCCAAAACTTCGTCCGCATTGAATCCCGCCAGTTTCTCCTTTCAAGGAGAAACCCGTCCCTCGACACACCACCGCCATACCGAAAATCAAAAAGGAAATCGCGCTAAACAAAAAAGAATGGCAGGGTGGTGTGGCGAGGGCGGGACGACACAGCAGAAGCGGAGGGACAGCCCTCTGGGCTGTCGTGGAGCGGAGGCTGTCGTGTGGCGGGGTTCATCTCGGAGCGTACAATTTAGTTTCGCTTCACCACGCACGCGGAGCGTGCGAGACATTACCGATTTTGGAAATAGGTGCGAGCTTGGTACAATAGACACACTAAAATGGAACTCAAAGGTTTTGAAGAAGCAGAAATGCGGGACACGCGAAGCGCGTCCCAATGGTTTCCGCCCATTTTTCCAAACGAATTCAGAATTTTTGGCGCGCTTGCGCGCACCTGTTTTTCTCCAAGAAGGAGGTTCGAGCCAAAGATTTCTTTGGCTTTGACCTTTTTGCTAAAAAGGTCTGAATCAGAAGCAATTTTGTCCAAGGATTGTGCGTCTTTTATCCATTCTTTCATCGGTTCGAGCCAGAATGTTTAATTGAGATGAGAGAATTGTATGCTCTGTTGGAAATGGAGTGGTCAGCCGGCCTTCCGGGAGTGACCGAATTCATTCGCCTCAACTAATCCCCGACGCACAATGTCTGGGATGCTTTCTATATCCCCCACGTACAAAGAAGTGTAAATTTTAGTTTTTTGTGATATAAAGAATGTCTATTCTACTTAATTTTGTTTAGTAGAAAAATACATCCACCTATAGCTCAGCTGGTAGAGCAACCGCCTCTTAAGCGGTGGGTCCCAGGTTCGAATCCTGGTGGGTGGACAAGTTCGCATATAAACGCGAGCGCAAGAAAAAATACAACAGCGTATGATATTGTGTATTGTATTGTATTGTATGTGTTGTCAGAAATAGTGTTTAAATAGTAAACGCCGGGCGAGTGGCGTAATTGGTAGCCGCGCTAGTCTTAGGAACTAGTGGAGTAATCCATGGGAGTTCGAGTCTCCCCTCGCCCACCAGAACAGAACTTAACGGCTTTTTCAAAGCCGATTAGTTCACCGATTAGTTCGTTGTTGGTGCGTTTATTGTACCAAGTTAGAACTCAAAGGAAATAACTTTTTTCTTTTTAGGGTTCTGTCTGTAAAAATATGCGAACTAAGAAGGAGTAAGTATTATTGCAATGCATCACCTATATTTCGATTGTATACATGTTTATAAAATAATTTAATAGCGCCCACCATTCCGTTTTGTGTTGAAAAAGAAATCTTGTCATTTTTTATTTTGTGTTCGGTACAGTGAAGTATGTCTTTGGCCCTCCCCCCAAACTTTTGACACCAATCTTGTATAATTAACAAATAATATATACAAACATATGAAAGGAGAACCAATATCAAAAGAGGTTAAGGAATAAA
>Ga0163147_10007942_pt1 | contig 11918 bp, 9 predicted proteins | sample OliLakLV19MP6G1_FD_148597 | JGI IMG/M metagenome (GOLD analysis project Ga0163147, IMG submission 148597) | Freshwater microbial mat bacterial communities from Lake Vanda, McMurdo Dry Valleys, Antarctica- Oligotrophic Lake LV.19.MP6.G1 | ecosystem: Environmental > Aquatic > Freshwater > Lake >...
AACTGGAGCTGTGCCTTGCGGACGGTGGACTCGATGCTGTAAATGCCGTGATCGGAAAGTGCGCCGTCTTTACCCTCGGTGACGAAGGCAATCTGGTTCTTTAGGTCAGCGAGGCGGTTGTTGACCGGAGTGGCGGAAAGCATGAGCACCCGGGTTTTCACTCCCTCTTGGATGACGCGACGCATGAGCCGGTCGTAGCGGGTCTCCCGATCCTTGAGAGAAGCCTTGTTCCGGAAATTGTGCGACTCATCGATGACGACGAGGTCGTAGTTGCCCCAGTTGACGTGGGAGAGTTCGATGTCGCCGGACTTGCCGCCGTCACGGGAAAGATCCGTGTGATTGAGCACGTCGTAATTAAAGCGGTCGGTGGCGAGGATGTTGCGGCGCTCGTTGGCCTTGTAGAGCGTCCAGTTATCGCGGAGGCGTTTGGGCACGAGGACGAGGACGCGATCATTGCGCAGCTCGTAGTATTTGATGATGGCCAGAGCCTCGAAGGTTTTACCAAGACCGACGCTGTCCGCGATAATGCAGCCGCCAAGGCGTTCGAGCTTGTCGATGGCTCCGATGACGCCGTCGCGCTGGAATTTGAAGAGCTTCCTCCAGACGACAGTGTTGCGGATGCCGGTGGCTGATTTGACGATCTTATCCTCGTCGAGTTCGTCGCCCCGGTCTTTGAACAAGTGATAGAGCGTGAGCGTGTAAATGAGCGACGGCTCACGGTGCGCCGTGAGTTCGTTCAGCAGGGCGAGGAGAGCATTCTTGCCGTCACCGGAGGCGGGCAGCGCATTCCACAACTGCGTGAACCACGCCGCGAGAAGCTGGCACTCCTCCGGGGTCTCGGTCGCCTGCACGAGGCTGAACTGATTTGCGGGCGTGATGCCGATACCATCAGTGGTCAGCGGGCAATTTCCGCTAATCACTTTGACGGGCGAGCCATCGCCGCTCTTCGCGACGAGCGTGGCCTGAGGGAGCAGACCGGGGGCGGACTTTACTTCGACCGATTTCCGCAACCACTCGGCAAGGTCGCGGGCGAGTTTATGGGCGTTGAGCTGATTGCGATAACCACGGTCGAGTTCGGAGCCAAGCAGGACCTGTGCGTCCACTTGGGCAACGGGCAGGACAAGGCGGGAAGCCGAGAGGCGACGCAGCAGGTCGCGCAACTCACCGAAGGCGAATAGTGAGAGAGCGGGAGTGGCGGCATCCAATCCACCGCCGGAAGTGAGGCTGGCCCGCAGTTCATCAATGACGCGCTCGGAGCCTTGGTTTTTGAGGAGCTTCATGAGAGTGTTCCTCTTTGCACGAAGATGGAACCGGAGTCGGTGAGCAGATCGCGGGCGACGGTGAGGCGGTCGCGCAGATAAGTGAGGTAGCTGTGGATGCCGTCGCGCCAGGTGTCGCGGAAGGCTTTGACCTGCTCCGGCTCGCGGGTGATGTGGCCGGCGTTGCCGTCCTTCACGTCGCGGCTGGTGGTGGACCACTGGAAGTTGCTGTTGAACTTGATGCCGTAGGGCGGGTCGAAGTAGATGCACTGCACCTTGCCCCGCAGGCCCTCCCGCTCGGCCAGGCTGGCCATGACTTGCAGGGAGTCGCCGAGGATCATGCGGTTGCTCCAGTTCTGGTCGTGCTGGTAAAACTCGGTCTTGTCCGCGCCCGTGGGGATGCCGTTGAAATCGGCGAAGAGATCGCGTTGGTGATGCGTCCGTCGATGAAGATTCTGAGGCGGGTGGCGGGCATGGGGTATTTTTCGGGTCAGGCGTGGGCGATCTCCTGCGCGGGCCGGATGCCGGAGATCAGCCGGCGGCGTTGCTTGGCGAGTGCGCGGAAATCGCATTCCACCTGGATTCCGTGCCAAAAGCCCTCGGACTGGCCGAAGAAGGCGCCGAAGCGAATGGACATAGCCGGGGTGATGGCGCGCTTGCCGAGGACGATCTCGTTGATGGCGCGCGGCGGGACGCCGATGGCGCGCGCCATGGCGTTCTGGGAAATCCCCATGGGACTGAGATATTCCTCCAGCAAAATCTCTCCGGGGGTAATGGGCGGGTTCATGGGTGTAACGTATCGCGTTATAGCGTGGGGGGTCAATGGTAATCCACGATGGCGACCTCCGCTGGACCGGAGTCGGTCCAGCGAAAGACGAGCCGCCATTGTCCGTTGATGCGGATGGAGTGGAAGCCCGCACGATTCCCGCGCAGTACCTCCAGGCGGTTGCCGGGCGGCACGGCGAGATCAGCGAGCTGGCCTGCCCGGTTCATCTGCATGAGCTTTCGCAGGGCGACCCGAGCAATGGCGGAGAAACGGCGGTTCTTTTCCTCGATGAAGAGTTGTTCGGTGTCGTCGTTGGCGAATGACTGGATCATTTGGCAGCGACGGTTTGCAGCATTTTCTCGAACTGGCCGGCGACCTTGGCGGCGAAGTCGGACTCGATTTCATAGACGTCGCAGAACTCGGCGAAGGCCCAGCGGCCATGCGTGCCGAGGTGGTTCACTCCGGGCACCCAGTAGGTCTTCATGGTGGACGCCTTCTCCTTCGCGTCTTCGCCACGGTAGCCTTTGATCTCGACGATGAGGTGGAGTGGGTTGTCGTCGCCGTGCCCGTCGTCCACGAGCACGATGAAATCCGGCAGATACTTCCGCAACTCCGAGGCGTAGCGATACGGGACTTCGAGGCCGAGGTTGTGGTTTTTGACGTAGGCCCGGACCTTGGGGTGCGCTTCCGCCACGCGGCAGAACTCCGCTTCCCAATCGCTGTCGAGCACGACCCAATTGATGTGGCATTTGGGCGGTGGCCCCTTGGCGTCCCAGCGGTCGGTCTTGGAGGTGTTGAACCGGACGTGATTGGTGGAGCCGGAGGGATTGTAGGGGTCGAGCAGGGCCTTGATGGGCCGCTCCCCGATGAAGGCGCGGGTGATGCCGGCGGTGATGCGGTCGCAGGCGATGTCGGCCAGCTCCTGATACATGAGCAGGGCCGGGTAGGTGCCGCCCTTGCACTGGAGGCAGGTGTCGAGCCATTGCTTGGTGACGCGCTTGAGCTGTCCAAAGAGGTGCAGCGGCGGTGGCTCACCCGGATCGCGGAACTTCGTGTAGAGCAGGCGATGGGTGACGTTGAAGAGCAGGCTGGAGGGGCGCATATCGCCGAGATGCTCCAGGTTGAGGTTCACCGTTTCGCCAATGATACCGGCATTCTGCGTGATGGACGGGCCGACGAGCTCCGGTGTGAGGCCGAGGATGGAATCGTCGTCGAACCTGGCTTCGATGCGTTCCTCCGGCAGTTCCACACGGTAGCCCTCGACGCGGGGGAAGCGGATTTCAAGGTGGTCGCGCTCGGGGCGGACCGCTCTGACCTGGACGGTGGGACGTGGCGGCTTGGGGGGAGCGATGACGGGCTTGGCCGTAAAGTCGAAGGGGATGCCGAGGACATCGGCATACTCGACGTTGAACAGGTTTTCGTCGTTGAGATCGTAGGACAGGCGGCGCAGGGCGCGACCAATGACCTGTTCGCAGAGAAGTTGGGTGCCAAAGGCGCGGACGCCGAGGACGTGGGTGACGTTGTTGGCACGCGGGGCAGTTTCACGATGCCGCACTCGATGGCGTCCATGAGGGAGAAGTCGCTCATGGTCCACGGGAAGAGCGTGCCTTCGACGTAGCCGGAGCCGCTGAGGAAAAAAGGTGTGGCTGAGAGGTCCAGGACGCGGGCGACGCCCAGCTTGCGGTTGACCGATTCGAGGCCGGAAATCCAGACGCGTGCGGCCTCACTGTCTTTCTTGGCACGGGCCTTGGCGTCCTTCAACTCTTCGCCGGTGAGTTTGTTGCCCTTCTCGTCGGTGAACTCGGAGTCATCCTCCGGTTTCTCACGGTAGCAGTGGTGGGCCTCGTCATTGATCACGAGGATGTTTTTCATACCCATCAAGTCGGGCATGACGCGGTTGGCGTCTTTGTTTGCCCGGTCGAGATGTTCAATGATCCGCTTCCCCGAAGCGGATTGTGGAGCAACCTCCGTCAACCAGATGGCCGTCTCCACCGCTTCGACCTGACAGAAGAATGGGCGAACCCCGCTGAACTTGTGATGCCGCCAGTGCTGGAGCAAACGCGATGTCTCCGGGGTGACCTGCCATTGGTTTGGGTTGGGAAGCTTCCGCCAGGTGTCAACGTAGCCGCGCACCTCGTTGATGATCGAGGTCGGGTCGTACTGCTGCGCTTTGGTGGAGAGGCCTTTGCCTTCGTCGAAAACAAACCCCTCCTGGGTGGCGTCGGTTTTCTTCCGCTTCTTCGGCTTCGGAACCGGGGTGATGAATTTGGCCTTGCGCCGAAAGGGTTCCACCTTTTGCGTCGGCTGCCCCTCTTCATCCAGCTCCCAGTGCCGCTGCGGGCAGGCGTAAGGGGAGTTGAGGATGGGCTGGTCAAAGAAGGGATTGCTCATGGCTCACTGGAAAATGATGGGGCGGCAGATGGCGTCGCGACTGCGGGTGATGGCGTCGCGGTATTTGCCTGGCACGCAAACGGGGCGAGGGACGTCGTCGGCGATGTTCCAGATGAAGGTGGTGAGTCGTCTGAGCCGTTCAAAACCGTCGAAGTCCCTCTATTTATTGAAAGAGAGGCGGGGGCGGGAATCGAACCCGCGAATGGAGGTTTTGCAGACCTCGGCCTTACCACTTGGCTACCCCGCCGCGAAAGGGGTCACTATCGGAAGGGGGCGGGGAGATGTCAATCGGCCTTGGCGAAGGCGGCCCGGACTGGATAGAGGGCGTGGAGGAGAAAGAAGGTTGCGGCGGTGGCGATCCAGGCCGGGAACTTGATGATGGCTTCTGCCTGCAAGGTGTACCCGGCAATCAGGACGAAGAGGATGGCGGCGCCGGTGATGAGGAAGGCCCAGCCAAGCCGGCGGATGGCGCGCGGAGCGAAGGCGGCGGTGCTGAGGATGCACAGGCCGTAGAGGGCCGCGACGGTGGGGGCCAGCAGGCTGGGGGACATCCCGGTGCGTGAGAGAAGCAGGAGGACCGCCAGAGAGGTGAGCACCGGAGGCATGAGGCAGGCGGTGGCCAGCTTGAAGCCGCGCGAGATGAACGGGTCATTGCGTTCGGTGGCGGCGGAGGCCAGCAAATAAAGCACCACGAATGCGCCCACCCCGCCAAGCAGCGCCCAGACGAGCAGGAAATAGCTCGGCCGACCCGCCGCGTTGCCCCACAGCCCCGTGATGGCGGAACCGAATCCACCGAGGACCGCAGAGAGCAGCGAGGCCCGGATGGAGATCTTCAGATAGTCGGGTGAGCGGTCGAGGATGTAGCGGAGGGTATCGGCCCGGACCGAGCGGGGATTGGAGTCGGAGGACATGAAGGCCCTCTTTCCGGCAGGAATGCCCGGGTTGTAAAGGAAAAATCCCGCGGGAGGGGGGCCCGGGCACGGGCATGATTCCGAGCGGGAGGAAGCCTCCGGCCTACCTTGCGTGGCCGGAAGCCTTGTTTTGCTGGCTGCCAAACAGCCCGTGAGCACCCCGCTCCCGGTGGTCCGGGTGGCATCCCGGTTGCAGAAGGCCACTCAGGAGTCGATCCCTCACCCACGTTTTATCACGCCCTCCAGCACCCGACCCGGCGGGTGGACCGGACCCGGGTCGGAAGGCGGAGTGTCGGTTTGGGTTGACAGGTGAGCCGACGGCACGGCCATTGTGAGTCCGCATCGGCCCGGGAGGGTGGGTGCGGATATTTCCCATGGCCGAGCCACTGATTGCGAGTTATTGCACCACTTTCTTGAAGGCGGAGATGTTGCACATCTACCGTCAGGTGACCGGCCTTCGCCGGTTCCGCACCCTTGTGGCCACGAAGGAACGGCGGAACGCGGACCGGTATCCGTTTGATGACATTGAATTGTTGCCGGAGCCGCGCAGCAATTTCGTGCGCCGGTTCTGGTTGAAGTACGTGCGCCAGGCGTCGCCGATCCTTTACCGGGGCGAGTTCCAGGTGCTGAACGCGGTGTTGCGCCGACGGGAGGCATCGCTCATGCACATCTATTTCGGGCACACCGCAGTTCATTTGCTCCCGTTCATCGAGATCTGGGATCGGCCGTGTGTCGTTTCCTTCCATGGCGCCGATGTGATGTTGCGCGAGTCGCAACCGGAGTATGCGGGGCTGATGCGCCGGATGCTCGAGGTGGTGCCGTTGGTATTGGTCCGGTCCCAATCGTTGCGGGAACGGGTGATCGCGCTGGGCTGTGAGCCTTCGAAGATCCGCATCAACCGCACCGGGATTCCGGTCGATGCGTTTCCGTACACACCGCGCACGGTGCCGGCCGATGGGGCGTGGCATTTTGTGCAGGCCTGTCGGTTGATCCCCAAGAAGGGGGTGCGCGTGGCCCTGCGGGCGTTTCGGATCTTTCGCGAGACGCACCCGCGAGCCCGGTTCACGGTGGCGGGGGCGGGCCCGATGGAGGAGGAACTGCGTGCGCATGCCCAGGAGTTGGGGATCGGTGATGCGGTGGCGTTCGCGGGGTTTCTGTCGCAGGAGGGGCTTCGTGGGCTGTTCGGCGAAGCGCATGCTTTCGTGCACCCGAGCGAGGTGACCTCGGATCAGAATCAGGAGGGGATCCCGAACTCGATGCTGGAGGCGATGGCGACGGGGCTCCCGGTGTTGGCAACCCTGCATGGAGGCATCCCGGAAGCGGTCGAGCAGGGGCACACCGGTCTGTTGGTGCCCGAGCGCGACGCCGAGGGATTGGCGGCCGCGATGGCCCGGCTGACCTCGGATTCCGCCCTCTGGCAGTCGATGGGGCGGGCGGCGTCCGACTCGGTGGCGGCCGCGTTCAGCCATGAGGCCCAGATCGCACGGCTCGAGGATTGCTATGCGGAGGCGCTTGCCCGGGCGGGCAATCCTGCCGGGGTGCCCCCTTGAACCCCCTGTAGCCGGGGGGGGTGACGGCCGGCTGAGGAAATCCTGCCGGGCGCAGGGGGTGACTTTTTACAGAGCTCGCTTTTTCCGTGTAACGTGCTTGTCGTGAGTGGTTTAAGTGGTAGGTCCTTGAGGGTGTTGGGAGTGAAATCCGTTGGATCGAGGGGGTTTGTGACGGAATTTTCTCGCCGTGAAAGGCGATTTTTGCGCAAGGTGTGCAAATATCTATGATCCGCCGCGACTACCTGATCATCGGTGGGGGTGTTGGCGGGGCCAGTGTTTGCGAGGGAATTCGCGAGCACGACAAGAAGGGCTCGGTCACGCTGATTGGCAACGAGCTGTACCTGCCCTACTCCCGTCCCTCGCTATCCAAAGCCTTTCTCCGTGAGGCCAAGCCCGATCCGGGCAAGGTGGCGTTGCTCGACCCCGGTTGGTATGACAAGCACAAGATCGAAGTGCGTCTGGGGACGGTGGCCACGCAGTTGAATCTCGAGCGTCGCCTGGCGGTGTTGGCGACGGGCCAGACGATCGAGTTCGGCAAAGCCTGCCTGGCCACCGGGAGCCGTCCGCACCGTCCGCCGGTGGCCGGGGCGAGCCTGGGGAACATCATCTATTTGCGCACTCTGCGGGACGCCCTTGCGTTGCGGGAGGTGACTGCTGTCGAGAAGAATGTGGTGGTGGTCGGGGGCGGGTTGCTGGCTCTTGAGGCCGCGGCGGCGCTCAGTCAGGCGGGCTGCAAAGTCTCGCTGCTCACGCGGGACGAGTCGCTTTGGCGTCCGATGCTCGATTCGGACACGGCGCACTGGTTGACCGGTGTTTTCGAAAGTCACGGTGTGCATCTGATGTTGCGGGAGACGCTCAACGGGTTCGAGGGGAAGACGGTGCTCCGGAACATTCAAACCAAGAGTGGGAACCGGTTTCCCGCCAGCGTTGCACTGGTGGCGATGGGGGCGGATCTCAATCTCGAGTTGGTCCACAACACCCCCCTGAGCAGTCCCAACGGCACCCCGGTGAACGAATGTCTCGAGACCGAGGAGAAAGGCGTCTACGCCATCGGCGACATCGCGCTGTATCCCGATCTGGTCCTGGGCGGGGTCCGCCGTGGCACCCATTGGGAAAGCGCCATTCTGCAAGGGCGGGTGGCCGGCGCGAACATGACCGGCAAGAAGCGCACGCGGTTCCAGTATGTGCCCTGTTTTTCGAGCGAGTTATTCGGGATCAAGTTCGATTTCGTCGGCGATTTCTCGCTGCCGCCGCAGCGCGCACAGATCGACGGTGATTTGGCGAGGCAGAGCTTTACCGCGGTCCATTACCAGGGAGATCGACCGACCTCTGCGGTCCTTTGCAACCGGCCGGCCTCCGAGATCGAATCGGTCCGCAAACTTTTCCTGGGCGTGAAACGAAAATAGCGGCGCTGATCGTCGCCCTGTCCGATGCCGCTCCGCCCTCCCCCAGGCAGCGCCTTCGTCGGTTCCCTGCTTGCGTCGACCCTGGCGCTGTCCTCGGCGGGGGCGGCTCCACCCGGCGCCTCGGACGAGGTCACCCACGGCGAATCGGTGCTCTCGCTGCCGTGGTTCACCAGCCCGGCGCCGTTGCGCGAAACGCAATTGCCCGACGCGGACCGGGTGAGTCGGCCGCCGACTGAGCGTCAGGAGCCAAAACCGCGCGAGATTGCCTTAGTCTGGATCGAGAACGCGTGGGTGCGGGTCGAGGTGGCGCCGGAGCTCGGCGGGGCGATTGCGAGGGCCGTGGACAAGGCCTCAGGGAACGACTTTTTCTATTCCGAGGGGAAGGTGAAGGACTGGCTGCCGTATTGGGAATCGGGTGTGAAAGTGAGTTTCCCCTGGCAGGAGCACGGCATTCGGACCGCTGACCAACCCGCCGCTTGGCGGGTGGTGCGGGAACTGGACGGCGGGGTGTCGGTCCTCATGTGGATGGAATTCAGCCGGTTCAGCGCCCCTGAGAATGAGCGTGCGTTCGGGAGATTCAGTTCGCTCACGCTCAGTCAGCGGGTGCGATTGCGGCCCGACTCCGCATGCATTGAGGTGGAGTATCGGGTGGCGAATCCGACGCCCTTCGGGCAGGGCGCCCGGATCTGGAACGACACGTTCTATCCCCGCAACCATCTCCCGTCGGGGGTGGTGCAGGGGGATGCCACGCCTCCGGAGGGGATGTCGGTGACGGAGCTGCTGCTCCCCGCGGCGATGGTCAGCGACCATGACGGACGCGACCCACGTTCCTGGGATCCCGCGGCTTCGGGGGTTGCCCGTTACCGCAATCTTAACCACAGCATTTTCGCCTGGAACATCGGGCACGGATTCGCCGGGCTCTGGTATCCCGGGGTCGGGGTGAACCGTTTGCGCATCACCGATCCCGCCCAGGCGCCCGGGGCCAAGATCTTTTTGCAGGGGGAGGGGACTTACACGCCGGGGCGGCGGCATTCGCACATGTACAATTTCGTCGAGCTGTGGGGTGGGACGGACAGTGTGTTCGAGGCCCCCGAGGGTTGGTTGCGCGCGGGTCACACACGGACCATTTCCTACCGCTACGCCTACGTGACCGGGATCGGCCGGGCCGACTTTGCCAACTCCTCCCTGGCCCTTTCGTGGGATCGCAAGCAGGAGAGTCTCTCCATCGCCCCGCTCCGAAGGTTTGACCGGCTGGCCGTTCGGATCAATGGCGAGCCAGCCGGTCCCGAGGGCCCCGCGGCGCCGCGCGGTGTCGTGGTGGTGCCCACCGGGGCCGCGCCGATGATCGACCTTCGGATCACGGGTGATGGCGAGGAGATCTGTGCGGTGCGCTTGCCGTTGGAAATCGAGCCGGACTCCGACGCCAACAACCGCACCCGGCTTTCGCTGGTCGAAGGCACCGGCAATCCCAGGGTGGTCGAGCGCGCGGGCAACTCGAAACTGCGCGGGGTCAGTTTCCGGGATGCGTTGCCGGGTTACCCGGACCCGTCGGTCGAGCGTGGGCGAATCCTCTACCGCGACGGCCGTCTCAACGAGGCGGTGGAGATGTTGCGGCGGACCACCGCACGGGATCCGGAAAATGGCGAGGCGTTTCACCTGCTCGGGGTCGCGAAGATCGAGCTGGGCGAATGGGAGGATGCCCGGCAACCCCTGTTCCAGGCTGCGGCGAAGGATTGGTCCGCCGCCCGGCTTTACCTGGCGGTCATCGAGTTGCGCGAAGGCCGCCGTCACCGCGCGCTCGACCAGTTGAACCAGCTCACCCTCAGCGAGCCGGGTCATTGGGAAGCCCGCCTTCTCGAGGCATGGGTGATGTCGCGCACCGAGGGTGGCGCGGACGAAAGCGTTGCCCGTTCCTCAGCCCTGCTGCTTGAAGACCCCGCCGATCCGCGCGCGGCGTGGGTCGCCACCGAATGTGCCCGGGCGGGGGGCGATGCGGCGCTGGCGAGGTCCGCATCCGCCGCCCTCGAAGCGCTCAGCCGCGAAACGGGCGCACCCCGCCGGATCGAGGAGTTCCGCTCGCTGGCTGCGGGAAACTTCCTACCCCCGCTCCGGCTCGAACCTCGATTCCAATAGCCGCACCCGTCCCACGAAGCCCGCACTCCGGGTTTGCGTTCGGGCCGGTTGAGCCCACGATAGCGTCGTGGCCGGGGGCGATGCCAACGCGGGAACAGGTGGGGGTGAGGGATTTCGATTCCTGCTGCGCACCATCGATGTGCCTCCCACGGAGGTGGCACTTTCCGTGGGTGAAGACCGCGACTGCGTGCTCGAATCCGAAACCGGACCGGTGGTGCGTTTCTTCGAACGGGACGGAAGGCTCTACATGGAACCCTTGCCCGGCAACCAGCCAGTGCGACGCAACGGGCGGGAGGCAGCGGGCCCGGTTGCGTTGCGCGATCTGGACCGGATCGATTGCGGGGTGGAGTCCTTCGAGGTCATCTTCCGTCCGCCGGAGAAGGGAAAGAGGCATCCGACGGCCGACGCTTCCCGGCACTCCGACGATGCGAACCGGAGTGTGGGCACGACCCCCGGCCGTATCTGGATTCCCTGGGTGTTGTTGCTGGGCATCGTTCTGATTTACGTCATCTGGGGCTCCAGTCGACGTTCACAGACCGATTCTCTGCCACGCACGATTTCCCGGACGATGCCGACACCCCCCCTCGCTCCGGCCGCGCCTGCCACGAACACGGTCGCGGCCCCACCGACGCCGGTCGAACGACACCCAAGCCCGACCCCGTCCCCGTCCCTGGTGCCCGCGTCCATCTTTCGGGCAAATGACGTCGAGCTGACCTTGATGCCACTTGGCGGGCCGGTTGCCGCTTCGGAGTGGTGGGTCCGCGTGGAGGCCGAGGTGGGGGCCCTCGCACTGGCGCCGACAGGGAGTCCGCTCGCAGTCGCCTGTGGCGACGGCAATGTGCTGCTGCTCGACCCGGTGGACGGTCGCACCTTGCGGGTGCTCAAGGCACATGAGGACAGCGTGGCCGCCATCGCCTGGGTCGCCGGGACCACCTATCTCGTTACAGCCGGTTATGACGGCCGGGTCCTGCTGTGGGACGCGGCCACCGGTTGGCTGCTGAGAACACTATCGGAGGGTCCGGGAGCCGTGCGGGCGGTCGCTGTTTCGCCGGACGGAACCACGGTGGTCGGTGGGTATGCCAGTGGCGCCCTCGTTGCGTGGGATCTGAGGACCGGGCGCGAGTTGAAGTGGTGGTCGGCGCACAATGGCATGGTGAATGCCCTGGCGTTCGCGCCGGATGGAGGGCTGCTGGCATCGGCCTCCGCCGACCGCACGGTGCGGACCTGGAACACCCGGGACTGGCGGCGGGAGCGAGAGTTGCGTCCGCACGTGACCGGGGTGAACGCGATCGTGTTTGCCGATCCCTGGCATGTGATCACCGGGGCCGACGTTTTTGACGCGGGACCCGACGGCTTGCCGCGGGCGATGGAGCGGCCGACGGCCGCCATCACTCCAACGACCGGCGAGGGCACCGCGGCCGTTCTGTTGCAGGTGTACGAGTGGGTCCTTGCCGCGGCCGTCGTTCCCGGTGCGGATGTGCTGCTGCTCGGGATCGGCAGCC
>Ga0163147_10007947_pt1 | contig 11901 bp, 13 predicted proteins | sample OliLakLV19MP6G1_FD_148597 | JGI IMG/M metagenome (GOLD analysis project Ga0163147, IMG submission 148597) | Freshwater microbial mat bacterial communities from Lake Vanda, McMurdo Dry Valleys, Antarctica- Oligotrophic Lake LV.19.MP6.G1 | ecosystem: Environmental > Aquatic > Freshwater > Lake >...
GCTATCTTGAACATCGTCGTAAATCTCCGATTGGGATTCAAGTCCTCTGGCGAGGTTGGTCGAATTTACGCGACCTGTGCCAGGGTTGGCTCCTAGCTAAAAATCATACTTAACGGGAAAAGTAAGGGTGAAAGTGAGTGTGCTGAAAATATTTCTGTTAAAGATGGCGAAAGTAGTGGTTCACGTAGTTCACATAGCTCAAACGTTGCTATAGCTAGGTTTGAAACACCTATACCTGTTTTAGATGGTCGATCTGACTCTGAAACAAGTAGATCGCAAAGCACGGCAGTCGAACAAACTCCCCCAGAATCAGCAGCCAGCATCGATGACACTGAACGCTCAAAACTAATTGGTGAGTGGGTAGTTCAACTCTCCCAAGTAGCGCAGCAGCAAGGTCTTCGCTATGAAGCGGTGAAGGAACTGGGAGTGCCGGAGTCTTTGCGTCAACAAGTATTTGCTGCATTAACGCCCCAGGTGAAGGAGCGGCTCACAGAGTTGAGGAAAGAGTTCGAGCAGCGGATTCCTCAAGATACCCAGAGGTGGATCGGCATCATCGAAACTTGGTGGGGTAGTGTTGGCGCAGACGTTCTCAACGCTCAGTGGCAGCAGTTCGATTGGTGGACTCAGTGTTTGTCGGGTATCGGCAACTGGGTTGAAAGAATCGCAGCATCGGGGTTATTTGACAACGCTGCATCCAGGTATGCCCAAGCAATCGAATTAGCTTTGAGCACGGTGGCAGCAGAACCTCTAGGAGTTGAGACGGACGCTGAAGCACCCATCGCACCAAAACAACTCGACTTGCTTCCAGACTTTAAACCTAAGCCTAGTGCTGACACTGATAATCGATTCTCACCCGATAGTGAACATTGGTTGTAAATGGGTTGAATTGGCAATCAATAAAAGCAGGAATATGAGAAATAAAACTCATGTTTAACTGCTAGCGCGTTGGTCAAAAACAATAGTAATGCTGAGGTAAAACCATGAACTTTAGTTTAGATATTGATGGCGCAGTCCCAAGCAAAAAGGGCAAGCCAACAGAAAAATTAATTGCTGAAATAGAGGAACAACTCTCATGCGAACCCTCGAACTTTTTGCAGGCATCGGCGGCATCAGACTCGGATTTGAATTCATCGGAGGATTCGAGTTTGTACAAGCTTGCGAAATCAGCGAATCTGCCAGAGCCGTATACGCCCAACACTTCCCAAACACACCGCTCTGGGACGATGTGCGAACCTTCACCGGAAGACCAGGGGAGTTCGATTGCATCGTTGGAGGAAGTCCGTGCCAAGACCTCTCAGGTTGTGGAAAAAAGCGGGGAATTGACGGAGAGCGCTCTAGTTTGTGGTGGGAAATGCTCAGAATCATTGATGAGTGTAGACCCAGTTTCATTGGATGGGAGAACGTATGCGGAGCGCTTGACCGAGGAGCTAGAGAAGTGGCTGCCAGCCTCCGAATGGTCGGATATCAAGTCGAAGGCCCGCTCATTATATCGGCTCAGGAACTCGGAGCGCCGCACCAAAGAAAGCGCATCTTTCTTGTTGGATACGCCGACCACTTATCCGAAATCGTTGAAAGGACAGGCCGAAGCTGGGAGGAACAAATTGGAGAGCAGATTGAGATTGCGCGCCAATATTCCCACCCCACGAGCCAACGACGGGATGCAAGGTTACAACACCGGAGCCAGTGGCGGGATGAACCTCACTGGTTATTTGAAGCTGGCAACTCCAGCGACCAGGGACTTCAAAGGAATTTCACCGACGCGGAACCAAGGAGCCAGCGCCACACTACCGGACAACCTGCACCCGTTCATTCTCCCAACAGAATCGGCGAACCCTCAAGTGTGGGGCTGGATGATGGGATTCCCGACCAATTGGTGCGAATCAGTGCTGATGCCCCCTGGCTTTTGGGAACCAATCTTTCTGGATGGTGGCAGCACAATGCTCCTCCCCGCTGCCCTGGAATCGACGGCAAGCGCATCAAAGGCAGGCGCAAGGGGCATCAACCACTATGGAGCAGCCTGCGTCCCCGCCCAAGCTGTCCCCCTCGCCCTCCGCATCAAATATTTGTGGGAACTTGCTAACAACATCGGGGCTGAGCATTAGCTTTGGAAAAACCTTGAAATACCTCCCCCACAAAACCGTGACGAGGCGCACTTGGAAAGATACCCACGCCAAGAAATTCATCAAAGCTTTCCATCAAAATAAACTAATCAAAGCTTTAGATAAAGATATCCGCTACGGTGGCAAACAAATCGGCTGGTGTCGGTTACTATGTGCTCCCTACAAAGAACAACTCTCGGTTATGCCCAATGGAGATTTAGCAGCAGAAGGGGGAATGTGTTCGTCAGTCGAAGAGTTTGTGCAGCAGTATTTCAAGGGCAACAGCAATCTCGAAGTATGGGTAATTCGCTTTGAGTTCATCGCCGACTTATCAGTGCTTGACTTAGACCGTGCTGCTGTTCTTGGTGTATACTCTGATTTTCAAAGTACGGTTTATAGCAACTACCCAATCTCTTCACCAATCAAGAGTATACACCAAACCCCATTAACTGTTCTTGGTGTATACTCTGATTCTGACAAGGAAGCTAACAATAATTCCCCAATTCCTTTACCAATCGAGAGTATACACCAAGCTTTATCTGCCAAATATCAAACTATCCTTGGTGTACACCCTATTCTTGAGCCGCATCAATCAGAGGAGTTAGCACTAACCCAAGGCGCAACCGCAGGATCAAAGGGGCAAAGTGCTAAGAAAAATACGGATTGCTGGTACACGCCGCCTGACATCGTGGAGTTAGTGCGTCAAACTTTAGGATTTATCGACTTAGATCCCTGTGCCGACAACCGCAAACACCTACCTGCTAAGGTTCATTACACGGTTGCGGATGATGGGTTAACGCGCGAATGGGCGGGCAAAGTATTCATGAATCCGCCCTACAGTTGCCCAGGGAAGTGGATAGCCAAGCTACAAGCAGAATTCGACAGCGGCAGAGTAACAGAGGCGATCGCTTTAGTCCCCGCTGCTACCGATACCAAATGGCTGTCACCTTTGTTAAGCACCCAAGCCATCTGCTTTTGGAAGGGCAGGATCAAGTTTTTGGATACCGATTATCAACCAAAACTACCGGCCCGTCAATCCCACGTATTGGTGTATTGGGGAGCGGAAACTGCCAAGTTTAAAGAGGTGTTCCAAGAACGCGGCACGGTCTTTATCCCTGAAGTAGCTCCATGTTTACCATCAACTCAAGATGCAATAGAACCGGGCGATCGACTTAACACTAACCCCGCCATTGCTTCACCAACCGACAGTATACACCAAGCTCCATTGACAGAATTTGGTGTATACTCTAACTTCGCTAGCACAACTGATAGCAACTATCCAATTAGTTCTCCAATCGATAGCATCCACCAAGCTGCCACTGAGAGTCGTGGTGTCTGCTTCGATGCGGGCGATCGATTTAACACTAACTCCACCATCCCTTCACCAATCGAGAGTATACACCAAGCTCCTTTAATTCAAGGTGGCAATGGTTTGGTGTATACCTTTTGGAAGGGAGAGAGCTTGGTAAATCATTACCGCTACAAAGTCAAAGTTAACGGCAATTGGAAGGTAAAAAGCGTTTATATTCCAGTAGGCAAGTTACCTAAAGTTAGGGAAGCGATCGCCAAGGATTTAGGAGTAGAAGCAATACTTCGTGAAATACTCAATAAACCGTAATCAATCTCTGTTTTGATGTTTTAAAACAAATGATAAAACATCAAATTAAATGCTACCGCTTTTAGTGAAAAAGATAGCAACTAATGAGGCACGAGATGAATTGTAGTTTAGGTTTAGATTGCGCTGCAATGGGCTTACTAGCGGATGGAGAGTGCATCAACGAAGACAACTGCTACCGATACACAGAGCCATCAGATTTGTACGGAATAGTATTGCTAAAAGGTATTCCAGGAGCAATATATTTGTGGTGGCAGGGAAATTCGTACTCTGAATGGACAGACGATAAATGGGGATTTAAGCACCTCAATAACTGCGATTGGTTGCTGCACTATACGGCATCATTAAATGCTTTTTCTGAATGGCAGCACGCCTATTACAAGCTTTCTTCCAGGCGCAGTACGTCCTACGTGCGAGTAGAGCTTTGGGATGAATTCGACTGTTTGAGAAGGCAGGTAGACAAAGAATATGGGAAATACCAAGAATCTGATTCTCCCATTATTTTGAGTAGTACATAAATCAATGAAGTTAGGAGGACAAAGCGATGTCAAGTATCCAACAATTCATCGAACTTCCCGTACCCATGCCCCCAATGCTGCCGGGGATAATAGGAATCAACAATAGCCAATACTTTTCCATTTATTACTGGGGAAGCAAAGCAACTTGGAGCAACGGCAGAGGATTGGGTACATTTAGCTATCATGCAGTTTATCAGCCTCTAATTAGCCATATAACCCTAGCAATTCACTTAGACCGATACCATTTAGGTTCAGATGACGAGTTGCCACAACAGGCTATTTTGTGCGATTGTGTACAGCAAAAGATGTATGTCGGAGAGTATCAAGAAATCGATAGGTTCCTGCAACAACAGCATTCTCAAGAGCCACATCACCCACTCAGTACCGAAGAAATAGAGGCAGCAATAAAAGCGGTAGAGAATTTGAGCACGGAACAAATGCAACGCATGGGAATGTTCGAGATGTTCGGCAGCACCAACCCCCAAGCGCGCCAAGAAACAACTGAGATGGTGCAATGCTTAGATCGATACATCACTGAGGATTTAATTCAGCATTATGTTTACCTGGCAAACCGAGGTAATTACACGGCAATTAGGACAATGAACACGCTCAAGCTCAGGATAGCAAAAGCTCAGAAACAGCAGCAGCATATTGAAAGTAATTGATTTACTGATGCCGGGGAAATATCAAGATTACTGCCTCGGCATGAGTACAAAACACGCAGAGTTTAGTTTAGTTGGAAATACCAAAGTAAGTGTATTGTCAAGATTTTTGAGTAGTTACAAAATCTAGGAGATTAAATAATGATTGGAGAATTATTCACTACTGGAGTTATCATCAAACAGCAGTACGATGAAAACAAATGGATTGCAATCATCGAGTACGCAGATCAAGGTCATGCAAATGTACGAGCGGTTGAAGGTGAATTAAGAACCAAATACAGAACCGACCTCTTAAGTGCTATTACAACTGTTTTGGAGGACTGTGAAACAATGGGCATTAAGATGATGACTTTACCTAATAGTAAGCCTCATCTATACGTCAAGGAAATATTTCCTAACAATCAATCAAGTTGGCAGCAAATTAAGTTGGTTGCTAATGCACTCAACTTTGAGATTGTAGACTGTATCAGTTCATGATAAATAAAGCGAAAGCGTTGCCGAAAAAGTATCAAAATTGCTGCCCCGGCATAGGTACAAAACGCGCATAATTTAGGATGTCGGAGTCAGCCATGAAACGCTTAACTTGGAGAGATAAAGCAATCCGTAGCATTGCCAACGCTCTACTAGAATACGAAGCTCAATGCTTACTCATGGGAGAATCAATAGAAGGGAAAAGCGCTAAGAAATGGATATCCAAAGAGCGCTATCCCTTCGGTTTGAGAGAATACACGCCCTATCGGATATGGCTCCAGGAAGTTGCCAAAATTCCCTATTTCATCAGCACGGGATGGCCGGCTACTTCTTATTTGGGTTGGCGCAACGGACTCTCAAAGCGTCGAAAGCGTAGTGTTAGCGACGGACAGTTAAGTTTGTTTTAAAATCTCAACTGAGAAACTAACTGCTTTGCGGATTGCAGATAGGACAGAGCAAGCGATTGTTGTGCAGTTTCTTGAGTTCCCGTTCTCGATTCCAGCCACCATCCCAAGTCCGTACCAATAGCAACGATCGCCCTCGCTCCACCGCAGCCCTGGTAATCCGCGCTCCTACTTTAGATTGCTGTTATACGAAGCGTTAGCGAAGCCCTCGAAGAGGATCGCCCACTGGTTTTTTAGTGCTGCCCAAATAATGAGAAGCCGTCCCCCTAGGATTCTTGAGATTGCTGATTGCTGGCTCCCAGTGAATTAATTAAGTAGCACCCCGGTTGGTTCTGGTTCATTGCTTTGCTTTGATTGATGGGCTCTCCTGATTGTGAGGTTAGAAGCCAGTCGGTATTTCCCTTTACCTACCGGCAACCACAGAGCATTAGGAGATTGTATCGCTGCCGTGAAGAGTTAATTAAGCGGATGGCAGCGGATTCAGCCCAGATAAATTGTCCTGTACCAATTCCAGAAAGCTAATCCATAATCTCCCAATCCATTGCATCATCGGGGAACAGGGATAACTGCCCCGGTGATACGTTAGACTGACCGCGATTATGATACGAAAGGTGGCAAGCAGTACAAAGCGCAACTAAGTTTTCTAGCCGGTTGTCCTCCGGTATTCGATTTCGGTGATGTACAGTCAAAGTGACCTTCAAGCGTTCGGATTTGGTTAAGCCACTTTTTGTACCGGATGGCAGGCATTGTTGGTTGCACTTTGTACAGCGCCACAGAGCGCTTTCTTTGACTAACAATGCGATGGATTGCCAATTGTCGGGATACCTCTTGGGTTTTGCCATAGCTTGTTTTTCAGAATGCGGCGATTGCTTTGTTATCGGAGTGAGGATGTCACTATAGCAATCCTAATTGATTTTCTCGATGTGAAAAACCTAAATTCCTTGCTAGGTAATGAGTATAACAAGACAAGGGGTCGTTATTTTTTAATCCTTCAGATCGGATTGCTATATTTTATCAAGAGTGGTACAAATCTCCTAAAGATACCCCTGCCATCAGGTTTCCAAGTTAGCTTTGATCCATTCAGATGTTTCCATGTATCAAGGGTGCTACCGCTGAGAAAGGCGACGCACCATATTTGCATTGAACATATTGGTTGTATTTGCTTCTCGGACTGCATCAATGCAGGCGAGAATATGTTCTGAGAGGCTGACAAGTTCCTCTGATTCCAGCGACCGCACGGTAGTTGTCTGTCGCAAGCTGAGATATTCCTTCACCCCTGGCCGTCAAAGTTAGCATTAGCGAACGCTTTTGAGGTGAAGTAACGCCCGTAATAAAACCCACCATCTTGTAGGCTGTAGAAATACGAGACAGTCGCCTGCAAGTTCAAGCGGTGTGCGCTCCGGCGAGGGATGTTCTGTCACGCCCGCCTTTTTTTGCTGTGAGGAAGCCACCTCCGTAGAGACAAGCGAGGGAACGTTTTTGGCGAGCGCCACGAACATCGATGCTCGCCAAAAAGTCACCCTTGAGCAACACCAAATTTTAGCCACCTTCTCAAATTCTTGCTTCATCAGGTTTTCGTAGTGCACCCGAGCCAGTGAAGAATTGTAACAATATTTGAGTTGAGAGCGTTAGTTAAGTAGCTCACGCCCACAGCCTGCATCCCGTTTTTCTCGCAGTCACGCCGCGCTGTCGTTGGCGGCGAATTGACTACGGTGACTCGTCGGATGGGGTGTGTGACAGTTGCGATGGGGTTAACGGCACGGACGGCACAGCAGGCAATTCATCCTGTACGTGAGGTAATGCAGCTTTTCCCCCGTAGGAAAGCATGGACAGCGAAGCGATGGCTCCCCGCACTTGCTCCGGCTCTACCTCTAAGTACCGCTGCAATTGTTCGAGGTTGCGATGTCCAGAGATTTCTTGAATCACCCGCAGCGGGATGCCGCTGTTGCTCATCTGAGTCAGGGCGGTTCTCCTGAAGCTGTGGGTTGATGCGCCTTCGATGCCTACTCGTTCAAACGCTTCTCTCAAAATCCGATCCGCCGAGTTTGAGTGCAGGTGCTTCCAATGGTGGCAGCGGTGGCGGCCGGGGAACAAGTAAGTTGTGCCGGTGTTGGGTTTCCAAGCTGTCAAGAGCGATCGCAAATCCTCAAAAACCGGAATCGTGCGGGTTGCTAGTTTGCCCAGGAGTGTTGTGTTTGCGGAAGTTGATTGTGGGTCGAACGTTCCCCTTCGCGCTGTAGATATCCACGACTTCCAGCGAACAAGCTTCCGCTACCCGGCAAGCTGTGTAGAGGCAAACCCCAAACAAAGTGCGATCGCGATGAGTCTGCAAACCATCGTTAAATAACAGTTCGATTTCCTCTTGAGTGAGGATTTTTGCCTGCCCGTGTCCCTCAATCTTCATGCTTGGTGTATACTCTGCCTGACGCTTGAAAGTCTGGCATACTTGTTGCATTGCTGTACCAATCTGAGGGATTTCTTTCTGGCGTTGCTGATTTACGGTATGAAAGACTAAATATGCAAATCATAGAAACCATTATCCACAAAGCTTCTGGCTTTTCAATTTATTTTTTTCATACCCTGATTAAGCAACGCCGGATTTCTTAATGCGGTGGCGGCCTCCGGTCATAGTCCGGGCGAGCGCTACGGATTAGCTGAGTCGCTAAGCGTAAAAATGCGTCCGCGATGTGCTTGAACGCTCTTTGGGCTAGCAGCCATCGTGACGCTAGCCTGAGTGTGCCAGCCATAAGAACCGTTGGCTCAATCAACAAAAAGGTAGAGGGAATGTTGGGATTATTTAAATATAGTAAAAACTATCAACTAACTATTGAAAGTAATGACAAATACAGCATTCGATCGAATATTCCGGGATAGCAACGGCGAAATTGTTGGAGCTGCGGATGCCAAACCTACCGCTGATTGTCTGGATAGCAGCGAGTTTGCTTAAACTTGTTTTAACAACAGGTGAAATCTATACAGCGTTAGACTTGGTAGCTTTTGGCTCCTTGTTTACTTGGGCGTGGGAGGAATTATTTCAAGGTGTGAATTATTTTCGGAGAGCGCTAGGTTTCTGCGTACTGATTGGTGCGATCGCGTTAAAAATTCGAGAGTTATACTAATAACCTTTCAAGGCGCTATTGCTCAAACAGCGACAATTGCCCCGGCAACACATTAGATTGACTCTGCGTGTAGTATAGCAACCGCCAAGGCGGTTAGGACGCAAGGTGTAAGACAGCCTCGATTGCGTCTCGTAAAGAATCAAACTGATTCTTGAGTTTACGAATTCGACTCTTCAGCCAAGACCAGCATTGTTCAATTCTGTTGAAATCTGGGGAGTATGGTGGTAAATATAACAGTCTACATCCTGCACTTTGAATTAATTCCTCAATCCGACCACCTTTATGAAACGTGGCATTATCCATCACTACAACCTGTCCTTTAATAAGTGTTGGAACTAAACTTGTTTCTAACCAGATTTCAAAAACTGTTCGATTACACGCTCCCTCGATAGTAAAAGGGGCGCTCAATTTTTGATTGCACAGGGCAGCAATCATATTGACCCGACCTTTCCGTCGCCCAGATTTCAGTGCATGGAAACGTTGACCTCGTTCATTCCAAGCATAATCATACTGGTCTCGGTCATCCATCCCTGATTCATCAACATAAACAATTTCCTCCGTCCGTAGGGTGGACAACTCGGCTATGAAAGCCTGCCGCTTGGCTTCATCCCGTTCGCGGTAGCCATAAGTCTTTTTTTTCGAGTGAAGCCAATCTTCTTCAAAGCCCGTGAGATGGTGCGTGAGCTAATTTGCCCCTCCCAAAGTGTGGCCATCTCCACTTGGGTTTTATCCCCATGAGTTTGGGCGAACTCGCGAAATTTTGCCCAATCAGTGATTTTATGACCATTACCAGGCGGTTGATTGGGCAATGCTTGACAGTCTCCAGTTTGGGTCTGTCTCGAAAGCCACAAGTTAATGGTGTTGCGACTAATGTTGAACAGTTGACTGACTTCACTAATCTTCAAGCCATCCAGCTTGATAGCTTGGATCACCTTCTGACGAAGGTCGTAACTGTAGGGTTTGGGCATGGGGAAAGATGAGATCCTGATGTGGGGCTACTTCTAGTCTACGTCTTAACCGCCTTGGCGGCTGCTATAAAAGAAATGGCAGGTAGTGCAAACTGCGATTGAGTTCTCAGGGCGATTGTCGAACGGCATCCTGTTGTAATGGTATACGGTTAGCTACTTCGGGCGTGTGCTGGGAAAGTTGAGAGTATTGCATACTTGTTGCATTGCTCCATCGGTTCGAGGGATTTCTTAATGCGACGGTTGAGGGCGATCGTCGCTCTCAACCGCAGAGCAGTGCCAGTGCGGTTGAGGGCGATTGAATCGGTTTTGAGGTAGCTCGCGACCAGGCTTAATAGTTGGCAGCGCTCGGGGATTGAGAGTTTGGCGATCGCTGTTAGGCACAACCTTCTATGTATTCAATTTCAGGAAGTTGCCCCGATCTGAAACTTGTTACCCGATTTTTGCTAGTCTCAAAAATAAGGCTCTTCCGTACTTATTGTGCTAATTTTTTAGGAAAATGCCAAAAAAGTAATGCCCGTATTTCAAAATTTCTCAAATTTCTAAATCCAAAACCACACCTTTTTAATAGCTTTAATTTAGTATTAATTCCCTCTACTATCCCATTAGTTGTTCTTTCTTCAAAATACCCCACAATCTCTCCCAACCATCTTTTGATTGTTTCTACACTCTTTTTATAGTAGGGTTGTGCCTTTTTTAACCAATCTGTTAATTCTAATATCCCGTCACCCAAATTATTACTTTTTTCAAATAAAGAGTGAAACTCTTCTTTTAAAGTGTGCATGGCTCCTACTCTTCGTGAAGCATCTTTTACTTGTTTTAGTTTTATTTGTTGTTCGCTATATAAGTTATTTTCTGCTTTCAACAATGTATATTTACTTCCTTTTAAACTATCCAATAATTTGGCTCTTTCTTTCGCTTTTAGCGATGATGCTGCCTTTTTTTGCTCAATTCTCGCCTGATTTAATTCCTCATGAATCATTTTGTCACATGAAATCTATCTACTGTTACATCAGCATTCGGGCAAAGTTTTTTGACTAATGACTTATAATTACCCGTCATGTCCATACTTACTTCTTTGATCTGGTTTAAGACTTTTTCTCCCCATTCAAGCATCTTTTTTTTGATTGCTTCTTGTTTTCTTTCGGCAACTAAGCCTATTAATTTATGTGTTTCTAAATCTACTAATACAACTATAAATTTTCCTTGCCCTTTTACTAAACTAATTTCATCTATGCCGAGTTTTTGTAAGTTTTTTACATCAACAGGTAATATTTTATTCGCTAGAGTCTTTACCATTGACCAAACTTCTTCTTCTGTTAAGTTATTGTTGTTAGCCACGTTTTTAATGTCACTATGGACAACTTGTTCAGTAATACTTTGTGCATATCTATTCGTGAAATTTTTCTTCTTTTCGACAAATTCCCAGCTTTTATTAAAAGGTTTGTGACAATTTTTACATTTGAATCTGCGTCGATTTACTCTCAGCATTACTTCTTTATTACCTATCGGCAAGTCTCTAACTAAATACCTATAATTTTGATGTAAATGATGGCTCGATTGATTGCATAGAGGGCAGTTTGATGTTTTTTGTTTTGATATTACCACTAAAATTAATGTGGCTCCTATCTGCTTGTAATCTTCTACTATGACACCGGGTAAATCTAGAATATTTGTCATTAACTTCTTCATAATTTATTCTGCTGGCACAATTTTTATCAACACTTAACTAACATTTTAGCACAACAAGTACAGAAGAGCCAAAAATAATGCGGTAGTTTTTGTCGGCAGCATCTTTAGGAATAAAAGTTAAATATTTTCCATTGTAAGGTGGGCAACCAACAAATTGCTGAGGCAACCGAGCTTCAGTTGACAGAAACGTTTCTATGACTTCACAGGGCGTATCTTACCTTTTTTGAGACTAATGCCTCCATTCGCGATTATCCCGATCGCATTTAACTTATTCAGCATAGCCGTAGTCTCAGTCAGCGCGGTTTTTGTTACCAGATCAATACGTGTCACCAGCACCACCCCCCGGCAACAGGATG
>Ga0163147_10007954_pt1 | contig 11896 bp, 10 predicted proteins | sample OliLakLV19MP6G1_FD_148597 | JGI IMG/M metagenome (GOLD analysis project Ga0163147, IMG submission 148597) | Freshwater microbial mat bacterial communities from Lake Vanda, McMurdo Dry Valleys, Antarctica- Oligotrophic Lake LV.19.MP6.G1 | ecosystem: Environmental > Aquatic > Freshwater > Lake >...
ATGCTCATCACCGCACACCGCCGGTGCTGGCTCCCAGCGTTGTGGGCGTGTCGAACGTCGCTGGAACTGCTGGCCAAACTGGTGGCGGCGCTGTCGAAAGACAGGGCGCATGTCGAGCACTTGGAAGACCTTTTCAGCTACCACCGAGACAATGTTCGTTATGCGTTTGGTTATTTGTACGAATTGCCATCGCATCTTCAATACGAGGGGCCTGATAAAACGCAGCTCGGGTAACGACGAAGCGGGCTCGATGGAGCAGATCGAAACAGGTTTGTTTGTTTTTGGTTCGTACTCGGTCAAAAGTCTGGATTTTCCCCACCATTCTTCGCTTTAATTGACAGAGTGGGCTATATTGTGAGCGGGATCACGGGGCTTGGAACTTCTCAAGCCACAGGAGCCGTGGTTCGCAGGTCGGAAAGAAAGAGGAGTTTGGTATCATGTCAGAGCACCAACATCTGCGCGCTGCGCTCGTCGCGGCGGTCGGTTCGTTCATTCTTGTCGCCAGCGCCGCGGCCCAGCCCCTAGGTAGCACTAGCGGAACGCGGTCTTCGGACCCGACCAACGGAAAGCAGAGTGCGCCCTTGGTGGTGCCTCTTCCAGGCGCAGCCTTGGCCGGGCTGGGAACTCTCGCTGGCGTGATCGGTCTGTCGGTTCTTCGTCGCCGTCGTCACGAGAAGCGCTGAAGTCGTCCCCCCCGCCGCCTCCTCGCCCAGAGGCTCGCACGAGCAGACTTTGACACGAGCTATCGTGGCCTTGGTATCAATTTGACCAAGCTCGTGAAATCACCGCGGATCACGCGGCATCACATGTGCCGAACACCCGACGCCCTCTTCTGGGGGTGTTTTTTCGTGGAGCTGGCACACGTGCGCGCAGATTGATTGAACCGAGACCGAGGCGACCACAATGGCAACCCTAGTTGGGGCTGGGTTCGCCAGCGGGTTCGGAAGGCGCTGGCTTCTCAGCGGTGTGCGGCCCCGTGTCCAACTTCTCGATCGAGACCTCTTGCGAGATGATCTCCTCGGGCACGATTGGGAAATAGTCCTTGAAATTCAAGTCCGCGTCCGGCGCAGCCGCGGGTTCCCAGCGAACCTTGCCCGCTCCCAGCAGTGTGCCCGTTGCGAACGCCAAGTCTACTCGCGCCACTTCATAATCAGTCATTGCCCGGATCTCCGACGACTGTGACTCCGCCAACCGCGACGCGGCGTCGAGCACGTTGGTGCTCGTCGAGAGCCCGACATCAAACTGACGCTGCTCGGCCGCCAGCGCTCGCGCGTTGGCTAGCGACGACTGCCGCGATGCCAAGATCCGCTGCCAGCCCGCGTTGATCTGGTCGGCCGCCCCCAGCACCTCTTGCCGGATCGACAGCTCACGAGCCGCCCGTGACCCAAGCCGTTGCACGCGCGTCAGGATCGCTCGCCGCACGCGCGCCAGCGCCGTCTCGTTGCCCAGCGGGATCTCGGCGTTGAGCCCGACCGACCAATCCTCGAAGTTGTTGTCGATGAGCACCTCGTTAGATCTGTGGCGCGTGCCGCCCAAGCCGTTCACCCGGTACGTGTAGTCCATCGTTAGCAACGGCAGCGCGTTGTTCTTGTTTAAATCTATGTTGGCCGCGTCCGCGGCTAGGCGCAGCTCAAGCTCCAGCATCTCCATCCGGTTCTCGAGCGCCCGCGCCATCAACGGCCCGGTCTCGAAGAGATACTCCACCGGGTCGGGCTCCGTCGTTGGCACGACCAGCACCGTCGAATCGACCGTCAGCCCCGGCAGGTTGATGATCCGCTTGAGCTCACGCTGCTGGATCAGCACGTTGTTCTGCGCGATGATGATCGCCTCGAGCCGGTCCGCCAGGCCCGACTGGGCCCGGATGACCTCGATCTCGGCTGAACGACCTGTGTCGACCCGCCGCTGAGCGCTCCGGAGCTGCACGTCGGCCAGCTCGTACTGCTGCTGGCGAACGTCCAGCTCGCGACGAGCCTGATAGAGCCGCCAGTACGCGCGGTCCACGGCCGCGAGCTGCCGGATCGCTTCGAGCTTGGTCCTGGAATCTTCCGCCTGCTTGTTGTACGACGCGATGCGGAGCGCGGCCGTGTTAGCCCGTCGGCCCGCTCCGCGCAGTAGCGGCTGGCTCATCGAAAGGCTCAGGTCCGTCGTGTACGCCGGGTTGAGCGTCGAGAACTGGTTGTTGGTCTCGCTCCGCGTAAAGGGCAGCGTGACGTTGATCGTCTCGCCTGTCCGCAGCGGGATTCGCACGCCGGGCTCTACGTTCTGCTGCTTGGATTGCGCGCTCGAAAGCGTCGAGGCGGTCGGCGAATCGTTCTCCTGCCACAACGCCCGCGTCGTGAACGCCGCCTCGAACCGGCCTTCTTCTTCCGACACCGATTGCTCGGCGATCGTTGGGTTGATGAAGGCGACCTTCAGGTCAAGGTTGTGTTCAAGAGCCGAGGCGCGGCACTCCTCCAGCGTCAGCTTGGTTGACCCCGCTAGCTCGAACTGCTTCTTGGCCTGAGCCGCCGCGCTGTTCGCGGCGGAGCCTGCGGCGTCCAGCGCCGAGAGCTTGGAACCTTCCGCGCCTGTCGGCTTGGGCGTCGCGACCTTCTTGTACGCTTCCAAATTCGTCGTCTCGATCTGACGCCGACGTTCGAGAGGCAGCTTGTCGCCAAAGTCTGAGTCATCGCTGCTCAGGGGGTTCGTGCACCCCCAGCCCGCGACGAAGACCGTCGCCAGACCGCAGCACGCGGCCAACGCCAGCGGGCGCGTCGTGAAGAAGAGAGCAGCGATCGGGCGGCCTGGTCGTTTCATCATGTCGCAGAGTTCCGTCCTGTGCTTTGCTCGGGTCTGTTGCTCTGACCGGTCGGTGGGACCGGTCGGTTGGGCCAGTGGATTCGGCCAGTCGGCTCTTTCACGATTTAGAGATCACTCGTGCCGCAGCGCGTCGATCGGGTTGAGTCGAGCGGCCTTGATCGCGGGGAACATCCCAAAGATCAGCCCCGTCGCCGCCGAGAAGCCCACGCTTAGCACGATCGCCCACGTCGGGATCGACGCATCAGCTAGCGGCGATTTGGGCACCAGCCTGATCACCAGCACCATCACCTGCCCGATCAACAGCCCCACCGCGCCCCCCATCAGGCACAGCGTCACCGCCTCGACCAGGAACTGCAGCAGGATCACCGCTGGCTTAGCGCCCACCGCCTTGCGCAGTCCGATCTCACGCGTCCGTTCGCTCACCGACACGAGCATGATGTTCATGATCCCGATCCCGCCTACCAGCAGCGACACCGCCACGATCCCCGCCAAAAACACCGTGATCCCTGACGCAACCTTGTTGAACTGCTGGATCACCTGCTCGATCGCTTCCACGCCGAACGTGTTGGGCTCGTCAGGCTTGAGCCCGCGGAACTTGCGCATGTAAAATGTTATCTCGGCCTTGGCGTCCTCGTACAGCTCCGGGCTCTTGGTCTGGGCGACGATGTACATCCGCGGCTCGGGCCGCAGCATGAGCGCGGTGTTGAACGGGATGAACACCTCGGTCTTGACCTCGTCCCCTCCGAAGACCGGGCTCACCGACTTGGTCTCCAGCACGCCGATGATGGTGAACGCGCGGCCGCCGATCAGGATCCGCTCGCCGATGCAGTTGGTGTTGAGATCGAACTCGCCGATCGCCTTGTCGTTCACCATGCACACGTTGAGCCGCTCTTCCTCGTCGATCGTGGAGAACGGCCTGCCTTGCAACACCTCGCGGTCCTCGATGTCTCGCCACTGGACCCCCACGCCCTGCACCGACACCGACTGCTTAAATACTTTCTTGTACTGCACCGAAGACGACATCTCCAGCACCGGGGTCAACCGCCCGATCGACGGGCAGTTCTCCAGCATCCCGGCCGCCTCCTTGGGCTTGATGCGCACCTGCCGGAAGCTGTAGCGATCGCGCTGCCCGTCAGGGAAACGCGGGAAGATCCACACCTTGCCCGCGCCGAAGCTGGCGAACTCTTTGAGCACGAACTTCTTCATCCCGTCGCCCGCGCCCGCGATCGAGATCACCGCCGCCACCCCGATGATGATGCCCAGCGTCGTCAGCATCGCCCGGACCTTGTTGGACCAGATCTGGCCCAACGCCAGGAAGACCGTCTGAAACAAGAGACGAAAGACGATCATGTGCCAGTCCTCACAGCGCTCGCTACGCCGCTCCCCACGCCGCTCGCCGCTGTCCCAGACACGGGCACGCTCGCCGGTTCCGGGCTGACCTCTCGCTGCACGGCGGTCACCGCGACCTCGGCCGCGCGGCGCAGGAAGTCCTGATGGATCGGATCTTCCGACGTCGGGTGATCGGAAAGAATCTGCCCGTCGCGCAACCGGATGATCCGATCGGCGTGCCCGGCGATATCTTCTTCGTGCGTCACGATCACGATTGTCTGCCCCTCCGCGTGCAACTGCTTGAAGAGCCCGATGATCTCCTCGCTAGTCTTGGTGTCTAGGTTGCCCGTCGGCTCGTCGGCCAGCAGGATGCTGGGGTTCCCCACCAGCGCCCGCGCGATCGCCACTCGCTGCCGCTGACCGCCCGAGAGCTGATTCGGGCGGTGTTTCATCCGATCGGCCAGCCCCACGCGGTCCAAGGCCCGCTTGGCCATCTTCTTGGCGCCGAACCAGTATCGGGCCGAGTAGAGCAGCGGGAGCATCACGTTGGAGAGCGCCGTGGCGCGGTTCAGAAGTTCGAAAGACTGGAAGACGAAACCGATCTCCTCGTTGCGGACCTGCGCGAGCTGGGCCGAGTCCATCTTGTGCGTCGGCTTGCCCGCCAGCTCGTAGATCCCCGCCGAAGGCCGATCAAGACAGCCCAGGATGTTCATCAGCGTGGACTTGCCCGAGCCCGACGCGCCCATGATGGCCACGAACTCGTTCTTGTTGATGACCAGATCCACGCCACGCAGCGCACGAACACGCTCCGCGCCCACGCGGTAGATCTTCTCCAGCTTGTCGATGCGGATGGCGTGCATGGTGGCAGTCATGGTCGCGTTCGTGGTGAGGTGCGATTCGATCACTTGGTCGCGCTGGCTGTCTTCTTAGAGAACGAGCTCTCGTCCTTCTTCTTGGGCACCGTCGCCTCGTCCACGATCTTCTGATCGTGCTTGAGCGACACCAGCGCCTTGAACGGCCCGGTCACGATGATCTCGCCCGGCTCGATCCCGCCCAAGATCACCGTGTGTGTCAGGTCGCTGGGACCGATGCTCACCGGCACCGTCACGGCCTTGCCGTCCACGATCTTGTAAACCACGCGGGCGAACTTCTTGTTCTTGTCGACAAACTGGTTGGTGTCGCGGATGTCTTTGGGGATCTCATCCACGGGCCGATCGAGCACCGCCTGGCTGGGAACTCGCACGACGTCGCGGATCGTCTGCACCTCGATGTCGCAGTTGGCGGTCAAGCCCCAGAAGAGCTTCTGACCCTCAGGATTATCCAAGAGCAATTCCGTCTCAAAGTACGCGGTGCCGTCGCGGTCCACCAACCGCTGCAACTGCACGCGTTCGACCTTGGCGGTGAACGCCTGCTCGCCGTAGGCGTTGAAGAAGACCTTGGAAATCTGCTCCGGCTGCACCAACGCAACGTTGGCCTCGTCGACTTTCGCCTTCACGAGCATGGCCGACAGGTCCGCGATCTGCATGATGACCGACCCGGCGTTGTTGAGCGTGCCCACCACCACCAATTCGCCCACCTCCGCGTTGAGTTTCACGATCACGCCGTCGAACGGCGCCGAGATCACCGCGTTGTCCAGGTCCTTCTCGGCCCGGCTGATGTTCGCTCGCGCGATGTCAATCGAAAACTGCGCCTGCCGCAGGTTCGCCTCGGCCCGGGCGTAGTCCGCCTCGCCCGCGTCTAGGTCGGACTTGCTGATGTCCTTGGTGGCGAATAGCTCGCGCCGACGACCAAGCTCCGCTGAACTGTTCGCAAAGCTCGCCTTGCTCCCCTCGACTCGCGCCTCCTCGCTCTTAAGCTGAGCCTTGGCCGAGTCAAGGTTCGCGACCAAGTCCCGGGCGTCCAGTCGGACCACCACGTCGCCCATCTTGACGATCTCGTTCTCGCGGAACGGCAGCCCGATGATGCGAGCGGAAACCTGCGCACTGATCGAGACCTTGGTCCGCGGCTCGGTCAGCCCCGGCGCAGAGATCGTCCGAACCAAGTTGCCCCGCGAGACCGCCTCGAGTCGGACGGCGGTGGATTTAAAATCAGGCTGGAACTGCTCTTGAAGCTTGGACAACTGCCCCGAGGACTTGAGCCAGAACGCCCCGCCCGCGCAGCCCGCAACAAGAATCAGAAAGACGGCGAGAAACCATTTCCACACTTTGAAAGTTCCCCCTCAATCAACCGCTCGTGAGCCGAATCCCCAAGCCCAATCCCCAAACTCGATCCCCAAACTCGATCCACAAGCATCGCCCTTGGCCCAGCGGCGACAGTGCTCTATGGGAATATCCCCGAGCCACTTCCGGACAAATCTTGCGACGACCGCCCATCGACGCCGATCTCACCACAGAACGGGGCATCGAAACGGACCCCGGATCTGGCGATCGGCTCCACCGTTCTACCGCCCCGGGTAATGATGGCTGCCAAATGCAGGCTCAATCGTAGACCGATCCTTGCGGCACACCTCATCAACCAATCAAATTCCAAACCGCAATGAACCTTGGGCGACCAAACGCTATTCTCACGCTCCGACCACGCGGCAACTCGGACGAGAGTGTTCCGAGCGCTGGTGAGGCGAGAGTTTTCGGGGGGTTTCAAATGCAGTATTACGAGATGTGGTGCAATCTTCGCGAGTCGCGCAAGGACCTCGAGTTCTGCAAGGCCGTGGACGCGTACCTCGGGCACCTCAAGTCCAAGGGCCGCATCGAGGGCTGGCGGCTCACACGCCGCAAGTTCGGCTTCAGCCCGCCGGACCTAGGCGAGTTCCACATCACGGTCTGGACCAACGACCTAGCTCAGCTCGACCACGCCTTCGATCTCGTCGCCACGCGCGACGGCGAGGTCGAGAAGCTGCACATGCCGGTGTACTCGATGGTCACCGATTTCAAGTCCGCGCTCTACCGCGATTTTCCCGACCCGCAGCGTGTCGGGCAATAGAAACTTCAGCGGCTCAGTTTCAAATCTCACGCGTAGCGAAAAGAACCTCACACGCACGCATAAGTTTATTCAGCCCATGTTCGCGTCAGTGCGCGTCAGCGCGGTTCGGTGTCGAGCCTGGCCATCACCGCCGAAGCCGTCCTGTTCACCTGCGTGCGGAGCAACTTCCCAGCCGCCGAGTCGCCGCGTGACTCAGCACGGGCCAGCTCCTGGGCAGCACGGCAGATCGAGGCCAACTCGTCACGCTCGTCAGCGATCCACGCGTCGCGCAGGGGCGGAGCCAGGGCGATCTGCCCCAACGCGTCGAGCGTTCGAATGTTCGCAAGCGGCTCACGTTCCGCCGTGCTCCGCGATCGCACGGACCGATCAAGCCGCGCGACCATTGTCACGACCGCGTAGTCCTTCGAAACATCAGCCAGAGATTTGGCAGCGCCTTTCTCGTCGCCGCTCACGATCTGCTCCGCGAGCTTGCCGGTTTGATCGGTCAACCCTGCGCACAGCGCCGCGAGGGCTTCACCTGAAATCTCCCAGCCCGGCCAGGCCTGAAGCGTTTGATCGGCGCGGTCCGCCTTGATTGATTCCGCGAGCGAGCGGACCGCGACGGTATCCCGGAACAGTCCGATCGCGCCCCGGAACTGCGCCAGCCGCGTCGAGGCCTTGGTCACCGTCGGCGTACGCGGCAACGACCGCTCGCTCAGCCAGCGCGACCGTGCCTCACCCAGAGCCGCAACGAGCTTCTTCTCGCGCGACCCCGTCACCGCCGCCCAATCACCGGGGGCGATGCCCGGTTGGATCTCTGTGCGCAGCTCCTTCTCACCCGGGAGTTCAACGTAATCCTCCAGCTGCTCGGCCAGGTCACGGAACTCGGTGAGCGCCGCGTCACGTTTATCCGCCTTGAGAAAGCTCTGCCCCAACAGCAAAGCACGATCCGCGATCGGGCGCAGCGGATCGCTCGCCGCCAGCTCGGCCTTGGCGTCCACTCGCTTCGCACCAGGCGCGCTCACGCTCCCGGTCACAAGGTCGCTCATCCTGCCCACGAGCTTGAAGTCCGCGACCCGCCGCGTGTAGACCGTGATCGCCGCGAGCACCGCCGGGTCCGACATCGAATCGCTGCGCCGAACCACGCGCGGCAGGACATCGAGCAGTTGCACCGAGGCCTGCCGTGCGGCTGGCTCGAGCGCCAGCAGGGCCGGGCGAAACTGACGCGCCACGGTTCGTTCCGGGGTGTCTTCCGCGCCGCGAACGATCGCCGACAGAATCTCGCTCACTCGCTCGATCCGTGCATCGATCCCCGATTCTGTTGCCCAAGCTGGCGACGCCACAAGCTCGCTCATCGCCGTGCGCAACGTGCGCGTTGATCGCCCCGAGGCCGTCGCGTCCACGGTGTCCGCGACGCGAACAAACTCGCCCAAGGCCGCAAGCTTCTGAAGACCGACCCGCGCTGCGGCTCGCTCCGTCCCCTGTCGCCCTGCGGCGAGCGTCGTTACCGACCGCACCAGCTCGACCCGCAGCACGCCGTACGCCGCCTCACTCAGCCACGCGAGCCGAGTCGAACTCGCGACCAACGCTGCGGATCGCACCATCTCGCGAACCTCGCCAGCCCAACCCTCGAACGAGATCCATCGATCGGCAAGGTCGAGCCGAGCGTCAAGATCGCCGAAAGTCTTCGTGGCCTCGGCCGAAAGCGCGAGAGCCCGCGCCAGGTCCGCGAGCGACGCTCGCGAAGTTGAAGGCCCACCCTCGCGCGACGCAACCATCCACCCACGCGACGCCATCGCAGGACCCGCCGCCTGCACGAGCGGCGCGAGCGCGTCACGGAGCGTGCGGTCCACAACCTCCACCGATTCATACGCCGTCGGGCTTGCATCGAGCCCGATCGCGTTAAGGTCCCGCGCCACGCCCCGCAGCGTCGTCGCGTCGAGCGTCGCAAACTCGCCGTCGAGCGCCGCGTCGAGCGCAGCGATCCGTGCCGCGATCGTCGAACCGATGAGGACGTGAACCGACCCCTTCGAGCCCTCGCGCGATCCCAACCGGATCAACGTGGCCGCGGCCTGGCGCAGCGCGACGCGCACCGCGTCTTGTGGGGAAAGCGCCTCACCCTTCTCGATCGATTTAATCTGCGATTCCAGAGATTCCGCGAGTGCCTTGGCGGCCGCCTCGTTGCCCGAAGCCGCGCTCGTATTCTGGTCAAGATTCAAAGGTTGCGCGAACAGGCTTCCCGCACCCACAACCAGAAACACCGGCACCAAGCACGTCACGACGGCGCGACGACACAGCCCGGCCAGCACCGCCGACCGATTGCCCAGCCACTTATCCTCGTGCTGCTTGCTCTCGCGCGTGCTCATACACATCTTCTAATCGCGACACCATCCGCTCAGCGGAGAACATTTCCCGGCACTCGGCCTGCCCACGCTGCGCAAGCCGCCGACGCTCCTCCGCATCATCGTACAGCCCAACCACCGCCGACCGCAGCGATCCAAGATCACCAGCCCCGATCAGCCGCCCCGTCTCACCATCACGGCACACCTCGCCCGTCCCGTCCACGTCATAGGCCACCGGCACCACGCCGCACAGCAGCGCCTGGGGCACGGTCCGCGGCAGGCCCTCGCGCGAGCTCGGGTGAGCCAGCACGTCCATCGCCGAGATCATCTCGGGCACCCGCTCCGGGCTGACCAGCCCTGTCATCACAACCTTGTTTTCCAGCCTCATCTCGCGGATCCGCGCCGTCAGCCGATCGCGCCACCAGCCGTCGCCAACCCACAGCAGCTTCCAATCGAGCCGAGCCTTGAGCTCGGGCGCGAGCGCGTCGAGCAGGTCGTCGTGCCCCTTCAACTCCGCGAGCCGCGCCACCGTACCGACCACGAAGTCGTTGGCCGCGAGCCCGAGCGCCGCGCGGCTCGCTCGCCGCGATTCATCATTCGAGACCCGCAGGAACGACTCGACTTCCATCCCCGACCGAACGGTCGTGTACTGGCCCTCAGAGCCGATCCCCTCGGCCCGGTACTGCGTGGTCATCGCGTCCGCCACGCTCACGATCACGTCGCAACGCCGTGCCGCCCACCGCTCGCTCGCGACGTACAGCGTGTTGACAGCCTTTCGTTGAAACTTATGGAACGGTGGGCCGTGGATCGTGTGGACGATGCCCATCGCGCGTAAAGCATCGAGCGATTGATCGAAGTCCGCACGCTTCGTGCTCGCGCGAACGCTCCACGCCGCCGCTCTTCCAAGAATCCCGGCCTTCGATGAATGCGTGTGCACGATGTCCGGCCTGATCCGCCGAATGAGGCTCTTCAACTCTCCGAAACACCGCGCGTCGGCCCACGGATGAATCTGCCGAATCAGGTGCGGCACCACATGCGTCGTGATCTCGCGCCCGTCGGCTGAGCGAAACCTCTGAACCCGCTCCAGCAGCGACCCCTCCGGCCCATAAATCGGCCCGAACGCCAGATGCACCTCATGCCCCAGCCGCGCCTGCCCCTCGCACGACAGCACCGTGTTCTCCTGCGAGCCACCGAGGATCAGCCGGGTTGAGACGTGCAGGATCCGCAACTAAAGAGTCTCGACTTTGCCACGACGTGGCACGCGAAACATGCCGCCTGATGCGACACGCTTTGCGAGGTCGGCCATCTCCGTCCATTTGTCGACAAGCCAGCGAACCTGCTCCCATTTTGCAGCGTCTGCGTATCCCTTTGCAAGGAAAAATGTTGTGAGCTTTGCCGATCGAAGCGCTGCAGATTCTGCAGGATGTGAACGGATGCGCAAATCGCCGCTGACAACGACCCAGCCTTGTTCTTTTCCGAGCGTTTGAATCCAGAATACATCTTCAATTGTTTTAGTGTCCGCTTGCGGCCATTTGTCTCGGAGCGCCACGACCTCGTGCTCCGGTTGTACGAGGATGTTCAAAGCACGGGCAAGCTTCGGCGACACGCAATTGTCAAAGAACCATCTCATGCGGCGAGGCGTTTCATGAAAATCGCGGCGTCTCGGACCTCCGCACGATCGACCTCATACCAGTCAGAAGTCACAGCTTGGCCGAACCGCGCGGCATGAGCTGCAAGAATCGCAGCCGGAACTCCGCTCGTTGAACCGATGGGCTTACCAAACGCACGCCGCGGATCAATTACCACGTTCTTCCGCAGGCCAAGCGGCCACCATCGAACCGCAGAGTCACCAACGTATTCAACCCCAATAAGCTGATTCTCAATCACTCGTTCGAAGACATGTTGTTGGGAGCTGAATTCAACCAGGCGTTTCTCGCCGCGATGATCGTTAACGTCTGCAAACAGCCTCCGCCCGTTCGTTCTGAACTTGTAGTCCGCAAAGGGGTGCTCACATCCGAACCGGCCCTTCGCAATCTTTGCGACTTGGCGAAGCTCGTGCCATCCCACATCAAGATCCAAAAAGCGATCAATCAATCGGATCTCAAGTAGATCAGAAAACGATAGTTGGAGCTGCCCATCAAACATCCGGTCCGTAAACGAGACCACAGGGGGCATCCGGCGTACCCCTAACTTCGTTTCAAACTGGTACCCACTGAACCATCGGTGAATACGAGACGGCGACACTCCGGTCAATCTGCTGGATTCGCCGACGCTGTAAATGCCCTCTCCCACCATCGTCGTCATACACCCTCCTACTCCATCGTATCGACGTTTGCGCGTTCCAGCCGTGAGAGGTCTTGCACGTCGTATTTGACCCACTCCAGACACAAACCCTCCGGCGGCAGCGTCGGCCCCGCCCGCGTCCGATCCCTGCTTTCCAGCGCCGCCGTCACGTCCTCCGCCGTCAT
>Ga0163147_10007957_pt1 | contig 11894 bp, 13 predicted proteins | sample OliLakLV19MP6G1_FD_148597 | JGI IMG/M metagenome (GOLD analysis project Ga0163147, IMG submission 148597) | Freshwater microbial mat bacterial communities from Lake Vanda, McMurdo Dry Valleys, Antarctica- Oligotrophic Lake LV.19.MP6.G1 | ecosystem: Environmental > Aquatic > Freshwater > Lake >...
CATTCCCTCCCGCTGGGAGGGAGGAAAGCCATTTTATGATCGGTATGACAGAATGGCTTGCACCCCTCCCAGCGGGAGGGGCAGGGGGAGGGTGGTTCTGGGCCGGCCGGCCGACCGATGAGGTCCTTCAACTGCGCTGTTCCGATGTTTATCCTCGTGTAACGGGGACTCAGGAAGACGGAAGTGGCAGTTTATTTTTTTGCGTTTTTCTTCTCCATGTCTGTTTCCCATAATTTCTTTTGGCTCATGTGGATGAGGTAGACGAGGCCGGAAAATGATAGACCGAGAATCCATGGAAGGGCACCAGCGAGATGGGTTTTCCCGAATAGAACAATAAGGGTATTGATGAAAATGAAGACGAGACGGATTTCTGTTGGGCCAACTCCTAAGTGGGCAATTTAGAGTTTCCGCCGAATTCCATAGAGTTTTATGATGTATCTTAGTGTACGCTCATTTGCAGGCCATTGACAAAAGGCGTTTTTAGGTCTGTTATATGCAGCGTCGACAGGTGGTTTGAGTGGGTGATATAAAGCAGATGCTCGATTCGTTCTTTGACGGAGGGAGGTCGATCATGATTGATGACGCAGCGACTCCGGTATTCGTGATTGAGAGGATCCGTTCTCAAGATGAGGACGTCGTTATTTTGAAAGAACTTTTGGATCCTCTGACTACTCATCGATGGATGCATCCGAACGCTCAGGATTCTTATGAATTCAAGCGGAGCGTCTGTTGGAATGGGCATCATTTTCTTTTGAGAGATGATTCGGAGGATTTGATTGTTGGGATCTTCTCTCATTTGAGTCCTTCCAGAAAAACGAATCAGGATTTTGCTGTGGCGGAATGTATAGGTCCCTGCACCTGCTTGATCCGTTCGGCTGAAGTTGTTGAGCTTCGTGTCTTTCCTGCCTGGAGTCGGAGGGCGCTCGCGATGGCGCTTGAGGTGTATCAATCGCTTCAACTTCCGAAAACGGTGGCTTTGGCAAAGGTTGAGCTCGAAGCTAGTGTTGTCGTGAGCAAGGAAGATGAGAGATTCCTTCTGGCCTTCAAAGAGAATGAGCGTTTGCGGAAGGTAGTTTATCTCCAGCGAATTGGGTGGATCGCGACCACGGTGAGCGGAGTCATTGTTTTTCTTTGGGGTTTGTTTCGTTAGCATCTCAACGCAATCTGCGGCGAGATGCTTTTTTGTTTGCGTTAAATTAGCTTCTGTTCTAAATTTGTTCTATGCGCCAAAAGCGTACGTATATGGCAACTCTATTTGATGCGGCGAATAAGGAGCGGCGTAAAGTTCATGCGCCTTTGGCGGACCGGATGCGGCCGCGGGTTTTGGATGAAGTGGTGGGGCAAAGGACTTTATTGGCGAAAGACTCGGCTTTTCGGCCGATGGTTGGATCGGGGAATTTGCCGTCCATGATTTTTTGGGGACCGCCGGGATCAGGGAAGACGACTTTGGCGAAGGTTGTGGCGAATGTGACGGGGATGGAATTTGTTGAACTGTCGGCGGTAACGTCTGGGATTACCGAAGTTCGTCTGGTGATTCGTCAGGCGGAGAATGCTTTTGATTTTCATGGAAAAAGGACGGTTCTATTTATTGATGAAATCCATCGTTTTAATAAAGCTCAGCAGGATGCGTTTTTGCCTTTTGTGGAAACGGGCTCGATTATTTTGATTGGCGCGACGACGGAAAATCCGAGTTTTGAAGTCAATTCGGCTTTATTGTCTCGCTGTAAGGTTTTTGTATTGGAAAAACTGGAGCCGGAAGATATTCGTCAGATTTTGCAACAGGCATTGGATGATAAGGAGCGGGGATTTGGCACGATGGAGATTGAGGTTCCGGAAGAAGTGATGGAACGGATTGTGGCTTTGGCAGATGGAGATGCAAGGACCGCGTTGAATACCTTGGAAATGTTGGTGATGGCGGCTGCGCCTCCGGGCAAGATCCATGTAGGGGCAATTCATGAATTACCCCTACGCGGATCGAAAGACAAGGTAATGCTTTCCATCCAAAGTTTGGCCTCTCTCCTTCAGCGCAATCAGCATTTGTATGATAAGGGTGGGGAAGAGCATTATAATATTATCTCGGCTTTGCATAAGTCTTTGCGGGGTTCAGATGCGAATGCGGCTTTGTATTGGATGGGGCGGATGTTGGAGAGTGGGGAGGATCCTTTGTATGTGGCTCGTCGTCTTGTCCGCTTTGCGTCGGAAGATATCGGGCTCGCTGATTCGCAGGCTTTGGTGCAGGCGGTGGCGGGATATCAAGCATGTCATTTTATTGGGATGCCGGAATGTAATGTGATTATGGCTCAGGTGGTGGTTTATTTGGCTCGGGCACCGAAATCGAATGCTTTGTATACGGCTTATGCGGGGGTTCGGGACGATATTCGACGTTTGCCGAATGTTCCGGTGCCTTTGCATCTGCGAAATGCGCCGACTGAGCTTATGAAAGGTTTGAATTATGGGAAAGGCTACAAATACAATCCGGATTTTGAAGGGCCGATTGAGCAGGACTATCTTCCGGAGAGCTTGAAGGGGAAGAAATATCTTCCCTAAGCTGCTATCATAGCGCTATGAAGCGCGCGCAATTGGTTTTTCTTTTGATTTTGCTCCTGGGAGGGGCGGGAGCAGCTTGGTGGTTTTTGCGTGATAGTCCGGATAAGGTTTTACGCGACACGATTGTGTCTTTGGGGCAGGTGAAGACAATTCGAAATTCTAGTTTGGATGTCTCTTGGTTAGACGCGCAGAGTAGGGCTACGACGGGTTTTACGACATTGGCTCAACTTGATTTGAAGGACATCTCTCAGCCTCAGGCAATTGGTGTTATTCGATTGGCCGCGCGGAGCGTTAATGATCAGGATCAATTGTTAGATATTGTTCTTGGGGCAGATACGGTGGCTTTTCGTCCAGAAGATATTTCGCCCTATTGGATGGCTCGTTATCGTGATGTCGCCGGGACGACGAGTTCCCGTCCTTTTCTTTCAATTAATCGTGATTCGTTTTTTCAGACTTTGGGCTATGGTGGAGCTTTATCGAAGGGGAAGGATGCGGCATTGCGTCAGCTCTTACCTTCTTTGCAGCCGACGATGTATGCGACGTCTCCGCTTGAAACTTCGCAGGTTGGAGATCGTACATTTGTTTCGCTTCGATTTCGTTTTTTGCGTGATGGATTCCAGCCTTTATTGATTGCTTGGGCCGGGGCTTGGAAAGGAAATGCGACCTTGAATGCGAAGGATTATGCTTTTATTGAACAAGTTGCGGACAATGCTTTGGCTGGAGATTTTCGGGTGACTTTGGATGCGACGACGCGCCAAGTGGTTCGATTGGAGGGGAATTGGCCAGATATGAATTCGAAAGATGGATTGGCCCAGGTGCGTTTTGTGTTTGATTTGGATGGGGTGAATCAGGGCGTTGCGGTTGTGGTGCCAAAAGATGCATTGAATGTGACGGCAAAATTTGCGCCAGAGAGCGTTCCGTCTTTTTTGCCAAATGCGGGAACACGAGCGGGATATATTGCGCCTACAAGCTCAGCGGAGACGGTTATTCCATCTGAGCCGCGAAATATTGATGCCTTTAGCGATTATTACGATGAATTGAAAAGGCGTGGTTTGATTGGTGGTGTTAAACGGAAATAATCTTATGATGAATGCGCGCGCTTCACGAGGGATGACCGTGCAATTGGATGCGCGTTATCGTTTTATTTATTTTGGATTTGCTTGTGCGCTTTTTGCGATTATTCTCCGTCTTGGATATCTGCAGATTGTTGAGCATGGTTTGTATAGTTTGTATGCGTCAGATCAGCATGATTTAGAAAAGAAATTATTACCAACACGTGGTCGGGTTTTTTTGCGCGATCCAATGGATGGAACCTTGACGCCTTTGGCAACCAATCGTTTGTCTTGGCAGGTTTATGCAGTGCCGAGGAATATGAAAGATCCGGCCGCGACGGCGCATGCTTTGGCGCCTTTGATTCAAAAGAATGAAGCGGATTTGATTGAGCTCTTTAAACGAAATCCAGATGATCCGTATGAGTTAGTTTCAAAAGATGTTTCATCCGAAGTGATTGATTTGATTCAGGCGCAGAAAATTGAAGGGGTGGGTTTTGTAAAAATGACGGCGCGGATGTATCCAGAAAAGGGATTGGGTGGTCAGGTTTTAGGATTTGTTCAAGAAGACACACAAGGCGTGATGAAGGGAAAATATGGGATTGAAAGTTCTATGGAAAAGGTTTTAGCGGGTGTTCCAGGAAGTTTAATTGCGGAGAAAGATGCTGGGGGTCGGCGTTTGACTTTTGGACAAACCGAATTGCATGAAGCGAAAGATGGTTCTGATGTGGTGTTGACGATTGATCGAGGAATTCAATTTAAAGCTTGTTCGATTATTCGCGATGCGGTGAAAAAGCATCAAGCGGATAGTGGAACCTTGGTGGTGATGGATCCTCAAACAGGCGCGGTTTTGGCGATGTGTTCAGCTCCGGATTTTGAACCGTCGACCTATCGTGAGACAAAAGATGTTGGGACCTTTAATAATCCAGCGACTTTTGTTGCGTATGAGCCAGGTTCTGTGTTCAAAGCTTTTACCGTCGCGGCGGGGCTTGATGCGGAGAAGATCTCACCAAAGACAACCTATGTTGATAAAGGTCAAGAAGAAATTGATGATTTTACGATTCGAAATTCTGATAAAAAAACCCATGGAGTCCAAAACATGACTTATGCTTTGGATGAGTCTTTGAATTTGGCGATGATTTTTATTCAACGTCAACTTGGAAAAGACCTATTCCGTTCCTATGTCGATCGTTTTGGTTTTGGAAAGCAGACGGAGATTGGTTTGACGCCAGAGGTGAAAGCCGATGTTTCTGGTTTATTAAAGAAAGGAAGTATTTTTGCAGCAACAGCTTCGTTTGGACAGGGGATTACTACGACACCGATTCAATTGACGGCGGCATATGCCGCTTTGGCGAATGGTGGACGTTTGATGAAACCATATATCGTGGATGAAATTATCCATCCGGATGGGAGTCGTGAAAAAACTAAACCGATTGAAGTTGGTCGACCAATTTCTAGTCGGGCTTCACGTTTAGTGACGGGGATGTTGATTTCAGCGGTTGAGAATGGTCATGGAAAAAGAGCTGGCGTTCCAGGATATTGGGTCGCAGGGAAAACCGGAACAGCTCAAGTTCCAAAAAAGAATGGAAAAGGGTATGAGGTGGATGCGACCATCGGAACTTTTGCAGGCTATGCGCCGGCGAATGATCCACGTTTTGCGATGATTGTGAAAATTGAACGGCCACGCGATGTGCAATGGGCTGAGGCTTCGGCCGCACCGGTATTTGGCGAAATGGCCGCTTTTCTTTTAACATATATGCGTGTTCCTCCTGAGCGGCCATTAAATGCACCTAAACCTCTGCCGCCACCTGTACAGCCCGGACTTGCCTCAACCAGTACAAATCCGGTACAAAAGCCATAACACCTATATGTCATTGCAATCTCGTCTTGAACGGTATTTGGGAGTTTGTGTCCGTCGGGCTATCCGGCGCGAAAAGCCGATGGTGATTGCTGTGGCTGGTTCGGTTGGAAAATCTTCGACCAAGCATGCGATTGGAATCGCTTTGGGGGCAGGGGAAAAAGGTGTTCGGGTGATCAGTTCAAAGAAGAATTATAATAATGAATTGGGGGTTCCATTGACGGTGCTTGAGTCAGAGGCTCCAGGCCGATCCGCATTTGCTTGGTTTCGTCTTTTATTGAAAGCGACTGGGACAGCTGTGGGCCTTCGTCGAATTGGCGCAGATACCTTGGTTTTAGAAATGGGCACGGATCGTCCAGGTGACCTGGCGAATTTGGTTGGGATTGCGCCGCCGCAGGTTTCTGTTTTAACCGCGATCGGTCCAGAGCACACAGAATTTTTTCATACCGTGAGTGGAGTTGCTGAAGAAGAATCGACCATTATTCGTTGCTTGCCTTCGAATGGGATTGCGATTTTGAATGCGGATGATGCGGAGTCTCGAAAGATTCAATTGCCAGCTGGTGTGAAGCGTTTAACTTTCGGGATGGACACGCAAGCGACGGCCAGAATCTTGGAAACGAATTTGATTGTGAATCAGCAAGATCCAGAAAATTCTGGAATGGAAGTAAAGGTTGCTTTATTTGGAACGACACATTCGATTCGTTTACGTCGCGCCATTGGACGCCCACAGGCTTATGCCATTGCCGCCGCTTTGCTGACTGTGGCTGCTTTGGATGGAGATGATGATTTGGCTGTGCATCGCTTGGAAGAGAAGTTTGAAGGGATGCCAGGACGCATGCGCCTTTTGTCTGGGGTTAAGCATACGTGGCTCATTGATGATTCCTATAATTCCTCGCCATTGGCCGCGATGTCTGCCGTGCGTGATTTGGGTTCTTTTCCGGTTCGTGAGGGTGCCAAGCGGATTGCGGCCTTGGGAGACATGTTGGAATTGGGCTCTATGGCTGAAGATGCGCATATTCAATTGGGTCGGGGAGTGGCTGAATATGGAATTGACTTGGTTGTGACCTGTGGTACACTCGCGCACATCTCGGCCGATGCCGCCAAAGAAGGGGGTATGGCTGAGGGGGCGATTTTTCACTTTGATAAGAGCTCAGAGGCGGGTCTCTTCATCCAAGATCGTTTGTCCCCAGGGGATGTGGTGTTGATTAAAGGCTCGCAGGGTGTGCGTATGGAACGCATTACGAAAGAGTTGATGGCCCATCCGGAAATGGCAGAAAAAATGATTGTGCGACAAAGTGAGGAATGGCTCGTAAAAAGTTAAGAGTTCAAGGCGCCATCGTCTAACGGTTAGGACGCGTGGTTCTCATCCACGTAATAGGGGTTCGATTCCCCTTGGCGCTACCAGATGAAAAACCGTGTGAAGGCACGGTTTTTCGTTTTGAGTGTCCATCGTTTCTTTTCTTTTTAGTTTGAGGAATGTATATTGTGCATATGATTGAATTGTATGTTACTCCAACTGGTCTTTACGATGGTTCATATCGTCTTCCGATAGATTGGCCAGAAGCTGGCAATTTTTTAACTGGGTACAAAGATGATGTGAAATTGTATCCGTTTGATAGTTTTAATTTAGCAAAATGTGTCGAGCTTTACTTGATCCTTCAGAAGGCGATCGATTGTTCTCATGGCACTATCAGATGGGGTCATTCGCCAAAAGAATCTTAGATATTTTTATTGAAAATTTAATCATTCAATAATTAGTAAATTTATGACAATATTTTTTGATTTGTTTTTATTTTTTAATCTGATTCTTTTCGTATTTCTTATCACTAAATATTTAGAACTATCTAAAGCTATTAGTTTTCATACAAGATGGTTGAGGAATATAGATGCTCTTTTATTAGATAAAGATCTTTGTGAAGAGGAGCCGCATCGATGGTTATCTGCATATGAAGATAGAACTGATCCTGGCATCAAGAACAGGATTCAAAAACAAATATCTATACTGAGTAAGTGGTCCTAATGAGAATGCTTGAGTCTGAAGATTTATGTTAAAACGTAATTTTTTTATTTAAAAATTAAGTTCGTTCCCCTTGACTTTTTTCAAAAAATCTGGTATTTTATATTTGTAAGGTCTTTACAATGTATGCTGTTGCCCGCAGTTTTATGGGCCATTATCTTCTTTTCGAGTTATTGAAATAGGCAATCAGGGAAATCTGCTGAGAGCCATATGAAGAGTGATGACTAATCGTCCGCGGTTGGGAGATTTCATTCAGCTTGATGCTGGATTAAATCTCTTAGCCGCGTTTTTGTTTCTACGGTCGACCACAAATAGTGAGGAAGCAGAACGGCATTTTACTCTTAAATATAAATTGAATATGAAAAACAAACAAAATAACCTTGAAAATAATTCCCCATGGAAAACCTTTTGGGACGCGTTTATGCAGCGCCTCAAAATAAAATACGATTTACACCATCTCTATAGACCCATACAGTGTCATCTTTGGAAGAAAGAGAATATTTCTAATTCAGATCTTCACTCTTCATTTAAAGTTTTGGAAACTTTCTCTGAAGATTCTCATCTTAGTCATCGATTGATCACCTGTAAGGATTGTGGACAGCTCTACCTCCAAGAGTTTTATGAGGAGGTCGATTGGGAAGATGGTGAAGATCCGCAATACGTAACATATGTGCCAGTTAAAGACAGGAATCAAGCGATAAAGATACATCGGTCTGGTGTTTTAATGAGTCAGATTTTTCGTCCTAGTCTTAAATGTGATTGGCCAAAAGGTAAAGATAGAAGTATCTATTGGGTCAGGGGATGACGTTGGACGTTTTTTTCTTCGATAAGGCTACAATGAATTTATCTTCTTTTAAATATATGTCTACCAGTGAACAACTCCTAAAAAATGCTGATATCCGGCAGATTGCTGAGCAGGGAGATAGGATTTATCAAAAAATAAAAGGAAGTTTTGAACCAGAACAAAATGGGAAATTTTTAGCTATTGATGTGAAAAGTGAGAATTACTATGTGGCTGATGCTAGCAGTGAAGCCGTTGAAATGGCGCGGGCTGCTCATCCCGATACCGTATTTTATGTCGTAAAGATTGGCCACTTTGTTGCAGAGACTCTGGCGAGTATGGGTTTTTATGCTCACGGGCTACATTAGGGATGATAGGCCGATGATTCCGGTCGTCATTGGTTGATACTGGATTTAGTATGGACATTTTTTTGTTTTTTGTGATATATATAAAGTAATATGTTTCGCCGTATTTCTCATTTTGTTAAGATGTGTATCTCCGCACGTTCAAAGGAGAAAAAATATAGCGTTGCGCGCTCAGATGTTTTTCGAGCTGCTAAAAATAAGCGTGCGGCTGAAGCAGCTGCGCGTGAAGTTGTAACGAAATACGGTGAAACTTTGAAGTCACTATCGTCTAAGTAGTGTGGCTTTAGTTTATCCAACTCAAGAAGAGCTTCGGGATTACAAAGATGTTCTTTTGCGTATGGATTTTTTGTATCTGCCGCCAATTGATGATAAATGGGCTTGTGATATGCACGCCATGTTTGAGCTTGTTCAGATGCTCCCGGAATGCGCCGATAGTTTTGAGACGGCTTCAGCAAATATTTTTTTTAAAATTATAAAGAATCATTGTAGGCATGATGGAAATAAAAGAAGTGCAATTTGTTGTTTGATTTTTTTTAGTCTTTTGAATGATAGAAGGATTAATCTTACGCCGCAAGAAATTGAAGCAATGGCTTTAAATGTAGCCGCTTCATCAGGAAATACGGGAAGTGAATTTGTACCAAAATTACGGAGTATCTTTGAACAGAAGGTTGCGCTACGGTCTTCAGTTTGATGCATTTTTATTTTCTAGGTTTAGATGCATAAACAAAAAACACCCATTCTGATTGGATGAGTTTCATCGTTTCAGAATGGGTGAGAGATAAGGGCCCTTTGGGCATCATGAGCCAGTCGACTGTCGCGCAATCGAGCTTCTCTGCATAGTTTTCAGCAGTTGGGGCTGTTTGTTCAAGCGCGAGGCATCTTGGGTCGCGTTTGGATGTCGGTGAGAAGCCTTGACGATGGGCGCAGTAACGAGCGCATTCGGATGTGCCCGGTTTTGTCTGGCAGTTATTGCATCGCATTGCCAAGGTCCCATTGTCGTTCTGGACGACATGGTTGTCATACGTGATCGGGACCCTTGGTGGGTCTGCAGCAGGTGTTGGAGGCGGGGGAGGTGGGATGATGCTGCTGCAGCCGATGGTGATTGAAAGAGCGAAGACGAATCCGAGGCTTTTTGGTTTCATGTACATTCCTTCGGTTCAGAGGCAGCTGCTCGTCAGTTTGTTGACCGGATGGGCGAGGCAACGATCTATTTTGCGCATGTAATTCAGGGGGCTGAGGACGAGCAGGTTTGAACGAAATGCCATGGACTTGCCCTTTCGAAGGAGCGATTCACCGCGTGTTTTTGAGAAACGAGGCTTGGTTGGTTGATATCATAGAATTGAGGCTCTGTCAATCGTTCGGCGCAAAGAAGATTGTTCGTATTTTTGTGTAAAAGGAGAGATGTATTTTTAGCGGGGATTCGGGTCGCTTCTTTCTTCCAAAAACATTGTTTTTTATGGCTTATCTGAGCCTTTTTATGCATTTTTGCTTGCTTAGGTGGAGGTTTACAGGTACAGTTTTCTTAAACCTCATATGCGTAAACTTTTGTCTTCTGCCGTCATAATGACGACAACCATTGGCCTTATGGGCGGGATGGTTGTTCCTCAAGCTGCCAGTGCTGCGGTCAAAAAGGCGCCGGTAGCTGTTAAAAAAGCTCCCGTTAAGAAAGCGCCTGTTAAGAAAACGTATACGATTTCTGTTTCGAAGGCTCCAGTCACGGGTGATAAAGAATTGGATGATTCCAAGACGCGTTGTCTGACGAAAGAAATTAAGGCGATGCATGTGAAGACAGTGTCACGCATGGAAGCCGATCTTACAAAGAAAGGCGTTGGCTTTGAAAAAGCGGTGGGAACATATAAAGAAAAAATTGATATTGTGTGGTCAGCGATGGAACAGCCATATTGTGGATTTGGTTCACAGGGTTTGTCTGCGGTGAAACATTCGTATAATAAATCGGTGGAAAGAATTCGTGCCGAATTCTTGGCGGCAAAGAAATAGTGAGGGGAAGAGCGAAAAACCTCCGATGATGTCGGAGGTTTTTATGTTTTATATTGTCGACTGGCAGGCTAGGCTGATTTTGCTTTTAGTTTTTGATAGGTACCTTTTCCCAATTCCGTTAGGCCGGCATAGGCGGCAACGATGGTGATGAGGATGAGGATCCACTTCGGGCTTAATGGGACGAGGCCAAAATGAGTTCCGAGTTTTGTTTGAGTGAAGAGGATGGGGAGGAAAAGTGTGATGATGGCGGAAATGACGAGTGGGAGGCTTGGTTTATTTTTCCAAGATCGACCACGGGAGCGGAGGAGGAAGATGACGACGATTTCGGTGAAGGCTGATTCGATAAACCATCCGCTGCGGAAGGTTTGCATATTGGCTTGAGCGACAAAGAGCAGGAGGGCAAAGGTTGCATAGTCGGCTAAGCTTGAAATGCTACCGAAGAAATACATGAAGTTTGAAATTTCTCGGATGTCCCAATGCTTTGGTTTTTTTAGATCTTCATCCGAGACATTGTCGGTTGAGATGGCGAGCATCGGTAGATCCGTCAGTAAGTTCAGCAGGAGGATCTGTGCTGGGAGGAGGGGAATGAAGGGGAGTAAGAGTGCGGCGCCTGCAACGGAGAGCATATTGCCGAAATTTGAGGCGATGGTGGCTCGTAAATAGGTTCGGGTATTGATGAAGGTGCGGCGACCTTCGCGGATACCTTCGGCTAAGACGGATAGATTCTTTCTGAGGAGAATGACGGCTGCGGCTTCTTTAGCGACATCGGTTGCGTCTTGGAAAGAGATGCCGACATCAGCTGCGCGGAGGGCAGGGGCATCATTTACGCCATCACCCATAAAGCCAACGATATGCCCGGCGGCGCGGAAGGCTTTGACGATGCGGAGTTTGTGGGTTGGGGTGATTCTTGCAAAGACATTGGTGGCCTTGGTCGCGGCTTGAAGTTCGACATCGTCCATTTTGTCGATTTCGTCGCCCGTCATGATGCGCGTGATGATGAAGTTTAATTGTTCAGCGACATGTCGAGTGACGCGCTCATTGTCACCAGTGAGAATGATGATGCGAGTTCCGAGATTTTCTAATTGTGTAATGGCGAGCGCGGCCGTCTCTTTTGGCGCATCGCTGACGAGCACAAGACCCATGAATTCAAGATCATGTTCGTCGGCTGGTGAATAGGTTTCTTGTGCCTCAATCGAGCGACGAGAGACGGCGACAGCTCGATAGCCTTCGTCATGGAAATGGTCAGCCATGGCGAGAATTTGCTTGCGGGTTTTTTCGT
>Ga0163147_10007961_pt1 | contig 11889 bp, 8 predicted proteins | sample OliLakLV19MP6G1_FD_148597 | JGI IMG/M metagenome (GOLD analysis project Ga0163147, IMG submission 148597) | Freshwater microbial mat bacterial communities from Lake Vanda, McMurdo Dry Valleys, Antarctica- Oligotrophic Lake LV.19.MP6.G1 | ecosystem: Environmental > Aquatic > Freshwater > Lake >...
ATCGGCGTAGGTGACTTCATTGGTCTCTTTCTGGCCGTTGAAGTTGCACCCTTCGAACTTGCCCAAGGGCCTGGGCGTTTGCGCAGAGAGGATCGGCAAGAACATGGTAAAGAGAAAGACGGGCAGCAATGCCCAAAAATGAGGCGTTTTCATGGTAGAGTACGATTGGTAGTGACAAAAAATGATTGGCAGCGCGCGCTCAGTCGCGCACCTGTGTGGCCAGGTTGAGCAGTGCCATCGCGATGCGGTTCAGTTGGCGTTGAGATGCCGGCAGGTCCACTAAATTCAGGTCGCGTTCTTGCAGGACGGCTGTGTATTCGCTTTGCAACAGGGTGAGCGTCTGTAGGCCGTCCGGGCTTTCTTTTTCAAAATAACTGCCCAACTGCCTAAAAACTTCGGGGACTTCGTTGGCAGCCATCAGGTCAAACACTTGCTTTTGCAGCAGGGGGCGTGATTTTGCAGCCTCCTGGGCGGCCACTTCCAGGATGATCTTTTCGTTGGGCCGGAACAAAGACTCTTTTCGCCAAAATACCAGGTAATAACTGCCCAGCAACAATACATGGAGCGGCGCCAGCCAGAAACACGACGTTTGAAGGTGATCCATCGTGCTCTGTTGCCCCCATTGCCGGGCAAACGGCTCGATGAGCAAGGTGAGCAACACCAGGATCGAATAACACCACGTGCCGGAAACCAGCGCGACATGTACGCCCTGGGCGATAATCTTGGCCGGGTGCCGGTTGATGAACAGGCTGAGGAGCAACAGGGCAAAACTGGGCAACGACACCAATGCCCACCACGACCAGGCCGCCAACTCGATGTCCCGCAGCTTGCCGCTCAACGTCTGAACGATCATCAACAACAAAGGAAACGGCAGGGTCAAGACCCACGCCCGGATGCACTTGAGCCTTGTTTCGAGCAGAATGATGTATTTCATATTGGGTTTTAGATAGGTGAAACGTTGATGAAAGGACCGGCGCTCAATGACGGGCCGGTGTCTTCGGTTTGGGTTTGGGCGGAGCGGAACTTTTGGGAGATTGGGATGCCAGGATTAATTGACTGTTGAGGCCAGACTTGCTCAGGTGTTCCAGCGGGCTTCCGGCAGGGCATTTTTTGTCAGTAGTGCCCGCGCTGCCCTTTCCCGTCACCTCGTAGACCAGCATAGTGACTTTGTGCGCCGTACTATACGGGATATCGGCAATCACTTGCGGTAGGTCGGAGCCGCCGCGTTTCAACCAGCCGAGCGCTTCTTTCGCATCTTTAATGGGCGCATCGGGCTTGAAAGTAATGGGTTGGTCGTGGACCACAAAAACAAAAAAACGGAACCGGCTGGTCTGAGGCAATACCAGCGACTTGAGGTAGCCCCACACATCTTCAAACTGCTCCGGCACAGGATAATCTTTCCATCGGTCAAAGCCCGGAAGGCTGGTACCGTCCATTTTGCATTGCTCCAATTGTGTGACCAATGCAAAACCGTTGGGCAAACAATAATAGCTGCACTGGTCGTAGCCTTTCGCATCGAGTGCTTTGCGGAGCACGGTATTCACGTCACCGAGTTTTTTAGGAGCGCCGATCTGTGCCGATTCGAGCACCCGCTGCGCGGCACACTCGGGTGCAGGCAGTTGAAAGAGTGGTAAGGGCAGGTTTTTGACCGTCGCGACGTTTCCCAAAAAACCGGGCTTTTCCTGGCTCTGCAAAAAAGCGTCGTGCCGCTGCCAGCCTTTTTCGATGTGCTTCTTGCGCTCGGCCGGGGTACTCTTGTATCCGTAGCCCGGATAGTCGGCCACCGACAGCGCCGCTTCAAGCGGGAAATTGAGTTGGTGCAGCGCCCGCCCCATGAACTCATCGGCGGAAGATTCTTCGCGCATGCGGTTGCGGGCGGAACAAGTGTGGCCTGATGCGACGCTCAAATGCCAAATGGCGCGGGCGAGCACCCCGTAGCCGACGTTCTTTTGCTGGCGGGTCTCGTAAAAAAACTCGTTGTTGTACAGGAGGTACCCCGTATCGCGTGTGATGACGGCAGCGACGCCGGGGACATTGGTGTGGACCGTTTTAAAACTTCTTGGGAGGCCTGTTTTTCCCAAAATCTCACCGATCATTTTGGATATAGATGCAGTGCTGTCGAGTACATAAAGATCCTCAGTGATCAAGTCACCCGGAAACAAACATGCGTTCGTAATATCAATTTTAAGTACCTGCGCAGATAAAAAATGGGCGCAAAAGGTGAGTAAAAAAGCAGTGATGACTGCGATTTGAGCGATCTTTCTCATTGGGTTTGAAATACGAGGAAACAATATGGGATACGAAACTTAGTTTGGAGCCAACAACAAAATGGCAATTCCATTTAGTTCCGTGAGGCAAATGTGTAGGATTTTTTAAACATGAAATACTTTTTTGTAAAATAAAAAAAAATCTTCAGACGCCAGAAGTTCAACCTTGTCAACAACATGGATTGTCTTCCTTTAAAATTCCTTTTCCTGTACCTTACTTTTGCCGCCTGAAAAATTTTTCCGCCTAAAATCCAATACCCAATATTCATGAAAAAACGCACCCTCGTTACCGCCGCCCTACCCTACGCCAACGGCCCGCTCCACATCGGCCATTTGGCCGGTGCCTACCTGCCCGCCGACATTTATACCCGCTACCTGCGCCTCATGGGGCGCGATGTCGTGTTCGTCTGCGGCTCCGATGAGCATGGCGCAGCAATTACCGTAAAAGCCCGCAAGGAAGGCACGACGCCGCGGGCTGTGGTGGACAAATACAACGCGATGCTGCGCGATACTTTTCAGAAAATCGGCATCGCCTTCGACATTTACCACCGCACCAGCGAGCCGATCCACCACGAAACGTCGCAGAATTTTTTTAGAAAATTGCTCGAAAATGGCGAATTTGTAGAAGAAACCACCGAACAATACTACGATGAACAAGCAGGGCAATTCCTCGCCGACCGCTACATCATCGGCACCTGTCCCGTGTGCGCCAACCCCGATGCGTACGGTGATCAGTGTGAAAAGTGCGGCACCTCCCTCAGCCCGACCGATCTGATCCATCCGCGCTCGACGCTCAGCGGCACCGCTCCGGTGAAACGCCCGACCAAACACTGGTTCCTCCGTCTTGACAAACATGAGACCTGGCTCCGCACCTGGATCAACACCGGCGAAGCGGAACTTCAGCCGCCCCACGACCCGGCAGCCTGGAAAAACCACGTGCTCGGTCAGTGTAATTCCTGGCTTGATCAGGGTCTTCAACCTCGCGCCATGACCCGCGACCTCGACTGGGGTGTGGATGTACCGCAAGAAATTGCCGGCTCCGAAGGTAAAAAACTGTACGTCTGGCTCGATGCGCCCATCGGCTACATCTCGGCTACGAAACAGTGGGCACTTGACCATAACAAAGATTGGGAAATCTACTGGAAAGACCCCGAAACCGCGCTCGTCCACTTCATCGGCAAGGACAACATCGTGTTTCACTGCCTGATTTTTCCGGCCATCCTGAAAGCGCACGGCGGCTTCAACCTGCCGGTAAACGTACCTGCCAACCAATTCATGAATCTCGAAGGCCGCAAACTTTCGACTTCCAAAAACTGGGCGGTGTGGGTGCACGAATACTGCGAGGAGTTTGCCGGACAAGAAGACGCGCTGCGCTACAATATGGTGAAAAACATGCCTGAGCAGCGTGATTCGGAGTTCACCTGGAAAGGTTTTCAGGAGACGAACAACACCGAACTGGTGAATAACCTCGCCAACTTCGTCAACCGTGTGCTGGTGCTGTCGCATAAATATTACGGCGGACTAGTGCCGGAAGCCAATCCCGAACTGCCGTTTCGCAGCGGCTGGGATATGGACAAGACCGGGCAGTACAATGAAGAATTGGGCCTGATCTTTAAAAAACTTGAAGACATGGGCACCGAGATCGAGCGGTTCAATTTCCGCGAAGCGCTCCGCATCCTCATGGAGATCAGCAGCGCGGGCAATGCCCTCCTGCAATTCAACGAACCCTGGCGCACAGTGAAGGACGACCCCGAAACCGTGAAAGTTGTGATGAACCTCGGCTTACAGTATGTCGCTGCGCTGTCCGTGGCGGTGCGGCCGTTTTTGCCTTTCTCCGCCGACCGTTTGCGCACTATGCTCAATCTCAATCCGATCCGCGACCGGGGCGACCTGCTCGAAGTGCTCAACGAACTGGCGGAAGGGGATCCGATCATTCCATACGACCACGCGCTGGGAGAACCCGCGCATTTGTTCTCACGTATACCGGACGAAGTAATTCAAAAACAAATAGACAAATTAACCGCCACCGATGCTGCCAATCAGGCGGCAATACAAAACGCAGTGCCTGCTCCGGTCACTTATTCACCTATGAAAGAGACAATTCAGTTCGACGACTTTGCCAAAATGGATATCCGTACCGGTGCTATTCTGACTGCCGAAAAAGTGGAGAAATCCAAAAAACTCCTGAAACTCTCGGTGGACTTGGGATTCGAAACGCGCACCATTCTTTCCGGCATCGCCGAGCATTTCACGCCAGAAGAAGTTGTTGGGAAACAAGTCATCGTGCTGGCCAACCTCGCCCCGCGCCTGATGATGGGCACCGAATCCCAGGGCATGATCCTGATGGCCGAAAATGCCGAAGGCAAGTTGAGTTTTGTCAGCCCGGCAGATGGCTGGGGCAACGGCATGGGGGTGAAGTGAACCTTGCAAAGAAGTCGGCTCACAAGTAAATTTTTTTAGACAGGATGGGCAGGGTTTTACAGGATTCATTCCTTTTTAAGTTAAGGAACGGGCAAATAATAACTTGTAAGTTTCAGATAGATTGGTTTTTGCTCAGATGGGCCATCTTTTTGATTAAATAACCTGGCAGACGGCCCTTGTCGAGGGCGCCGATCGAATGGACTTTCAGATTGTTTTTAACGGTGACGGCACTTACTTTTTGCAAGGGTATTTGAACGGGGCCTTTTTAAATTCGGAGACGGGAAGTTGGCAATTATCGGGTACCATCCTGCACCAAATTTCTCCCAATACCGGCAATGACAGCAGCCCCCTTACCTGGATCAACCGGAATCAATTTAAAGTGGTAGATCCAAATGAAGGCATTGCGCTAAGTTATTGGTGCCGCGTTCCTAACCTATACGCGGGTGCAGTGAATGTCTATCCGGCAACCTGGCTGGAGCATCAGGTTGCCGGATAGACGCGGATATTTAAAGTCCATACTTATCAAGCAAATACACCAGCGCCGCCATGCTCGCTGCGCCGAGTTCCAGTTCGCGCTGGTTCACGGCATCGAACGTATCGGCTGCTGTATGGTGGTAGTCGAAATAGCGCTGCGAATCGGGTGAATAACCGCTGAGCAATCCTTTCATGCCTTTCAGCGGACCGATATCCGCGCCGGAGCCGCCCTTCGAGAGCGTGAGTCCGTAAGGCTCGAACACGGGCTGGAGCGCGGCGATTTTTTCAAAAAACTGACTGAACACCGTGTTGTCGCCATCGAAGGTGAACCCGCGCGGCGTGAACCCGCCCGCGTCGCTTTCGATGGCCAGCAGGTGGTATTCACCTTTCCGTTGTGCTTCGGCGGCATATTGTTTGCCACCGCGCAAGCCGTTTTCCTCGTTCATAAACAGCACGGCCCGCACTGTATGGCGCGGCCGGTAGCCTACGCGGCGCAGGCAGCGCAACACATCCATGCTTTGTACGCAGCCCGCACCGTCGTCGTGTGCGCCGTGGCCCACATCCCAGCTGTCGAGGTGGCCGCCGACCACCAGGATATCCTGCGGGCGTTCGGAGCCGCGGATCTCGCCGATGACATTGTAGGAGAGGACATCGGGTAGCGTCAGGCAGTGGAGGCGCATGGTGACGCTGGCTTTGCCTTCCGAGCGGAGAATTTGGCTGAGTTTTTCCGCATCATTGGTGCTGATGGCGGCGGCAGGGATAAGCGTGAAAGCAGAGTCGTAGCGCAGGCTGCCCGTGTGCGGATAGTCGTCGAGCCGAAGGCCCATGCTTCGTACCAATACTCCGACGGCACCATATCTCGCGGCGCGGGAGGCACCACTCACCCGTTGGTCTACCGCACCGCCATAAGCCTCGAACGTGCGCAGTTTGGTCGGGTCCATCGGCCGGTTGTAGAACACGATCTTGCCGCGCAAGCCGCGCTCGCCGATTTGATCGAGTTGCTCCCAGGTTTTGATTTCGACAACTTCAGCGGTGGTGCCGGTTTTGGGTGTGGCCACCGAGCCGCCGAGTGCCAGCGCATGCAAACTGAGTTTGGCGCGTTTGGCCGTCGCAGCGACCATCACCCGTTCGGCTGCGCCGCGCACCCAATGCGGCACCATCACCGGTTGGAGCCACACGGAATCCAGGCCCATCGTGTCGAGCATAGTACGCGTCCACCGGACGGCTTTTTCTGCGCCTGTGCTGCCGCTCAGCCGGTGGCCGATGCGGAGCGAAAGATGTTCGAGCCAGGCGTAGCAGCGTCCGTCGGAGAGCGATTGGTTGTAAATTTTCCGGACGAAGGCCACATCCTCAGCGTTCGAAGCAGACTGTGCGACCCCTTGCTGAAGGTGTGTAAAAAATACAATAAGGGAAAATGAAGCGAAAAGCCAACAGGCCCGTTTTGGTAAATAATTTTTCATGTGCAGCAAAGAATAAAATTATGTTTCAAAATGCAGGTAGAATGCTCCAATGGTTTGGAATATGATTTGGCAAGTTTTTCTTTTTATAAAATCGGCCTTGCAAAGGTTTTTCTTTTGACCAAATTGTTTTGCATCGCTGCATTTCATTTGAAAAATTTTTTAAAAAAAATCGTCCTCATGTTGTAGCATTTACACAAAGCGCTCTACCTTTGTCAACAGAAAGCAATTAGGCGAAAGAATAATTTGGTTTTATTTGGTTAGGGCTGAGGTAGTGCTGTGGTGGCGCTGCCTCATTTTTTTTGCCCGAACAATACGAAATGGGCTATGTTTCGCGGCGAAAAATTTTGCTCAACCACACCACACCCGCTATGCTTGACCGCCGCACCTTCCTCCAGAATACCCTGCTCACCGGAGCCGCCCTCGCCGCACCGGCCGCTTTGTCCGCCACTTCAGGCGAAGCCCTCCAGACCGCTGCTGCCCACGTACTTCCCGGCGGAGAGCCAAAAACAAAAATCAACCTCGGGTTCATTGGTGTCGGCCTGCGCGGTCAAAATCATGTTGAAATGGCGCTGCTCCGCGACGACTGCGAAATAATCGCCATCGCTGATCCCAACCCTGGCATGGTGGCCGACACGTTGAAAATGATTGCAGATAAAGGTCGTAAAAAGCCTGCTGTTTACAGCAACGGCGTTCACGATTACCAGCGCTTATTGGCCGACACAAACATAGATGCCGTGCTGGTCGCCTCTCCCTGGGAATGGCATACGGAACAATGCGTGGCTGCCATGCAGGCCGGCAAATACGTGGCTTCCGAAGTCTGCGGCGGCTTTTCGCTCGACGAATGCTGGCAGTTGGTGAATACCCACGAATCCACTGGTACCCACCTCATGTTCATGGAAAATGTGTGCTACCGGCGCGATATAATGGCCGTGTTGCAAATGGTGCGCGAAGGCTTGTTTGGCGAAATGGTGCATCTGGAAGGCGGCTATCAACACGACCTGCGCGGGGTGAAATTCAACGATGGCATCACACCCTACGACTCCGGAGTAGAGTTTGGCGAAAAAGGTTACAGCGAAGCCAAATGGCGCACCAAACATTCCATCCACCGAAACGGCGAACTCTACCCGACACATGGCATCGGACCGGTGGCGATGTGCACGAACATCAATCGCGGCAACCGATTTATGCACCTCACCGCCACGTCCAGCAAGTCGCGCGGGCTGCACGACTACATCGTCAACCATCCCAAAGGCGGCCCTCAACACCCCAACGCGAATATCCGGTTCAATCTCGGCGATGTCGTGACGACCGTGTTGAAGACCTCCAACGGCGAAACGGTGATCCTCTCGCATGATACCAGTCTGCCGCGCCCCTATTCGCTCGGTTTCCGGGTACAAGGCACGCAAGGCATCTGGATGGACGTGAACAAAAAACTGCACATCGCGGGCAAATCGAAGGCGCATGCCTGGGACGACGCGCAGCCCTGGCTCGACCAATACGATCATCCGCTCTGGAAACGCTATGGAGCGGACGCCAAAGCCGCCGGCCACGGCGGTATGGACTTCTTTGTGTTCCACCACTTTGTAGAATGCGCCAAGCGCAACATCGCGCCACAGATAGATGTCTATGACGCCGCCACCTGGCTCGCCATCACACCCCTGTCCGAAGCGAGCATCGCCACGGGCAGTACCCCGCAGGCATTTCCCGATTTTACGCGGGGAAGATGGACGGAGCGGAAGGCCGATTTTGCATTTGGGGACGAGTTCTGACCGCTGCGGCTGAATATTCACGGATATTTAACACCTAATTCATGCGCAAACCGTAGCAGCGTTTGATCTTTGAGTTTTTCAGAAACTCACGAAATTTGAAAATGTCACTTCTTGGTGCAATTATCAGAAAAAGTGCCCAGATTGGTGCTTTTACCCAAAAAAGTCACTTGTCGCCTGTTGAACAACAGCACCTGCAACTGTCCAACCTGTTGCGCAAAGCCCGGCATACCGCCTTTGGCCGCTACTACGGATTTGAAGAAGCGCTGTTTTCCTCCGATTTGGACCGTGCTTTTCGCCGACTGGTGCCGGCCACCGATTACAACGGCCTGTACAACCGCTGGTGGTCGCAGGCGCATCTTTGCGACTCTCCCGACGTATGCTGGCCCGGAATCGTGCCCTACTACGCATTGTCGAGCGGAACAAGCCAGGCGGCAACTAAATACATCCCGGTCACGGAAGATATGCTGCGGGCCATGAAACGCGGTTCGAGGCGGTTGTTTTTCGACCTCCCTAAATTCGGGCTGCAATCCGGGCAGTTTTCCAAACAGATGCTGATGGTCGGCTCCTGTACCCAGCCCCGGCAGGAAGGTCGTCACTGGACCGGCGACTTGAGCGGTATCATCGGATTGAACCGCCCGTTGTGGATGGAGCGGTCGTATCGCCCTGGTCGTTCGATCACGGACCTGCCGGACTGGAGCGAGCGCATCGATCGGATCGCAGAAGAAGCCAAAGGCTGGGACATCGGCTTTGCGGTCAGCAACCCCATGTGGATGCAACTCGTCTTGCAACGCATCATCGAACGCCACGGCCTGCGCCACATCCATGAAATCTGGCCGCATTTTTCGGTGTTGGTGCATGGCGGTGTGTTTTTTGAACCCTACCGTCCCACCTTTGAGCAATTGCTGGGAAAAGAAGTACAATACCTGGACAGTTATATGGCTTCGGAAGGTTTTTTCTCCTACCAAAACAGGCCCGACACCCGTTCCATGCGCTTACTGACCGACTGCGGGGTTTTTTTTGAATTTGTGCCTTTCAACGACGAAAATTTTGATGAAAACGGTGATTTGCGCAGCGAGCAACCGCGCAGCCTGACCCTCGGCGAAGTAGAAGAAGGGCCGCATTACGCCTTGCTGCTCAGCACCTGTGCCGGTGCCTGGCGCTATTTGCTGGGCGATACCATACAGTTCACCAACGTGGAGCGGGTTGAAATTCGCCTCATAGGCCGTACCAAGCAGTATCTCTCCACTTGTGGCGAACACCTTTCGATTGACAATCTGAGTGAGGCGGTTCGCCAGACAGATCATGACCTGCGGGCCGGAGTACGTGAATTCGCAGTGGCAGGGCTGCGGGAAGGCCACCACTGGGCGCACCAGTGGTATGTGTCTTGTGAAAACCCCGCCGTTTGCCCTGCCGACTTCGCCCGTGCGCTGGATGCCGCGCTCTGCCGCCTCAACGAGGACTACGAAGTGGAGCGCCGCTACGCACTCCGCGAAGTGCGGGTGGAGTTACTGTCCAATCAGACATTCCTCGGCTGGCTGGCAAATCGGGGCAAACTGAACGGACAAGCGAAAATGCCGAGGGTGCTGAAAGGGGAGCAATGGGAAGATTTTAAGGGTTATTTAGAAGCCTGTACCGGCCTTTAGGAACGGTGCTGAAATACCGCAATAAATTCACAAGTTTTGCCAGTTGTGACATCCGGCAGATAAAGCAGCCGGTATTATGCAGACAGCCGCACTTTCAACAGGACTCCTAATTGTTCGAAAGCGTCTTTCCAGTTATTATTGACAAACACCCATTGCCCTTTGCGATACCCTTTCGTGAGCAGATAAAACACATTCTGGCTGCGCCAAACAAGGGGCTTCAAACCCATTTCCTGCACGATGCCTAACACTGCGTTGAGCCATCGGATGCGCAGGACGGAGGATTCGTCCAGATCAATCTTTTCTATTTCCAGGTAGACCCGCTCCCCGATGGCGTGGCGAAGCACCTCCTCATCGGCAAATTTCACGGTCCAGCGGAGAAGGTCGTCGGCGATGCGGCGCAGGTTGCGCGGGTCTGCCGTTTCTTCCTGCTCAAAAAAATCAAGCAAGTCGGAATTCAGGACATACGAGGCGATGTTGCGCCAGGCATCGGGCAGGGTAAGCCCGGCATCCTGCAAAGCCGTCATCAATTGGTAGTTGTCGTTGAACACATTGCGGAAAGTAGATTCTGCCGAAGCAAGACTCGATTCAGTGATGGCTTTGATAATCTCCACCTTTTCATCGGCGAACAGGGTGGCCAGCGTGAATTTTTCGGGTCCGAAATACTCCTGCAAAATGCCGATTACCTCGCCCAGGTGTGCCGCCCGGAAGGCTTTGGCAGTGCGTTGGAACATTTCCTCAAAGGTCGTGCGGGGCATCTCCGCGCTGATATTGCCGATGATATGCTGCTGGCCGAGGTAAAGCACGGCAAAGCAGAAAGTCTTCTCGGCATGGCTGAGGCGGGAGCGGATGACGAGTCGCCCGGCAGCAAACTGCGGCGTACCGGCCTCGATTTTTTCAAAAAACTCTACAGACGCGGTGTAATTGAACAGGTCCAGCCCCTCCGGATTGTCCTCGAACAGGGAAGCAACCGCGAAATGGGTGGCCACCCGTTCCAGCGTCACCCGCGTCGGTACCACGTTTTGCTCAAAACTGACCGCCGCATTGGGGAATACGTTGCTGGGCGCTTCTGCCAGGCGGCGGTTGAATTCCGCGTGCAGGTCCAGCCCCCCCACGTCTTGCGCGTAGTCCATCACCCGGAGGGCATATTGCAGGATCTGGTTGGTCTCGATGCCTGAAATCTCGTCAAAAAACCAGCCGCAACTGGTGTACATCAGCACCGCATGGCGCTGGAGTTCAAGCAGCCGCAGCGTTTTCACTTCTTCCAGGTGGCTGAGTTCGCGGCGGATATGCTTTTTCAGAAAAGCCACTACGGATTCGTCGGAGCGGTTGAGCATGACCTCGATATAGTCGTTGCGGGCGGCCCAGGGATCGCGGAGGTACCGCGCCGCTTCGAGTTCGAACATCGGCGCGAGCCGGTCGCGCAGCCAGTCGAGCGTGTCCCGGAGAGGTTTGCGCCAGCGTTGGTGCCAATCGGGACGACCGCCGGTATTGCAGCCGCAGTTGGACCGCCAGCGCTCCACGCCGTGTACACAACTCCAGGAAGAGTTCTCGTGGATCTGTACTTCCCAGGTCGGCGGATGCAATTCCAGGAACTGGCCGTAGTTGGTCAAGGTGGCCAATCCATTGTCTTCCAGGTGGTTGAGCGCATCGGCCAGGGCCATTTCGCCGAAGCGGTGGTGGTGGCCGTAGCTCTCGCCGTCGGTGGCGATGTGGGCGAGTTGGGGCTCGTCGCTGTTGTCGAGCAAGCCGGCCATCCGCTGCGCAAAGGCCCTGCCGCTGTTGAGCAGTCCGTTGAAGGCGACTTCCTGGGCCACGCCGCCGTGATAAAAAAACAGGGCGATGCGCTCAACCACCT
>Ga0163147_10007965_pt1 | contig 11885 bp, 17 predicted proteins | sample OliLakLV19MP6G1_FD_148597 | JGI IMG/M metagenome (GOLD analysis project Ga0163147, IMG submission 148597) | Freshwater microbial mat bacterial communities from Lake Vanda, McMurdo Dry Valleys, Antarctica- Oligotrophic Lake LV.19.MP6.G1 | ecosystem: Environmental > Aquatic > Freshwater > Lake >...
TAGTAGGTATTACCGACCTAGATGGCTTGAAAATATTTGACTTTGAAGTGTTTCCACATTACATAGATGATTTAGATAAGAAACAGTTGGAAAACTACAGGGCCACTACACACCATCAAGTCAGAGAAATGAGTGACGAAGATTTTATTATTATAGATATGTAGGGTTCTCGGTGCGTATTTCAGTTGCAACAGCAATCACTATGGCCCTCCGAGCATAAGCACCATGAAAGACTCCGATATGGGGTCTTTTTGTTTGATATAATGCTCCTATGACAAAACTGCTTCAATGGGATATTTACGACATATCGACAAACGAATCCGAATTAAATGGAGTTATGTTTCGCGGTCGCATTCGAAAACTTGGACTTGAAAAGCAGTTCAATGTGCTTGTAGAAAATACCGAAGACACCGAAAATGGTGTAAGATTTGCTGTCCTTGAAGAGACAAGTGCCAAACAAGTTTCAGACTATGTACAATCTATTGTGGAAGATGCAACTATCACGCTAATTTCGAAAGCTGTTGTGAATCCAGTATTAAGTAAATTAAGGGTTAACCAAGAATCTCGATACGAATTATAGTTGCGATAGACAAGACTATGGCCCTCCAGAAATAGCAAATCTAGACCTAGTCGAAGTCAGTTATTAAGGTTCTAACCTGGTATAAAATGCTCAGCCAGATGCGACAGCAGAATTTCAGACCCATGTCCCTAATTCTGCTATGGCTATGGAATTATATGTGTTTACGGGCAAGGTAAAATATAAGTTTTGACAAGTGATACACTTTTGATACACTTAGTGCATGAGTACAACAAAATCGCGTATCAATATAAGTCTCCCCGACGATGTGAAAAAAGTTCTTGACAGCATTTCTAAACGTGACCAAATGCCTGCAGCCACTAAGGCGGTTCGTTTGATGGAAATTGGCATGGAAGTTGAAGAAGATGATACTTGGGATAAGATAGCCGAAAGCCGAGATAATAAGAACAGTATCTTTCTCTCTCATACCGAAGCTTTCAAAAAATAATGTACGATACTCTTTATGTTGATGGGGTAGTCAGCGAAGATCTTCCAAATATTTTAGAATCATGGAAGAGTGAGATAAAACAAGCTATTGAGAGAAAACTTGTGACACGGCCCGAAGTGTACAGTAGGCCACTCCGTAGATCACTAAAGGGATATCGTAAACTTAGAGTTGGTGGCTACCGAATAGTGTTTAGAATAGAGAGCAACCAAATCAAGATTTTCGTAATTCAACATAGATCATCGGTTTACGATACTGCGCATGAACGACTGGGGTAACGAGTTCAAATCCTACCTCGCCGGCCATTTCATATTGTATCTGTCGAAGTTAGTTAGAGTAAGTGAGACGGTAGAACTGTAGACTTCTTCGGAAGTCTCTTTGTTTGGTATGATTAGTTCATGGCTATCAAGCATGACATTACCTTGCAAACTCAAAGCTCTTCATCAAATTGCGTTCAAACTTCTACCTCTCAGTACCTTGGCTTCTATGGTATACAAGAAAGCCCCGACGACATTGAGTCCGCCGTACCCGTAAGGAAGAACGAAGAAAGTAAGCCTATGGGTACGCTTTTTGCAGACATTGGTACTTGGCTCCGAGAAACACACCACGTTTCGGTTACTATGCATGTGTTTGATACTCAGGTTATAGACCGTAGCTGGAATGATCTGTCCCAGCAAGAGCTACTAGACAAAGTTGAAGAAATGCAAGAACGTGGTGTCAGTACGGCTCGCACTCCTTACGCCCCATTGTTAATTGATGCCTACGAATCATTTCTGAAATCTGGGGGTGTTGTGAATATCGTGAAATGTACCAACGACTTGTTGCAGAATTTGCTATCCCAAGGCCCCATACTGGCCATTATTAGCTTTAACTATATGTATGACTATCCTAGGGCTAGCTACAATCCCGCTATGAAAAACTACGAAGCCGACTCGATTGACGGCAAAGCAATTGAGCACGCCATAGTTATAACTGGCTTTGAAGACGGAAATTATTACTATAACGATCCAGATTCCGAAATGGGTGGTCAGCACACAGTAAAAGACGACATCTTAATCGGTGCTATCTGTACGGCTCAACTGAATTCAGATAATTACCTGCTGACAATTGAAAAATCGTTACGATAGCGTCCATGATGACCCTCCAGAAATAGCAAATCTAGACCTAACCGAAGTCAGTTATTAAGGTTCCAGCCTCTGATAAGATGCCCAGCCATACGAACAGCCTAGTCTTCTGACTCGGTTTTTTGTATTTTTCGATCGCAATATTTCGGTTCTGCGAAGCAGACTGACTAAGTCAGGGCGCAATTCGCGGGTTCGTTCGGCAAAGCCATGCATTGGAACTTGTTCCGAGCATGGCTGCAGTCGGCAGTCGATCCTGTAAACAGTAAAGTACACTGCTGAAAAAGGCTGAGGGGTTAGAGTGTAGTCAATAGACTACTGTTTACTTTTTGGGGGGGTATAGCGCCGGTTCGCTTTAGGTGAAGGTTTACTGGAGTGTACTCGATTAGGTTTTTGTTTTGGCGGCGGTAAAGACTGTGCAATTTCATCCAAGAATTTGCTATCTTGTCTCCTCCGAAGATTGGTAATTAGTGCTGCCGTCCCGACACCATATAGAATATCTAGAGGGTCAAAATGACCGAGTGGTAGTGGTTCACGTTCTTGTACGGGAATAGCCTCGTGTTGTTTGTCGTATACGAAGTGAAGGGCCTCCGAGCCCACTTCGCCAAGTCCTATGTACACCGAGGCTGCCGTGATCGCACCAACGGCACATCCGGCAATTTTTCTTCTTGCGGTTGATACACTTTTTGATCGAATTTGAAGTTTGACTGCAGGATCGACTGCTACTCTAATGTCTGGGGCTGTATCGCCCTTACGGATTAAGCGTGGATACTCGGCACTTGAGATTGCTGCGCCCATGGCCATGCTCATGCCGTGATCTGGCAGGTCCAAAGGCTCGGGCAAGAAATTTCTTATTCCATACTTACCGCCTGTCAATGTATCAGCCGCCCCAGTTAATCCTGTCAAAACTGCCGCAGCAGTGAGGACTTCGGGTAGTCTATTTCGAAGTGGGTTTTCCATCATCTAATTATAACATATTCCGTTTCTCTATGCAATAGTTTTCCGCCTGGACTGTCGTAAACAGTAGTAGGTGCAGCGGTTTGACCTTGCTATACTGAAGTCATACATGCATTTAGAAGATATCAATCAACAGGCGCTTGACAACAGTTATTTTCGGCGCGTTTTGGCCACCGGCAAACACGTCCAGATAGTTATCATGAATATCGAACAAGGTGGCGAAATTGGCTCGGAAACTCACAACGACAATGACCAAACACTGTATTTACTAAGCGGGCAGGGAAGAGTGTTCTTAGACGATGAGGAATCGTCCTTCAATGCCGGCGACCTGGTGGTGGTGCCAGCCGGCACAAAGCACAATTTCGTCACTGAAGGTGATAAGCCAATGAAGATCATCACCACCTACTCGCCACCACATCATGCCGACGGCCTGATTCACAAGACCAAAGCCGAAGCTGATTTAGAATAGCTCCGGTTAGGGTTTCACTTGTGACAATAGTCTATGTTATTAAGATTCATTTGGGTGTTAACGGCGAAAAGCCGGCCCGTTTGATGGGGCCGACTTTAGCACTAGGGCACGCAAAATGCAGCCTACGTTTTAAAGCATAAGCCAAACCTCTTTCTTCGATACAGGAGAGAGACGAGAGCGATTCCAAGGGAAGTTGGGTCGATCTTTTGTTACTTGCTGTTTTTACTATTTTTTGTACCAGCGTTCTCAATTTTGTCGGCGCGGGCTTTGGCTTTTAGATATATGGCTTTTATTTGCCGACGGGCGGCAGACAGCCGCTGCTCTGCCCAATCGAATTCTAGTGATAGTACGTACAAACCGACGAAACACAGCAACAGGCCGGGGCCAGGCAACGGAATGAGGATCACACCAACAATAAATACCGGCAGACCTACTGCCAAACTGAGTATTTTTCGTAGATGTTTTACCGACCGTCGTGTCATGCGTTCACTATATAGTACATTGGTGATCCTTGCATAAAGCAACCTTTCGTAACGGTGGTTTTAATGATAAAAGTGTAGTTTTTTTTAATATTTGTTAGAAATTTAACAGTAATATGTCCGTTATGCTTCTACGATGCTTGCAGATCAAATGTAGTTTGCGTAGGTAAGCTTTAAACGATCTAGAGGGAACCGCCTATGAAGAAAGCAAGTCAGCGATCTGGAAACGATTGGTTTAATCGTCTGCATATTTCTGAGTTGCCTGTCAGGGCTCACGCATTCCTACAACGTCCTGCTACGCGCCTTACCTTAATGGGTGCAGTCAGCTTCACAAGCTTGTCGGTAGTCACGGCTTTTGCCTACGGCAGTACACCCGTTACCAATAGTCAGCAGTCCGGAAACGACGGCGTGAAGGCGACTACTAGTATACAGGCTTCGTCCAGTGAAGATGTCGCATCGACACCGCAACCAGTTCAGCCACCTGTGGAAGAACCGACACCCGCACCAACCACCAACGTCACTGTTAATGGCCAGACCATAACCCCGGCGGCGGCCAATACAACCGTGCACGAAACTATTACTAACAGCAACGGTTCGGTTACTAATGTTACTGTATCAAGTTCCGCCCAAAGTTCAGGTTCACGAAATAGCGAAACTGACCAAACTACGAAAGTACAAGTTAAATCATCGTCTGGCGATGCTACCAATCGATACAACCTTCACACGAGGATGAAGACCGACTCTAACTAGTGTGGTCCTTCGAACTTGCCAGAGCGCTGCTCTGTCTAGTTCGGGAGAGCACCCGAAATCACAACATTAAATTATTAGAAAGGAGTAACTATGAAAAAGTTACTACGTATTATAGCAATTGCAGTATTGGGCGTTAGCCTTACAACTGGAATGGCTGCAGCGCAGAGCTCGGGTGACATAGACGGCACCGGAACGGACTCAGCAAATCATATCAACTTCGACGAGGACATGGATGTCGATGTCGATAACAATAACAGCGGAAACGCATCATCTTCTAACGATCAGGATGCCGAATCAGGTAACGCAAAAGCTAACGGTAACACTACTGTTGGTGATGTTGAGTCTGGTGATGCAGAGAATGATAGCGACGCTAGCATTAACTTCACAGCCAGCAACGCTGGTTCTGACTGGAGCGCCAACTACGGTGCGAGCAGCAACAGCGGCTCAATCTCTAACACTGGAACTGGATCTGACAACACAGTTACGTTCCAAAACTCACACAACCTGAACGTTACAAACAATAACTCAGCAAACGTGAACACAACTAACAACCAGACTGCAAACTCTGGAAGTGCTACTGCAAACGGTAACACTACTGTTGGAAACGTGCGAACTGGCGGAGCCTCAAACTCTAGCAGCTCACACACATCTGTTAGCCTAAACAACTAGTCCTGCACTAGGTTAAAGCGACACAGTTGCGAGCGGTCGGTATGGCTGTTCCATCCGGAGCAGCCACCGCCGCTCGAGCCATCGAACCAACTAACAGATAGGAAAACCTGGTGAAGAGCAAATTTAATCCTATTAAGAGAACCTTGGTAGTCATGACTGTCACAGTACAGATGTTTAGTTATTCTGCATTTGCTTTATTACGTCCCGGAATTGTTGCTGCTGAAGATCCAGTAGCATGTCCAGCAGTTAACGGCACCGCATCTCCTACGGGGGCGGGTGGCCACACCTTCACCTTCGACCCAGTCAGCTGTACCTGGGAAAACCAATATTTCTCTTGGAATCCAGTATCGAAAGTCTACACCGCCAAGTATTCACAAGCACCAGTATTTAATGCAGCCACCAACACCATGGATACAACGGTTTGGGCATATTCTCCGGCGGCAGGTCAATATACTGCTCGCGTTACTTCAGTAGCCATAGCCACACCAGCACCTAGCGCCGATGGCACTTCATCAGCCGCTAACTCCACTGCTGCTTCTAGCGGTGCTTCGACAGCTGCCGAACAAGGCAGCTCTACAGTTTCCAATACTGGTACGGGCTCTAACAATCAAGCTCAAGGCAATAATACTACTAATGCCAACATTGGTGAGTCGCACGATGCCTCGGTAGAGAACACGATTAACTCCAGTGCAACCAGTGGGGTTGCTTCAATTCTTGGCAATACGTTTGCCGGAGATGCCGTTTCCGGCGCGGCTGATGCCACTGCCAATATAATTAACATGATTCAGTCGCTCTGGCGTCCAGCTTTCGGCAGCCTGGCCAGTTTTACTGCTAACCTCTATAACGAATACTTTGGTGACCTATTATTCGACCCCGGCAGTATCTTCAACACCGGCACTGACAGTAATAACACTATCGACAACCAGAACAATACAAACCTAACGATTAATCGTGAGGATGACGCCAGTATCGTAAATAACCTTAATCTGGCTGCACAAAGCGGTGATGCCAATAACAACGGTAATACTACTACCGGTAGCGCAACGAGCGGTGACGCCGGAGCAGTGGCTAATATTGTTAACATGATTAACTCATATATAAACGCCGGCCAGTCGTTTATGGGAGCCATCAACTTATATGGTGATTTAACCGGTGATATCTTACTACCAGACGGACTGCTTGCCCAGATTTTTGGCACTGGCACTGATTCTACTAATACAATCGATCAAGCAAATAATAGCGATGTGAACGCCAACAACACGACCAATAACAGCATTACTAATAACACCGACCTCGCAGCCACTAGTGGTAACGCCGTCATAGAAGGCAATACTAGGGCTGGTAGTGCACAGACTGGTGATGCCAATACTAACGTCCAAGAGATGAACTTCATAGGCCGGCACCTTGCCGGTACTAAAGGCTTACTTGTGTTCGTTAACGTCTTGGGTAATTGGGTTGGTATGTTGTTCGGCGGACTGGGCAGCAGTACGATTCAGGATACTGGCACGGGATCGAATAACGCTATCAATAGCACGAATGATGTCGGCGCCGACATAACCACCAATCAAGACTACAGCATCACGAACAATCTTAATCTGCGAGCCGAGAGCGGCGATGCCAATGTGATTGGCAATACTAACGCCGGCGATGCTACTACCGGAGATGCATCGGTGGCTGCCAACATGCTTAACATGATTGATAGCTCGATTAACTTTAGTGATTGGTTTGGCGTGCTGTTCATTAATGTCTTTGGTAACTGGACCGGCAGCTTTGGTGTTGACACAGAGGCTGGCGGAACAGCCGCTTCTCGCAGTGCAAGCAGCCAAACAGACACCGGTGCCCTACCAAACCCTGTCGCCACCTTCGCCTTCATATCGGGCAGTAGCGTTAACACAAGTCAAGGCCAACAAAGCCAAGACGAACCTGATGGTCTCGTAGCTACAGCTGTGGCTGACTCGGGCGAGAAAGACGATACTCCAGTAGGCGGTACCGTAAAGGGCGATGACACAAAACCAACCAACCCTGTCGCCAACAAGTCTGCAGCCCTCGATAGTGAAGACAGCCTAAGCAAATGGATCGTTCCAGCCGGCGGCTTGATGGGTGCGATTACTTTACTGGGTGTCGAACGCCTGCTGTCACGACGACAGCTACGACTGACCTAACCACAACCGCAGTGCTACGCACTATCTGACCAATGTACAACAGACTGAAAACTAACGGCAATAAGCCTGTTAAGCGCCATTTTAAGCTTTGGCTTAGCTGCGGATTCCACCACACCAAACTCGCGCAAAGGATTGTGATGGTTAGCCATAGTGCCCCGTATAACTGCGACTGGCCGGTGATTAATGCTGTTTGTAGCACCCGAAAGATAGCCAAACCAAGCACTATAGCCACCACAGCATGTATACTAGCCCGTTCGCATCGGGCAATGAAGCTTGTGGGCCCCGCAGGCAAGCTGTGTGCGTTCTGTACAAGCACCACATCACTGGCGTAATAAACCGTGCGTCTTGGCATGGTGCTGTCTCCGAGGGTCTGACGAGTATACAAGCCCGGGGAACCTAAGGGACGGTGAATGGCCGGCAGCACGAGGCTGCTTGTTTTACGACAGGCATCGACAAGCACTGCTGCATACTGTCGAGTGGCGTTAACTAAACTGTTGGAGGAAGCCACGAGGCTGTGAGGACTGATACTATCGGCACCAGTTACTAGATAGTGATTGACTGCACGAGTAATAGTGTCTGGTTGCACGGTTGTAGTGGCGGTCATAGTAAATACTAGTTCACTGTCACGGCTGAGATACAATAATCGATTCCACACGGTGCTCATTGATGTGGTGCGGCGTTTGCGGTATAGCTGGACGGCCCGTTTTGGGTTCGTTGTCTGAAATTGCCTGACCAGGTCGGCTGTGTTATCGGTTGACCCATCATCAACCACGATTATTCGACAATGACGATAACGGACGGCGGCCAGGCTGTTAAGGCAGTCCTCGATGTTTTTTGACGCATTCCGCGCCTGCACCACCACAATAACCTGTGGACGGCGGCGCAGCTGTGTGGTTGACCTCCGACGAGTTATGAACTGCTGGCGGCGAGTCAGTTGATGGTCGTATACGGTCGTACCGATTAACAAACTAGCACTGCTGACAATTGCCGTACTTATAGCCGCTATATACAACGTAGCTTGGGCGTCAAACATTAATTCCATCAACTTTCACCAAAAATAGATAGTAAATATCGCGATATTCGTTAAAACTACCGCTGCAGGTCTGTAAGGCTAGTATCGGCGGACCATCTGATTGGAACACAGATACATCTGACGGATCGTACCGTCGTACCTCTCGATATTCATAGCTAAAAATATGACCATTGTTAGTGTGTAGTTCGGCAGTTTGACCGGGCTGGAGCCTGGTTAACTGATAGAAAACATCAAGGTTGTAGTGTCCATATATCAAAGTTTGACCGCGCACATTGTTGGCCGTCATACTTGGCAGGGCATAATGAGCGTTACTGGCCGAGATTGACCATGTTTGACTAGCTGCGTCATACCGACCTGGTTCGATTTCTAAGTCTTTACCGATAGATGGAATGACCAATCGACTCGGTGTACCGGTGACAAGTGTTCGTAAGGGAAGTACAAGCGGCCGGGTGCCCAAGGATGGGTTGGGAGAAGCTGCCAGGGCTGGGGCCGTCGATCCGAACGGTCGAAATAGTACCCATGCCAACAGCAGCGTAACGAGGTATAACCCGGTTACGCTGCTGTAATATAGAGCGGTCACTTTTCGCGCAGGCTCGCGAGACATACGATCCTTTCCGTCAGAAACTAACTATTTCAGTCCGAAGCGGCGGTAGCTTGTAAGGCCGAGGCGAGTTACAAGTGCTACTGCAGCAGCGATTGCACCAACGATGGCAACGACTGCAATAGGGTTAGACTCACCGGTTGCTGGTAAAGCTTGAACAGCTTGCACTTCGCCTGGTGTTGGCTCGGCGACTGCAACTTTTACTTCCGGCTGGGTTGGAACTATTGGTGATCCAGGTACCACGGCGGCTGATGCGCATCCAGCTACCAAATCGATTGCCAAAGCGCTTACATTCTCAGCATTGCCACTAATAGCTTCACCAACGAAGGTGTTACCGTCGGCTGTTACTGAGCCACTGACGGCATTCTGAGTATTAACAGTGTTGGTTTGAATACCATTAGTACAAGTAAGTGTCACTGTAGTAGTGTTACTAACCGTGCAGGTATTATTTGATCCTGTACCAGTGTTGCTGATGTTACAGCTAGCCGCGCTGGCTACGCCACCGAACATTGATGCTCCCAAAGCCCCAATCGCAAGAATTCTTAGTATTTTTTTCATTTTACTCCTCCATTTAGTTATTGCTACGAGTAGCCCCTCGTCCTAGCGCCCACAACCAGTCTATCGTTACTGCTCTACTGCTTATAATACACAATAATTACATATTGTAAATAATGTTTAGTTATTAGTTTTAGCGTAAGCGTTTTCAGGGGTAGCTTGCGCGTAATCAGCTCGTGGCTTGGTGGTTTTTGCCACCATATTGAGTTCGTCCTGAAGCTTAGCAGCGTTGACTATGTAGTGCGGATACTCATAAACAATTATCTCTTTACGTTCGAGTTTTTTAAGCTCAATGCTTGTTGTCTCTCGAGTGAGGCCCATCAAATTTGCCAAATCGTGTTGGGACAGGGGAATAGCAATGCTGACTTGGCCATCTTTGGTTGGCTCGCCAAAACTATCTGCCAAGTAGTTCATGGTGTAGGCGACTTTTGTAGCAGCCTTGGACTGCACAAGAGCGGTTACCTGTCTGTTGTGAATACTACGGGACCTGGCCAGGCTGGTAGCAAGTTCAAAGGCAGCTTCGCGATTGGTTTTAATGAGTTCTAGGTAGTCTTGGTGCGGGACAGCATACAATCGGCAATCGGTGAGTGCTTCGTAGTAATAGCTAGAGTGGTGCTGGCTGAATACCCAATCGATGGGGAACAGTTCGTTAGCTTGCAAGAACTCAATTGGTCGTTCTTCGCCCTGCGGGGTTAGATCATATAATTTGACGATTCCACTATGAATACAGTAAACGGTCGACGGCGGGTCGTTCTGGTGAATAATGATTTCGCCCTTTGATAGTCGACGTAATCGATAAGCCGAAAGAAATGATTCCAATCCATGCATAAGCAGTATTCTTATACCTTTTTATTTAAGTATCTACCATATTGTATCTTAATATTAATGATAATTCTATACTGTTCGTTCGGGCGATTTATCGACCGGAGCCAGATCTAACTGAGTCGACAATAGCATCGATAAAGGGGACTTGGTCGAATAAACTAAGAGTCCACAGCAAGAGGGCAATGACAATCGTGCCACCCAGGAAAGCTCCGACACCACCGGCCATGCCTTTTAAAAATGTCTAGCCAAGAGCCTGTTTTTTATTAACATAACCTGATTCATAAAAATCTAGAAGCTTTTTGCCTAGTTCTTCTTGGTCTTTGCGAGTTTGTTCGGCCCTGGTCATTATCTTATACCTCAACAAAGGCGGACAGTTTGTATGATTTTGAGATAATTGCTTGAAGAACCTCGTGGTTAACATCTGCCAGGTGTTTTATGTACAAACACCCCTTACCAGTATCGTGTGGTCCCAGTGTGTCTAATTGATCCTGAAGATTTTCGAAACCTCCCAGTAAGTACAGCGTAGTCTTGCTGTTGCGAGGGCTGAAACCGATCTTCATCCAATCGCCCTCGCGACCGGAAGCATATCTATAACGGTAGCTTCCAAACCCGACAATTGACGCTCCCCACATTGCACCCGGTTCTTTAGTCACTTTTTTCATCATGTCGCGAATAGCAATGCAGTCGGCTTGCTGTTGCTTGTCGGCAATCGTGGCCAAAAAGGCATCAACATCTTTATCATTTTTTTGTGTTTTGAGTTCGGTTTTTACCATGCCTTAAATATACCAGATGTAGGCTATAATGCTAACTATGTCAAAACTACGAAAACGCACCTTAGAACAGAATATGTCCTGGATACTAGCGGTTGGCGCTAGCATTGGATTACTAGCCGCCGCTGTATTAACGCTTGAGAAGTTCGCACTATTAAAGGACCCAGCGCGTCAGCTGTCGTGCAGCATTAACCCGGTACTGTCATGTGGTTCGATCATCATGTCCGACCAAGCCTCGGCTTTCGGCTTTCCTAACCCAATTCTGGGACTGATGGGCTTTTCAGTTGTCCTAACGATTGGCATGGCACTATTTGCCGGGGCTCAGTTCAAACAATGGTTCTGGCGCGGACTGCAACTAGGAACCATCTTGGGCATCGGTTTCTGCGGTTGGCTGTTCTACCAGAGTCTCTACTCCATCGGAGCGCTATGTCTGTACTGCATGGTCGTCTGGTCAGTAACCTGGCCAATCTTC
>Ga0163147_10007972_pt1 | contig 11877 bp, 6 predicted proteins | sample OliLakLV19MP6G1_FD_148597 | JGI IMG/M metagenome (GOLD analysis project Ga0163147, IMG submission 148597) | Freshwater microbial mat bacterial communities from Lake Vanda, McMurdo Dry Valleys, Antarctica- Oligotrophic Lake LV.19.MP6.G1 | ecosystem: Environmental > Aquatic > Freshwater > Lake >...
CATGTCCTTTACTTAGACAAAAAGCCAATCGTCTTGAACATGAAACCCCTCCATCTGAAAATTTTGGATATTCTTGGTGGTCAATATCGAAAATACTATTTTCTCGAATAGGGGTGGGAAATGTCGGTTTTATTTACAGCGTCATCGTTTATAAAAAAGTGTATCAATCTCCAGGTATTCGGGGCGCAGTCGCATCTTTAGGAGCTGTAATAGTATATTTTATACTTTACTATGTTCTTATTATTTTTGTTTTTATTGGAATAGCGATTGTTGCAGTAGCTCGACAGTCGTGATTTAAATATTACATTTTATCAAACTGCGCTCGCTTATTTTGCGCTGCCATTGCGACCGTTTGTTCGATTCGTTTCTGCCGCGTTTCTGGTCGCTTGGCACTTTCTATCCACCACAAAATACCTTACGTAACCGCGGGTTTTCCTGTGTTTTTCTTATAATGAACAAGCCAAATACCCAGTGAAGTTGCATGGTTTTCTTTCAACCACGCACGCCACGCGGCTCGATTTTCAGGGTAGAAACGGTCAATGGATTGTTTGAATTTGGACATATAATTTAATGTGCCAATTTGCTGATCCCGCCATGCGGGACAAGTTATGCTAATTTGCCGATGAAGCATGCTCCATTTACCTGTGCTATTCAGGTTGTTACTTCTGCCGAAAACTATCGCCGATAAACGCCAACGCATCCGTGATGCCCGTGCGCCAGTACGTCCATGTGTGAGCGCCCTCGCGTACGCGGAATTCGTGTGGCACCTCTTTTTTCGTGAGTGCGATATTCAACATACAATTGCCATTTATCAAAAAATCATCGTCGCCGCAGTCAATCCAATAGCGCACTTTGCTCAATTCTTCCTTCGATTTTGTCTCTACGATTTTCAGAGGTGAATTATCATAAAAGGCTTTCGTGAGCCGGTCATTTCCTTTCAAATCCTTGCCGTATAATTGTGCAAACGTGCGGTCCCAATTCGCATCAGGCATCGTGGATATGGATTCATCTTCAAATACCGCTGCGCTCAATGGCGCCGCCGCCGAAAATAAATCAGGATATTTCAAAGCGTAAATCAGCGTGCCATATCCACCCATGGACAAACCAGCAATACCTCGATAGCGTTTTTCTGCCTTGATGCGATACGTTTTTTCGATAGCAGGCATAAATTCTTTAATAAAAAAATCCTCATATTTTGTAGCACCATCGTATGAATTGATATACCAACTCACCCCACCATCGGGCATTACAATAATCATCGGTGGAATATCGCCGTTAGCAATGGCTTCGTCCGCATAGCGATTCACCTCGCCAAATTGTACCCAGCCCGTATCGTCATCGCCATAGCCATGCAGCAAATAAACCACCGGATAGGTGCGCTCAGAAGTTGCATAATCAGCAGGCAGATACACATTGTAACGCACGTCTTTGCCCAGCGCAGTGCTTTTCAACGTTTTGCCTTGTATAACTTTACCGGTGCTTTGCGCGCAAGCAAAGAGCGGCAGCAATAGGAGGAATAGGAGGTTGATTCGTTTCATACAAAAAGTGTGTTTTACCATTTAAAAAGAGTCGCTAAAAATGCACAAATTTTTGGTAGGATCCGCTAATAGGACACTGATTTTTTGGGATAAGGGAGCGGGTAGAAATCTTGGGCAAAGTAAAAATAATCAAAATACTGATTATTAAATATAAATGTAGTAAAATTTTATACAATACTACATCTATCTCGTCGGATACGGCGCGACTTGCATTTACGAACCCGTCAACTTGCATAAAGCTAAACTTCAATTTGCTAAAAACAAAAAAGTCCTTTATATTTGTAAAAAGGTCGAATCATGATTCAAGCAGCAGAAAAATTATATACGGTCGAGGAATATTTTGAGTTAGAAAAAAAATCTGACATTCGTCACGAGTATGTGTACGGCAAATTGATTGCTATGTCTGGAGAAACGAAAATTGCAAACAAGATAGCAGGAAATTGTTACAAATTTTTTGACAACACTTTAAATAATGATGTCTTTGAAACTTTTATTCATGACGTAAAGCTCATGGTAGATACTAAATTATATCGTTATCCTGATTTGGTTATTGTGCCTGTCACCGATGATACGGATCCTTATGCTACAACACAACCAATTTTAATCATCGAAGTACTCTCCGACAGCACCGAATCCATTGACCGAGGCGACAAACTGCGCCAATACAGCAATCTTCCTTCTTTACAATACTATTTGCTCCTCTCTCAAACTGAACCCGTTGTAGAAATATACACCCGCGAAGGCAATCGCTGGATACTGGAATTTTTTACTTCTTTGGAAGATGTCATTCCATTGTCCGCATTAGAAACCACACTTTCATTACAATCTATTTATAAAAGAATTAAATTTAGTAAATAAAGTATCCACTATCTGATTCAATTCCTGATTAGCCGTATTCCGCCGCCCAGCGTTTGCAATGACAATCAATACCTTGAATTTATTAATTTATTTATTTTAAATTGCTTCATTACTTATTTGCCTAAATTCACTTATCATTGTGGTCAATACCTAACCTTCGCTCACTTCCTCCGTTACAGCAAAAACATTGCGTCACCATCATATTCTACTATGAATGAATTTTACAAAAAAGGGCGTACTGCCTCTCTTTCTTTTACTTTTTCTACTTCCTATTTCCAACGTATTGACCGCTCAATCTTCCTGCTATTTTCGTGCAAAGGTGACGGATGCAGAAACCGGCGAGCCGCTGGTGGACGCTTCCTTTAAGTTGGATGGAAATGTAATCAATAAAGCAACGGATGCAAAAGGAGAAGTGCGCGTGCCGGTGCTGTGCGGCGAACATTCCGTGCGATTCAGCGTAGTGGGTTACAAGCCTTATGCTCGCAGACTCGTGGTGACCGGCGACAGTTTGCTCTTGATTGAAATGGAAAATATTGCCACTCAAATAGAAGAAGTATTGGTCACGGCGCAAAGTGCGCGGCGCACAATGGAAACGCCAGCTTTGGGCGTAAGTATATTGAGTATGAAAGCGGTGGAAAAAATAGCACCCGCAGCAGGCGAAATTGATATTTTAAGAGGATTACAAACCTTGCCAGGTATTTCCTCTGTAGGCGAAGGCGCAAACGGGATTAACATTCGAGGGGGCGCAGTGGAGCAGAACTTGATATTGTTGGATAATATGCCGATTTTTAATCCGACGCACTTATTAGGATTATTTTCGGTATTTCCGACGGATGCGATTCGGGAATTGCAATTATATAAAGGTTCGATTCCAGCGCGGTATAGTGGTCGCACGGCTGGCGTGTTGGATGTAAAAATGAGCGAACCAAGTACCGAAAAATTTAAAATGAGAGGCGGTATTGGATTGATTTCCAACCGCTTGCATGCGGAAATTCCCTTGGTCAAAGAGAAATTGGCGCTTATGACTTCCGCCCGTTTTTCGTTCAATGAGTATTTGATTAAATTTTATAATAGCATTTTTGTAACCTCCAGCGCAGACCAGCCTCTGCCCAATAACAAGCCTCGGTTTTATGATTTTGCAAATAAAATATCATGGAATCCGACCAGTCAGGATAACATTTCTTTGGCGAGTTACATCAGTTATGATTCCTATAGAATTGATACTTTATTCAGCATTGCTAACATCGTGCCTCGCCAAGCGAATATTGAGTACGGACACACGAATTTTGCGCTGCGCTGGAATCACTATTTTTCTGAAACCCTCAATCTCAATGTGTTAGGTGTTCGTTCGCGTTATAAAACGACCACTGCTGCTAAAGATTTGAGAGCCGGATTTGACTATGAAACGCAATTGGATTACACCAATGGAAAAGTGGAATTAACGTATGCGCCGTCTCCCTTGCAACGCATCAACGTGGGTGCGACCGTCACGCGCTACGATGTAAATCCTGCCGACCTCACGCCACTTGAAGAATCATCGGTGAGCGAGTTGCACCTGCCGCAAGAAAAGGCATGGGAAGTGGCGTTCTTTGCCTCGGATGAGTATGAATTGAGTAAAAATTTGTTGGCTGAAATCGGATTTCGCTATGTCAATTATTGGAATATGGGTCCGATTGCTGTGCCGACTTTTGACTCAGAAGTGCCGAAATCATTGAATTCTATCACCGATACTTTATTTATCGGAAATAATACCGTTGAATCCTATTATGCAAGATTTGAACCTCGTTTGGCTTTGCGTTATAAACTAAATGAGTTGAATTCTATCAAAATCGGTTATAATCGGATGAATCAGTTTTTGCAACAGATTGCTAATAATACCACGCCTTTGCCCAATGTACGCTGGAAAAATTCTAACCGATACGTGCCGCCTGCGCAGAGCGATTTGGTGTCTGCTGGCTATTTTCATGATACCGAAAGTCGGATTTGGGAATGGTCATTCGAAGGGTATTATCGTTGGCAACGCTCCATTTTTGACTATCTGACGGGCGCAGAATTGAATATCAATCCAGTAGTAGAAACGCAATTATTAAAAGGTATTGCAAAAGCGTATGGCGCGGAATTGCTGATTAATAAAAAGAAAGGCGTGATGACGGGTTGGTTGAGTTACACGTATGCGCGAAGTTTAGAAAAAATTACCGGCGACTTCCCAGCTTTACAGCAATTAAATGACGGCGAATGGTTTCGCACCAATATAGATAAGCCCCACACACTTAACGTATTATTAAACTTTCAAACGGAGCGGCACAACTTGATTTCTTTCACGTTCGTGTACAGCACCGGAAGACCGTACACCGCGCCTGTCAGCTTTTATAGAGACCAATTCAACACGGTGCCCGTATACACCGACCGCAACAATGCGCGTATCTCGGATTATCATCGGCTTGATTTTGCTTGGACGATCCTCAATCCTTCCATGAAAGACCGCCGTTGGGAAGGCTCTTGGATTTTTACAGTTTACAATTTATACGGACGCAAAAATGCGTTTTCGTACTTTTTCAATCCCGATTTAGCCACGTTCAAACCGTTTAAAGTAAGTGTATTTCCTACGCCTATTTTTTCGTTGACGTATAATTTTAAATTTGAATAGGATAGTACACTGATTGTTAAGATTATTAGGTTTGTTTGCGGTTTTAATACTATTCTATTTTAATAAAATCTTAATTTATCTTATTTATTATAATAATCAGTATTCTGTTTAGTAAAAAGTGTTTATAATTAAACGAAATATGAATAAAAATATAATACTCGCGTTTACTTTATTAATTATAAGCCTCACAACAACCTGCCAATATCCGGTAGACGTATCTGAATTACCGGATACAGAAAAATTTATTTTTATCAATGCAGAATTGACCGAAACGTATGCCAAAGTTTTGGTGACTTATACCCTCGATGACGTGACCCCAGAAGGTGCTTATGTATTTCCTAAACCGCCCACAGCGACGGCGTATGTGTTGGATGGAAACGGGAATCAATTTTTTTTCAAAACGGATGGCGTAATAGATACTTCTTTCCGAGGCTTTGTGGGGCAAACGTATACGCTCCATGTAGAAGTAGATGGTAAAACGTATGAGTCGAATGCGGAAACGATGCGCTCCTGCCCGGAATTGAATACCGTGACTCCCATTTATACCCGCGAGCCGAATCGGGATGCTAAAGATTTATTGTACGACGGTTTTGATGTGTATGTGGAATCGCTTGATCCCGCTGGTCAAGACAACTACTATCAGTGGGATTGGGTGCATTATGAGCGCAGCCTGAGCTGTGCTGTTATGGAAGAAAATGGAAGGGAGGTGTTATATCCTTGTACACCGTATGATTGTTGGAATATTCGATACAATACCCGCATAATCGTGCAGGCAGACAGACTGCGTGATGGAAAATCTTTGACGCACCGCGTTGTGCGCGTACCCTTTGCTGTGCCGCCGTATAAGTATTACTACCTACGGGTGGAGCAGCGCGCCATCACGCCTACCGTATTTGCTTATTTGCAATCGTTAGAAACACAAACTCAAAATGTCGGTTCGGTTTTCGACATCCCTCCACAAACTCGGTTCAGTCCCAATATTTACAACGTAAGTAATCCAACAGAGAAAATTTTAGGTGTTTTTAATGTGTTTTCATCTCGACATAAAATTATTAATATTGATATACAACAAGAGATTCCGGGCATAAAGCCTAAAAATATTGGTGACCCCAGACCGTTTACAAGCATTCCACTGGCGCAGGCGAAATGTGTGGAAGGGTTTCACCGTACATTGATACGACCGGAAGGGTGGGTGGATTAGATCACTGGGCAGTGGGCAGTCGCTAACGGCTTGATAGACAGTCGTAAAATATTTTAATACATCATTCGAACTTTATCTTCCTGTTATCTTGTTTCCCACTGCCCACTGCCTACTGCCCACTGCCCACTGCCCACTGATTTATTTCTCCGCTATTACAAAATACTGATAATCAAGCGCCGTATCGTTAGTTGTAATATTTTGAAAACCAGCTACATATAATGCTTCTTCGACTTCGTGGATGGGCAACCGCATTTCGTTTGGCGGACCGATTGGGGTGCGTTTTTTCTTGAAATCTACAATAATCAATTTGCCGCCGTCGGAAAGTCCTTTTAGCAGCGTTTTCAAATAGTCTGTACGATTGGGAATATACATAAACGTATTAACAATCAGAATGATGTCAACTTCGCCCGGCTTCAAGCTCGGGTCATTTGCGAAAGCGAGGCGCGGCTCGAGTTTCGCTTGCAGATTTTCCGGCAATTCTAACACTTTAATACTGTCCAAATAATTTACAAACCGTTTATCAATGTCTATGGCAATCACTTTTTTCGCTTTGGACACCATCCGAAACGCAAAAAAACCCGTCCCAGCGCCAATATCCGCCACCGTTTTTCCTTCCAAATCACCCAACAAATCAATAATCAAATCTGGCTTTTGCCAAATCACGCGATTCGTATTGATATAATCTTCGGCAATGTCGGGGTCTTTTTTGCCATTGCCAGCAGTATCAGCAAATTGTTGGTCTGATACATCCGTCGTATTCGAGCTGCGGTCATACTGACAGCTCATTAGCAAACATAGAAAAAACGTACAAAAAAGGGAGGTGCGAAGCAGTTTCATAAATAGCGTTTGCGCAAAGTTAATCGTTCTATTTTTATTCTAACACATTTAGTGTAGCGGAACGGTTGTTTATTTATTGGCGATGTACAGCCTTTATTACTTCTTTACACAAACATACGAGACCCCTAAAAACATAGGTGTTCTATGGGGTGTAAAAACAAAGTAGAATAGTTTTTATACTTCCATTGCTTGTTTGACAAAAAAAGCGTTTATTTGCAGCCGTATAATTAATACACAGAAGAGTGACTTTTTTTCTACCCTGCCGCTCTCATGCTAACAATTAAAAAACCTATTTTTGGTTTTTACACGCTGTAATTTGTACCCTTCTACAAACTAACAAAATTTGACACGAGCGCTGTCATGATTTACCATTGTTTCAATTTCAAGGACATTTAAGTAAGTGAGCAACGTTAACTTATTGGTTGTCAATGTGTTGGCAGGCTATTAACTGTCTACTGCTTTAGAGCTTGGCTATTTTACAATCCAGATTCGCCCCGTTTTTAGGTGTGCGTTTTATAAGTTCGCTTTTTCATGCAATGTGTAGCTGCAAATGCTGTGCATTGACCTACTTTTTGTATATATAAGCGACTATTAAACAGTCTCCTAAAAAAAGATTCATCATCCAATTGCCTGTTAAAAAAAAGCATTATTCCACTAATCAACAAATCATACCTTTGCTATGACTAAAAATTTACGTTTACACAAATTCAACGGTTTGGAGAAAAATTATCTTCAAAAAATCCGACACTTACTATTGTTGACGCTGTTCTTGACGGCGGCTCAAGTCATGTATGCGCAATTAACCATCACTTTCAATGTACAGGAACCCACGTGTTTTGGTTTGCCCACCGGTAAAGTGAAAGCGTTGGTAAGCGGCGGCGTCGCACCGTACACGTACACTTGGAACACGGGCGCTACCGTGGCGCAGTTAGATGGCATCCCAGCAGGTTCTTACACTGTGACAGTGAGAGATGCCGCAGGCACTACGGCAATTCAGAACATTGTGATTAACCAACCGCTGTTGGTATCGGCTACCATCACTTCTTCGGCGGCTTGTGCGAGTCCATTTACACTCGCCGCAGTGGGTGGCGGCGGCGCGCCTCCGTATCGGTATTATTGGACGACCAATCAGACTTCGCAGACGATTTCCGTGACTTCAGGCACGTATTGCGTCACGTTGACCGATCAAAATTCTTGCGGTGCCATCGCTTGTATTACGGTCAATCTTACTCCTCTCAACCTTTCCGCAGTAGCGATGGGTGTCACTTGTCCGAATGGGCAGGATGGCAGCGTCACGGCGAATCCAATTGGTGGTACAGCGCCTTTCACGTATCAGTGGAGCAACGGCGGCGCGACCCAAACCATCAATAATCTTGCGCCCGGCACATACAGCGTGACCGTGACGGATAAAAATGGCTGTAAATCTTCCGCCTCGGCAACGGTGGCAAACAAAGCACCGATTGTCGTCACATTGCTTGGAACTCAGCCCACTTGTGTCGGCGATAATTCAGGTATTGTCACTGCAAATGCGACCGGTGGGAATCCGCCTTACACCTATACTTGGAACACGGGTGCTACTGCGCAGACCATTACCAGCTTAGGCGCAGGCACTTACACCGTGACCGTGACAGATAACAAAGGTTGCCCAGCGACTAAGTCTATTTCCTTACAACCAAAGTCAAAACTGACGCTGACCGTTTCCGGTAATGGCGAAAGTTGTCCTGATTTAAATAATGGCTCGATTACTGCCAATCCTGGAAACGGCGTTCCACCTTATGCTTTTGCTTGGAGCAATGGCGCGACCGCGCAAACCATAACTAATTTAACGCCCAGTACTTACAGCGTGACCGTCACGGATTTTGTTGGCTGTAAAGCAAATAGTTCTTTTACCGTGGCAGAAGCAATTAATCTAACGATTGTTGTAACCAAGCAAAATGCAACAAATTGCGGTGGTGGAAATGGTACAGCGAATGTGGCAGTTACCTCAGGCGTAGCACCTTATACTTACAAATGGAGTAACAATGCAACAACAGCTTCCATCAGCAATCTCGGCGCAGGCACGTATCAGGTGACGGTGACGGATGCCAGAGGTTGTACCAAAATAGATGCTGTAATTATCACCTCGCCACCACCGGTTTTTGTAAAAGTAACTGCCACAGATTTAGTCTGCCTCGGTGCTAACACTGGCACTGCAAATGCAACGGTGACAGGCGGTACGGCTCCTTTCACCTATCTTTGGAATACCACTGCAACAACGGCTGCTATCAGCAATTTAAGTGCGGGTATTTACAAAGTGACGGTGACGGATGCCAGCGGCTGTACGGCTATTGGTGCAGATACGATTCTCCAAGCTCCCGCTTTAAATATTACCATCAATGCGACCGCAGTGGTGTGTGGTTCAGAAAATGAAGGTACGGCAACTGCAAGCGCAACGGGCGGCAAAGCACCTTATACTTTTGTTTGGAATACTGGCGCAACTGTCAACACAATTGAGGATTTAGTGACCGGCACGTATCGCGTCACCGTTACGGATGCCAATGGTTGCAGCGCGGTGAAAGAAACACTAGTCACCGTGGTATCTGATTTCTCTGTAACTGCTGTGCAAAGACACGTCTTGTGTAATGGCGATAATTCAGGGAGTATTCTGGCGACAGCCACAGGTGGCACTATTCCTTATATTTATGCTTGGAGTAGTGGGCAGACAACAGCTGAAATTGTAAACCTCATCGCAGGAACTTACACTGTAACCGTGACGGATAAAAATGGCTGTAAACTCTCTCAAACCCTCAACGTCACGCAGCCAACTGCACTAAATATCACAACCACAGACTCAGATATTGATTGCTTTAGTAGCAATGACGGCACCGCTTCGGTGACTGCTTCTGGCGGTATCGGTCCTTACACTTACAAATGGAGCAATAATGCAACAACGGCTGCGATTTCAAATCTATCGCCGGGTACGTATACCGTGACGGTGACGGATGCGAATTTTTGTACAAAAACGGCGACGATAACCATTACACAATCTCCACAACTTACCTTGCAAACTTCCAAAGTGGACGCAGGTTGTAACACAGGCACAGGCACTGCGACGGCAACGGTTTCGGGTGGTAAAACCCCTTATTCTTATGCTTGGAGCAATAGCGGCAGCACACCTACCATTACAGGTTTGACGGCTGGAACTTATACCGTAACCGTAACAGATGCCAATGAATGTGCTACAACTGGCACGGTTACTATCAATCAACCGACCAATCTGACCGTCGCTGTCAATATTACAAAAGGAACTTGCGAGGACAGCAATAGCGCCACGATTGGCTCAACAGTCTCAGGCGGCACGGGACCTTACACGTACAAATGGAGCAATAATGCAACCACGGCTTCCCTCACCAATGTAGGCGCAGGCACGTATACCGTGACCGTAACTGATTCGAAGAGCTGTACCGCAACGGGTTCTGTCGTTTTAACTGCATTCAAAAAACCTTCCTGTTCTATTACATTGGTCAATGACAGCACAGCACAAGTCGTCGTCACAGGCGGCACTGCACCTTATACTTATCAGTGGAGCAATAGTCAGTCTACGAATCTGGTTACAAAATTACAAACGGGCACTTACAGCGTGACCGTGACCGATGCAAGTGGCTGTACGACTTCCTGTTCGATTGACATCAAAGGTCCGGCACTTATTGGCGACTTTGTCTGGTTGGATAATGATAGAGACGGCATTCAGGATATAGGCGAGCCGGGCATTCCAAATGTGACCGTAATTTTGACTGGTACCGCAGAAAGCACGCCTTATTCGGATACGACTAAAACGAATGGGAATGGGATTTATCAATTTCAAGTGCCACCTCCGGGTACGTACAAAGTGACGTTTGTGTTGCCAGCAGGTTCTGGTTTAAAAACAACCGTTCCAAATAACGGAGATGATACCAAAGATAGCGACGCCGACCCAGTCACGTTGATGACGCAGTTTGTCACGGTCAATAAAGGCGATATTAATTTGACATTAGATGCTGGTTTCTATGATATTTGTATCAATCTGACCAACGCTGGTGTCATCGGTTATGACCAATATTTGTGTGGTCCCGGCAACAACCCTGCGCCAATTGTAGAAATAGTAGCTCCATCCGGCGGTGCTGGTCCGATTGAATATTTGTGGATGAAAAGTACGCTTGGTGGACCCTTCAACGATACCAATTGGCAGCCGATTCCGAATTCCAATACAAAAAATTACGATCCAGACCCTATTTACGAAACTACTTATTTCATTCGCTGTACGCGTCGCGCTGGTTGTTCGTATATAGAAACGAATATTGTAACGGTAGTCGTCGGCAATGAAACAGTCGCAGAGATTCAAAGCCCGAATGTGGTTTGTGAAGATACACCCGTTACGTTCAAAGCGGGCGGCAGTGGAAATAATTCCGCATTCCAGTGGGATTTTGGTCCGGCAGCTACACCGCGTTATGTTACTGGTTTGAATGCAAGCACTACCTTTAGTTCCTTCGGTACGTTTGAAATCAAATTGACCGTGACGCAAGGTAACTGTATTTCCACCGCGTTGAAACGTATCACGGTGAGCAGCTTGTGCGGCGGACTCAACATAGACGTGAGTGCCCTCAACGATGCTGATGTAATGGTCAATTGGACCATAAAAGACGATGGTCAGAATTACCAATTCGTCATAGAGCACTCGGCAGAAGGAACGGAGTTCAGACAAATCGGTCAGATACTCACGCCCAAACGCACGAGCGGCGGCTTCCACGAATATGAACACATCGGCGCAGCGCCCAAGC
>Ga0163147_10007975_pt1 | contig 11872 bp, 13 predicted proteins | sample OliLakLV19MP6G1_FD_148597 | JGI IMG/M metagenome (GOLD analysis project Ga0163147, IMG submission 148597) | Freshwater microbial mat bacterial communities from Lake Vanda, McMurdo Dry Valleys, Antarctica- Oligotrophic Lake LV.19.MP6.G1 | ecosystem: Environmental > Aquatic > Freshwater > Lake >...
GAGCTATGAGCTTTGACCTGCAAAAGATCCTCGAAAGCAAACGCGCCTTGCGCCGCGACCTCGCCGCGCGGCCAGTGGCGGAAAAGCTGCGGCTGCTAGATGCCTTGCGCGAACGCGAACTCGCTATTCGCGGCCGGGCGATACATTATGCTTCCGGCACCGTACGTGAGGAACCTGCGCCCTACTGGAACAAGCCGAAATGAGCCTGCTTGACCCCGAGCTTCGCAGGCTCGCCACCGAACTCGTTGCGATACACAAGCGCGCAAAGGCCCTCGGTATTTTCACTAATGAACGGGAATTGCTGCATTGTCCGGGCTGCGGACTGAAGGAAGATGTGGCGATCAATGGCATCCTTTTCACCTATCGCGAACCCACTCTGGGCCAGGACACCGGGCTTCGGTTCAAGCAACTGAACAAACAAACTTTTCGTTGCCCTGGGTGCGGCCAGAACGTGAAGGAGCCGATTTCCGAACAGGAATCCGAAGGCGCATCGCCCGAATGAACGCGACTCCAAAAATCGAAGCCCCAACAGGACAACATAAAGTGGTTGCACTGAGTGAAGTCGTAGATTTCAATCCGCGCTTCGGTAAAGACGAACTCGCAGATGATTCTCTCGCGTCATTTATTCCGATGAAGTGCGTTGAGGAAGAAAGCGGGCGGTTCGAACCGCTCGGAGACAGGAAGGTCGTCGAGGTTCGTAAAGGTTACACACCGTTCCGCGACGGTGATGTCATCTTTGCAAAGGTGACGCCGTGCATGGAGAACGGCAAGGCGGCAGTGTTGAAAGGACTGACCAACGGAGTTGGTTTTGGCTCAACGGAGTTTTTCGCACTTCGTCCAAAGAATGGTCTGGAGGCTAAGTATCTTTTTCACTTCATCCTTCAGAGCAATTTCCGCCGAGATGCTGCAAGGAATATGACCGGCGCGGTCGGTTTGCGACGCGTCCAAAAATCGTATCTTGAGCAACAATTAATCCCACTTCCGAGTTCCACCGAACAGCGGCGAATCGTGGCGGAGATCGAAAAGCAATTCACGCGGCTGGAGGCGGGGGTGGTTGCGTTGCGGCGGGTGCAGGTCAACCTCAAACGCTACCGGGCCGCCGTCCTCAAAGCGGCCTGCGAAGGCCGTCTCGTCTCCACTGAAGCCGAACTCGCCAATACCCAAAATCCGAAAGCGGAATTCGAAACCGGAAAAACCCTACTCGCCCGCATGCTCACCGAGCGTCGCCAAAACTGGCGGGGTCGTGGGCAATATAAAGAACCCGCAGCCCCAGACTTGGCAAATCTGCCGCAACTTGCTGAGGGCTGGACGTGGGCACGACTTGAACAACTCGGCTTGACCTTTGGGGGTCTGATAAAGAACCCGAAACGGGCAAAGCTGCCGAAACAGCTTCCATACCTTCGCGTTGCAAACGTCTATGCAAACGAACTCCGGCTTGAGGAAATTGAGTATATCGGCGTGGAGGACTCCGAACTCCAAAAACTCCTTGTTCGCACTGGCGACCTGCTCATCGTTGAGGGCAACGGCAGTAAGGATCAAATTGGACGTCTGGCGATTTGGGATGGGACGATTGACCCGTGCGTTCATCAGAATCACATCATCAAGGTCCGGCCCGTTGAGGCTCGGATGCCGAAATGGATTCTCCACTGGCTGCAGTCGCCAAACGGTCGGCATTTTGTCGAATTGGTGGCGAGTTCCACCTCTGGACTCTACACGCTGAGCGTCAACAAAGTTGGCGACTTGCCGATTGCACTCCCGCCCCTCGCCGAACAGACCCGGATCGTGGCGGAAGTCGAACGGCGGTTGAGCGTGGTGGAGGCGTTGGAAGCAGTGGTATCCGCCAACCTCCAGCGCGCCACCCGCCTCCGCCAGTCCATTCTTCAAAAGGCATTCACCGGAGAACTTCTCCAAGAGGACCACAAACAACAATGAAGCTGTCGCACTTACACGTTCTCAACTATCGCGGCCTGAGGGACGTCTCAATTCCGCTCTCATCTTTTGTTTGCGTGACGGGTGAGAACAACGGGGGCAAATCGAGTGTGCTTCAGAGCCTGTCCCTCTTTCTTTCGGGCTCGGCTCTAAAATCGACGGACTATTTCGACACGTCGCAACCAATAACCATCGCCGTGACACTCACGGATGTGACGCCCGAAGACCTGAAGCTTCTCGCCGATGAACACCGAGACCGGATCGGAGAATTGGTGGTGGTAAAAACACTGATTCTGGTTCGCCTGTATGGAACTGACGGGAAAAGCCAGCTTGGTTACTTCGGCCTCGTTCCGAAAGAGCCGCGCTATTCCTCTGAGAATGTTGCAACGCTGGTCGCTGGAAAGAAAGGCGGTCAGTTGAAGGACGCTGTTCTTGGAGTTTTTCCGGAACTGACTGGCCAAGTGAACGCGTCAACAACCCAGGGTGCTGTAAAGGAGTTCATTCTCAAGCTGGGCGATGCGCTGCCTGCAGAAGACAAAGCGACCCAATTCATCGCTTTGCCAACTGGCCTTGACAAGAGCGTCATTCCGATGCTCCCAGAGCGCATCTACATCCCGGCCGTTAAAGATTTGGCTGACGACACGAAAACCGCTGAGACGAGTTCATTCGGGAAAATATTGGCCATCGTGATGAAAGCAATCGAGCCACTCCTGACCGAGGAAAAGGATTTATTCGAAAAGCTGAGCAAGAAACTAACCCGCGTGCTGGGTGCTGATGGAAAAGTGGAAGATGAGCGGCTGTCGGAAATCAGGGCGATCGAGCAGACGATTCAGCGCTACGTTCGTGAGAGTTTTTCGAATGTGAGCCTGGAGATTGAAATCCCACCCCCAGAGTTGAAAAGCGTTTTAGCCACGGCCCGCATTTTTGCTGACGATGGCGCAAGAGGACCATTAGAACTAAAGGGGGACGGATTGCGTCGAGCTGTTGTGTTCTCGATCTTGCGCGCTTATGTTGAACTCAACCGTGCCGCCACGAAGGAAGGAGAGGCTGAAGAGGGGCAGTCCGAACGTGGTTACCTGCTGCTGTTCGAAGAACCCGAACTGTTCCTTCATCCGGACGCGCAAAAAATACTTTTCGACGCGCTCGGTGTGTTCTCCAAGAAAAACCACGTTGTCGTCACTACGCACTCTCCACTCTTTCTCGGGCCTGATGCGATAGCCACCTTCATCCGGTTGTCAAAGGCGGTAGAAGCGGGAGTTGCCAAGCCATTCACCAAGTCATGCCACATTGACTTGACTGGCATTAAGCCCCGCGATGAATTTCAAATCATCTGCTTCGAGAACAATAGCGCTGCTTTCTTTTCGAAACGAATCGTTCTAGTCGAAGGCGACAGTGACTTCATCGCATTTCCGCATATTGCAGAAGTCTTGAATGGGGACTGGAATTGTCGTTCTCGTTCTGTTGCGTTCGTCCGCGTCGGCGGAAAGGGAAGCATCGCCAAGTATCGCAGTTTCTTTGCGAAGTTTGATGTTCCCGTGTTTGTAATTACCGACCTCGATTGTCTTCAGGATGATTTCGACAAGCTTGACCCAAGCGAGACAGCCAAGACACTACGTGCGGAGCTCATTCAGAAGGTCGATGCAGCGAATGCAGCAGCAGGTGTCGGTGTAATTGCAAATAACGACGACTTGAAGAGGGCACAGGCGAAACCAGAAATCCGCCGTCTTTGGGAGGATGTGCGAGGCGCCAAGGCAGAATACGATACAGACAAAACGAAACTGTCAGTGCTCGATGCAGCCGTTGGCGCTTTCTTTTCTTGGGAAAAGAAGAACATCCGGCTGGATTGCATCCGGAAGGCGGAACAAACCGATATTCAGACTACGAAGATGGCCTTGATTTGGGAACTGCGAAAGAAAGGCGTCTTCGTTTTGGAGCGCGGTGCGCTAGATGATTATTACCCGACGGGACTAACCGGCCCAGACAAGCCTTCAAGAGCGCAAGCGTTCCGCGAGGTATTTGATACTCGTGACAAAATTCTTCCGTTGAGTTCCCAGCAGACGTGTCCTGTTACAGGGAAGGTCAGCACTGAGTTCGAATTCGTTTGCTCAACAATCTTCGGCTGAACTTATGTCTAATCCAGCACCCCAACTCGTCCAGAAACTCTGGAACTACTGCAACATCCTCCGCGATGACGGCCTGTCCTACGGCGACTACGTCGAGCAGTTGACGTTTCTGCTGTTCCTGAAAATGGCGGACGAGCAGGCGAAGCCGCCGTTCAACAAACCGTCGCCCATTCCCAAGGGCAAAGATTGGCCTGCCTTGCTGGCCAAGGATGGCGACGAACTCGAAATTCATTACCGTCATACCTTGGAGGAACTCGGCAAGCGCTCTGGCATGCTCGGCGTCATTTTCCGCAAGGCCCAGAACAAGATCCAGGATCCTGCAAAATTGCGGCGACTCATCGTCGACCTGATCGACAAGGAGCAGTGGACCAGTCTCTCCGTTGACGTGAAAGGCGATGCTTACGAGGGCTTGCTGCAGAAAAACGCTGAAGACGTAAAAGGCGGTGCGGGCCAATACTTCACCCCGCGCGCACTGATCGCCGCGATGGTGGAAGCCATAGCGCCGCGGCCCGGCGAAACCATTTGTGACCCGGCGTGCGGCACGGGTGGTTTCTTGCTGGCCGCGCATGACTACCTTGGCAGATACCATGACCTGGATCGGACGCAGAAGAAGAAGCTCAAGAGCGGCACGTTCTTCGGCATCGAGCTGGTGGATAGCGTCACCCGTCTTTGCGCGATGAACCTGCTGCTGCACGGCATCGGCGGGGAGTCCGAAGAGGATTTGCCCGTAGTCACCAAAGACGCGTTGGCCGGAAAGCACGGCGAATACGAGATCGTCCTGGCCAATCCGCCGTTCGGCAAGAAGAGCAGCGTGACCATTACCAACGGGGCGGGTGAGTCGTCCAGGGAATCGCTTATCATCAATCGCGATGATTTTTGGGCGACCACGAGCAATAAGCAGCTCAATTTTCTCCAGCACATCTTTACCATCCTCAAGCAGCACGGCCGAGCGGCGGTGGTGTTGCCGGATAACGTGCTGTTTGAAGGCGGCGCCGGCGAAACCATCCGGCGCGAGTTGCTGAAGCAGGCCGACGTACATACCTTGCTGCGCCTGCCCACTGGAATCTTCTATGCGCAAGGCGTGAAGGCGAACGTCCTGTTCTTCGACCGCAAACCCGCGCAGGAAAAGCCGTGGACGCAGAAGCTCTGGATCTACGATCTGCGCACGAACCTGCATTTCACGCTCAAGGAAAACACCCTCAAGCGCAGCGATCTCGACGACTTCGTCGCCTGCTACAACCCCAAGAACCGAACGGACCGCAAAGACAGCGAACGCTTCAAGTCTTTCACCTACGAGGAACTGACGAAGCGCGACAAGGTGAACCTGGACATCTTCTGGCTGAAGGACGATGCGCTGGAAGAGAGCGCCAATCTACCCGCGCCCGAGATCATCGCCGCCGATATTGCCGCCGACCTCGAGGCTGCATTGGAGCAATTCGCCACTATTGCGGATGACCTTGGTGTGGGCAAATAGGCTGGTTGTCGCCGGATTAGACGTTGGCGGCGAACGCCGACCGGGAACGCCGGAGTGGACTTGATGAAATCCGACTTAGAAATTACTACAACTCGCCCATGGATCTTAGCGAAGGATCTGCTCTAGCCCCAGTTCGCAGGTCGCCCTCATTCGTTCGGGTGACAGGGTTCGATCCTGGGGAATGCGCGCGGCGTTACGCAAGATTTCGGTTACGGATGAAAAGGATTCCCGCGCAAGTTGCACCACCCGGCGAGCGGTCTTCGGGGCAAGTTCCGGTCGGACCGCATCCGCCCACAGCGCATTCATGGCGGGCAGCGCCCCGCCGAATAGTTCGACCGCATCGTGAATGTACAGCACGTCTTGCGCGCGTTTCGCTGGGGAACGGAATTCCTGTATCAGCAGCTTTTGCACAATGAAGCTGGTCGGGTTGGGGCGCACCGCTCCGCTTTACCTCGCTTCCATGCAGAGGCGTCAGAAACTCTGCATAGAAACCCGCATCGTCATCGCCCAGCGTGTAGCGTGTCACTGGAGGTTGATGCGACCCTGAGAACTCCTCGATGAATCCTGCGTGGGCGAGCGCTGATTTGATATCCCCTTCAAGCGGAGCCTGATTCGCGAACGCCACGTCCGTGTCTCTCGTCAGCAGAGGCTGGTACGTCGGCACGTTCGCCATCGGATGGAATCGGTAGAGCCGATGTGCCCATCCTCCTACGATAACCAGATGGACGCGCCAGGGTTCAATGGCCTGAATGAGGCGCGCGAGAGCGGCAAAATCGTTCATCTATGCGCCTCCTTCGATGACCTTTCCCAATATCTTTCGACGAATCAGGTCGGCCTGCTCTTCTCCGCGCGATGGGTGGACGGAGACGTCGAGCCAAACTTGAAGAACGTCGGACACGGCCATGCCGTCCAGATGCACTGCGCCGCGGAACACGGACTGCGGTGCCCGGGGTTGTTTCAATATCAGGTCTGGAGACTCTCCGGGAGAAGCAGGCACCATTCCTTTCCATGCATTCCGGTCCGGCCGCAGAAGTCTGGGCACATAGACATAGGGGGGGACGCCCTTCACATGTCCAAGTTTCAAGGCCTCGGCCGCAGCGAACAGCCCGAGACAGCCTTTGGAACTGGACACGATCTCACGCAGTTGCAGTTGCGCCGGGCCGCGAATGAGAAAACTCATTGGCATTTCCGGGGACGGCCGATGAGCTTCCGATCGCCAGCGGCGAAACAATTCCTCGCGGCGTACGAGCCTGAAGCGTGCAGACGATTCATCGAGAAAGCCTTCCCCGCGCAACTGCTGTACGAATCGAAACGCGCTCATGACGGAAACGTTGGCCGCGCCGGCGAGTTCCGACGCATTCCGATATTCGGCACGGGGTGCCGCCAGCAGGTGTTCCGGAATCTGCGGCGCCAGAAGCACCTTCAGCATCCACTGGTTGAGGCCCGAGAAAATGTGGGACGCCGGACCGGGTGGCTTAGCCGGGGCTTTGCGAGCAACCGAAGGCTCGGCGTTCAGTACCTCCAACCCTTTGCCCCAAAAGCAACGGGCGCCGCTATCGGAGATCACGCCAACTGCGACCTCTGGTGCGAAACGTTTCGAGAATTCGCCGACTTGCCTGAATAGCGATGCAGAGGCGTCGCCGACGTAAACTACGGCCAGGGGGCGGGCTTTTCCATTTTCCCGGGCGTAGGCTTGCGCCTGGAGGACGGCCTCTGACAGGAGCGGGATTACACGGTCGCGTCTGGCTTCGGAGGGCGCTTTGATCTCTACGAGATACGCATCGCGCCCCCTTTTCACCAGGAGGTCCGCTTTGTATGGGCCTACGGCCGGCTCGCGTTGGACTTTCCAGCCATGCGCTTCGAATAGCTGAGCGACATGGTCTTCTGCGCGCTGGCCGGCGCCGGATGACGGATTTGGGTTCCTGGGCATTTTGATGATTTTCTATCATGGCCATGGTAATTATCACGGCCCTGGTAATTAACACGGCCCTGTTATCAATTAATCCGCGCCTCGGCAATCCCGACTGGTGACGGTGACCAGGGTCGGGACGCAGAAGCACTATCAGGCCAATCCGAAATCGCCGATCTTTGCCGAGCTTTGCTCCATCGCGCAGAAAACCGTGGGAATGGCCGAGCCCTTGCGGGAAGCGTTGAAGCCGTTGGCAAAACGGATATCAGCGGCTTTCGTCTTTGGCTCGGTAGCCAAAAAACAGGACACGGCGGCGAGCGATATCGATCTGATGGTGATCAGCAGCAAAGTTACCTATTCCGATCTTTTCGCCGCACTGGAGGAGGCTTCGGCGCGGCTCGGCCGCAAAGTAAATCCGACCGTGTACTCGCCGCAGGAACTGGCGAAGCGCGTAAAGCAGGACAATGCATTCGTCACGCGAGTGCTTGCCCAGCCGAAGATCTGGTTGTTCGGAGGCGAAGCTGACCTCCCCGCTTGAAAATCTGATTGGACCGGGATCTCGGTCCGGGCGTATGGCGCGTCCTGGCGAAATGCGTTTCATCCGGGAGTCACCTCGATTTGACAAGGTTTAGTGAGATTACTGTTTTCTTATAAACTGCAGTAAGTTTGATACAATCTGTTGACGATGGATCCCATCAAGAACCCTTATGCACCAGGTGCCGGTACGCCGCCACCTGAACTGGCTGGACGCGACGAGTTGCGCGAAACGGTCCGGATCGCGCTTGAACGCGTGCGTGCCGGTCGACCCACCAAGAGTATTTTGATGGTGGGATTGCGTGGTGTCGGGAAAACAGTGTTGTTGGATCGGTTGCGGGAAGATGCCGAGGCGTCGGGAATCCAGACGTTGCGGGTGGAGGCGCCCGAGAGCCGTTCACTCCCCGCCATTCTCGCTCCGCAGTTGCGGCAGGCGTTGCTGCGGCTTTCTCGAAATGAGCAAGCGAAGGACCTGGCCCAACGGGCGTTGCGCGGCCTGGCCGGCTTCGCCAAGGCGCTGAAAGTGAAGTATCAGGATATCGAAGTGGGATTCGATTTCGAGCCGGAACCCGGCCTGGCAGACAATGGCGACCTTGAGCACGATTTGCAGGCTTTGCTCGAAGTCACGGGTGCGGCGGCGAAGAAGGCGGGCACCGCACTCGCCATGTTCGTGGATGAGCTTCAATACGTGGAGGAAGAGCAATTGGCGGCGTTGGTCACAGCGCTTCACCGCACCGCCCAGCGCAGCCTGCCGGTCGTGCTGGTGGGCGCCGGTTTGCCACAATTGCCAGGCAAGATGGGCCGCGCCAAATCCTACGCGGAACGCCTGTTCGATTTTCCACAAATAGGGCCGCTGTCAGATGGGGCTGCGCGACTCGCGATTTCCAAACCCGCAGAAGACGAAGGCGTCATCCTGACGCAGGCCGCCCTTGATCGGATTGTTCGCGAGACACGCGGATATCCCTATTTCCTGCAGGAGTGGGGGAAGCATACCTGGGACGCTGCCCAGGGTTCCCCGATCACAGTGCAGGATGTGGAACGAGCCACCGCCACCGCAATCGCTGCACTCGATGAGAGTTTCTTTCGAGTCCGCTTCGACCGGTTAACTCCACTCGAAAAAAAGTACCTGCGCGCGATGGCCCAGCTTGGGCCCGGTCCGCATCGCTCCGGCGACATCGCGGTCCAACTGGATCGCGATGTCACTTCTCTCGGTCCGACGAGAAGCCAGCTTATTGTCAAGGGCATGATCTGGAGCCCAAGTCATGGCGACACGGCATTCACGGTTCCGCTCTTCGATGAGTTCATGATTCGAATCATGCCGGGTGATGACTGGCGGAGCTGAGTCAGGAATATGGCGCCTTGCTACGCCCCGAAATTCTGCCCGAAGTACCACTCCGGCCCGGTTCGCGAGGTCCCGGGTCGAAACGGGACGAGCTGGACAGAGGAAGACTGGGTGGACGAAGAGGTGACATCGGAGCGCGGCCTGACGATTGAGCGCTCGCCCAAGAATTCATGCCACTGTTGATTCATTGCACTCAGAAGCTGCTTGCGCAACTTCCGGATCGCGTGATTGATCCGTCCGCCTCCGGCGAGAGCTGGCACGCCAATGTATTGCAGTTCGATCGGCGCAAGTGCGTGTTGTTCACGCATGATACGACGCTGTACTCGATATTCGTTCCGGGGTTGAAGAAGCCGGAATTCGCGCGCCTGGACGATGTCTTTGGTCAGCGCCTTTTCAAGGGGCTGCTAGGGGACGAATTTCCGCAAGCGCAGATCGAGCGGATGCTGGATGCCTGCCGCGTGATCCGTTTCACCCGTTCCAGAAACCGCAGCGTGATGGGCTCGACCTGACCGAACACGAAACCATGAAGGACATGGCCGCTGCGGTGCTGCGCGATGCGCCCTGGAAGGAGTTCGCGCTTGCCGGCCTGTCGATGGGCGGCTACGTCGCCCAGGAAATCGTGTGCCAGGCTCCGCAGCGGGTGAAGAAGCTGGCGCTGCTCGATACGCGCTCGCGTCCGGAGCAGCCTGAAGAGACCGAGCGCCGCCAGCAGTTCATGAAACTTGCTCAGACTGAGCGCGGTTTCACGCCGGTCACCACCCGCATGCTGCCGCTGATGCTGCATCCTTCGCGCGTAAAGGAACCGGGCTTGGTCAAGGTCATCCGCGAAATGACGGAACGTACCGGTGTGGAAGCCTACGTCCGCCAGCAGACGGCTATCATTGCCCGTCCCGATTTCCGGCCCGGGCTGGCAAAGATCAAATGTCCGACCCTGGTCCTCTGCGGCCGGGAGGATCTGCTCACCCCACTCGAAAACAGCGAGCAGATGGCGGCGGCGATTCCTGGGGCGAGGCTGGTCGTGGTGGAGGAGTGCGGGCATATGTCCACGCTCGAGCGGCCGGAGAAGGTCAACCGGGAACTGAGGAAGTGGCTTGCAACTTGAGTCTCACTACGAAGCCACGAAGGCCACGAAGGTTCACGAAGAAATGCCTGGATGAAATGTCAAGCCTGTAGCATCTGGGAACACGGACATCTGCAACGAGCAGTCAGTGAGGCGGACTATGATGAGTGGCCGTTCGGCTGACACCGCATATCGGATCAGAGTCACGCGATTCGCCAATGACGCCCAGGCGTCCTGGGCGCTGGGCTCCGGTATGATGGGACTTGAGCGGTTGACCCTGCATCGCGTAACAGGGGAATCATGAATCAGTCACCTGGCATTTGCCTCTTCCTTGCATCGCTTCTTGTCCTGGGCGTGGAACCCGCACAGGCGGCTGAGGTGGCCGTTTCCCCCACGCAAGCGGATACCGTCGCCGGTGGGCCGGTCTTCGCGTCGCATGGCTTGCTCCTGCAACTGGAAAAGTTCCTGCACCGGCGCGAACTGGATGCCACCCGCCTGACCGCGGACTCCATGGTCGGCGCGATGATAGACTGGGTGCGGTTTGAACCCGCGGCCGGGATCGCCGGTGCCGAGGCCCTCGTCTTCCAGTACGGTGGCTGGTCGGAAGGTTGCGCGACGGGGTTCAAGTTCAGCCTGCTCAGAAAAGTATCCGGCCCCGACCCGTCCAGTGAGAATTTTGCCCAGACTGCGGGCATCACACTGATTTTCGAACCGAGCGCCAATGCCGACCTCGCGCCGTTCAAGCTGGTCTCCTCCGAACTGAATTCGATCGATGCGTTCATGGCGGCCATAGAAGGCTCTCCGGCATTCAAAAAACTTGCCTCGACAACACCCATGGCGGTCGTCGTAGAGAGCGGCGGCATGCGCTGAGCAGTAACGGGGCGAGATCCCGCCTCCGCGGCCAGGCGCGGGCAAATGCCCGAGGGGACGCGGTTCAATGCCCGCTTGGCTTGCGCAGGTCGAGCGCCATCCGCAATGCATTTTCGCGGCCACGATAGTAGCCGATCGTGCGTCCTGTCTCCGTGAATCCCAGCGCCCGATAGAAAGCCTGCGCGCCGAGGTTCTCCGTGCGCAGTTCGAGCCTGATCAATGCAATGCCTGCCGTCAGTGCGGAACTCTTCAGCCATTCGAACATGCGCAGGCCGACGCCCTGCCGCTGAAACGACTCCCGGACCGCGAACAGCGACAGGTGCGCGGTTTCGTCGCCGAAATTCATGATGCCGAAGCCGATGATCTCGCTGCCATAGACCGCTGTGAGGACGAGCGTTTCGGCGTTGCGGATCGCGTGTTCGACGCGTTGCCGGGTCCAGGACCAGCCGAGGCCGGTTTCAATCAGGCGGCGCGACATCTCAGCGATAACCGGGGCATCCGCCGGTGTCGCGAGCCGGAACCTCATGTCTGTGAGGATGCGCCCCATGTTATGCGGCCAGTTTAGACCTTTTGGCCGGGCCGGCCAAACGCCGCGGCCCGGTAGCGAGCGGAGAAAAAGCGCTTTCCCCCG
>Ga0163147_10007977_pt1 | contig 11870 bp, 8 predicted proteins | sample OliLakLV19MP6G1_FD_148597 | JGI IMG/M metagenome (GOLD analysis project Ga0163147, IMG submission 148597) | Freshwater microbial mat bacterial communities from Lake Vanda, McMurdo Dry Valleys, Antarctica- Oligotrophic Lake LV.19.MP6.G1 | ecosystem: Environmental > Aquatic > Freshwater > Lake >...
GGTTTGCATTCGGATATGGCCGCGCAGATGCGGTTTTTTCCGGGCACGCACAACGGCCATTGGGAATCCGGCTACCTGCTGGATTGGCTCTGGCATTTGGCCGGCCCGGTGTTGTGCATCAGCTATGTGACGCTGGCGTACTATTCGAAGCTCACCCGCACGGCATTGCTCGAAACCCTCAACGCCGATTTCGTCCGCACGGCACGGGCAAAGGGGTTGGATGAGCGGGTGGTTTTGTTCCGCCACGCGTTTCGCAACAGCCTGATTCCGCTGATTACCGTCGCGGCGAGTTTTCTTCCGGCGATGGTCGTTGGGTCGATCGTGGTGGAGACCATTTTCAACATCAATGGGATGGGCCGGCTTGCGATTGAAGCGCTGAAGGCGAACGATCGTGAATTGTTTCTCAGTACATCCATGCTGATTCTAATTCTGCAATTGACCGGTTTTCTTATCGCCGACATTCTTTATGCAGTCGCTGATCCGAGGGTGAGCTATGACAGCTAGCCAACCCCCCATCGCCGTCGCACCGGCGCAGCCCGGGTACCGTCCGCCCGACGCGCGCGGGTCATCCGAAATGGCGCCTCGATCCATGTGGTTGCAGGCGCTTCGCGAGACATTCGCGCGGCCTGGCGCGCAGTTCGGACGCGTTTGGGTTGTGCTGTTGGCATTCTTTGGCGTGTTCGCGCCGATCCTGGCCAACAGTTATCCAATTTTAGTTAAGAGCAAAGCGGGTCAGGTCTTCAGCCCGATGCTGGCCAACTTGTTCCCGATTGATTTTACCCTGATCGCCGTTTTCATGGCCGCGTTGATCCTCTGGGGCACCGGGCGATTCTCCTTTTTGAAGTCGCTGCTAACCATACTGGCGATTGGTGTAGTGACGTTCCTGATCGCCAAAGCGGTTTGCAATCCTGATCCGACGCCGCAATACGATGAATACCGCCGCCGCGAGGTGGCCGGCGAGTTTTCTTCGGTGATTCGCACGATCGTTCCCTACAGCCCCAACGACCGCCTGCGCGATCGAGGCGATCAGGCTTTGCTCCCACCGTCGCGGCAATACTGGCTCGGCACCACCGAATTCGGAGAAGACATGCTCAGCCGCATGCTTGCCGCCTGTCGGATCGCCCTCACGATCGGCTTCATTTCCACCACCATCGCCACGATGATCGGCGTGAGTTACGGCGCGCTGATGGGGTACAACGGCGGAACGATTGATCTGCTGGGTATGCGGTTCATCGAGATCGTCGAGGCAATCCCGCGGCTTATTCTATTGTTAATCGTCACGGTCAGTTTTGGTCGCAGCCTGTATCTGATGATGGTGGTGATCGGGCTGGTGAGCTGGACATCCGATGCCCGGTTCGTGCGCGCCGAGTTCATGAAACTGCGCAAGCTCGATTTCGTGCAGGCCGCCGTTGCAGTCGGGCTGCCGCGCTGGAGCGTGCTGTTCCGGCACATGCTCCCCAATGGCATCGCACCGGTGCTGGTCAACGCCAGCTTCGGCGTGGCCGGGGCGATCCTTTTGGAAAGCGTGCTCAGCTTCCTCGGATTAGGACTGGGGCCGGACGACCCGAGCTGGGGCCAGATGCTCGAACAGGCCCGCAAAGGCGGCCGCGGATTTAACTGGTGGATTGCCGTATTCCCCGGCGTGGCGATCTTCCTCACGGTGTTCTCATACATTCTCATCGGCGAAGCAGCGCGCGACGCGATCGATCCAAAGTTGAAGAAGCTGCGAGACTAATCCAATCATGCCAGAACCCCTTCTCCAAATCCGCGATCTCAACATCGCCTTCGAAACCAGCCGCGGCGATGTGCGGCCGGTGCGCGATATGAACCTGACCATTTTTCCCGGCCAGACGGTCGCAGTCGTGGGCGAATCGGGTTGCGGGAAATCGGTCACCGCGATGTCCATCCTGCAACTGCTGCCCAAGCCGCCGGCGAAGTATCTGAGCGGGCAGATTTTCTTCCAGGGCCGCGACCTGCTCAAAGAGAGCGAACGCGCGATGCGCTCCGTCCGCGGGAAAGACATTGCCATGATCTTTCAGGAGCCCATGACCAGCCTCAACCCGGTTTACACCATCGGCGATCAAATCGTGGAGGCCGTCGCGTTGCATCAGGGCAAAAGTGGCAGGGCGGGGTATGCAGTTGCCCAGCAGGCTCTGGAGGATGTTGGCATCGCTGATCCGGCCCGTCGGCTGGGCGAATACCCGCACCAGATGTCCGGCGGCATGCGGCAACGCGTCATGATCGCGATGGCGCTGTCGTGCCAGCCGAAACTGCTCATTGCCGACGAGCCTACCACCGCGCTGGACGTAACCATTCAAGCGCAGATTCTGGAGCTGCTCCGCAAGCTCCAAAAAGAACGCAACATGGCCATCATGCTCATCACGCACGATCTGGGTGTGGTGGCCGAGAACGCCGATGCCGTCGCGGTCATGTACGCGTCGCGTAATGTGGAAACGGCCACTGTCGAAGAATTGTTCGACCACCCGATGCATCCGTACACAGAAGGGTTGTTCAAAAGCATTCCCAAGCTCGGCGCCAATCGCGATCGGCTGGATACCATCCCCGGCACGGTGCCCAACCCGCAGCGGTTCCCCGCCGGATGTAAGTTTCATCCGCGGTGCCACCGTATGCAGGGCGATGTGAAGTGCTCGACGGTCGAGCCCAACCTTCGCGAAGTGCAGCCCGCGCACTGGGCCAGTTGCCATCATGTGCCCGGCTACGAATCGGCGCTGGTGACGATTCCAACCATTTCGCACAAGCGCCAGATCACCGCCCGTGTAACGCAGGAGGTGAACGCGTGAGCAGTTCAACCGCCGACTACCGTTCCCCTTCCGATGCGCTCTCCGCCGCCGCCATGCAGCTTGCCAAAGGGCAGCCGCTGCTGGAAGTGCGCGACTTGCGTACGTATTTTCCGATCAAGAAGGGCCTGCTGCAGCGAACCGTCGGCCATGTTAAAGCAGTCGACGGCGTGACGTTTAACGTGCCGGTCGCGCAAACCCTCGGGCTGGTCGGCGAATCGGGCTGCGGAAAAACCACCGTGGGCCGATCGCTGCTGCGACTCATCCCGGCAACCAGCGGCGAGGTGGTGTTCCGGGGAATGGATTTCTTCGCCTACCGCGGCGAAGAGCTGCGCAAGCTGCGCCGGCAGATGCAGATTATTTTTCAGGACCCGATGAGCAGCCTCAACCCGCGCATGACGGTGGGCAACATCATCGGCGAGCCCATCGTAGTCCACGGCATCGCCAAAGGCCGCGACAAAGATGAGCTGGTCGCGTCGCTGCTGACCCGCGTGGGGCTCGATCCATCGTACGCCTCGCGATACCCGCACGAATTCTCCGGCGGGCAGCGGCAACGCATTGGTATCGCGCGCGCCCTGGCACTTTCGCCGAGCTTCATCGTGTGTGATGAGCCGGTCAGCGCCCTCGACGTTTCGATTCAATCTCAGATTCTAAACCTGCTGCAGGACCTTCAGCAGGAGCGCAACATCGCGTATCTGTTCATTGCACACAATCTGGCCGTCGTGGAGCATTTCTGTGATGAAGTGGCGGTGATGTACCTCGGCCGAATTGTGGAGAAAGCCGGCAGCAAAGAGCTGTACGGCAATCCCAAGCACCCCTACACCAAGGCGCTGCTGTCCGCCGTGCCTGATATCGATCCGCGGCCAAGGCGCGAGCGGATCGTGCTGCAGGGTGAAGTGCCCTCGCCCAGCCGCCCGCCGACGGGTTGCGCGTTCCACCCGCGCTGCGCATTGACCCGCGAAGCCGCAAAAGGCGCTAGCGCCGCGGAAACCACAGAGATCAAAGTCGGCGGCGACCGCCTGCGCGTGCTCACCAAGTGCGTCATGGAAGCTCCGGAGCTCGAACAAAAGCAGGGCGAACCGGGGCACGTGGCGGCGTGCTGGGTTTCACGATAAAACTCCCCTCTTGGTACTCCGGGAGGGGGACGGGGGGAGGGCGCATTGGCGCCCGGATATCAGGATGCCCACATTCCGCTACATCGTCACCGACGTCGACGCCGCCGTCGCGTTCTTTACCCAATTCCTCGGCTTCGAAGTCGTCGAACAATACGGACCCGCGATGGCCATCGTGCAGCGTGGCGATACGCAGCTCTGGCTCGCCGGTCCGCCGTCGAGTGCCGCCAAGCCGATGCCCGACGGCCGCAAGCCTCAATCGGGAGGTTGGAATCGTGCGGTGATTGTCGTGGACGATCTTGATGCGATCGTTGCAAAGCTGCGATCGGCAAATGCCGTGTTCCGCAATGAAATCGTCCACGGCCCGGGGGGCCGGCAGATTCTTTTGGACGATCCGAGTGGGAATTGTGTGGAGCTGTTTGAGGCGGCATGATCGCGTCGAACCAAGTTATTCTGCGCGTTCCGGCGAATGTACACCGCTGGTTGTTTTTGGAAGAACCCTCACCCCGGCCCTCTCCCGGAGTACCGGGCGAGGGAGTAAGGATCATGCCGCCGGCAACGCTACGAACTTTTGCATTTTGTTCAGGATGATATCAGCGTCGAAATCGTCGCTGGTCGTAAGTGGAATGAACACGCCCTGGTTGTGATCCGAAGCAATAATAATGTGTTTCTCCCCGTTGACCGCGTAGCCCATTTCCTGCGGCTGATGGCCGGTGATGATGAGTTTGGCGTTCATCTTTTCGGCGAATAAGTCAACCCCCGCGGGCGTGACGTTGCGGCCCCAGATGAGCTGATAAACCGGCCCCGTGCGCCGCTTGTAGTCGGCCCCGGTCAGTTCACGATCGAACACGGTGAAATCGTACGATGCAATTTGCGCATCCGTCGGCAGCGAGTGGCAGAACAGCAACCCGTTCGGGCAGCGAATCGCCAGCGGCAGCGACAGCAGAAACTCGGTGATGGCGATGTTGACTTTGTGGTAACCGTCAGGGAAGTCGCGCTTGAGTCCTTTGTAGAATGCTTCGCACACGCTCAAGCCGCTCTTCATGATGCCTTCGCCGTAAATTTGCGCCAGGTCGTGGTTGGCCAGCAGAAAGTGTACCTGGTTCGGAAATTGCGCTTTTAGTTCGGCGGCGGCGTGGAGGGTGATCCAACTGTCTTCGGCGCCGCCGGCATCAAAATGATCGCCGTGGATCAGCTCGTGCAGGACGATGTGCCGCTGCGGGTTGTCCACCAGCTTGGCGGCTCCCACGAACTTGCTGAAATTCGTCCGATGGTCGTGCATATCACCGGTCATCCACACTTCGCAATCCGGCGGAAGCGTGACAACCTGGAACGACCGCAGCGACGAAAGCTTGTTTTCGTCGGTGGCAGCGGAAAAGTTTTCGACCACCGTATCGGCGTCAGGAATCGCCATAGCCGGTGCATCATCGAGTCGCGCCGCCGGGTCGTCAACTTCATTTGCAGCCACGAGTTATCGGACGAATCTGTCGCGCAACTCCGATAACTTTTTCCTAACCTCACCTGAAAATGGTTGTCTGTCGTCTTAATTCGGTGCGACGAGCGGATTTCCCTTCGTCGCCCGGCCAGTGCGGATTGTATGATCTGCGTGTGGGAACACAGCGGCCGCGCGCAATCCGTGCGCCGTCCGCTGGAAAGTCGCGCCTGCGGGTTGAATGATTGACCCCGCCGGCGGCTCGGTCGTGAATGAAAGAAAGTCGAAAAGAGCCAGATGTCACAGGTCGTTCTCGATGCGCCGGCGGGCAGCACGCCGGCGCCACCAACACAGCTTTCGGTGGTCGCGGCGCGGCATCGCGTTGTCGAAGCGCCGTCCAACCGCGTCCGCCGCGATGGGAAATTCTTTCGTCTCGGCGATGACAAATTCTTCGTCAAGGGCGTCACCTACGGCCCGTTCACGCCGAACAGCGATGGCGATTACCTTCCTTCTCGCGAACAGGTTCGCGCCGACTTCCTACAGATTCGTCAACTCAACGGCAACTGCGTCCGCGTCTACCATACCCCGCCGCAGTGGTTTTTGGATCTGGCTCAGGAAATCGGGCTGAAGATTCTGCTCGATGTGGCCTGGCCCAAAAACATGACCTTCGTTGGCGACGCCGAAATCACCCGCCAGGCCCACGAAGCAGTCCGCACGGCGGCATCGAAATGCGGCAATCATCCGGCAATCTTCGCCATCAGCGTCGTCAACGAAATTCCGCCCGACATCGTCCGCTACGTGGGGAAAGACAAAGTTGAAGCGTTCGTCGATGCGCTGGTCGAAATCTGCAAGTCCGAAGCGCCCGATTGCCTGGTGACGTTCGCCAACTTTCCCACAACCGAGTATCTGCAGCCGCGCAGCCTCGACTTCGTCTGCTTCAACGTCTACCTGCATGATGCGCATGTATTCCGCAACTACCTTGCGCGCCTGCAGATGATCGCCGGCGACAAGCCCCTCATGCTCGGCGAATACGGCATCGATACGATGCGCGAGAAAACGGAGGATCAGCAGGCCGAAATCCTCACCGCGCACGTGAAGGCGGTTTTTGATGAAGGACTGGTCGGCACGTTCATCTTCAGCTTCACCGATGACTGGTTCACAGGCGGCTACCAGATTGACGATTGGGCGTTCGGCGTCGTGCGCCGCGACCGCACGCCGAAGCGGGCATTTGCCGAAGTTGCCAGCCTCTTCGCCCGCGCGCCGCAGATGTGTGATGAGAAACTTCCCAAGTGCAGCGTGATCGTCTGCTCGTACAACGGCGCGAGCACAACAGAAGCCTGCCTGCGGTCGATGGCGAAGTTGCGCTACCCGGGCGAGTTTGAAGTCATTTTTGTCGACGACGGCAGCACCGACAACACACAGGATATTCTCAAGCACTTTCCGTGGGTGTTGAATATCAAGCAGAAGAACATGGGCTTGTCGTACGCTCGCAACGTAGGAATGCACGCGGCCAGCGGGGAGATCATCGTTTACACCGATAGCGACTGTGAAGCCGATGAAGACTGGCTCTACTACATCGCCCTCACGCTGAGTCGCAGCCGCCATGTCGGCGTCGGCGGGCCTAACCTGATTCCCGATGAAGGCAGTTGGGTGGCCGATTGCGTGGGCCTTTCGCCCGGCGGGCCGACGCATGTGATGCTCGACGACCGCACCGCCGAGCATGTGCCCGGCTGCAACATGGCCTTCTATCGTCAAAGCGCGCTGGCGGTGAACGGTTTCGACTCGCAGTTTCGCTCCGCCGGCGACGACGTCGATTTCATCTGGCGCTTGCAACATCAGGGCGGATCGATCGGTTTCGCGCCGAGCGCGCAGGTATGGCACTACCGCCGCAACACCGTCAAATCGTATCTCAAACAGCAACGCGGCTACGGCGCCGCCGAGGCGATGCTTAAATACAAGCACCCCGATCACTTCAATGCCCTGGGCGCCAGCTTCTGGCGCGGGAAGATTTATGGCGCCGATCAGGTGGGCGTGCGCGTCGGCGGCGATGTGGTGTATCACGGCACCTTCGGCACGGGTCTGTTTCAGACGATCTATCGCAAACCTGCCTCAATGCTCGCGGCCATGATGATGAGCATTGAGTGGCACATGCTGGCGGTGTTCATCGGCTTACTTAGCCTCGCGGTGCCGCCGCTATTATGGGTGTTTGTGCTGATGGAACTGACGCCGATCGCGCTATCCATCACGGCGGCGGCGCAGGCTCCAAAACCGAAGCACACGCACTGGCTCACCCGGGCGTTGATTGCATTTTTGCACTGGCGACAGCCGGTCACGCGGGGCTGGGCGCGGTACAGCGTTCGCCTGAAAAACAAAGTAATGAACGGAGAAGCGCGAGGATATCGCCGCCATGCTTTGCCTTACGACAGCGCCGACAAACGCACGTTGCGCTATTGGAACACCTGGCACGACCGCGTGCCACTGCTGCAGGAAATCGTCAAAGAAACCCAGGCTGCGGGGTGGCGAACGCGCGTGGACAGCGGTTGGGCGCCCTACGACATGGAAATATACGGCTCGCGTTACTGCAAAGTCCGCCTCACCACCGCCACCGAGCACTACGGCGGGGCAGGCAACATGACGCGCGTGCGCGTCGAAATGCAGATGACCAAGTTTTGCCTCGTGCTGACATTCGCCAGTTGCGTGCTCGCGGCCATGCTGCTGTTAACGGGTTTCCCCGCGCCGCACCTGTGGCCGTTCGCCCGCCCGGCCCTGCTGATTCCGATCGCGTGGTGGACGCTGTACGTTGTCAACAAAGCGCGCGTGGTCGATCCGGTGATGGGCCTGGTCGATGTGGCGGCGGAGAAAGCGAAGTACACGCCGATGAACGCGATGGAAGAGCAGAAGCAAGCAAAACCCATTATCGTCGACGACGAACTGGAAGAATCGGCGTCGCTGGCGTGATAACAGTGCTGCCCACTGAAAGCTGGCCACAGCACATGACCATCTACCGCCGAGCCATCGCCTACTTTCGGGAAGATCTTGGGAAGATCGTCTGTTCGCAGCTTCTCATGGGCGCATCCATCATCCTCGAGCTGGCCTGGCCGCTGCCGCTGATGATCCTGATCGACCGCGTGCTGTCTGACAAAGGGGCCGACCATTCGATTTATCGCGCCTGGAACGCGTTCGCACAGTCGATCACCACGACACAGCAGGTGCTGGTGCTGGCCGGCGCGATGCTGGCGATTCGGCTGCTGCATGAGATTCTTCGTCCGGCGCAGACGCTGCTGAACATTCGCATCGGCTACAGCGGCATGATGCGCGTGCGTAACGATCTGTTCCGTAAGTTGCAGGCGTTGAGCCTGTCGTATCACAAAAGCCAGCCGCAGGGCGACGCCATTTATCGGCTGAGCTACGACACGCTGGGTTTTCAAGGCGTGCTGAACACACTTGTTGGCATCGCCATCAACGGCATCACACTGCTATCGATGACCGCCATCATGCTGCTGATGAACGTGAAGCTGACGGTCGTGAGCCTGGCGGTCGTGCCGTTCGTGTACTTCGCCATTCGCTGGTACGGCAACGTCCTCAAGCAGAAGTATATCGAAAGCTATGAAGTCGATGCGAAGGTGACGACGGCGATCCAACGCAGCGTGTCGTCGATCGGCCTGGTGCAGGCCTTCGGCCGCGAGCACGATGAGTTTTCAAACTTTGCCGACATGCAGGGCACCAGCATCAAAACCAAGATGCGCCTGCACTGGCACGAAATCATGTACTGGTTCGTGCTCGGTGTGGTTTTTGCCGCCGGGGCGTGTGCGATTCTTGGCTACGGCGGCCTGCTGGCGCTCCGCGGGGAAATCACCGCGGGGTTTCTCACCACGTTCCTCATCTATCTCGAAAAGCTCTATGACCCGCTTAAAGCGCTCAGCGGCATTGGCTCGGGATTGCAGGGCGAAGTGGCAAAAGTCGAACGCGTGTTCGAAGTGCTCGACCGCGACCCGATCATCCGCGATGCGCCCGACGCGGTTCACATGCCGCGCCAGCCGCGCGCGTTATCGTTTGACAACGTGGGGTTTGAGTACTTGCCCGGCAAGCCGATTCTCATCAATGTGTCGGTGAAGATTGTCCCCGGCGAAATGGTCGCGTTCGTCGGCGAAAGTGGCGTGGGCAAAACCACGATGCTCAATCTCCTGCCGCGGTTCTATGATCCGACCAGCGGCGCGCTCAGACTTGATGGGACCGACGTTCGCAAAATCAAGCTGGCCGACCTTCGCAAGCATGTGGCCTTGGTGCTGCAAGACAGCATCATCCTGCCTACCACCGTCTCGGAGAACATCGCCTACGGTCGCCCGAACGCAACCGATGCCCAAATCCGCCACGCCGCCGAACTCGCCGGCGCGGCACTGTTTATCGAGAAGCTGCCGCAGAAGTACGAAACACAAATCAACGAATCGGGCAGCAACCTCTCCGGCGGGCAGAAACAGCGCATCAGCATCGCCCGCGCCTTGCTCACCGAAGCACCGATCATCGTCCTGGACGAACCCACCAGCGCGCTCGATCCCCAGCATGAGCAACTCATCACAGAAACCTTAAAGCGATTGAAAGCCACGCGAACAATCATTCTGGTGAGCCACCGCTTGAGCACCGTGGCCGATTGCGATCAGATCTTTGTCATGGAAGAAGGGTGCATCGTGGAGCAAGGCAAGCACGACGAACTGGTCGCCCAACGGGGGCTGTATTGGAAGATGGCGAAACATCAACTGAAACTCGAAGACAAGAATGAACCGCAGATATCGCAGATAGCGCAGATAGAGTAAGGAGAGTGTGCGATGGACGATTACCAAGCGCACGTCGCGCCGCAGGTTAGAGACCCGGAGACGTATGCGATCATCGGGTGTTTGATTGAAGTGAACAAAGAGCTGAAGCGAGGCTTCCTGGAGGCGGCGTACAAAGATGCGCTCGAAGAGGAGTTCAAGATGCGAGGCATCGAGTACGGCCGTGAAGTGGAGCTGCCGATATTCTACAAAGGAATTCAGTTGCGATGCCGCTATAGAGCCGACTTTGTTCTGTTCGGGCGCGTCATTCTTGAAATTAAAGCAATCAAGCAACTCACGGATATTGAGCGGGCCCAAGTAATTCATTACCTGAAAGCCACCCGCTTTGAGAAAGCCGTGCTGGCCAACTTCGGATCGCCAATGCTTGAATACGAACGGATCGTAAATTCGCACCGGTAGCCTCCCTTAACCTATCTGCGATGTCTGCGTTATCTGCGGTTCCATGAATTCGAACTCAAACAAACTCCGAATCATCACCTGCGGCATGGTCGGCTCGCACCCGCTGGGCGGGGTGGCGTGGGATTATTTCCATTACCTGCTGGCGCTGGCCGAGCTTGGTCACGACGTCTACTACCACGAAGACACGTGGTGCTGGGTGAACGATCCCGTGCTCGGTTATCCGACCGATGCGTCGCCGTACGCGGTCGATTACTTCACAAACTTCTTCGACAAGCACGCACCGCATCTCAAGGATCGCTGGCACTACTTTCATCTGCACGATCAGCACTTTGGGATGACGAAGGAGCAATTCGATGAAGTCGCCCGAACCGCCGACGTGTTCTTAAACGTCAGCGGCGCCTCGATGATTCCCGATCAGCTCAATCCGCGAGCCATTAAAGTCTTTATGGATACCGATCCGGGCTACAACCAGATCGTCATGGCCACCAAGCCGTCGTGGAGCAAGAACGTGGAAGGGTGGATTCAGCAGGTTCGCGATCACGACCGCCACCTCACTTATGCCGAGAACATTTTCGGCGATGATTGTCTCATCCCCCGTTTCGATTTCGATTGGCGACCGACGCGCTGTGTGGTCACGCTCGAACCGTGGCGGCAGTTTCGCGATCGCAAGCTGCCGCCCAGCGCGCCATATACCACCGTGATGAGCTGGACGTACTTCAAGGGCCCGCTGATTTGGAACGGCGTGGAGTACGGCGCCAAAGCGCCGGAGTTTGAACGGTTCATCGACCTTCCCAAGCATGTCAATCTTCCGCTCACCGTCGCGGCGGCGGGGTATCATAAGCCGACCAAGACGATTGATGACGCAGGGTGGCTGCAGGTGGAAGCCAAGGCGGCCTCGCTCACACCGCAGGATTATTTAGACTTTATTGCAAATTCGGCGGGCGAATGGTCGATCGCCAAAAACTGCTACGTCGGCCCACGCACGGGTTGGTTCAGTTGCCGCACCGCGTGCTACCTGGCCGCCGGCAAGCCCGCGGTGGTGCAGGATACGGGGTGGAGCAAATTTGTTCCCGCCGGCCAAGGCGTGCTTGCGTTTACCACGATGGAGGAAGCCGTCGCCGGCCTTGAAGCCGTCGCCGCTGACCCGGTAAAACATCGCGCCGCGGCCTATGACATCGCGCGTGAGTACTTAGCGCCCGATCGCGTTCTGCCGCCGATGCTTGAGACCATTTTTTCGACCATTCGAAATACTGCACACCTTCCGCCGTCCAAAAGCCCCCTCCCTGGCCCTCCCCTGGCG